>Ga0307423_1001050_pt1 | contig 17254 bp, 14 predicted proteins | sample SalMarWE160310MG_FD_202154 | JGI IMG/M metagenome (GOLD analysis project Ga0307423, IMG submission 202154) | Salt marsh sediment microbial communities from the Plum Island Ecosystem LTER, Massachusetts, United States - WE1603-10 | ecosystem: Environmental > Aquatic > Marine > Intertidal zone >...
CTATCCTGCCTTTGGACGACGAGAGGTGATGCCAATGGCGCTGAGCGCTATCGAGATCGAACAGAAGACGTTTCGTGTAGCCCTCAGAGGCTATGCCGAGGAGGAAGTCGATGCCTTCCTCGATGAGATCATCTCCACGGTACGTTCGTTCGAACAGCAACTCCAGGAATCCCGCGGCCGCATGGCGGATCTCGAGTCGAGAGTGACTGACACTCACGACTCCGAGGAGCGCATCACGCGCACGCTGGTGCTCGCGCAGAAGACCGCCGACGAGGTCGTGCGCGAAGCTCGGTTCGAGGCACAGCAGATCCTCTCGCAGGCGCGCCTCGATGCTTCTGAGATCGAATCCGAGCATGCCGGCAAGAAGGAGAGACTCGGGTCAGAGGTGCAGACGCTCCAAAGTGCCGTCGCCGAACTGCGTGCCCATGTGAAGGGCCTGACAGACCGACTGCTCGCACAGGTCGACGAGGCCGAGTCTGCGATGGATGGAATCGTGCCGGCCGAGATGGAACCGGCCGAGATGGAGGCTGCCGAGATGGAGCCTGCCGAGACCATTGTCGAAAGTGGCTTCACCGAGGAAGTCGCATATGTCGAGGACACGATGGATGAGGGGTTCCCGGTTGATGTCGAGGACATCGATGACGAGGTCGACGACGATGAGGCCCAAGCCGGCGAGGTGTATCTCGGCTCCGACCGGCGGCCCTGGGAACGCTACGGCGACTAGGCGGGCTCCGCCCGAGGTCTTCGGTCTTCAGTCATCGGCCTGCTGCACGCGGCCGCATCTATTGCGAGAGGTCTGGGTGGCTGGACTTGCACGTCACAGCTGCGTTCTTGCTGGGAACTGACCATCCGTCGGGACGAAGGAGCCGTCAAACTCAGATCTCGTTCACTTCTCAGCGAGAACCTGATCGACAACCGAGAACGGCTCGCGAAGCGCCCTAGGCTCTCTCCACCAGTGCGAAGACTGCCGAGCCGTCGACGTCGAGGAGCTGAGCACTGTCGAGTTCCTCCACGCGTGTCAGACCGATGGCCAGCACTTCCGCGGAGATCAGCGCACCGTGGAACTCGAGCGCCGCGGCCGTCGCAGCATCATCGGTTGCCCACCTGACACTGATTCGGTCCGTGACGTCCAGATCGAGGTCACGACGTACCTGCTGAATCCGATTGATGAACTCACGGGCAAGTCCTTCGGCGATCAACTCGTCCGTCAGTTCGACATCGAGGGCGACCGACACGTTGCCATCGGCGGCAACGACCCTCCCGGATTTCGGGGTGCGTTGCACGGTGATGTCGGATGCCGCGATGTCGTGGCCGGCCAGTTCTACGGTGCGGCCCTCGAGCAGCGCTCCGATCGCCGCTCCATCGAGTGCAGCGATCGCGGCGGCCACCTCCCGGACGGAAGGGCCGAGGCGTGGGCCGAGAACCTTGAAGTTTGCTTTGGCATGGATGTCGACCGCATCGAGTTCATCAAGTCCCGTCGAAACCTGCCTCACATTGAGTTCCTCGGCGATGATCGCCGTGTGTGTCTCGACAGCATCGAGAACACGTTTGTCTCTGCTGTACACCGTGATCGACTCCAGTGGCTGGCGAACCCGGATGCCCGACGTCACTCGCAACGACCTGCCGAGAGTGACCACCTGGCGAACCGTCGCCATCTCGCGCTCCAGGTCGAGATCGATGAGATCGGTACGCGCTGCCGGGTAGTCGGAGAGGTGCACCGAGGCCGGTCCATCCTCCCCGGATGACCTGTGTGTGACAACGAGTTCCTGGTAGATCTCTTCGGTGACGAAGGGAAGAACCGGAGCGATCACCTTCGAGAACGTCACGAGTACGTCGTACAGGGTCGCGAAGGCGGAGAGCTTGTCGGTGTCGCTCGCTTCCCGTGAACGCCAGAAGCGACGCCGTGAACGCCGGATGTACCAGTTGGTGAGGTGATCGATGAACTCGACCATCGGTGGTACGACCGCGTAGAGGTAGTAGCCCTCCATCATCTCGTTGACTTGTGAGATGAGGCTCTGGAGCATCGACAGGATCCAACGGTCCAGCTCGGGCCGCTCGGCCGGCTCGGGAGCGTCGGCGAGGTCCTGGCGTGTGATGCCGTCGGCCTCGGCGTACGTCGTGAAGAACGAGTACGCATTCCACAGGGGAAGGATCACTGTCCTCGTGACCTCTTTGACTCCGACCTCTGTGAATCGGAGAGGTTCGGCTCTCAGCAGCGGGGATGTGATCATGTAGGCCCGAAGTGGGTCGGCTCCGTAGGCCTGCAGCAAGTCCATGGGGTCCGGGTAGTTCTTGAGGCTCTTCGACATCTTGCGCCCGTCTTCGGCCAGGATCATTCCGTTCACAACGCAGTTGCGGAATGGGGCCTTTCCGAAGATGGCGGTTGCGAGCACGAGGAGCGTGTAGAACCAACCGCGCGTCTGATCCAGACCCTCTGCGATGAAGTCGGCGGGGAACTTGAGATCGAACGTGTCGGCGTTCTCGAACGGGTAGTGGTGCTGTGCGTAGGGCATCGAACCCGACTCGAACCAGACGTCGAATACCTCGGGGACCCGGTGCATCTCCGACCCGCACTCTGTGCACGGCATGGTCACTTCGTCGACGACGTGTTTGTGAAGGTCGGTCAGACGTGTTCCTGAGGCTTCCTCCAACTCGTCGATCGATCCCATGCACACTTGGTGGCCGCAAGACGTGCACTCCCACACGGGGATACAGCTACCCCAATAGCGGTTGCGACTGATCGCCCAGTCCCTGGCGTTCTCGAGCCAGTTGCCGAAGCGCTTCTCGCCGACGTAGTCCGGAACCCAGTGGACCGTGTTGTTTCGATCGACCATCTCATCCTTGAACGATTCGACGTTCACGAACCAGGATGGGATCGCCTTGTAGATCAGTGGTGTGTGTGTGCGGTAGCAGTACGGGTACGAGTGACGAATCTGTTCGCGCTTGACGAGGTACCCCTTGCGCTTGAGCAGCGTGATCAGTTCGTTGTCCGCATCCTTGACGTACATGCCGGCGACGTCCGGTACGGCATCGGTGAACCTCGCCTGCCCATCGACCGGGTCGACGAGAACATCGAGGCCGGCCGCCTGGAGGGCGTAGAAGTCGGCCTCGCCATATGCGGGAGCCATGTGAACGAGGCCGGTCCCTTCGTCGGTGGTGACGTCGTCGCTTGTGATCACTCTGAACGCGCCGTGGTCTCGCTCCTCTTCGAAGTAGGGGAACGGCGGTGTGTATGGGGTCCCGACGAGTTCGCGACCGAGTGCCGTTTCGACGACCTCGTCGTCGGGCCAGAACTCGTCCTTGCGCGACTTCGCAACCCAATGACGCTGGTGGTCTCGGACAACGGCGACATAGGTGATGTCGCCGCCGACCGCGATCGCGAGGTTTCCAGGCAGTGTCCAGGGTGTAGTCGTCCACACCACCAGGTAGTCACCCTCGCGCACAGGACCGTGTGAGGCGGTGACAGGAAGGCGAACGGTGATGGCGGGATCGTCCACATCCGTGTACTCGAGATTCGCTTCGAAATTCGAGAGAGGTGTTGCCGCTCCCCACGAGTACGGAAGCACCTTGAAAGCGCGATAGACGAGGTCCTTGTCCCAGAGTTGCTTGAACACCCACCAAACGCTTTCCATGAAGTCGAGGTCCATGGTCTTGTAGTCGTCCTTGAAGTCGACCCACCGTCCAATGCGTCGGGTGATCGTCTCCCACATTTCAGTGTTGGTTTCGACCCTGGCGCGACACGCCTCGTTGAACTTCCGTACTCCGTATTCCTCGATGTCTCGGGGGCCGTTGAGGCCGAGTGATTCCTGGACTTCCATCTCGATCGGTAGCCCGTGCGTGTCCCACCCAAACCGGCGAACCACCCGATGACCACGCATGGTCCAGTAACGGGGCACGATGTCCTTGATGACTCCCGCAAGGAGATTCCCGTAGTGAGGGCTGCCCGTCGGGAACGGAGGGCCATCGTAGAAGGTGTACTCCGAGGCGGCCGGCCGCATCTCGATCGACGCATGAAACGCATCGATTCTGTCCCACAGTTCGAGGACTCCCTCTTCGATGGCGGGAAACGAGACGTTGGGCTGGACCCGGTTGAAGCTCTTCATCTGGACTCAGCATCGTAGACGGAAGGCGCCCGGAACCCGACTCAGTGAAGGCTCACTGCGTGAGCCGTCTTCGGTTTTCGGTGCTCGGTTCTCGATGCCCGGTAGGAAGGTCGTTCTGCGGTCTGGAGCTGTTTTCGCCTGTCGGCTGTCGGCTGTCAGCAGTGAGCTTGCCGGTCCGCCCCGCTGCTACCTTGGACCGCATGGATCCCCTGAGCGCGCACCCGGAAGGCACAGAGGTGCTCGTGTGGGTCGTCCCGGGTGCCTCCCGCACGGAGATCACCGGTCTCCACGATGGTGCGCTTCGGATCCGTGTTGCCGCGCCTCCCGAAGGAGGGAAGGCCAACAAGGCAGTGGTCGCGACGCTCGCATTCGCGACGGGCGCATCGGCCCGGCTGCTTGCCGGCGCGGCGGCTCGACGCAAGCGCGTTCTCATAGAGGGGTTGAGCGAGCGGCAGGTACGAGCCGCCCTGGACCTCTAGGGCCGGATGTCGCCAGGCGTCGACTGCGCGGGGTCTTCTGCTATCTTGCCGGGGATCATGACCCGCACACTCTCGGCAAACACGCTCAAGAAGCTGCAGCGCAGGCTCGAGGCTGACCGTCAGGAACTCCAAGAGACGATCGACGACCACCTCCAGGACCTCGAAGAGGCCCGGCTGGCGCAGGCGTCGGGGGAGCGGAGCGCCGACCCCTCGAGTACGGAGACTGGATCAGCTGCCACCGTGTTCGAGTCCGAGCTGTCCGTGGTGCGCAACAGTCAGGAGCTCCTCGGGCAGGTCGAGGACGCGCTCGAACGGCTCAACGCAGGGACCTATGGGACATGCAGCAACTGCGGAAGACCGATTCCGGCCGCTCGCCTCGACGCGCTTCCCTACACGACGTTGTGCGTCACGTGCGCAGCAAGGCGCTGAAGCACAAGGCGGCGGCGCTGATCGTTGCGGCCGTGGTGGTCGCGGCTGACCAGATCACCAAAGCCTGGGCGCTGCGTGCGATACCTGCCGGAACCAGTATCGAGCTCATTCCGGGGGTGTTGCGGCTCAGAGTGTTCGAGAACTCGGGTGTCGCGTTCAGCATGCTTCAGAATGCAGGCACGGTACTCGTCATCGCCATCATCATCGCGGTAGTCGTCATCCTGTTCGCCCTCAGGTCCTCCGAGTCGTGGTGGCAGTCGATCACCTTGGGCCTGGTCCTCGGCGGGGCGATGGGGAATCTCGTCGATCGCTTCGTTCGGGGAAGCGGATTCCTCGATGGCAGGGTGATCGATTGGATCGATGCTCCTTTCTTCGCAACGTTCAACCTGGCAGATGCGTCGATCACGGTCGGGGTCATTCTGCTGTTGATCGTCGGCATTCGGCAGTCGTGAAGAGGATCATCGATCCGGAGCTCGCAGGTGAACGGATCGACAAGGTCGTCTCGGTACTCACCGGACTGAGTCGCAGGGTCGCGCACACGCTCGTCGAATCTGGCGAGGTGCTCGTTGACGGATCTGCCGTGTCCCCGAAGGATCGAGTGGAGGGTGGTGAGCGGGTCACGATCCGCATTCCCGCCAAACAGATTCTCGAAGCCGAGGACGTACCATTCGGTGTCCGCTACGAGGACGAGAATGTCGCTGTCATCGACAAGCCGGCAGGCGTCGTCGTGCACCCCGGCGCAGGCGTTGTCAGGGGAACGCTCGCAGCCGGATTGCTCCATCGCTGGCCGCAGATACGTGGAGTGGGTGCGGAAGATCGATGGGGGATCGTGCATCGCCTCGACCGGGACACGTCAGGGCTGCTCTTGGTCGCCAAGACCGAAGATGCTCATCGATCACTCACGAACGCTTTGGCAGAACGGTCTGTCAAGCGGAACTATCTCGCCCTCGTGGAGGGGGTGTTCTCGCTGCCCGCCGGCACCGTCGACGCGCCGATCGGACGAGACCCCCGCAACTCGAGACGGCGAGCGGTTCGGCGGGACGGACGCATGGCCCGCACACACTACCGGCGGGTCGCCTCCTGGGAGGAGCAGGGAGTGAGCCTTGTGGAAGTGCAGCTCGAGACGGGGCGAACGCACCAGATCCGGGTGCACATGGCGTCGATCGAACATCCTGTTGTGGGGGACGCAGTCTATGGGGGGCGGCCGTCGCCGCGCATGTGGCTGCATGCCCAGTCGCTGTCGTTCCGGCACCCTGTGGGGGGTCAGGAGATCACCGTGACTTCGCCGCTGCCCGACGCCTTGCAGGACATGCTCGACGAGCTGGGCGAGCCGGACATCGGAGCGGTCCCGGCTGGAAGCTGACAGCAGGCTTTGCCCGCCCGTTATGGGTGTTCGTTTGTCGGTTGGAACGCGACCTCCGAAGCTCCACGGGGCGAGGTTCTTGCTCAGAACCCGGGAACGCGGAGGGGCTCGAGCGGCGAGCCCCTAGCCGAAGAAGACCTCAGCGGTCTCGAACAGCTTCTCGTCTACACCCCGTGTGCTTGCACAGGCTTCTTCGAGGGTGACCGGCACGATGTCCCGCCCGCGGAGGGCCACCATCGTTCCCCACTTGCCTTCGGCCGCGAGGTCGGCTGCACCGACCCCGAAGCGGGTGCCAAGCACGCGGTCATAGGCGGTTGGTGTCCCTCCTCGCTGGACGTGTCCTAGCACCGTCACACGGGTTTCGAACCCTGTCATCTCTTCGAGGATGGGAGCGATCTGATAGGCGACCCCACCAAACCTCTCGAACCCGAACGCATCGATCTGACCTCGGCCGGCGTCACCCGATGGAGGTTCGACCCCTTCAGCGACGACCACCACCGAGTAGCGGTGCCCCCGCCTGTGGCGTGTCCGGATGATGCCGGCGCACTTCTCCAAGTCGCAAGGGATCTCGGGGATCAGGATGGCATCGGCACCAGAAGCAATGCCCGAGTAGGTGGCGATCCATCCGCGGGTTCGTCCCATGACCTCGACGAGCATGATGCGGTGGTGCGCTTCGGCGGTTGTCGTGATCCGGTCGATCGCCTCGGTCGCGATCTCCACAGCCGTGTTGAAACCAAACGTGGTGTCGGTTGCGTCGATGTCATTGTCGATCGTCTTGGGGACCCCGATCACCTTGAGCCCCTCCTCCGAGAGGCGCAGCGCGGACGCAAGGGTTCCGTCGCCTCCGACCACGATCACCCCATCGAGACCGTTGTCTCGTACTGTTCGCTGGACGCTGGCATAGCCGTCTCCATGCACGTAGGGGTCCATCCGGGAGGATCCAAGAATCGTTCCGCCGCGTTGGAGGATGCCGCGGACGGCGTCACGGTCGAGCGGAATCACGTTGCCGTACATGAGGCCTTCCCATCCGTTGAGGATGCCGACGACCTCTGAGCCATGCTCGATTGTGGCTCTGGCGACTACTGCCCTGATGACAGCGTTCAATCCGGGACAGTCGCCTCCGGCCGTGAGGATGCCTAGAACGTCCATCAGTACAGGAACATCGGCTTGCCGGACACGTGACGAACCTTGGGCTGGTACGCCTCGACGTTGTACAATTCTTCGACGTCGACTCGCTTGACGCCCTCACGTGTGACGCTGATCGGAACGCTGGTGTAGGTTCCGCCTCGTAGTGCGACCATGCGACCCGACGCACCTTCGAGTGCGAGATCCGCAGCCATCACTGCGTAGTTCGTGGCAACCATGAGGTCGAGCGAGTCCGGGTTCCCTGATCGCATCAGGTAGCCGACCTGCTGGTAGACGATCCCGAGGCCGGTCCTCTCCTTGAGGAGTTCGCCGGTCAGTGCGCCGACGCCCCCGAGCTTGCGGTGACCGTACATGTCGGCGTCACCCGACAACACCAGGTCACCCCCCTTGATCGTTGCGCCTTCGGAGATGGTCATCATGGCGTAGTTGCTCGGGTTGCGTCCGCGATCACCCAGGAGGAGCTCGGCCAGCTTGTCGACGTCGAAGGGCACCTCCGAAATGATCGCCCTGTCGACGCCCGCGAGGTAGGCCGTAATGAGGGATGTCTCTCCGCTGTAGCGTCCAAACAGCTCCACGACGGCCAGGCGTTCATGCGATCCCGCCGACGTGCGGAGGTTGTGGATGAACTGGACGCCTCTTGTCACGGCCGTCGAGAAGCCGATGCAGTAGTCGGTACCGTGCACGTCGTTGTCCATCGTCTTCGGAATCGCGATGACCGGAACTCCCTCGTCGTGCAGTCGCAGGCCGTACGACAAAGTGTCATCGCCACCGATGGGAATGAGAACGTCGATTCCTTGCGCTTCGATGACGTCGAGCACGTGGGGTGTGAAGTCATGTGGCCCGTCTCCCTCCGCCTGATCGACGAGGAAGCCGGGAACGTCGTCCGTCGGGACCTTCCCGGGGTTCGTGCGAGACGTGTGAAGGAATGTGCCGCCGGTGCGATCAACCGTTCGCACGCGTGCCCGATCGAGGGGAATCTGATGGCGAGAGAGACTCTCCGGTTCATCCAGATTGGGCTCGAGTAGACCAGCCCATCCTCTCCGGATACCGATGACTTCGTGACCTTCGTTGCTGACCCTGTCCACGACAGCCTTGATGCACGGGTTCAGACCGGGGACGTCACCTCCACCGGTGAGAATGCCGATTCGCATGGTCATCCCTCCTCGTATACGTCGATGAACGTCATGTCGGCAACCGCGTCACCGAGACTCATCGTGCCAACCTTGCTACCTTCAATCCCTGCCCACCAATTCGGTACGGCCGATCTGAGATCGAACACAGGAATGTCGAGGTTCGCGTTCACACACACTCCATGGGCCGTGAGTCCACCATGCTACCCACCGATCGGACCGGGCACGGTGTTGGCTGGTATGGTTCGAATCCCACGTTTGTAGTTCTTGATGGACGGCTTCGCACACCTGCATCTACACACTGAGTTCTCAATGCTCGACGGCGCCGCGAGGGTGCGCGACGTCGTGCGGGCTGCACGCGAGGACGGCCAGCCGGCGGTAGCGATCACCGACCATGGCGTCCTGTATGGGGTCGTCGACTTCTACCAGGCGGCCCGCAAAGAGGGGATCAAGCCGATCATCGGAATCGAGGCCTACGTCACTCCGGGGTCGAGGTTCGATCGGCCACCGAGGAGCAAGAACATCCGCTACCACCTCACCCTGCTGGCGGAGAACGAGACCGGATACCGCAATCTCATGAAGCTGGTGAGTAGGTCGTACCTGGAGGGGTACTACTACAAGCCCAGGATGGATTTCGACCTGCTCGCCGAGTACAGCGAAGGGATCATCGCCGCCTCGGGGTGCCTCGGTGGAGAAGTCGCCCAGATGCTCGCGCCAGACGCTTCGCTGGAGGAGGGCAACCAGGGGCAGGTACGAGACTTCGACGCCGCGCTCACTGCCTCGGCCAGGTACCAGGACATCTTCGGCAAAGACAACTTCTTCATCGAGTTGCAGGACCACGGCATCGAGGCGCAACGGCGGGTCTTGCCTGATCTGGTGGACGTGGCGCGTAGGATCGGCGCACCACTGCTCGCCACCAACGACTCGCACTACACGAGGCAGGACGAGGCCGACGCCCACGACGTGCTTCTGTGCATCCAAACGGGCGCAACGATCAACGAGCCGAACCGTTTCAAGTTCAACGGCCAAGAGTTCTACCTGAAGACATCACAAGAGATGCGGTCGCTGTTTCCCGATGATCTGTATCCGGGAGCGACCGACAACACGCTGCTCATCGCAGAACGGGCAAATGTCGAGCTGACCTTCGGCGAGATCCTGCTTCCGCAGTTCCCGGTGCCAGAAGGCACCACCGAGTTGTCCTACCTGAAGGACCTCATCTACGAAGGTGCTCGGGCTCTCTACCGGGAGCCGATTCCGGTCGAGGTGACGGAACGTATCGAGCACGAGTTGCGCATCGTCGAAGAGATGGGCTTCCCTGCCTACTTCCTGATCGTGTGGGACCTCATTCGGTACGCGAGGGAGAACGGGATCAGAGTGGGTCCAGGACGGGGAAGCGCTGCCGGCTCGATCATCTCGTACTGCCTTCGGATCACCGATCTCGACCCCATCAGGCACGGCCTCATCTTCGAACGGTTCCTGAATCCGGGACGCCGCGAGATGCCCGATATCGACATGGACTTCGATGAGCGCTACCGGTCCGAAGTCATCAAGTATGCCGCGGAGCGGTATGGCTCCGACCACGTAGCCCAGGTCATCACGTTCTCCACCATCAAGGGCCGTCAGGCGCTGAGGGACTCGGCGAGAGTGCTCGGGTTCTCGTACGGGGTCGGTGATCGGATCGCCAAGATGATGCCTCCTGCGATCCTCGGGGTCGAGGCATCTCTGAGCCAGTGTCTCGAAGATCCAGGTAAAGGTGCAGATCCCGCGCTGAGGGACTTCTACTCGAACGCAGCCCAGCTTCGTGCCGTCTACAACACCGAGGATGATGCCCACAGGGTCATCGACACGGCTCGCGGCCTCGAGGGGCTCCGCCGCCAGGACAGCATCCACGCAGCAGCCGTGGTGATCTCTCCCGAGCCACTGTGGAACCTGGTGCCCCTTCAACAGAAGGGCGAAGGGGCGGAGATCGTCACCCAGTACGAGATGCACGGCGTGCAGGATCTCGGGCTGCTCAAGATGGACTTTCTCGGCCTGCGCAACCTGTCGACCATCGAACGAACGATCGAGTTGATCGAGCTGTCGACGGGTGATCGGATCGATGTCGACTCGATTCCGCTCGACGACGAGGCGACCTTCGAGATGATTAGGGCGGCCGATACGATCGGGGTGTTCCAGCTCGAAGGATCGGCGATGCGGTCGCTCATCCGAGCGCTCCAGCCGGAGAACTTCGACGACATCATCGCTGTCAACGCTCTCTTCAGGCCCGGTCCGATGGGCGCCAACATGCACTACGAGTACGCCGACAGAAAGAACGGACGTAAGGCGGTCGAGTATCCACACGAGGTAATCCAGCCGTTCCTCGCTTCCACCTACGGGATCATCGTTTACCAGGAGCAGGTCATGCAGGTCGCCCAGGCGGTCGCCGGGTACTCGATGGAGGAGGCGGACAACTTCCGAAAGGCCATGGGCAAGAAGGTCAAGTCGATCATGGCCAAGGAGCGGAGCAAGTTCGTGGCCGGCTGCGCCCGGCAGGGCCATACGGAGCAGCTGGGTCGTGAGCTGTGGGACGCGATCGAGCCTTTCGCCGGGTACGGGTTCAACAAGTCGCACAGTGCGGCGTACGGCTTCGTCGCGTACCAGACGGCATGGCTGAAAGCCCATTACCCGGCCGAGTACCTCGCCGCACTACTCACCTCCACGAAGCGAGACAAGGACAGGACCGCCCTGTATCTCAGTGAGTGCAGAACCCAGGGTATCGAGGTGGCCGTTCCCGACATCAACCGGTCGGAACTCGACTTCGTGGTGCGGGATGGTCGGATCGTCTTCGGCATGTCGGCCGTTCGAAATGTGGGCGAAGGCGTTGTTGAACGGATCGTTGATGCCCGGCGCGAGGGGGGCGCGTTCAAGGACTTCGTTGACTTCGTCGATCGCGTGGACGTCTCGGTGCTCAACCGGCGCACCATCGAGTCGTTGATCAAGGCCGGCGCATTCGACAGTCTCGGTGTGACCAGGCGAGGGCTGATTCTCTCCTACGAACAGATCTTGGACGCCACGGTGACGCGACGCCGAAACGAGGAGATGGGCCAGTACTCGCTGTTCGGGTCAGGCTCGTCGCCGCTCGAAGCGGTCCAGCCGACCATTCCCAACCTCGAATGGGACAAGAAGGTACGTCTCGGATTCGAGAAGGAGATGCTCGGCTTGTTCATCTCCGATCACCCCCTGATCGGGGTGGAGCACCTCCTCAATCGGGTGGTCTCCTCAACGATCCCGGATCTGTGGGATCTGACGGACTCATCGACGGTGACCATCGGGGGTCTCATCGGTTCCATCAATCGCAGGTTCACCCGAAAAGGCGAACCGATGGTGTTCTTCGAACTCGAGGATCTCGAAGGGTCGGTAGAAGTGGTCGCCTTCCCGAAGGTCGTGTCGGCGGCAGGGCCGATGATTCGAGAGGATGCCGTCGTTGTCGTGACCGGTCACCTTGACCATCGCGGTGATGACATCAAGGTGATCGCTCGGGAGATCACAGAGCCGGAACTTCGGTCAGACGAATCGGTATTCCTGCGGGTGCCGGCACTTCAGATCTCGCCAGATCTGGTGAGCCGGCTTCAGGAGGTGCTCGTCAACCATCCCGGACCGGCTCCCGTGTTCCTCGAGATGACCTCGGAGGGGGAACCGAAGGTGTGGAAGCTCTCGGACGAGTACCGGGTGGAACCGCGAAGTGCTCTCTACGCGGAACTCAGAGAGCTGCTGGGCGCGAAGGCGGTGACATAGGCTCGCTTCGCTCGCCGGTCAGCGGTTGTCGGTTCTCGGTTTTCGGTGAGTCGCCCCGATGTCTCGGACGTTCGAAGGTCGCGTTCTTGGTGATGACTGAAGACTGTGAACTGGCAACGGCGACCGAAGGGAGCCCTAGCTGAAGAGCCGGTCCAGGTCGAGGCCGACCGCCGAATCGATCATCTGCTCGAGCCGCTCCAGATCGTTCGGTGTGTGAGCCAGCCAAGGGATCGTCGCCGGCTCGACATGCCACCGGGCGGAGAACCTGCGCCGGGCTTCTGCTTGACGGTGCGCTTCTGTTCCCCATCTGACCAGGTTGTCGTCGAACGGGGAGGGAGCGACGGTCTTGGCGTGGTACCACGACTCCGGTAGGACTCGATTGAATACCACCAGTTCCGGGGTTCCATTCTCGAGTTCGAAGAACCTGGCCGCCTCGCTCAACGGGGCCGGATCGGCGGTCGTTACGACGACCTTGTGCGACGCGGCAAGATGCTGTTCTATCTCGCGACTTCGCTCGGCGATCCCGTCGTAGGCGGCGCGAAAGTCGATGAGGAAGTCTGCGACCGCCTCGAGGAGTTCTGATCCCAGCGCCGCATCGGCGATCCGGAGTGCCGGCCGCGCGGTGAATTGGTAGACGAATCTGCGTCCCGGCAGTGAACCGCCGGTGAGCCACTTGAGGAGCCGTCCACCGACCAACGATCGCATCCGGGCCGGAGACGTGAAGAACTCGATGCCGCCGGCCGCCGGAGGAGTGTCGACCAGGATCAGGTCCCACTGTCCACTTTCGATGTAGATCGTCATCTCCTCCGCTGCCGCGTACGACTGGGAAGCGGGGAAGTGCTGTGTGGCAGCCTCGAAGAACGGATTGGTCGTCAGCCTCGAGCCAACTTCGGCCGGCGCGTACCGTTTGGCGATGTCATTCCAGGATCGGGTCGCATCGAGCATCGCTCCCCACAGGTTGTCGGCGAGGGGAGTGGGGTCCGCACCCAAGACGTCGAGCCCAAGTGCGGAGGCCAGACGTTTCGCCGGGTCGATGGTCACCACCAATGTCTTGACTCCGCGCCTGGCGGCTGCAAGCGCGAGCCCCGCAGATAACGTCGTCTTGCCTACGCCTCCACCGCCGGTGATGAGGACGGCGCTCACGTGTCCCCCCAGAGGTCGGCCATCCGGGCCGCCACTTCAGGAGGGGTGTGGAGGCCGAAGAAGTACGGGACACGTAGCCCGTCCGGCAGGTGGGCTATCCATCGCTCCTGCTCCTCGAACAGACCGCTGTGAAGCTGTGCCGCCTGCTTGGCGGGCCCATCGTCGAGGCGGTCGATGTCCCCTTCGAGCGGACCCAGTGTGCGGTTCACGATGACGCCGTCGATCCCGACCAGGTTCTCGTCGCTGATGGCTGCGAGACTCTCGAGCGTCTCTGTGACCGGCAGCTCCTCTGCCGTCGTGACCATGACCAGGCCAGTCGCGGTCGTGTCCCGCAGCAATCTGGCCATCCAACCGGTTTGATCCAGCACCCTTCCCGCCCCGACGAGCCTTGCCACCGTCGCGGGTGCCCGGAGATGGGAACCGATCTGTCCGGTTGGCGGTCCGTCGGCAACAACCAGGTCCCACGTACCCTTCTTGGCTTCGTAGAGGACCTTGCCGATCGTGATGACCTCTCGGATCCCTGGAGCGGTGGAAGCGACCGCATCGAATGCTCGCGCAAGCGGTCCGAACTGTGCGATGCGAGGAACCCCCAGCTGCACGCGGAGGTACTCGTTGAGCGCTTCGGGACGTTCGATGGATACGGCATCGAGGCCCGATCTGATGTGCGTCGGTCGGTAGCGCAGCTGTTCGACACCGAGATGGACTGCAAGACCCGTGTCGTCGGTCATCGCCATCGCGAGCACTCGCCGGCCGTCGAATGCAGCCCTCAGCGCGAGTGCGGCCGCGACCGCGGACTTGCCGACTCCGCCTTTGCCGGTGACGATGAGCAACCGCTTGTCGAACACCTCGCAAGGGTAGCGGCGGCAATCGGAGCCACTTCCGTCGAGTCGCGCGGTACCCTCGCGCTGTAGGAGGTTCACATGGCGGAGTTCGACGTCGACGAGTTCATCAACCGATTCAGAGAGCGGGCGCTCGCCGTGAAGGCACGAGGTCTTCCTCCTGTGGCGGGGCCCGATCGGGCGGCGCTGGTCGCCCAGGCCGAACGCGACTTCACCGACTTCACGCTGGTCGGGGCTGCGTCGTGGTCGGTTGAGGACGGCTCGCTGGTACTGAGAATCCCCTTGAAACCATAGGCTCACTTCGCTCGCCGTTGTCGGTTGTGAGTTCTCGGTTCTCGGTGAAACAGCGGCCCGGGCCGTTCGCGGGGTCCGATCGAGCCTCCTACTGAAAACCGAGAACCGAAGACCTAGAACCGGCGGAGCCCTAGGTGTTTCGCCGCCTCTTTTCTGCCCGCCGTTCGCTCTCCAACCGTTCGAGATCGGTGTTCGAGTAGTCGACGTATTTCATCGCGTCGGCGATGAGGCGGTGTCCAGCCACATCGCGGATCTGACGGTGCATCTCCTGGGCCACCTTCCGGTAGCCGGTGTGACCGGCCGGCTGACTTCTCAGCTCGATGAGGTGAAATGCCTCTCGGGCATTCATCTCCATCACGAAGCGGACCTTGTAGCCGAACGGAACGACGTACTGGGCAACGGTCGATGACGTCGCCGCCTGCACGTCCGCATGGAACTCGGCCGCCACAGACATGGCGCGTTCCCAATCAGCCGCCAGATCGGTGCCGGCGAGATCACCAGGGATTTCATACCCGTGAGTGGTGGTGAGTTCCTGCCAGTCGATGGTGAGCATTCGATGGCGTTGTAGATCTCGAAACGCCCCGTAGTCGCACAGCACGTCGAACCGGTACGTGGACCGTTCCATCGCCCGACCGGGGCGGTGGCGGCGATTGGTTCTGTCCCCTACGAGCGCCCCGATGACGGCCGCGCGTTCATGATCGGACATCGCCCGAGCAACCTGGAGCAGGCTCGAGTCGGAAAGCGTCGCATGCGGGTACAGGGCCGCAGCGGTGAGCTTCACCTCGGCTTCCGGGTCCCAGTCGGTGAGTGTCACGAGCGGCTGTTCACTCGAGGTCACGTCGATACGATCCGCGATCCGTTGCACTGCGAGACGTGTGTTCGTCAGGTACCTGCTCCACGCCACACCGCGATCGTCGATGTCGACTCGTTTCAGAAACGATGGGATCACCTTGCGGAGCTCGGTGAGCATCAGTGCTCCGTACTCGCGAACCTCTTCGAGCGGATGCGCCTGCATCCTCAACAAGGCCATCTCGTAGGCCTGACCCGAGGCGAAGATCCCAACGTTGGAGAGCGTCGATGCCGGAAGGAGACCTCGCGCCGTGTCACACGCTTTCGCCCTGATCGTCGCCTTCCAGACTCGCTCCGGATCGTCCTGCCTGGGGAAGCGATCGGCGTACACATCGGTCATCGTCCGAACCACGTTCGAGTAGGTGTCGAACAACAGATCCATGGTGGCCCTGTGACGATCCGCCAAACCCGCCTCCTCGATCTCCGACGGGGTCATGTACCGGTAACGGTCGCCGAACTTGACGTCGTAGTAGATGTACCGGGTGGACTGCTCGAGGTAGGAGGCGAGCCGACCCCACTCCAAGACCTTGGTCAAGACGTTGGAGGCCTGCTCGCACGCAATGTGCGCACCGCCGAGCTGCGCCACCGAATCGTCCCCGAACTCGAAGAACACGCGGTCATACAGTCTCTCCGCCCTCCGCAGGCTGTACAGGGGATCACCCTCGATGCGCTGTGCGATCGTCTCGATGCCGGTGTCGGCGTCGTTGAGGAACTCGTCGAGGAAGAGCCGTCGAAGCGACTTGCCGCTTCTGCTGTAGCGGGCGAACAACGCTCCCTTGACGACCTCGGGGAGGTTCAGGAGGGTGAACACCGGTTGGTCGACGTTGCTGAAGAACCGCGAAAGCACTCGAGTCTCATCGTCGGTGAACGGTTCGCGGTAGAACTCCACCGGCCGGATTGTACCGGGAGCATCTCTGAGGGCAGGTACCCTTGTGGCGTGTTGTGGCTCCGCGCGCTCATGGCCCTGCTATTGGCGGCAGTTCTCGTCGTCGCCGTCGTGCCGTTGATCGTCCTCTTCAATCTGGCGAGCGGCGGAACGGGCTATGGCGTCTGTCCATATGGGCTGTCGGCGTGCGAGGTCAGCTACACCAGGGGCCTCGAACTCCTGTTGGTGCTGATCGTCTTCTTGTTCCTGTTGCTCGCGGCGATCCGCGTCGTGGCACGCGGGATTCGTCATCTTCAGAGAGAAGCCGAGTTGGGCGAGGCCATCCGCCGGCTCAATGGGCAGGCGTGATCGCCTCGGCGGCGGGGATGGTGTCCATTTCGTTCGTGCGAGCAAGCACGAGGTAGATGCCGGCCAGGATGAGCCCGGCGCCCACCCACTGCTTCGCATCGAGACGTTCCGCGAGGAGCAGCGCTGCGAGCAACGTTGCCGATACGGGCTCGAAGGTCAGAATCACCGCCGTTCTGGCAGGTCCGATCACCGTTTGTGACCACACCTGCATGAGGAACGCTCCGGCGGTCACGACGAGTCCGGTCAGCAGCAACGCCGGGAGAACGTCGGCGGTCGGCATCGGCAACCCTTCCGTGATCCATGAAAGGGAGGTTGCGAGCACCGCCGTGACCAGCAACTGGACTGCCGTGAAGGGGATGACCGGGTGCCGGACGGCGACACGCGAGAGGACCACGATGTGAATGGCGAACGCCACTGCACACCCGACGGTGAGGAGGTCGCCTGCATCGAATCTGACTCCGTCGCGAATCG
>Ga0307423_1001052_pt1 | contig 17240 bp, 14 predicted proteins | sample SalMarWE160310MG_FD_202154 | JGI IMG/M metagenome (GOLD analysis project Ga0307423, IMG submission 202154) | Salt marsh sediment microbial communities from the Plum Island Ecosystem LTER, Massachusetts, United States - WE1603-10 | ecosystem: Environmental > Aquatic > Marine > Intertidal zone >...
GTAAAATGTTTTCCGGAATTCTTCCTTACGATCATATTGAGGGCAGTGAGGCCAAAACCCTGGGTAAATTTTTAGGATTTTTAGACCGACTTATTAGCAGTGTGGACTCTCTAAATCAGGCCAGAACATTAAGTGGATGGAGTAAGGTTTTTTCAGATATTATCGAACAGTTTTTTGCCCCGGATCAAGACTCAGAACCGGAGATTCATATTCTCAGGAGTATTTTCGAGGATATGTCTAAAAAAGAAGCTTTATCCGGCTTTGGCAAGTCCATAAAAATTGAAGTCATAAAATCTTATCTGGGGGGTCTTTTTGAGGATAAACATCTTCGAAGGGGGTTTATTTCAGGCGGTGTGACGTTTTGCGCAATGCTCCCCATGAGAAGCATCCCGTTTAAAGTCGTCTGTCTTGTGGGGATGAACACCGATGCCTACCCACGCGAAACAAAAATACTTGAGTTCGATCTTATGGCAAAAAAGCCGAAAATCGGTGATCGAAACAGAAGAAATGACGACAAGTATCTTTTTCTGGAAGCCCTTCTATCCGCAAGAAATAAATTCTATATCAGTTATGTAGGCCAGAGCATCCAGGATAACGCCAGGATTCCACCCTCTGTCCTCGTGAGTGAACTCATTGATTGCATCAAGGAAGGATTTGGATTTTCAGAAGAACAGGTGGTCATCTTTCATCGGCTTCAAGCATTTTCACCGGAATATTTTAAAAAAAACAGCAATCTGTTCAGCTTCTCTTACGAGAATTTTATCGCAAGTTCAAAAATGTTTGACCGTAAAGAAACGCCACCTTTGATTTCAACAACGCTGCCTGAACCCGACAAAGAATGGAAAAACCTTTCCATTAATGCGTTATGCGCCTTTTTCAAAAATCCGGCAAAATATCTACTTGAAAAACGGCTTGGAATATACCTGCATGAGAGAGCAAGTGCCCTTGATGAAAGGGAAAATTTCCGTTTAGATCATCTTGGAAAATATATGTTGGATCAGGAACTTGTAACAAAACGACTCTCAGGATCAAGTCTGAAAGATATTTATCCGCTAAAAAAGGCCTCCGGAGAACTCCCTCATGGGAAAGTGGGAGAATATATTTACAATAAAATGAGTTTGGATGCTGAAGATTTTGTTCGAAAAATTAAAGACCAAATCAAAGGCCACCGCCTTGAAGACCTTGATGTTGAACTTGACATTGCAGGCTTTAGGATATTCGATCGTGTTACGGATGTTTATGCGAACGGTCTGATCAAAACCATATATTCAAATGTAAAACCTAAATATCTATTAAATACATGGATATACCATCTTGTTATTTGTGCTTTACTTGAAGACAAAAGCTCTGTGCAGAGCTTTTTGCTATGCAAAGATGCCGCCTGTGAATTTACGCATGTTTCAAATGCTTTTGATATCCTAAAATATCTGCTCAATTTCTACTGGGAGGGAATGTCAGAGCCGTTGCACTTTTTCCCTGTATCGTCCTTTGAATATGTTTGTACGATATTGCTGAAGAATAGAATACAGCCAATAGCTTTAAAGGCTGCACAAAGAAGATGGAGTGGAAGTGATTTTTCACACGGAGAGTCAAAAGACCCGTATTTCGAACGTTGCTTTGGTAAAAAAGATCCTTTGGATAATGATTTTGAAAAAATCTCAATGAAAATTTTTTCGCCTTTGCTGAATCATTGCCGTGAAATAATGTTATGAGCACCTAAGTTGAGCTTGGGAAACAATCATTTCGGAAACAATGAAACCTTTTTGGATACTTTTAAGTCTTTTTGGACTCATTTTTGCGATTCTTTTTTCTTTTCGATTAGGCGTAATTAACAGATTCAATTCTGTATCCGAAGAATTGGTCCCATTTTCCATAGAGCGAGTACCTGAGAAAGACTCGTGGATGAATATTCTGCAAAATGGACGTAAAATTGGATCCTCACACACCTTCATTTCGAAAACGACAAAAGGTTATCTCGTAAAAGAAACCCTTTATATCCGCCTCAACACAATGGGCCTGATTCAAGATCTCATTCTCAAAACCGTGGGAAAGCTCAATAAAGATTTTACTCTTTCTTCATTCGATTTTGAGCTCAAATCAGGACGATTCCATTTCTCAGCACAAGGATCTGTTTCCGGAAATGTACTTTCCGTTAAAACGCATAGCTTCGGTTCAGCTAAAGAAGTTCAAACCAAAATCAAGGAAAAACTATATGCCTCTTCAGGGATAGTAAACGCTGCTTATGCTTCCCGGATGAAACCCGGAGACGAATTTAGCCTACATGTTTTTGACCCGGTCAGCATGAGCAGTGAACCTGTTACAATCAAAGTTGTTGGCAAAGAAAGCATTCTCAATATGGGCATTCAAAAGAATTCAATGAAAGTGGAGATACAGTATCAAGGGGCAACCCAGTTGGCCTGGATAGGAGAAAATGGTGAAGTTATTAAAGAGAAGGGACTTTTAGGATTCAGTTTAGAAAAAACGACACGTAAAGACGCACTGTTTGGACTTCTTGCTGAATCTTCCCAGGATTTGGCTGAGATTGCTTCCGTCAAGTCCAATGTAATTTTTGATAATCCGTTAAACCTTGAAAGAATCAAAATTGAAATCAGCGGAATAAACACCAAAGATGTCCATCTTGAAAGCGGAAGGCAGGTTTTAAAAAATAATGTTTTGATTATCCAGAAGGAGGATCTGGCCAAGCTTCCTGATGTTATAAATAATATAGATACAATACCTGATCGTTTTGTAAAGCCCGAACCCTTTATTGAGTCTGATCATCCCAAGATTATGAATCTGCTCGAAAAGATAGTCACCGACGATGACACACCATTAGAAAAGGTAAACAAACTGATGATATGGGTCCATAAAAATATTGAAAAACGCCCGGTGTTGTCATTGCCTGATGCCCTTGCCACTTTAATAAACAAGGTTGGTGATTGCAATGAACATGCTGTCCTTCTGGCGGCACTTGCAAGAGCCGCGGGTATACCTGCCCGCATTGAGTCCGGACTTGTCTACTTAAACGGCAGATTTTATTATCATGCATGGAATCTGCTTTTCATTGGGAAATGGATAACCGCGGATGCAACATTTGGTCAAATCCCGGCAGATGTTACTCATATCCGATTCTCCAGCGGTGGGATGAAGCAACAGCTCGATATCATGAACGTTATAGGAAAAATAAAATTAAAGATTCTAACTTTTCAATAAAAAATGATAGAACTCATAGAGTTAACAAAAAAATACAACGATTTTCCGGCAGTGAACGGTCTGAACCTTGTGGTGGAAAAAGGTGAAATATTCGGATTCATCGGGCCTAACGGTGCCGGCAAGACCACTACGATTAATATGATGGGCGGTGTACTTGCTCCAACTTCGGGTGCTGTGATGATCTGCGGTATAAATATTCAAGATCACCCGAAAAAAGCCAAGAGTAAAATCGGTTATATTCCTGACAGGCCATATCTTTATGAAAAGCTTACAGGAATTGAGTTTCTAGAATTTATGGGCGATCTGTATGGTGTTGATGAAAACACCTTTTTAAACAGGTCTCAAGGGAATTTACGATTGTTTTCCCTTTCTGAATGGGCAAACGACCTTATTGAGTCTTATTCTCATGGTATGAAACAAAGACTCGTAATGGCGGCAGCTCTTTTACATGATCCTGAAGTGGTCATTATCGATGAGCCCATGGTGGGACTTGATCCATTGGCGATCAATATGGTTAAGTCGCTTTTTCAGCATCTTGCAAAGGAAGGCGTCACTATTTTTATGTCGACCCATACGCTAAAAGTGGCTGAAGATATCTGTGACCGCATCGGTATTATCCATAAAGGGTCACTTGTCGCAATGGGGTCTCCGGAAGATTTAAAGCGAGATATCCAGAATAAAGATGCCGACCTTGAAGAGATATTCATCAAATTGACAAAAGAATGAAAGATGTCATCACTTTATTAAGGCCGAGATTTTTATCCTTTAAAAACAAAGGCCTTTTAAAAAACAAATCGGGCAGGGGATATAAACTCGCATTGTTCGGATTCTTTGGTATATTTTTTTGGGGAGGTATATTCATTGTTTCATTGCGGGTCATCGGTTACTTCAAAGAGATTGAAGGATTTGGGGATATTCTTACCTATAAACTGCTCTCCATGATTCTTCTCACATTTTTTTCACTCCTTATATTCAGTAACATGCTAACATCACTTTCCAAGCTCTATCTCAGCAGAGATCTTTCTCTTCTTAATTCCATGCCTGTTCCAAGTTACAAGATTTTTATCGCAAGGTGGATAGAAAGTACTTTAGATAGTTCCTGGATGGTCGTTCTCTATACACTTCCTGTACTTATATCATATGGAATAGTTTATGGGGCAGGGTTTATCTTCTATGGCAATATTGTCCTGGTCATTTTAATCCTTTCTGTTATTGCAGCAGGCATAAGCGTTATTCTAATTATGATTGTTGTGAATTTTGTGCCTGCGAACCGTATCAAAAACATCTTTATTTTCATCGGCCTTTGCTTTTTTCTAATACTTTTTTTCGCCTTTCGTTTTTTACGACCCGAGCGTCTTGTTGATCCTGAAGCTTTTTCAAATGTGCTTTTCTATCTCAGATCTTTAAAAGCTCCGGCTCCGCTATATCTTCCGAGCACATGGGCTTTTGACAGTATAAAGGCGACACTTTCGGGGCATATAATGCAAGGACTGTTTCACATGGCGCTCTCCTTGAGCTGGGCAGGGATAATGGTATTTTCAGCAATCATTATTTCAAATGCATATTATTTCAAGGGGCTTTCAAAGACCCGAACAGCCCAAGTTCGGCTTTTTAAATACAATTATTCAGACCCCCGTTTTTTAAGATTTTTGCCACGTTCTTGCAGAGCTTTTATGTTAAAGGAGATGCGAACTTTTTTCAGAGATCAAACACAGTGGTCCCAGCTTTTTTTAATCGCTGCGCTGGTTATCATATATGTCTACAACTTCAATGCTCTTCCTCTTGAAAAGGCTCCGATAAAGACCATTTACCTTCAAAACCTTCTATCTTTTTTGAACATCGGTCTTGCTGCCTTTGTTCTTATTACCATTACGGCCCGATTTGCATATCCTGCAGTCAGCAACGAAAAGGATGCTTTCTGGTTGGTAAAATCGGTTCCCATAGATTTGAGACACTATCTCTGGATAAAATTCTTCGTCTATTTTTTACCATTATTCGTTTTGACTGAAATCTTGATCATTGCAACAAATATATTGCTTAAAGTAACGACTTTTATGATGGCACTTTCATTGGTTGATATATTTTTACTGGTTCCGGGAGTGGTATCAATGGGGATCGGTTTTGGCGCAGCGTATCCCGATTTTAAATCGGAAAATCCAGCTCAAACCGTTACCAGTTTTGGAGGGCTCCTTTTTATGATGGTGTGTGCAGGATATGTAGGAACCGTTATCATTATTGAAGCGGGGCCGGTTTATCGCCTTTTTATGTCGAATATTCAGGGAAGACTATTGACGGTTATTGAATGGGTATGGATTCTCGGATCGTTTACCCTGGTTTTTTTCCTCAGCATTGTTGCGGTGATAGTGCCCATGAATTTCGGAGAAAAGAGGTTGTCAAAAATGTTGATTTAAAGAGGTAATGAATTTATACATATAAACATTGTCAAAATCAAATTGTGCTTTATTATATTGATGTTTCATAACTGTTGATGTTGTTGAAAGCCGGGGGTGTGAAACTTGTGTAATTTAAATGCGGTTTGAAAAAAAACATTATCCATGGAGCGATTTAACAAATAACAACATCGACCTCTAAATTTAATCAAAAAGAGAGGCATTTGGAGACCGACAAAATTTTATGGATTTAAGTTATAGGAGAAAGAATGGCTGAAACCGACAAAGATGATCTTATCAGCATTATTGATGAAGATGAAAAAGATGTGGTAATTCCAGATACACTGCCTCTGATTTCCGTTCGGGATATTGTTATTTTTACAGACATGCTTCTTCCGCTCTTTATCGGCCGTGAAAAATCGGTGCGTGCTGTTGAGGAGGCCATGGAAAAAGACGGATTTTTGTTTTTAACCGCGCAAAAAGACCCAAATATCGAAAATCCGAACCCCGATCAAATATTTACGGTTGGAACTGTGAGCAAGATCCTGCGGATGCTGAAACTTCCTGATGGACGCGTCAAGGCTCTTGTACAGGGTATCGAAAAGGCCAGGATTGTTAAATACGTTTCAAAGAGATCCATATATCGTGTAAAAATCGAAAGGATTCCCGATCCGCCGGTTGAAGGGATCAATTTGGAAATGGAAGCGTTAATGCGGAATGTTATCGAACACTCCGAAAAGATATTGGCGCTGCGCGGAGAAATGAACAACGATGTTGGTGTTATTCTAGAAAGCGTGAATGATCCTGGAAAACTAGCAGACCTTGTGGCTTCAAATCTGAAGTTGAAAATTGACGAATCCCAGATTTTGCTCGAATTGATCGATCCTCTTGAGCGTCTTAAAAAAGTTAATGAGTTACTTTCTCGGGAAGTGGAATTGTCCTCCATGCAGGCTAAAATCCAGTCTGATGTAAAAGATGAAATTTCGAAAAGTCAAAGAGACTATTTTTTAAGGGAACAGGTTCGGGTCATCCACAAGGAACTCGGTGAAGACGATGGAAAATTAAAGGAAATTGAGGATTATAGAAGGAAGATAAGAAGGGCTAAAATGTCAAAAAGTGCAGACAAAGAAGCTTTAAAGCAGTTGAAACGTCTGGATCAAATGCATGCTGACTCTGCAGAAGCTTCTGTTGTTCGCACATATCTGGATTGGCTGGTTGAATTGCCATGGAGTAAAACCACCAAAGACATTATTGATATCAAAAATGCAAAAACGGTTCTGGATGAAGACCATTTTGGTTTAAAGCATGTAAAAGACCGTATCCTTGAATACCTCAGCGTGCGCAAACTTAACCCTAAAATGAAGGGGCCGATTTTATGTTTTGTGGGTCCACCCGGCGTTGGGAAGACATCCCTTGGTCAGGCCATAGCACGCGCGGTGAAAAGAAAATTTGTTCGCATTTCTCTCGGTGGCATACGGGATGAAGCGGAAATCAGAGGCCACCGCCGCACCTATATAGGTTCTTTGCCGGGACGAATCCTTCAGGGACTCAAACAAAGCGGTGCAAACAATCCTGTTTTCATGATGGATGAGATCGACAAGCTTGGTTCTGACTTCAGGGGTGATCCTTCCTCAGCGCTTTTAGAGGCTTTGGATCCTGAACAGAACTCGGCGTTTAGCGACCACTACCTAAACATACCCTTTGATCTTTCCAAGGTTATGTTTATCCTTACAGCCAACTTTACGGATACGATTCCATCAGCGCTTCTTGACAGGATGGAGGTGATTACACTTTCCGGTTATACGGAGGATGATAAACATGCCATTGCCCAAAGACACCTCATACCGCGTCAGGTAAAGGAAAATGGTTTAAAGTCGAAAACCCTGTCCATCAGTAATGGGGCATTGTCTAAAATCATATCCGAATACACTTCCGAGGCTGGGTTGAGGAACCTTGAACGCGAAATCGGCACCCTTTGTCGCAAGGTGGCACGGAAAATCGCCGAGGGTGATAAAAGTCCGTTTCGAATCACAAAAAATAATTTGCAAAGTTACCTGGGGGTTCCAAAATATTTTCCTGAAATGGATCAGGAAAATAGCCAGGTGGGTTTATCCACCGGTCTGGCCTGGACACAGGCCGGTGGCGAGGTGCTTTATGTAGAGGCATCATTAATCGACGGAAAAGGAGAACTCATCGTCACTGGTCAAATCGGGGAAGTTATGCAGGAGTCTGCCCGGGCGGCCTTGAGTTATGCCCGTGCCAATCTCGTTTCTTTCGGGATCAAAAAAAATATTCTTGAAAATAAGGACATTCATATTCATGTTCCTGCCGGCGCAATCCCCAAAGATGGGCCGTCTGCCGGAATTGCAATGGCGACAGCACTTATATCCATTTTGATAAACAAACCGGTCAATAAAGATGTTGCGATGACCGGAGAAATTACCTTGAGGGGAAGAGTGCTTCCTATCGGCGGTTTGAAAGAAAAAGCATTAGGTGCATTGAGGGCCGGGATTCGTACAATTATTATTCCTGAAAAAAACAAAAAAGATCTGGCTGAAATTCCGATGAATGTAAAGCGAAAAATCAATTTTGTTACTGCGAAAAACATGGAAAAAGTTATTTCACTTGCAATTGATGAAGGTTGATGGCTGATAAGTAATATGAGGATACTTGCTGTTGATACGGCGACAACCAGCTGTAGTGTCGCGATTGTAGATCAAACGTCTTTGCTTTCGGAGTTTACAATAGACAGGGAAGAGACACATTCTAGACATTTAATGGATATGATAAAGGCGGTCATGACAATGGCAGGCCTTAATTTTTCTGATCTGGATGGATTTGCAGTAACCAGAGGTCCCGGATCCTTCACAGGCCTGAGAATTGGTATCAGCACCATCAAGGGGCTTGTCGTGGCCTCAGAAAAACCGGTTGTTGGTATTTCAAGCCTGGAAACGCTTGCATTTCAAGTGTCTTATTCTCGTGATCTTATATGTCCGATTTTAGATGCGCGGAAAGGAGAGGTTTATTTTTCCAGATACAGGTTCCTAAACGGTCATTTAAAAAGGCAAACGAAAGAACGCGTGGCACCTCCTGATAAAGCTGTTGATGATCTTAACGAGTCTTGCCTGTTTGTGGGCAATGGCGCTTTGTTATATAAAGAAATGATATTGGAAAAAATGGGTGAATCTGCATTTTTTGCACCGATGATACAAAATACGATTAGAGCTTCAACCATAGCCTATCTTAGCATGGCGAAATTCGAAAACAACGATACAGATGATATTGAAAAAATATTGCCGTATTATATCCGGAAATCCGATGCAGAGTTGAATTTAGTGATATCATAATATGAAAAAGAACAATCATTACAGAGTAAACGAATTTGAATCCCAATACAGCGATAACGCTCCACAACGGCGTATATCTCTTTCCAACCGACTGAAACTTTTGCTTAAGCACCCGTAAGCCCGAGCCGTGCCGGGATTATTAAAAACAATTCGTCGCTAAAATATCATATTGATTTCTTTAAGTCATAATTACGTTCGGCTCGGTCTCTAACGCGTGCTAAAGCCCTTCAAACAGTCAGTCGGCTTCCAAGAGAAACACGCCGTAGCTTCGCTGCGCCGAAACTAAATGCGTTTTCTCTAATAATCATTACGGTTATTATTGACAATATGGATTCATTTTTGATAGATAATACAGTTTAGTCTTTTATTTTATAAAGTAAAATCAACCAGAGTATACGAGATGAGCAACTTTATTTGGTCTGACGTACCCAGCGACTCTGCTTTTCCGTTGGCAAGTGCTGGGTATCCTTTTATATTTGTCTCTGTATTTACAACTGCTGTATTCGCGCTTTTGGGGCTCATCACATTATCTCTGATAGGTCTTGCGATAACTTTTTTCATCTGTTATTTTTTCAGGGATCCAGACCGTGTAATTCCCAATGATACCGGATGCGTTGTTTCGCCGGCTGACGGAAGGGTTATTTCTGCGGGTTTGATGGAAAACAGCCGATTTTATGAAGGTTCGTGCATAAAAGTCAGCATCTTTATGTCCATTTTTAATGTTCATGTCAATCGCATTCCCTATGAAGGACAGGTAAAAAAGATTCACTATTATCCTGGCAAATTTTTTTCCGCCAATTTGGATAAGGCATCAAATCATAATGAACACAATGCAATTTTTATAGAAATCAAAGGGGGAAAAAATATTTGTACGGTCCAGATAGCAGGACTGATTGCAAGGCGAATCATCTGTAAATTACAGAAGGGTGATATTGTGACCCGGGGACAGCGTTTTGGCTTAATATGTTTTGGATCACGTTTAGATGTTTACCTTCCTCCGGAGATAACTTTGAAAGTGGCAGTAGGAGACAAGGTAAAAGCCGGAACGTCGGTTTTGGGAGATTTGATATGATAAGGACAAAAAGAAATAATAAAGAAAAGTCGCATCGAGGGATATATATTTTACCCAACATATTTACATCGCTCAATCTTTTTTTCGGATTTTATGCCGTTATCGCCGCAATAAACGGAAAATTTGTCACTGCGGCAGTAGCCATTATTATCGGCGTATTATTTGATATCATGGATGGAAAAATCGCCAGAGCTACGAATACCACCAGCAAGTTCGGGATTGAATACGATTCCCTGGCCGATCTTATATCTTTTGGTCTTGCACCGGGATTAATGGTATATTTGTGGTCGCTAAAGCCATTGGGAAGAATCGGATGGCTGGCTGCATTCCTTTTTATGGCTTGTGGGGCGCTTAGATTGGCCCGTTTTAATTCGCAGGTAGGTATAATAAGCAGTGATCATTTTGTGGGACTTCCAATTCCGGCCGGAGCTGGCATGGCAGCAACTGCCATTTTATTTTGTCATAAATTGGGAATCGAAAGAAACATAAATCCCATTCTCATTCTTGTGATGCTGTATATACTTTCTTTTTTAATGGTAAGCACCTTAAAATATAACAGTTTCAAAAAGCCTGAATTGTTTAAAAAAATGAATTTCAATGTTCTGGTGGCTATTATCCTGATATTGATTTTCATCGCCGCCCAGCCATCCGTTGCTCTATTTTTCTTGGCGCTGACTTATGTTGTTTCGGGTCCTTTAATTAGCATTAAACATCATAAAAAAGCGAGTCAAAACATATCGGAAACCAGTGATGCAACTTAGCGTGGGTCTATCTCCATTTAAACGAAAACCATCAATTATCATTTTCACAATGACGATTAAAAACACTTAGACTGCTTGATTGGATTTATTCATATGACAAAAGAGTATCATATTTCTGTAATTCCAGGTGATGGTACGGGGCCCGAAGTTGTTGCAGAAGGCATCAAAATCCTTCAAACGCTATCAGACAAATTCGGTTTCAGAATTAACTTTACCCATTATGATTTAGGCGGGGAACACTATAAGGCGACCGGAGAAATTTTGCCTGAAAATATTCTGGAATCCATCGCCGAATCAAATGCAATATATTTAGGGGCTATCGGACATCCGGATGTAAAACCGGGTATTCTGGAAAAAGGTATCCTTTTGAAGCTTCGGTTTTATTTTGACCAGTATATCAACTTGAGGCCTGTTAAACTCTATGAGGGCGTAGAGACACCCTTAAAATACAAAGGGCCGTCGGATATAGATTTTGTCGTGGTTCGGGAGAATACAGAAGGACTCTACGCCGGTGCCGGTGGTTGTTTAAAGCATGGAACGGCAGATGAAGTGGCCATACAGGAATCAATAAATACCCGAAAAGGGGTGGAACGGTGTATCAGATATGCTTTTGAGTATTGCAGGAAAAGAAACAAAAGAAAAAAACTGACACTTTGTGGAAAAACCAATGTGCTGACCTTTGCATTTGATTTATGGGAACGCACGTTTAATGAGATTGCAAAAGAATACCCTGATATTGAAACAGATTATGCTCATGTTGACGCCATATGCATGTGGATGGTTAAAAATCCGGAATGGTTCGATGTTATTGTTACCGATAACATGTTTGGTGATATTATCACCGATCTTGGCGCAATGATTCAAGGAGGAATGGGTATTGCCGCCGGGGCAAATATTAATCCCGAAGGGATTTCAATGTTCGAACCTATCGGAGGATCCGCCCCTAAATATACCGGAAAAAATATCATTAACCCAATTGCTGCCATTTCAGCGGCCCAGATCATGCTTGAAACTTTAGGGGAGCCCATGGCCGCCTCTTTGATAGAAGAGAGTGTTATTCGAGTCTTGCGTGATGATCTAAAAGATGTTGCAGCAGGTAAAATGGGATGCTCAACACAAGAAGTCGGAGATCTTGTGGTAGATTATATTAAGGGAAACAGCAAAAATGAGGGATAAAAAATTTAACATTGCTGTAGCTGGGGCAACAGGAGCCGTGGGAAATCAAATGATTTCCTGCCTTGAAGAGAGAAACTTTCCAATCAAGTCAATAAAATTTTTGGCATCCAGTCGTTCTGTCGGACGAAAGCTCAAATACAAAGGTCGCGACATTGCCGTTGAAGAGTTGACCGAAACTTCTTTTAAAGGAATCGATATCGCCCTTTTCTCGGCCGGTGGTGGAACCAGTGAAAAATTTGCACCTTTTGCCGCAAATGACGGATGTGTGGTTGTTGATAATTCAAGTGCATGGCGGATGGATCCCGAAGTTCCACTGGTGGTTCCTGAAGTCAATCCCCATGCCGTTGCACAGTTTAGAAACAAAGGAATTATCGCGAATCCGAACTGTTCGACAATTCAAATGGTCGTACCATTACATCCACTGCACAAAGAATATGGTATTAAACGAATTGTGGTGTCAACCTATCAGGCGGTTTCAGGAACCGGCAAAAAGGCGATTGACGAGCTTGATTCCCAAACCCGAGCGATTCTTAATTTCAAAAAACATGAAAACAAGGTTTATCCTCACACCATTGCATTTAACTGTCTGCCGCATATCGATGTGTTTTTGGAAAATGGATATACAAAAGAAGAGATGAAGATGGTCCATGAAACCCGGAAAATCCTGGAGGACGATACCATAGGGGTTACGGCAACCACTGTTCGTGTCCCGGTTTTTTTCAGTCATTCGGAATCGATTAACATTGAGACAAAAAGAAAAGTTTCTGCTCCAGAGGTGAGGGCGCTTCTTGAAAGAACACCCGGCGTTAAGGTCGTTGATGATCCGCTGAACAATCAATATCCACTTGCTATTGATGCCGCCGGACAGGATTTGATACTTGTAGGTCGTATTCGCAACGATGAATCCATAGAAAATGGTATCAATATGTGGGTTGTCGCAGATAACATCAGAAAGGGCGCCGCAACTAATACGGTTCAGATTGCCGAAATTCTGACAAAAGAATATTTATCGGAGAAGTAGATTTGGAACGAGTACCAATTACGCGAAAAGGGTATGAGGCCCTTAAAAAAGAACTGGAACATATTCAAAAGGTCGAACGACCCAGAAATATAAAGGCTATTGAGGAAGCCCGTGCTCACGGGGATATCACTGAAAATGCCGAGTTCGAAGCTGCCAAGGACCGGCAGGCATTTATAGAGGGAAGGTTGAATGAATTGGGATACAAACTATCCATGGCAGAAATTATTGATCCTCAAAAACTTCCCAAAGATCGGGCGGTGTTTGCCAGTTCTGTGCTGCTTGAAAATAGTGATACTTCTGAAAACGTTATATATCAACTTGTTGGACCCGATGAAGCGAATATCGAAGAAGGTCGAATCTCTGTGTCTTCGCCACTCGGAAAAGCGATTATAGGGAAAAAACCCGGAGACGAGATTGTCTTGGAAGCCCCGGGTGGAAAAAGATATTATGAATTAATAGAAATATTGTAAACGGAGGTTTTTTTGTGGCACGTATAACCATAGAAGATTGCTTAAAGCGGGTAAAAAACCGATTCTTACTGGTAAACATGGCGGCCAAACGTGTAAGGCAGATCCGTGAAGGATCTGAGTATCTGGTCAGTTCGCCAAAAAATGAAGACATTGTGGTTTCTCTACGTGAAATTGCTGCAGGCAAAATCACCCTTAGAGAAGGAAAGGAAGAAGAAATTAAAGAGGAAATAGAAGAAGTAAAGGAAAAAGAGGAAAATTTATAGGAGGCCGATACTCTTTTTGCCAAAGTACAGCTATGCCTACAAGGTGATAAAAAGGAATGTTGGAAAAGCGTTGCATCAATATAATATGATCTCCGATGGAGATCGAATTTTAGTCGGGCTTTCAGGAGGTAAAGACAGCTTTATCCTCATGTGGATATTAAGTGAACGTTTAAAACGCATTCCAATTAATTATGAGCTCTATTCAGTACATGTCGATTTGGGATTTGACGGAGGATTCAGTAAATCTTTGGCAGAATATTGCAGACAAATAGGCTTTGAAGTCAGAGTTGAACTTACAGATTACGGAGTTTTGGCGCACAGTTCCGAAAATCGGGAAAATCCTTGTTTCTTATGTTCCAGGCTGCGCAGGAAAAAGCTTTTTGAAGTCGCCGATGAACTCGGTTGCAACAAGGTCGCCCTTGGACACAATAAAGACGATATCATTGAAACTTTATTTATGAATATTTTCTATGCTGGTGAGATTAGCAGCATGTTGCCTTCCCAGTCTTTTTTTCAGGGAAAGTTTTCAGTGATTAGGCCGCTTGCCTTTGTTGACGAAGATATTATCGGGCGTTTTGCCAGGGAAAAGGCTTACCCGGTTTTTGAAAATCCCTGTCCTACCACAAAAACCTCCAAGCGACATGAAATAAAAAAGATGCTAAAAGAGCTTTATAAGAATAACAAAAAAGTCAAAGGGAATATTTTCAGAGCCATGCATCATGTGAAAATAGATTATTTGCCAAAATGAAAGATATCCAAAATCAATTCGATTATCGCAACATTCCAATTGATAAAGTGGGGATAAAGGATCTTAAATATCCAATAACCGTACTTGATCGAAGGAACAACATTCAGCATACGGTTGCTTCCATTAACATGTATGTTGATTTGCCCCACAATTACAAAGGGACTCACATGAGCCGTTTTGTGGAAATGTTGCACCTTTTTCGACCGGAAGTCTCCTTAAAAAAAATTTCCGTTATTCTTGAGGAGATGAAAGAGTATCTAAATGCAGCTTCATCCAATATTGAAGTAACATTTCCATATTTCATTGAAAAAAAATCTCCGATCAGCAAATCTCCAGGTTTGATGGATTATGTCTGCAGTTTTTTAGGATCTAGCGATCCAAAGGGTAAAATTGACCTCGTATCCGTAGTCGTTGTTCCCATCTCTTCTGTTTGTCCCTGTTCAAAAGAAATCAGTGAATCAGGGGCTCACAATCAGCGCGGTCAAGTTCGTCTTGGCACACGCTTTAATAAATTTATCTGGATTGAAGATATGATTGAGCTTGTGGAAGATGCCGCATCATGTGAAGTATATTCGGTACTGAAACGGGTAGATGAAAAACATGTTACAGAAAAAGGTTTTTCGAATCCCAAATTTGTTGAAGATATTGTGAGAGATGTTGCTGATAAACTGAAAAAAGACAGCAATATAACTTGGTTTTCCGTGAGTGCTGAAAATTTCGAATCCATCCATAACCATAGTGCATATGCCTCAATAACAAGCGGGAATTCACCCTATTCATAGTTTAGTATCCATCCATAATCGGAATATCAATTACATGCCTGGCTGCCCCGTAGATCCCCGTGAAGGTGCCGGGACAGGCCGGCAGATCGTACTGGGGTGGTTATTTTTTTCGCATGCCCCTCCGGGGCGTAGGCCCTACGGGCCGGAGGCTTGATCTTGAACAAATATCCTCATTTATGGATGGACACTATTTAAATTCACGCTGGATGATATCCATCATCGGTTTCGGAGACTTACCTGGTGTATTTATCAACAAAACAAAAGGATACAACTCTCCATTTTTCTTTTTGATATAGCCGGCTCTGGTATGGATTCCCTTAAGGGTTCCAGTTTTATAGTACATGTTATCCGTTTGTTGCATAAGAAAATAATGCGGTGTAAATGCATTAAGTATTTTATAGAAATTCCTCGCTGAAATCCTATTTTTTCTCGATATCCCGGAACCTTCTTCAATTCGAACATGATCAATTTCAAGAATATTTTTTGCGTATATCAAAGCGGCCCGAACCCCTTTTTCTAAGCTCCCGGGAGGACCATATACCTTTGCTCCTGTGGCAATAAGTAGCTGATTGGCAATAAAGTTATTTGAATATTCGAAAAGTTTTGATAGACTCTGAATTAATGAAAAACCGGAAACATATCTATAAATGAGTTTATCCGCCTCTTTTTGAATTTTTCCCAACCTTACATCCCCCTTTAATCGAATCCCTTCTTTATTTAAGAAATATAAAAAAAGATGCCCGGCATAACGCGTGATCTCATTTCTTTGGCTTGAAAGTACAATTCTTCCGTGATCTATTTGAGAATCCCTGATCCTGGGAAGTATAAAGGGCAATAGCGGTGTTTGCGATTCAGCACTGACATAAACGCCGTTTTTGTTTCGTTTGAAATTGATCGTGTTGAAATTTACACACAAGGCACCATTAGGCGCATCATAGGGTTCGTATGATACATTTACGCCGGGAATCACGGTTTGCACGCCAAAATATGAATCATCAAGGATAAGATCGTTAATAATGCCGTATTTTGCAGAAAGCCTCATAGAAAGGTGACGGATCATTTCCACAACAGTTTCTGAGATGAGAAGCGGATCGCCATAGCCCTTTATTTTGAGATTTGAATGACGGTCCATGTAAAATTCTGTGAAAAATTTATAATCAGGACCAAGATAATGAATAGCCACAAGCGCGGTGAATAACTTTAGCGTTGATGCAGGAATGAGGGGAGTATCCACATTTTTTGAAAAAACAATATGACCGTTTGGATCGGCGACCAGGACGGCGTCCCGGTTTCCGATAAGGTGCCCTAAATCATCCAATTTTTCGCAATAAAGATTTGTTGTTTTAATAAAAGGTAGAAGAAAAAGAAGAAGGCAGGAGATGAATTGAAAAGCTAATTTAAGCATTTAAAAAACCTGTATGGTTCCGAATCGTATGAACCCGAGTTTACCCTTTCGTTGTAAAAGTTGAGGATGCCGTAGATCCGAGGCGTCAAGGGTGAAGCTGTAGTCGTCTACCGCGAACCCTTGACAACAAAGGAGATGCGGTGTCATCAACTTTCCCAAAGGGTAAATAATACGTCGAATTCAAAATCCTTTAAGAAATGCACTATATGGAAATTTTAAAAATCGGTTCGGAAACAGCCAAAACCCTTGAATAATAATGTTTTTATCAATACTCGGCGTGTTATTTATGCAACGATAGGGCTTATTGACTATTTGCTGTCCGCGATAAGCGTCACCGGTCCATCGTTGATTAAAGATACTTCCATCATCGTTTGAAAGCGACCGGTTTTTACAGTTACATCTTTCTGTCGGACGTGTTCAACAAATTGCCAGTACAGTTCATTGGCCAGTTCTGGAGGGGCAGCCTTTACAAATGATGGGCGTCGTCCTTTTTTACAATCTCCAAGCAAGGTGAACTGTGAGACGACCAGCATTTCACCACCCATGTCAATTAATGAGCGGTTCAACTTATGGTCTCCGTCTTCAAAAATTC
>Ga0307423_1001055_pt1 | contig 17199 bp, 13 predicted proteins | sample SalMarWE160310MG_FD_202154 | JGI IMG/M metagenome (GOLD analysis project Ga0307423, IMG submission 202154) | Salt marsh sediment microbial communities from the Plum Island Ecosystem LTER, Massachusetts, United States - WE1603-10 | ecosystem: Environmental > Aquatic > Marine > Intertidal zone >...
ATGATTATCGCCGCTGCTGCTTTGTCGGGCTTGCCGCCGTTTTCCGGCTTTTTCAGCAAGGAAATGATCATTGCACAATTGGCGAGCCTGAATAATCCCGTATGGCTGGCAGCCGGACTTGCGGGCGTCTTTTTAACCGCTTACTACACATTCCGACTGATCTTTATTATCCTTTTTCCGAAAAACGCCGAAGATGAGAAAGCAGAAGAAAAGACTGTAGTTACCCCAGATGAAGAAGCCGAACATCAACATTACCGTGAGATGGCATGGCCACTGATCATCCTGGCGGCCATCACACTGGTGCTGGGTTTCGGCAAAAAGTTGCTGCAGGTTTTTCTCACCGGCCGTCCCGGAGGCATGGAAGAGATTACCGGAAGCCACCATGACTGGCTGTTATATGTATCCTTGAGTTTGGCCGCGATCGGGATCATTGTGACCTGGGTGGAATTCGGCCGCGCCAGCGCCGGTCAAGTCGGTTTTGTCGAGCGGATTCCGGCGGTAAAATCACTGTTTCTCGAGCGGTGGTACATTGACCGGATGTATCGATGGCTTTTGAACGTCGTTATTTACCGGGGGGTGTCCAATATATGCACAAAAAACGACAACCAGGTCATTGACGGCGGCATCCACGCGTTAAGCGAAGGTACCGTAAGAAGCGGACGGATGCTGTCCGATCTGCATCTTTCAATGATTCAGTATAAACTGATGGTGATATTTGTGGTCATCATTTTTCTGGGACTTTATTTTTTCTTTTAAGGTTATATTCAGATGCCCATTACATATGCTGATTTTCCGTATCTGTCCTCGATCCTGCTCAGTTGTGTGGGAGGGCTCTTGATCATCCTTTTTATCCCGAAGGATAAAAAGGACACCATCAAGCAGGTCAGCGCCGTCTGTTCCGGAATCACCTTGCTGATATCCGTCTATCTGTTCTTTGCCTATGACAAGACCCAGGGCGGGCTACAGTTCGTGGAAAAGTTTCAATGGATTCCGTCTTTGGGAATCACCTATTTCAACGGTGCCGACGGATTCGGTCTGCCCATGCTGCTGTTGACCGGAATTGTTTTTTTTACCGCCGTACTTACCATGTGGGAGCTTCAGACCCGGGTCAAGGAGTTTTTCGCACTTCTTTTTCTTCTGGTCGCCGGGGTCTTTGGACTTTTCATGAGCATGGATCTTTTCTTTATTTTTATCTGGTATGATGTGTCACTTTTTCCCATGTATCTGCTCATTGCCGTGTGGGGCAGCACACGCAAGGAATACGCGGCCATGAAGCTGACCCTGTATCTTTTGGCCGGCAGCGCGCTGATCCTTCCCGCCATTATTTATCTTGTGGTCAAATCTGGATTACATACATTCGACCTGGTGGCACTCATGCAGCCGGGAACCTTTTCCCCCTTTCAGCAGAAATTTGCGTTCCTTCTTCTTTACATCGGATTTGGCATCCTGGCAGGCGTCTGGCCCTTTCACACCTGGTCGCCGACGGGTCATGTGGCTGCCCCCACCGCGGTGAGCATGGTCCATGCCGGTGTGCTAATGAAAATCGGCGCGTTCGGTGTGCTGCGGGTGGCCATCTTTCTATGCCCCGAAGGCTGGCAATACTGGGCCCACCTTATGGCGCTTCTTGCCGTCATCGGCATTGTCTACGGTGTTTTTGTAGGATTGAGCCAGACCGATCTCAAATTTGTTATCGGATATTCCAGTGTGTCACACATGGGCATCGTCGGTTTGGGGCTGGCCACTGTGACCGTTGAAGGGCTCAACGGGGCTGTCTTTCAAATGTTTGCCCATGGGGTGATGACGGCGCTGTTCTTCTCATCTGTGGGGTATATCTATGACAGGACCCACACAAAAGCCATTGCGGATCTCGGGGGGCTGAGCCGTATCATGCCGGTGGCCACCGGCTACTTGATCGTGGCGGCGCTCACCGGTATCGGGGTTCCCTGTCTGGCCAGTTTCTGGGCGGAACTCACGGTTTTTATTTCTTCTTTCAAGGTTTATCCGATTTACGGAACACTGGCAGTCTGTGCCCTGGTCGTGAGTGCGCTGTTCATTTTACGGGTGGTGCAGCGAACCTGCTACGGGCCGAAAAACGAACGTTTTGCGGATCTGGAAGACGTCTCTTTCCGGTTGGGTATTCCCAGGATGATCCTGGTTTCGATCATTGTATTTTTTGGTCTTTTTCCCAATGTTATGCTGAACATGATTCAGACGGCATCAATTCCTTTTATCAGCGGGTTGCCATGATGAGTTGGATAATATTCAGTCCCGAGTTCTACTTTTTAATGATGGGCACCGTATTTTTGTGTTTATCCATGGTACGGCGGGTCAGACCCGAACAGGTCTATTTCATTGCCCTCATTCTGGCCTCCTTGGGGGTTGGAGTATGCCTGGCGTGCGTCCGTTTGACCGGTGACCTCTTTTTTGGGGCATATCGTATCGACCTGTTTTCCCAAGTATTTAAAGTCATGCTCTCCATGGGGCTGTTTCTGGTGCTTTGCCTCTGCACGGAACTCGATGGGATAGAAGAGCGGTTTCATCCGGAATTCTACTTTTTGTTGACCATCTGCACCCTGTCCATGATGATGCTGGTCAGTAGCGTTCACCTCTTGACCATATTCGTTGCTCTGGAACTTTCCAGCTATTCACTCTACACGCTGGTTTTCTTGAGAAAGGGACGGGAACGGGGAATCGATGCAGGCATCAAATATTTTTTAATCGGGGCTTCCGCCTCGGCCATGATGCTTTTTGGTTTTGCCTTGCTTTACGGCAGCATACAGGCCGCATATTTGGTGGAAATTCTTAAAATACTTCCGGGAATCCTTAACCGTCCGGTGGTGATTATTGCTCTGATTCTGCTGCTCAGCGGATTTTTCTTCAAACTGGCCGTCTTTCCGTTTCATTTCTGGGCTCCGGACGTTTACGAGAGTGCCGCCAACCAGGTGACTACCTATATTGCCACGGCTTCCAAGGTTGCGGCAATCGCCATTCTCATGAGAATCGTGGCATTGAGCGGTGGCGGCAGCACCTATCTGGTCCATATCCTGGTGACACTCTCCATCGTTTCCATGACAATAGGCAATCTGGCGGCCGTTGTCCAAAAGGATTTAAAGCGGCTGCTGGCGTACTCCAGCATCGCCCATGCCGGATATGTTCTCATCGGAATTTTGAGCATGAATCCTGCCGGCTACTCCGGAGCTATCTTTTATGCACTGTCTCTTTTGATGATGAAGTTCACCTGTTTTTTAGTGGTTGTCAAAGTGGCGGACGACGGCAGAAATCTGGATATCGAACAGCTGGCCGGATTGCACCGCCGCTCTCCGATCCTGGCCATGGCCCTGATGCTGGCGCTTTTCGGTTTGGCCGGTATTCCGCCCACCATCGGGTTTACTGGCAAACTTCTGATTTTCACCGCTGCCATGCAAAAAGGTTATTTTACACTGGTGCTCATCGCCATGATCAACGTGGTCATTTCCCTTTACTACTACCTACTGGTGGTCAAGGCGGCCTACTTACTGGAACCTGAAAAGGAATTGCCCGATCTCCAGGTGTCTCCTTCCATAAAAGTCTTGGCCGGATTATTGATTTTCGGGATGGTGGTGGGAGGAATCTTTCCCAACTATATTATCGAGCTGTCCAGAGCTGCCGCCATGGTTTTATTGTGAGAAACCGGCACGGGTTTCAACTCTAAAAAAACACTTTTTTGCCCTCCCAACATCTCTCTGAAGGAGATATATTCATGTTGCCATAATCCTTAACAGTGTTTATTATATTTTATACTGTTAAAAACATGCAAAAATTTCTCGATAATTGGAGGTTAACATGAAAACTGCAGGGGAGATTTTAAAAGAGAAAAATAGGGAGATGGTTTGTATTTCCTCCGACAAAACAATCCGGGATGCCATTCGGTTTATGAATGATAATAATATCGGAGCGATACTTGTTAAGGAAAAAGATCAAATTGTCGGTATATGGACAGAGAGAGACTTGTTGCATAACATGAACCTGCCTGAATTTAATCCCGATACCGATTTAATTGAAGACCATATGACAACTAGGCTTCACAAGACCGGACATGACACCTCTATTCTTAAGATCAATGAAATGTTTTTGGGATTATTTATAAGACACATCCTCGTCGAAAAAGATGGAATCTATATCGGCCTTCTTTCTATCGGCGATGTTCTCAGAGCCAGTTTGGTAGAACAGGATCGTCAAATTAAAAGTCTGAACAAGATTGGCAGTTGGGAATATTATGAAAACTGGGGGTGGCCTCGTAACAAAAAATAAGTCATCCATTAAGTTGGAAAATTAGAGTTTATAAAAAACGCTCCGAAGCATCCTTTAGTCAATCTGTTCATTGTTGTTAAGTCTGTCATTTTTGTAAAAACGCCAATCATGATTTACGATAAGACGCGCACCTTTTTGATAGGTCAGGTAAGAGGATGCCCACTGAAAAAGAACCACAAACTTGTTTTTAAATCCAATAAGGTAATAAATATGAACAAACAACCAGAGAATCCACGCCCAAAAACCGCCTAATTTTAATCTGCCGATTTCAAGTACGGCGTTATTTCTGCCGATGGTGGCCAACTGCCCTTTATCGATATAATGAAATTTCTTTCTGGGTTTATCCTCAAGCTCTCTCAGGATGTTTTTGGCGATAAAGCGTCCTTGCTGGAGTGCAACCGGTGCAATTCCCTGGAGAGGTTTACCGGTTTGATGAGAGAAATGCGCCTGATCGCCTGCAACGAAAATTTCCGGATAATGTTTTAGGCTCAGGTCCGGCTCAACAACGATTCGACCCATTGAATCTAATTCACCCTTAAGCTGTTGATTAAGACTTGAGGCCCTAATGCCTGCCGCCCAAAGAACTGTGGCGGCTTCGATTCTTTCGTCCCCCATATTGACACCATCCGCGTCGATTTTTGTCACCTTTTTATGGGTCAATACTTGGACACCCAAATTTTCCAAATGATGATTTGCACGTAAAGAAAGCTTTTCTGAAAAATTAGGTAAAATTCTGGGACCTGCTTCGATCAGGATAATACGGGTTCGTTTTGGATCAATATTTCTAAAATCTTTTGCAAAAGTAAAGCGGCTCAATTCCGCTATAGCACCTACCAACTCAACACCTGTGCTGCCGGCGCCCACGATAATAAATGTTAGCAACTTTGCTTTTTCATCGATATCATTTTCTGTTTCTGCATTTTCGAATGCAGTGAGAACTCTTCGTCTAATTTCGATGGCCTGCTCGATAGTTTTAAGCCCCGGAGCGTTTTTCTCCCATGCTTCATTTCCAAAATAGAAGTGACGAGCACCACAGGCCACAATGAGGTAATCATACCTGAATTCTCCCACATTCGTTAAAACGGATTTAGCCTCGGCATTAATTTTAAGGACTTTTCCCTGAAGCACTTTGATATTATGAGACCTTGAAAAAATATTGCGAATAGGAACCGCAATTTCGGCAGGACTCAGTGCCGCCGCCGCAACCTGATATAATAAGGGCTGGAAAAGGTGATAATTCTTCTGATCGATGATAATCAGCTCTATCCCTTTGGCTCCGGCAAATACTTTAGCTGCATTAAGACCGGCAAATCCGCTTCCCAAGATAAGTACTCTCGTCATGTGTTGCCCCAGAAATTTAGGTTAAACAATGTGTTAAACAAAATCTAAGACCAGCATAGTGAAAGTCAAGGAATTGGCTCATTGTTAATGTTTCTATCTTTGATGGGAATGTTGACATGATAGGTTGACATGCAAACATGCCAAATTGTTGAGTGAAAAAAAACTTGTGTGAAAGATCCGCTGAAGCTATTTTGTTGGGCTTTAGCTCAGATGATGATAATAATAAAAGTCTTGACAAGGACGCTAAAATGCGAGAGTAAGAGATATCTAACATACCATAATCAATAGAAATATCAGACTTCATTGCGTCTATTGTGCCTAAAGGCTTAAAGGAGTGTAATTATGCCGATATATGAGTTTAAATGTTTAAAATGTGAAGAATTTATTGAACTGCTCGTCATGAATAAGGATGAGGAAATCGAGCTCAAATGCCCAAAATGCGAGTGCGAGGAGCTTGAGCGGGTTCTCAGTTCAACCAACTATAGTATGACTGATGGTTCCGGAAAAAGTCAGGGGGTTAAATCCCAGAGCAGAACCTGCACAAGCGGTTCGTGTACCACTTATGAAGTCCCCGGTCATACGCGGTAATGTTTTCTTCAACCCTAAATGAGCCTAAAAAAAAACGATAAGGATTATAATGTCCTAATTTTAATGAGTAATCTGATGATTTGAACAATTTTTTAATATCTCTTCTAACAGTTAGATATGGATTTTGCAATTTTATATCGATTTTGTTTACCCTGTGGGAAAGCCGAGGATACCCCATAGCCTTCGGCCTGACTCCTTCGGCGTTTTCGTTGCCGAGGTTTCGCGGTAGACGACTACAGCTTCACCCTCGGTCGTCTTGGATCTGGGGCATCCTCAACTTTCGCTCAATCAGGGTTCAATTTTGAGCGAAGTGAAAACTTGATGCTGATTTACGATGATATATATGCCTGGAAAGGATGGGGCGGCAAGCTTAATCTCGGTAGTGGAAAATGCAGGCTCCGCATCTATGACCTCGAAAAAGGGAATAAAAAAGGTTTGATGCATATAAGGCCGATGATCGTTGTGGTTTCCGATGTCAAAGACAGTAAAATGTCGGTCAGAAGCTGCACCAGTCATATCGCCACTCTCGTCGCAAAGGAGTTTAACATCGATCCTCATCGCATGCTCTGGGTAGAGTACTATCCGGAACATAAATATGGCGCCGGTGAAACACATACCATACCCGAGAAATTTGATGCTGTTGAATTTAACTGGCATGGGGACAAGGCCATTCAGCCAAAATGGCGGCCGTTGATGTCACCGCTTCTGGATGAGATTAAAAAACTGATTTGCGATTGAGATTGAAAAGAGGTTGATATGGCCTTTGGTTTGGCGCTCATTATTATATTCGGACTTGGTTCTGATTATCTCTTCAAACGTATCAAATTGCCCGGTCTGATCGGAATGCTGATTGTCGGGATTCTGGTCGGACCCTATGTGTTGAACTTTATGTCTCCTGAAATGATGAAAGTCTCGGGAGATTTCAGGAAAATAGCCCTCATCGTAATTCTGCTCCGGGCAGGTTTTGAACTCCGTCGCGATGCTTTGAACCGGGTGGGACGTGCGGCGGTAACCATGAGTGCGATTCCGGCTGTTTTCGAAATTGTCGGTGTTGTGCTCGTGGCACCCAAACTGCTCCATATTACCTACCTCGAAGCCACTATTCTGGGTTGCATATTGGGTGCAGTCTCTCCGGCGGTTGTGGTCCCCCTGATGATCGATTTTATGGATCGGGGAAGGGGAGCTAAAAAGGGAATACCCACCCTGATTCTTGGGGCCTCTTCACTGGACGATGTTTTTGTCATTGTTCTTTTTACCGTGTTCTTAGGAATGTACGGTGGGGAACAGACCCATCTTCTATGGAAGCTTTCTGAAATACCCATTTCCATTGTTTTGGGAATTATCGTCGGACTCATTCCAGGATATTTTTTGTACAAGCTTTTTACAAAGTACGATTGGCGTCCCCCAAAACGCACCATGATGGTCATGGGGGTTGCCATTTTGCTGACCTGGCTCGAATCAATTTTAGAAGGTCATGTGCCTGTGGCAAGCCTTTTGGGTGTGATGGCCATCGGTTTTATTATTCTTGAAAAATCAGAACCGATTGCGCATCTTATTTCTCAAAAACTCAAAAAACTCTGGATTTTTGCGGAACTTTTGCTTTTTGTTCTGGTCGGGGCTCAGGTGAACATTCATGTGGCGTGGAAGGCCGGGTTTGCCGGTGCCGTCGTTATCTTTGTAGGGCTTGTTTTCAGAAGTGTCGGCACCTATGTGTCTTTGTTCGGAACGCCTTATGACTGGAAGGAAAAGCTCTTTTGTGTGGTCGCGTATATACCGAAAGCCACCGTACAAGCTGCCATCGGGGCGGTTCCCCTTGCCGCCGGTGTGGCCTCGGGTGAGGTCATTCTCGCTGTTGCGGTGCTGTCGATCCTTATCACCGCTCCTCTGGGCGCCATCGGTATTATGATATTTGGTGAAAGAATTCTGGATTACGGCGAACAATCGACATACAGATTCAAAGAGCTAAGAGAAAAACTGGCGATTCCTCACGTGGGTGAACGGGTCCGAAGTAAGGTGTCCGGCACCATCTGGAAAATAATCGAACAAAAAGAAGTGTGGCTGGAGGATGGAGCTTCGTCGGAGAGTTCCCGGAATTTACTGCCGGCCATTTACCTTCGGTACTGGAAAGAAAGCGAGAATACAGGGGTGGGGAAAGGAAAAACCCTTTCGTATCACTATACCCAAAAAGATGCGTCTTTTGATGATCACTGGGAAATTCTTTATGACTGGTAGTAGAACCTATCTTTATGAGTGACCAGTGACGAGTGACCGGTAAATAGTGACTATGGGTGAATAGGCAACAAGGGAGGATATCATGACGTGCAAAGTGATTCAAACCGATCGAGCACCGGCTGCCATCGGACCCTATTCTCAGGGGATAACCGTGGCTCCCTGGCTTTTTGTGAGCGGGCAGCTCGGAATACAACCAGAGACCGGCGAACTGGTCAGTTCTGATTTTGTGCCTCAGACCAAGCAGGCGCTGGAGAATCTATTGCAGATCGTGCTGGCCGCAGGATATAATTTGGACCAGGTTGTTGCCGTGGATGTTTTTGTCACCGATTTAAACAATTTTGCCAAATTCAACGACATTTATGCGGATTATTTTTCAGAGCATCGGCCGGCAAGGGCGGTGGTGGAGGTCAGCAGGTTGCCCAAGGATGCATGTGTTGAGATTAAGTGTATCGCCTACAGTCCGGGGATATCGAGTATCTGAGCGTCGTGTCCGGTCTTATCCAAAAATTGTTTAATATTGTCTCTTGAGATAACCAAGGTGCTGGTGTTGATAAGAGGATGAAATTGAAAAGCGTCCGACTTCCATAAAGCGCTGTCTATGATGAGTTCGACGGTCTTGCCGATATCGTTGACAACGGCAAAAAGAGAGACCGAACCGGGGTCCACACCCAGATGTTTCTGCAAGCGATCCGGCGAACCAAAACGTAACCTGCTGCTGTTCAGTAAATCCGGCAATGCTTTCAGGTTGACCCGTTTCTCACCTTTTACAATAAGCAGAAAATGCCTCAAGCCTTTTGCATCACGCAGAAAAAGACTTTTTGTTTTTGCCGCCGGGAGTTCTGGAACAAGGCGATTGACATCCTCAACGGTATAAACCGGGGGGTGATCATGGCGCTCGTATTCGATTTGATGGCCGTCTAAAAATTTATAAATGTCGGTCATTTTCCTTTGGCTCCTTCTCCTGGAAAATCCAGGCTATATTAATGACACTTAGGTATAAGTTAAACGTATACCTGTCAAGAAGATGTTTCAAACCGGTTACAAGGGGATAACATTCCATGGACCCACAACATGATGAAATAATTTTAAATGAAGCCATTGATCTTGCTAAGGCCTGGCAAAACCGGGCCAATGAATTGTTAACGGCGGAAGAAAAAGGGATTGCCGAACAAATGATGCGACTGTTGATCCATCCTTTGGACAAAGTCATTCTCACCAAAATGATCGACCAAAGCTTCAGGTCCCACAACCCCGGACGTGTGGCAGATCAAATCAACAGCTTGCTTAGAAAATATGGCGTACCCGATTTTTTCTCATCCGTGGACAAACTTCTGGTACAAATGTTTTTGGGTTTGGGCCGTTACATTCCCAGCATTTCAGTTCCTAAAGTCATTGAAAAGATGCGCCATGACAGCAGCCGCGCCATTATTCCGGGCGAACCAGACGCCTTATACGCGCATTTGCAAAAACGAAAACAACAGGGTGTTCAGATGAACATCAATCATTTGGGAGAAGCCCTGCTTGGAGAAAAAGAAGCCCTTCAGCGCCTTGATACCTATATCCGTGATTTGAAAGATCCGGAGATTGAATGTCTTTCCATAAAAATTTCCACCATCTACTCGCAAATCGAACCGTTGGCCTTTGGCCATACGGTTCAAATCTTAAAAGAACGGCTTTTTCAATTATACGCGGCCGGCAGAGACCATTTTTATCGTCTAAACAACGGGACAACAGTGCCAAAACTGATAACCCTTGATATGGAAGAATACCGGGATCTGGAACTTACCGTTGCCGCGTTTAAGCAAACTCTGGAGCAGGATGCATTTAAAAAATATACGGCTGGAATTGCATTGCAGGCTTATTTGCCGGATTCATATGCCGTACAGCAATCACTGACGGACTGGGCCAAGGCGCGGGTGGTCAATGGCGGCGCTCCCATCAGAATTCGCATCGTCAAAGGCGCTAACATGGAGATGGAAAAAGTGGAATCAGCCATACGCAGGTGGCCTTTGGCGCCGTATGACAATAAACTTGATGTGGATGCCAATTATAAAAAAATGATCGATTTTGGCATGGCGCCGGATAATATTCGGGCGGTTCATTTGGGGATTGCTTCCCACAATCTGTTTGAGCTGGCCTATGCGTATCGACGGGCATTACAAAATAAAGTTACCGATTATTTTTCATTTGAAATGCTGGAGGGGATGGCAGATCACATACGCCGGGCCATTCAGGAAATCCCCGGCGATATCATGCTTTACGCCCCGGTTGCCACGAAAGATCAGTTCATTAATGCCATTGCTTATTTGATCCGCCGGTTGGATGAAAATACAGAAAGAGAAAATTTTCTGCGGTATTCGTTTAATCTCAACACAGATTCCAAAGAATGGGCGTTTTTGAAAAAACAATTTGTGGCTTCCTGCGAGCATAAGGATCACGTACGCCATACGCCGAACCGGATTCAGAACCGTCTCAAGGAATCGTTCATCGATAAAATTGGGACATTTTACGAAAACGAATTTATTAACGAGCCGGATACGGACTGGTCCCTGGCTGCAAATCGTACATGGGCCGAGGCGATTCGAAATAAATGGTTTAAACGTGAACCCGATAAACCCGTTTACATACCTTTGGTGAAGGCAGGGGGCGACATTTATAAAGACCGGCCGAAGAGATCGTGCATGGATCATTCCAGGTTACCGGAAGAAATCTGTGTGGCGTCCTATGTCGAGGCAAGTGATACTGATGTGGATCCTGCTTTGGCGACGGCCAGGGACGATCCGGATGGCTGGCGCTTAAAAAACATGGAACAGCGCCATGAAATCCTTTCCCGGGTGGCATTGGAACTTCGCAAGGCCAGGGGAGATCTAATCGGAGCGGCTGCCGCTGATACCGGGAAGGTCTTTTCGGAAGCCGACGCTGAAGTTTCGGAGGCTGTTGATTTTGCCGAATATTATCCGTTTTCTGCCAGGGCCTTTTCTGATTTGAAAAATGTCCAAACCCGCGGCAAAGGGGTAGGGTTGGTTATCTCCCCGTGGAATTTTCCTATTGCCATCCCCTGTGGCGGAATCATAGCATCTTTAGCTGCCGGCAACACGGTGATATTCAAACCTTCATCTGCTGCGGTCCTTACGGCGTGGCAGTTATGTCAATGTTTTTGGAACGGCGGCATTTCCAAAAATGTCTTACAGTTTTTTCCTTGTCCCGGTTCGACAACCGGTAAAAAACTTGCCAAACATCCGGATGTGGATTTCATTATTATGACCGGCGGTACAGATACCGGAATGACCCTTTTAAAACAAAGGCCTTCTGTTTTTTTGACGGCTGAAACCGGCGGCAAAAATGCAACCATTGTTACTGCCATGGCGGATAGGGCCCAGGCTATCAAACATGTACTGCATTCGGCATTTAGCAACTGCGGTCAAAAATGCAGTGCCACATCATTGCTGGTTTTAGAAAAAGAAGTTTATGAGGATAAAGCCTTCAAACAGCAATTGATCGATGCGGCCGGCAGTATCGCCGCGGGTTCCTGCTGGAATTTTGAAAACAAAATGGGACCATTGATTCAACCCCCAAAGGGTGACCTAAAGCGCGCCCTGACCCAACTTGGGCCGGGCGAGTCCTGGGCGCTTTCACCCAAAAATATCGATAACAACCCGCACATGTGGACGCCGGGCATCAAATGGGGGGTGCAGCCTGGAAGCTTTACGCACCTCACCGAATTTTTCGGCCCATTGTTAGGGGTGATGTGTGCCGAAGATCTGGGCCATGCCATCGAAGTGGTCAACCAGACCGGTTACGGATTGACGTCGGGCCTGGAGAGTCTCGATCGGCGGGAGCATGATTTTTGGAAGAAACGGATCAAAGCCGGAAATCTATACATCAATCGGCAAACCACCGGCGCCATTGTGTTGCGACAGCCTTTCGGCGGTATGGGCAAATCAGCGTTGGGGGGCGGCATCAAGGCCGGGGGACCCAACTACGTTTTTCAATTTATGGATTTTGAAGATGTCGGGTTTCCTATGGCAGGACCCATTCAAAACGATGATCCCTTGTTGCAGCTGGTTCAGGAATGGACACTGAAAAAGGATTGGGGCCGGCTGGAGGCATCCAAGACAGATCTCATCAGGGTTATCCGGGCCGTCAAAAGTTATCTGTATCATTGGGAACAGGAATTCTCCCAAGAAAAAGATTACTTTCATCTGCGTGGGCAGGATAATGTGGTTCGCTACCTTCCCATTGGGACTATCGTCATCCGTATCCATCAGAACGACAGCCTGTTCGATGCACTGGCAAGAATTGCTGCGGCAAGAATTGCCGGATGCAAGACTTTTGTGAGCTTGCCCACAGCGTTGAACAATACGGTTACGACGTTTTTATACAGTCATAAAGGTCAGCGATTTTTGGATGATGTGCCAATTATTAACCAGTCCGACGAAGATCTGATTGAGATGATACCCGAGATTCATCGTATCCGTTATGCTTCGCCGGATCGGGTGCCTGACAACATATTTCGGGCAGCGGCAAAAACCGGATTTTTTATTGCTCGATCAAAAGTTTCCATGGAAGGGAGGATTGAGCTGTTGCAGTATTTCCAGGAGCAGAGTGTCTGTTTCGACTACCATCGATACGGTAATCTCGGTGAGCGGGCACTGACATCGTCTAAAAAAAAATAAAAAAATGACACAATTAAAATTAGAATTGTTGGACGAACCTTTTGCGATACACCGCCTCAGCCCTTCGGCCAAGATTCCGGATGAGGTTTTTGGCGAAGCGTTTTTCAACATTGTTAAAACAGAAGAAGAGCTTTCCATTGTGTGTCGGAATTCATTGACCTTGAACAGTGAACGTTGTGATAAGATTTGGTCATGTATCAAGGTGTCAGGGCCGTTGGAGCTGAGTGCGACTGGAATTCTGGCAAAACTTTCAAAGGTGTTGGCAGACGCACAGATCAGTATTTTTGCCATATCGACTTACGGTACCGATTATATTCTGGTTAAAGCGGACAAAGCAGCTGAGGCGGTGGCAGCGCTAAATACTGCGGGCTTCCGGTTTATTTAAAGTTCAAGCCATCTCAAAAATACATCTATCGCCCAATTACGGTGTTGCCCCGCATGACGGGATTTGCAACGAGCCTCTTCAAAATGCTCACATACTCCCATGTATGCTCCGCTTTTTCATCGGTTCGCGCCTTGTCCTTGAACGCAATCTGTATTTTTGAGATGACTTGTAGTTAAAAAATGGATTTATCAAATGCAACATATTGATATCATAAAACTTATAAATTACGGTGATAATAGGGGTGCGTTATACAACATTCCCGATTCGGATCTACAATTTCTCGATAAAATTCAAAATATCCATTTCGGAAAAATTCATCCAAATTCGATTCGCGGGAATCATTGTCACCATCAAAACAAAGAGATGTTAATCATCACCTATTTAGATACTTGGACACTGGCCTGGACAAAAAAGGATTCGGATGAAATTTCGAAAAAGGAATTTTCAGGATCCGGAGCCGTATTGATAAAGGTCAATGAAGGGGTCGGACATTCCGTAAAAAATAATGGCGATAAGGATTTGGAAATCATTGCACTAGCAGACAGGATATTTTCTAAAGAAAGTTCAGACACATATTCCAAGATCCTGCTGACGTAGCCAATTCGAATTTCTTATAAAGAAGCACCAATAAAAAAACCATACAAAATAATTATCGGTATTAAGGCGCTGTGCTTATTGATGGGTTGGTTTCAGCCTTTTGGACCCTTTCTTTGAGCAAAAAGTGATAAATTAGATCACAGTATCGATCCATTTCAAGCATACCTTTTCCTGAAACAGTGTATCTCCAAAATCCATATAGTTTGGTAAGGTTGATGAGACGCTGACTGTAGGATTTCCAATTAAAACGATCATGAACGCGTTGAACCCCGTTTTCAGATATGGTTTTCCATAAATTTTTATCTGCTTCACACTGATCGATGAAATTATCGAGGCTTTTTGATATCAGTTCTGGTTTGCTTGTGTTAAGTAAAAAGCCGTTGACTCCGTATTCAATAATCTCAAGCGGCCCGCCGAATTTGGGTGCAAAGGTAGGAAGGCCCGATGCCATCGCTTCGATAACCGTCAAACCGAAGGCCTCAAACAGCGCCGGTTGTACAAAAAATCCTTTATGGTCGGCAATGATTCTGTAGACCTCCCCGGTGTCCAATTTGTTGATACTGGGTAGCCAACGTACTTTCCCGTGTAAATTAAATCGTTCAATAAGATCGTATGCTTTGGTAATTTCACTTCTCTCTTCAATGTCGCTGGAGTCTTCAATATGAATGGTTCCGGCGGCGAAAATGAGATTACATGATTTTTGGAGTTTTTTGCTCATGCCGAATGCATGAATGAGGCCGGTAATATTTTTAATTTTATCAAACCGGGCCATAGTGAAAACAGCTGGCTTTTCAGGATCATCCAGCTTTCCAAAAATATCTTTGGATTCATCATAAAAAAGCCGCTTTTCCCAATGCTTCCATTTGTGCTCGATACGCTTTTCTTTTTCATAATAGGGAAAATAGAGTTCTTCATCAACTCCCGGTGGTATGACATTGAATTTTGGTGCAAACAAGTTGATGCCGCTAACGACTTGGTACAGATCCGGCATCGTAAAAAATTGATAGGATTCATACTGGCCCATGGTATCTGGTGTTCCGATGATTTCCTGTAGTGTACTGGTGATGATGAAGTCCGATTTGTTCATTGAAAAAATGTCGGCAGTATATTGTATTGAAAAATGGTAATCTTGTTCCTTTTCCTGCCACTCGATATCAGAAAATGCATATTTTGTTTTTTCCAGGGCATGCGCAATGGTGCACTGAATAACGTCAAACTTATCCGACAGCAAAGAGGCCACCAGATTTCCATCCGAATAGTTACCTATTATCAGATCGGGACGTCCCTGAAATTCGCTCAGCAGCTCTTTTGAAGCATCTTCCGTAAATGTTTCCAGATATGGCCAGATTTTAAAACGGGATACCCAGTGTCTGACCATATTATACTGCTCATCCCGAAACGGAACCCGTAATATCCAGCCGTTATCAGACTGAAAAATTTTTTCCATGCGTTGATTGCAGGTGGTGTCCTCGGCTTCGGGGATCAACCGGGTAAGGACAATAATTTTTGGATCGACATCCAGTCCGGTCAATTGAATTTCTGTTTTTAAATGCCGTTCCAGGGCTCGAACCTGGTCGAGGATGTAGATCACCTGGCCCCCTGTATCGGGCTTGCCCAACGCGTTGGTTTGACCAAACCAGCCATGGGGTGAAATAATGGCAATTTTTGAGATCAACGGCATGGGGACGCGAGATATAAATCGCTCCAACATTTCGTCGGTGGGCTCATTAATGAGGTCTAAAAGTGTTTTAATAGTTTCAATAATCCGTCCCACGGTATTGCCCCAACCGACCTCAAACCCGGATTTTTTCATTCTCGATTCAACACTTTTAAACGGTGTTTCAGGTTTCTTTTTTTTGAGCCATTCCAGAAGCTTTTCAAGCTTGATGTAGAATGCTTCCAAGTCTTTGATCAGTGCGTCGTTTACCAGCAGCTGCCGGCCGTTATATTGATGAAGTTTAATGAACTCGAACAGTTTCGCATTCCACTCATCCGGTCGACTAAAAATGTTGCTGCTCAAGTATCGATTCAAAAAACGGATACCCTTTCCTACAGAGCGAATGTTGCGTACGGATGGTGAGAAATCATAAAACGGCATGAAATCAATATGAAGGTGATAGCCGTCTTTACTCTTTTGCTGTGCATAATAATCTTTAAGATCCAAATACGCTAAAAGTGAAATTTCTTCAATGTATTCCCCGTCTCGTCGAACCATATAAAAACGGTATTTTGCAATGGCATAACGGTGCATCAGTACGAGATGTTCTTTGGTAATAAAAAGCTCCTGTACTTTTCTAAAAAAATTAAACAATGAGGAGTTTTCTCGAAATTTCTTTGTCTTTCGATGTTGATCGCAATATTGACGAAACAACTGGATAATTCCGTTTCTTAAATGAATACGTTGTTTTTGATACGTCATAAAGGAGACGAGTTCTTTAAAATCTTTGTGTTCGTTTTTTCTAATAATAGATCCCAGTAAATTTTTCATAAGCAGGCAGCCTCAGATGTTGTTTTTTTCTATAACCCTATTCGATCGCAAATAAAAATTGGAACATAAATTGCTCATTTCTGAATTGGACACGTAATCGGGTCCATTACACTTCGTGGATGGACACTAATTAGATGTTGCCTTTTTCACAAATTTATAATGTTGAATGCCTTCTAAAATACCTTCGGCATATTTTTGTTTTGAAAAGAAGATGTTTCGTTGGCCTTTGAGTTTGGCGAGCTCAGGGCTGTAGTTACCGACGACGACGGCAAGGGGATCTCCCCGGAGCATTTCTTCGTCATTGCCTGAATCTCCACACACCAGAAAGTTATTTAAAGTGATTTCCCATTTATAGCTCAAGTAACGCAGTGCTTTGCCTTTTGATGCCCTGTAGGGAAGGATGTCAATATATTTGTCGTGAGAATAGATGAGCATATAACGGCATTTGTTACGAAGGAGCCGCTCGTGAATTTTTTCAAGTCGATCTTTGCCCGGGCGCATATTGTAGCTGACCTTAAATTGACGTTGGGTCACTTCTTCCTGATAAGTCAGAAAACGAAGTCCTTTTAGTGTGCTAACGATTTTTTCCCTGTCCCATTTTG
>Ga0307423_1001056_pt1 | contig 17197 bp, 16 predicted proteins | sample SalMarWE160310MG_FD_202154 | JGI IMG/M metagenome (GOLD analysis project Ga0307423, IMG submission 202154) | Salt marsh sediment microbial communities from the Plum Island Ecosystem LTER, Massachusetts, United States - WE1603-10 | ecosystem: Environmental > Aquatic > Marine > Intertidal zone >...
AGCGGCGCTGAGGTGTTGGTGGCGGCGCGCAAACCAGCCCAATCTAGGGCGCTTTGCAATGAGCTGGGCGGTGAAGGGATCAACTTGGAGCAGGCGGCGCAGGCTATAGCTAATGTACTGCTGCTGGTGAATGCAACCAGCGTGTCTTCGCCAGAGGAATCGCCGGAGATGATGGCCTGGCTTGATACATTATGCCCGGCCGCCCAATTGGCCTTGGTCATGGATATCAATTATGGCCGGCGGGAAAACATATGGCAGGGGCTGGCCCAAAGGAACCGGGCCGGTTTTATTGATGGCCTTGCAATGCTGGCTCACCAGGCGCGTCTGAGTTTTCAAATATGGACGGGAATCGACGCTCCGGTGGATGAGTTCAAGGCAGCTCTGGAGATGGCGCCTTGAATGGTAATATTTACATAACCGGCTTCATGGGCGCCGGCAAAACAACGATCGGCCGTGAACTGGCGGCCAGGTTGCGCCGTGGCTTCGTTGACCTGGACCAAGCCCTGGCCGGCAGGCTGGGCATGAGCATCCCACGGGCTTTCAGCGAATTGGGCGAGCCAGTTTTCCGCGATGCAGAATCAGCCGAGCTAAAGCGGCTCAGCCGGCGCAAAGGCCTGGTGGTTGCCACGGGCGGCGGTGTGGTGGAGCGTCAAACCAACCGTAAGCTTATGCGTGCTTCGGGCATTATTCTGAACCTTAAGGCCAGCTTGCAGGCATGCCGTTCGCACTTGAGCCCAGACCAAACCTCAGGCAGACCCCTTTGGCAGGATGCCGAGGCCCTGGCCGCCCGTTTTGCCCAGCGCCAGACAGCCTATGCGGATTGCGACTTGAGCATAGATGTGGATGGCAAGAACCTGTCGGCAGTAGCGGCCGAGGTGATGGCCGGTCTTTTGCCGGAGGAACGCTTCAGCGCGTTGTTGGATGGCAAGGAGTGCCCTGTCATCGCAACCGCCCGGGCGTCGGAATTGTTGGCCGAGTATACTGGCGGCCGCAGGACGGCTGTGCTGAGTGACCGCAACCTGGCCCGCCTGCATCTGGACCGTTATCGCCAGGCATTGCCCGGGGCGGTGGAAGTGCTGGTTGCGCCGGGGGAAGGTTCTAAGAGCCTGCGAAACGCTGAAAAGGTTTATCAGGCATTGCTTGAAAACCGCCTAGAACGCGGAGAAGTGTTGGCGGCTGTGGGAGGCGGAGTGGTTACCGACCTGGGCGCCTTCGTGGCCGCCACCTACAAGCGCGGCATGGATTTCGTGCTGTGCGCTACTTCCTTGGTGGGCTGCGTGGATGCTGCGATCGGCGGCAAAGCGGCGGTTAACTTGGCGGGGGCCAAGAATCAGGTAGGCTGTTTCACCCGGCCCCTGGCCGTGCTTTTGGACTTGGCCGCCTTGGCCACGCTTCCCCGCCGGGTGATCCTGGAAGGTCTGGTGGAAGCCTATAAGACGGGCCTTACAGCCGCACCGGCGCTTGCCGACCTTATGGAAAACAGCCTGCCCCAGCTAATGCGAGGCGAGGTGCTGGGTCTAGCGCAAGTGGTCAAGCTGGCGGCTCAGGCTAAGGCCGCCGTGGTTAGTGAGGACTTCCGCGAATCCGGACGGAGGCGGATTCTTAACTTGGGTCACACCTACGGCCATGCCCTAGAGAGCCATAACCGATATAGGGTCGGACACGGCCGGGCGGTTGCCGCCGGCATGCGAATAGCGGTGGAGCTTTCCAGGGCGCGGGGGCTTCTAGACGAGGCAGACGCCGCGCGCATGAAAGACGTGCTCACGCCACTTTGCAAAGGCAGCTTGGCTTGGCCTTCGGCGCAGGAGGCCTGGCCATTGATGCTGAATGACAAGAAGAACGAGGGGGGCAAGGTGGTATTCGTCTTGCTGTCGGGTGCGGGCCAGCCCCTGGTAACCAACGACCTGACGCAACAAGAGCTGCAGGCCGCCCTAGATGGGGTGATCAAAGAGGGGAGTGTTTAGCATGGGCAGTTTCAGGGGCCGCATTCTCCGCGTCGCCACCTTTGGCGAAAGCCATGGCCCCGGCTTGGGCGTGGTTGTGGAAGGCGTGCCGGCTGGCCTTGAGTTAAGCCAACCGCAAATCCAAAGAGAGCTGGACAAGCGGCGGCCCGGGACCTCGCCCCAGGTTTCTCCCCGCCGCGAACCGGACCAAGTGGAGATACTCTCCGGACTGGCTGAGGGTAAAACCTTGGGCACCCCCATAGCCATGCTGGTGCGCAACCAGGACGCGCGCTCCAAAGACTATGGCGAACTGGCCGAGGTTTTCCGTCCCGGTCACGCGGACTATACCTATTGGTGCAAGTACGGTACCCCGCCGCAACCCGGAGGCGGCCGCGCCTCAGGGCGTGAAACCTTGGCCAGAGTGGCGGCCGGTGCGGTGGCGAGGGTCATGTTAGAGCCCTTAGGCATAAGGTTTGCCGCCTATACCGTGGGCGTGGGCCAGGTGCGGGCCAAGCGTTTGGACCTTGAATTCGCCATGACCCATCCTCTGCGCTTAGCGGATCCCGACTTGGCAGAGGACATGGTAAATGGAATTGATAAAGTAAGAAAGGCCGGCGATTCCATAGGGGGCGTGGTGGAACTTGTGGTGGACAATGTGCCGCCCGGCTTGGGCGAACCGGTATTCGACAAGCTGGATGCTCTGTTGGGCGGAGCCATGTTCTCCATCGGCGGAGTAAAAGGCGTGGAAATCGGCGCCGGGTTCGCCTCCGCCAGCCGCAGGGGATCTGATAATAACGATCAGATGGGGCCGGATGGCTTCTTAAGCAACCACGCCGGCGGCATTTTGGGCGGTATCTCCAGCGGCCAGCAGATAGTGATGCGCTTGGCCGTTAAACCCACGCCCTCCATCAGCCGCGAACAAAGCAGCCAGGATTTGCAAGGCCGCTCAGCGATAATCAGCATCAAGGGTCGCCACGATCCCTGCCTTTGCCCCAGGGTGGCGCCGGTGGCCGAGGCCATGGCCGCCCTGGTCATAGCCGATGCCTGGCTTATGCAGCAGGCTTTGGAAAGGAGCCGCCAGTGAAAATACTAGTCATGAACGGTCCCAACTTGAACCTATTGGGGCAACGGGAGCCGGAGCTCTATGGAAGCTTGAGCCTGGCTGAAATAGAGGCTCGCCTCAAGGCCATGGGTAAAGAGCTCGGCTTAAGCGTGGATTGCATGCAATCCAACCATGAAGGCGAGTTGGTGGACGCCATCCAAAAAGCCGGGGCCAACGGGGTGGGAGTGATATTGAATGCCGGGGCCTATACTCACACCAGCGTTGCTCTGCGCGATGCGGTGGCAGGCAGCAGGGCGGTGGTGGTGGAGGTGCATTTGACCAATCCCCATGCTCGCGAGGCTTTCCGTCACGTCTCTTTTTTGTCGGGAGTGTGCGCTGGCCTGGTGGCGGGGTTTGGTTGGGAATCTTATGTGCTTGCGCTACAGTGGTTCGTACGCCAAGAGAACAAAAAAATTAAGCCTGAATAAAAACATCGCAGTTTGTGGCTTGACTTTGGGCTTTAGTGGGTGTTTACTTCGGGGGTATGAGGCTGATTGAAGCCGAAGATACTTATTTAAAAGGTCTGGAACCCAGCCATGACGGGCAAGGCGGAAAAAAGGATAAGCGCGATCCAGGGAGTGAATGGCCCCGGGGAGCCCTTTGCCTTTTTTAGCTACTATTATTATTTTCCCGCCGTCCGCCCGAAGGCAGGGGAGGTGTAAGGCCTAAGACCGAGTTAAAGCCGAAACCAACCAAGGCCATGGGCGGACAAAAACCGCCCATGGCCTTTTTCTTGTTTGGAGGCCGGCGGCGGAAGATGAGCCTGGGCCAAGCAAATTAAGGAGGGCGAAAATGTTGGCTGTAGAAATGCGGAGAGAGGCGATGCCGGAACCGGTCAAACCCGCCGCGGCGCCAATGGTAGCGACCGAGAGCCAAAAGGATGGCCGGCGCTTTTTGGTCAGCCGCGAGACCAAACCAGAGGACACCGTCATTAAAGTGGGCGGGGCGACTATTGGCGGCCCCCGTTTTGCGGTGATTGCTGGGCCTTGCTCGGTGGAGAGCCCTGAGCAAATGATAAACACAGCGCTTGATGTGCTGAGCGCTGGCGCGGTAATTCTGCGCGGCGGGGCCTTCAAGCCTCGCACTTCGCCCTACAGCTTCCAGGGAATGGGCGAGGAGGGCCTCAAGCTTTTAGCCAGAGCCCGCGACATAACCGGCCTGCCGATAGTCACCGAGGTAATGGACAGCGAGGACATCAGCTTGGTGGAGGATTACGCGGACATCCTGCAAGTAGGTGCGCGGAACGTGCAGAACTTCTCGCTTTTAAAAAAGCTGGGGAAGACCAGGAAACCTGTTCTCATTAAACGAGGACTCATGACCCGCGTAAAGGAATTTTTGCTCTCGGCCGAATACATAATGGCTGGCGGCAACGAGCAGGTTATTCTATGTGAGCGCGGTATCCGTACCTTTGAAACCGCCACCCGCAACACGCTGGACCTGAGCGCGGTCTGCGTGCTCAAAGAGCGCAGCCATCTACCCGTGGTGGTGGACCCCAGCCACGCGGTCGGGCATCGGCGCTTTGTGCGCCCCTTGGCGCGGGCCGCTTTGGCGGTTGGTGCTGATGGTATTATGGTGGAAGTGCACTGCGCACCGCAGGAGGCCCTTTGTGATGGCGACCAGTCGCTGACTCCGGGTCAGTTTACGGAGTTGATGAACGACTTGCGGCCTTTGTCAATCGCCCTTGGGCGGCCGGTGGTGGTGAGCTAAATAGGTCCCAACCCAATTTGGATGAATAGCAAAATGTCCACCGATAACCATTTTGCAAGCAGTCAGGCCGCCATAGGGGAGCAGACCGCTTTGGAAGAATTAGAGTCCTTGCGCCGGGAAATCAACGACCTGGACCGTATTATTCTCAAGCTGTTAAACCAGCGCGCCCGCGCGGCTCTGGAAATCGCCCGCTGCAAGAGAACAATCGGGATGCCCGTGTTCGCACCCGAGCGCGAGGAGCAGGTGATTGATCAAGTGTGCCGGGCCAACCCAGGGCCCTTGCCTCAAGGCGATTTGCGCAGGATTTACAGTGAGATCATTTCTGCCTGCCGCGAGATGCAAAACCCGTTGAGGGTGGCTTTTCTGGGCCCCGATTACACGTTCAGCCACCAAGCCGCCTTGTCCCGTTTCGGAGGCGGAGCCGATTTGGCCGGCCAAGCTACCATTGCGGACGTTTTCGCCACTGTGCAGCGTGGGCAGTGCCAGGTGGGATTGGTGCCGGTTGAGAACTCCAGCGAAGGCGGGGTGGGTGCCACCCTAGATTGCTTGCTCAACTCGGAATTAAAGGTGTGCGGCGAGGTTTTCTCCCCTGTATCGCATGTCCTCATGTCGAACGAGAAGGAGATGGATTCCATCACCAAGGTCTATTCCCATCCTCAGGGGTTAAGTCAATGCCGCAGTTGGTTGGCGCGCTACATGCCCGAGGCGGTGCTGGTGGAGAGCGAGTCCACCGCCGCGGCGGCACGGCGCGTCGCGGCCGAGGCAGGGGCTGCTGCAGTGGGGCCCGAGATGGCCGCACGCCATTATGATCTGACAATCCTGGCCGCGGATATCCAAGACGCCTCCCCTAATCTCACCCGGTTTTTGGTGTTGGGGCATGACTCTTGTCCGCCCACGGGAGATGACAAGACGTCTTTGGTTTTCCTGACCAGCCATCGGCCCGGCTCTCTTTACGGCGCGCTTAGCCATTTCGCTTCGCGCGGTTTAAACCTGTGCCGCATTGAATCGCGCCCGACCAAGGGCCGGCCGTGGGAATATGCATTTTTCGTGGATCTTATGGGTCACCAGGAAGATGATGCCGTCCGCGAGGCCCTTTCGATTCTGGAACAGGAATTGGATCTCATAAAGGTGCTGGGTTCCTATCCATCAGGGGCAAACAGTTTACTTGATCCCGCGGTCCGGGGACGCTGACAGGAGGTTTATGCTCATGAAGGAGGGAGGCTTTCAGCCCATTACCGTGGGAGTGATAGGCGGCAAGGGCCGCATGGGCAGTTTGCTCGTGAGGCTTCTGAAGGAATCCGGTCAGCGGCCCATGGTCATGGATTTGGCCGATGGATCGTTTCAGCCCGAAAAAGCAGCGCAATGCCTGGTCCTGCTGTTAGCGGTGCCAGTACAGGCCATAGAGGATGTAATGAAGGCCGTGGGGCCGTATACCAGGACCGATGGCGCGGTGATAGATATCGCCTCCCTAAAGGAAGCGCCCCTCAAGGCCATGCTGGCGCATGCCCGCGGTGAGGTGGTGGGCAGTCATCCCCTTTTCGGGCCGACTTGCGATCCCGTTGGCCAAACAGTGTTCATTTGCCAAGAACGGGGTGATATGTGGGCGTCCTGGTGGCGTGGTCTGTGGAAGAGAGCTGGAGCGAACGTGGTGGAGATTTCGCCCTCCCGTCACGATCGCTTGATGGCTCAAGTTCAGACCATGCGCCACTTGCTCATAGCCTCTTTGGGGCTGACCTTGGAGAGCCTGGGTTTCGATCCAACCAAAGACTTGCCCTTGGCCGGCCCTTGGTTTGGATCGTTGTGGGAGCTGATGGAAAACCAGGCCGCTCAGCCTGCCGGCCTATATGCAGACCTGGCCTTGGCCAATCCTCACGCCGGGGAGGCTGTGCGTGCATTGGGACAGGCGCTGGAGGATACCGGGCGCTGCCTGGAGCAAAAAGACCATGTAAACTTGGCTAGACTATTGGACCGTGGCGTTGCCATGACTGCCCAAAACAAAGATAATCAATTTATTGACCGAGCCGCTGGCCTAGGGTAGTATGAGTTGACTATTAACGACCGGAGTAAACCAATCCGATGAAGCTCATGACTGCATGGCGTAACTGGTGGTGGTGTAATATCGCGGAGGTGCCGCGCGCCGTAGTGGTCTGAGCAAACCGTATTAAAGCAAGACCAGGGCCGTGGACCTCTAAGGGACCACGGCCCTTTTTCTGTTTAACCAAGGACTAAAAAACTATGCGAAACACAAAACACAATGCTCAGAGCCGAGGGCAGGCTTGGTACTGGTGGTGGCGCGCTAACCGGGAGAAATCTGTCCACAGCTAGACCTTAGACCAAGAAGCACATCAAGCCGCGGGCAGACGAGGAGTCAGCCCGCGGCTTGTTTTTTGGATTTTTTAAATGGAGGATTCACGTGATTCGTAAAGTCATTGCAAAGGCGGTTGGCGGAAATCACTTAAGCGAGTCTGAAATGATAGAGGCCATGGACCAAATCATGGAAGGCAAGGCCACGCCCGCTCAAATTGGCGCTCTGCTGATAGCGCTCCGCATGAAAGGTGAGACCGTGGAGGAAATCGCTGGCGCGGCAAAAGTAATGCGGGCCAAGGTTTGCCAAGTGCCCACGCTTGCCCGGAAATCAGGAGAGGCGTTAATCGATACCGCTGGAACGGGTGGCGATGGATCCGGGACCTTTAATGTGTCCACCACCACGGCATTCGTCGTGGCCGGCTGCGGGCTGAAGGTGGCCAAGCATGGCAACCGGGCGGTAAGCAGTTCCTGCGGGAGCGCCGACTTGATAGAGGCTTTAGGGGTGCCTTTGGATTTGGATCCGCAACGTGTCGGCGATTGCGTGGATCAGGCGGGCATCGGTTTCCTTTTCGCACCGATGCTGCACAAGTCCATGCGCCACGCCATTGGGCCCCGCCGCGAAATCGGTCTGCGCACCATTTTTAACTTACTGGGTCCTTTGACCAATCCAGCTGGCGCCACTGTGCTCTTGGTGGGGGTTTACAGCCAGCGGTTGGTGCGACCCTTGGCGGAAGTGTTGGCGCGGCTGGGCGCGGAAAGCGCCATGGTGGTGCACGGCGAAGGTGGTTTGGATGAAGTGACTGTCACCGGCAGCACTCATATCGCACACCTCTCCAACGGCATAGTGACGGAGTTTGTCATTGCACCTGAAGACATGGGCCTTCGTCGCGCTGGATTAGAAGAGATCAAAGGCGGCGATACCGCACTCAACCGAGAACAAACCTTGGCTGTGCTGGCAGGGGAATCCGGCGCCCGCCGCGACATGGTGCTCATGAACACTGCTGCCGCTCTGGTGACGGCTGGTAAGGCTGATGATTTTCCCGAGGGCGTGACTCTGGCGGCCAAGTCTATTGACAGTGGCGCGGCCCTGGCCAGGCTGCAGGCATTACAGGCTTTGGCCAACGCTCCAGTCATGCAAGTGGCGCAGGCCTAGGGAGGATTCAGGTGAGCCAAGACGTGCTAACCAGGATTCTCGCTAAAAAGCGCGAGGAGGTCTCCTTGCTTTTGCAAAGGGCTTCGCTGGGCCAACTACGGAATCAAGCGATGGATGCTCCGCCTGCCCGGGATTTTCTGGCCGCTTTACGGGCCCGATCTGGCTATGCGGTAATTGCTGAAATAAAACGCTCATCTCCCTCGGCAGGCAGGTTGTCCAAGGAAGTGGATCCAATTTTAAGGGCCCTAGCGTATGAAGCGGGTGGCGCGGCGGCGCTTTCCGTCTTGACCGATGCGGCATTTTTTGGCGGTTCCCTGCAAGACATGCAACAGGCTCGAGACGCCTGCGGCCTACCAGTCTTGCGCAAAGATTTCATAATCAGCCCGGCGCAGGTTTATGAAGCACGTGCAGCCGGTGCCGACGCGATCCTGTTGATCGCGGCGGCGCTTGGATCGGAGCAGATGATTGAATTGTATGAATGCGTCAGGGAGCTTGGAATGGCGCCGTTAATAGAAGTGCATGATCGGCCGGAGTTGGAAGCGGTGCTTGGACTGGAACCCGATCTGGTGGGTGTCAATAACCGGAACTTAAAAGATATGAAGGTTGATTTGGCCACAAGTTTAGAGCTTAGGCCGCTTATTCCGAAGCGTATCACGGTGGTGGCGGAAAGCGGCGTGAGCAGCTCAGATGATGTGGCCCGTCTGCGGGATGGTGGTTTGGATGCATTTTTGGTCGGGACCAGCTTGATGAGAGCGAAAGATCCCGCCGCGGTAATCCGGGCCATGATCAATGGAAATGGAGGTACGCCGTGAAAATTAAAATTTGCGGGATTACCAATCTTATTGATGCCAATGCTGCTGTTTACCTGGGGGCAGATGCCTTGGGCTTTGTGTTCGCAGAAAGCCCAAGACGTATAAGTCCTGAAAAGGCGAGGGAGATTACAAATCAGCTGCCGCCTTTCATCTCCAAAGTTGGCGTATTCGTTAACGCTCCGCTAACCCATCTGCGGAGAATACGCGACTATTGCGGATTGGATGCAGTGCAACTGCACGGCGAAGAGGACGCAGAGTATATCAAGGCTCTAGGGCCGGGAGTTATCAAAGCTCTGCGTTTGAATGGAAAACCCATATCAGAGCTTCCCGAAGCTGCCCTGCTCTTGGATGCATACGATCCAACATTGAGGGGCGGAACCGGTAAGCAGTGTGACTGGCTGCGGGCCCGTGAGCTTGCCCGCCAAAGGCTGGTAATACTGGCCGGCGGCCTCGGTCCGGAAAACGTGGCGCAGGCCATTGATCAAGTAAAACCCTACGCGGTGGATGTGTCCAGCGGTGTAGAGCGGGAACCAGGGAGAAAAGACCATGACAAAATTGCAAACTTTATCAAAAATGCCAGATCCGCTGCAGGGGCTGCCAACTGAGGCTGGCCGGTTTGGCGATTTCGGTGGGCGCTATGTGCCCGAGACGTTAATCCCGGCTTTGGAGGAACTGGAAGCCGCGTTCATTGCCGCCCGGACTGACGCGGTATTCCAAGCTGAGTTGCAGATGTTGTTAAGGGATTATGCCGGCCGTGAGACGCCGCTTTATGAAGCCAAAAGGCTCAGCAAGAAATTAGGCGGGGCGCGCATTTTTCTGAAACGGGAAGACCTGACGCACACCGGAGCGCACAAAATTAACAACGCTTTAGGCCAGGTACTGTTGGCGAAGCGCATGGGTAAGCGCCGCATAATTGCTGAAACCGGAGCAGGCCAGCATGGCGTGGCCACTGCCACCGCCGCCGCGCTCATGGGCATGGAGTGCGTCATTTACATGGGCACCTTGGACATTGAGCGCCAGGCGCCCAATGTGATCCGCATGCAGATGTTGGGCGCTACGGTAGCGCCGGTGGAATCGGGGAGCTGTTCCTTAAAAGATGCTGTTAACGAAGGCATCCGCGACTGGGTGACCAACGTTGCCAGCACGCACTACATCATGGGCTCCGTCATCGGACCCCATCCTTATCCCTTAATGGTGCGCGAATTCCAAGCGGTGATTGGCCGGGAGGCCAAGGCTCAGATATTGGAGCGCGAAGGGCGTTTGCCCGATATGGCTGTGGCCTGCGTGGGCGCGGGCTCAAACGCCATGGGGTTGTTTCATGCTTTCCGGGATGACCCAGTGCAATTGATTGGCGTAGAGGCTGCGGGCCATGGCTTGGAAACCGGTAAGCATGCGGCTAGCTTGAGCGCGGGTAAGCCTGGCGTGTTGCACGGAGCTTACATGCATCTTTTGCAGGACCAGCACGGCCAGATAACCGAGGCGCATTCCATCGCTGCCGGTTTGGATTACCCGGGGGTGGGACCGGAGCATAGTTTCCTGAAGGAATTGGGCAGAGTGCGTTACACCGCAGTGACTGATACGGAGGCCGTGGCCGCTTTCCAGCTCCTCTGCCGCATTGAAGGAATTATTCCAGCCCTGGAAAGTTCGCACGCCATAGCATATCTCTGTGACGTGGTTCCCAGCTTGCCCAAGGAGGCTATCGTCATGGTATGCCTTTCCGGCAGAGGCGATAAGGACGTTGCGCATGTTTCCAGATTTATCGAGGAGCAATCATGATGACCATTAGTCAAGCATTTCAAAATGCCAAGTCCCAAGGCCGCGCGGCGTTTATCCCTTATGTCACAGGCGGCCACCCGGATATGGATGCCTGCGCCAGACTCATCAAGGCCCTGGATGAGGGCGGTGCGGATATTATTGAAATAGGGGTTCCCTTTAGTGATCCGGTGGCGGATGGGCCGGTAATCCAAGCAGCCAGCAAACAGGCTTTAGATGCGGGCGTTACCCCTATCGGAGTTATTGAAATGGCTGCGTCTCTGAAGAAAGTAATTAGTGCGCCTTTGGCGCTCATGACTTATTACAACCCAATGCTTGCGATGGGCCTTGAGCGCTTTGCCCGGGAAGCGGCAGGGGCCGGAGTAGCTGGAGTGATCGTGCCCGATTTGCCGCCCGAGGAAGCCGGCCCCTGGATTAGTTCGGCCAGGCAAAATGACCTTGATACGATCTTTCTTGTAACGCCGGGTACCAGTGAGAGGCGCTTACAGATCGTCCTGGAGGCGTGCCGCGGGTTTCTCTACTATGTTTCGATGTATGGCGTGACGGGTGGCGTGCTGGATCTTCCTCCAGAGCGTCTGGCTGCTATTAAAAGAGTGCGGCAGGCGGCGGGCGATTTGCCGGTGGCCGTGGGGTTTGGCGTCACTTCGCCCGAGCAAGCGGCCGCCATTGGCAATGTGGCGGATGGCGTTATCGTGGGAAGCGCATTGGTCAAGCGCATGGTGGAAGCGAAAGACGCGCAGGCTGGATTGGCTTCGGCTAGCCAACTGGCCCGTGATTTGGGAGCAAGCCTGGCTGCTTGAAAAGTATCAGCTTGTGAAGCGCAAATATCGTGGCGGGCGGCCGGAGCGATCCGGCCAGCCCGTTTTATTTATATATCGATTCCCAGCGCACTCGATAATCGTTACAATTTATAGATAGACCTGTTTTCATTTATGGGAGGGCGCGCGCATGAGGCAAAACAGTGGCGGAATTTTATTATGGGCACTGGCTCTTGCTCTGGCTACCACTATGGTGTCAGCGCTGGCCATGGCGGAGGGGAAATTGCCGCCCACCGAAGGCAAAGCGTTTTGGGCTTTTATTCACGAGACCAACCCGTATACCAAGTGGTCTTTGTGGCCGGGCATGAAGGGCATGTACGAAGGCAAAAGCCCCCACGGCAAATACGTGAGGATCTTCATCAACCGTCCGGCTCTGGAAGCGGTCAAGGCTGGCAAGCCCATGCCGCCGGGAGCAATCATCGTTAAAGAGAATTTTAAAGATAAAACTACTCTCGCCGTTATCACTCCCATGTATAAAGTAAAGGGCTACAACCCGGCTGGAGGCGACTGGTATTGGACCAAGATCGCAGCAGACGGGAAAATATTGGGGGAGGGTAAACTTAAAGGCTGTATTAAATGCCACGAAGCGGTGAAGGCCAACGACTGGGTGTTCACTAAATAGACAAGCCAAGTTGCCGAAGGTAGAGCCAACCCTGGCTGGCGCATGGGCGCTCGCCATTCCCGGAGGTGATTCATGAGCCAGCACAATTTGCCCAAGCACTATCAGAAATTAATGCAAGATTACCCAGAGTATATGCAGGCGGTTAAAATGCTGGGTGAGCTGTCCGCCAAACAAGGCCCCATTCAGGGGAAACCCGCCCACCTCATTCAGCTGGCGGCGGCCGCGGCGCAGGGATCGGAAGGTGCCGTGCATAGCCATGCCCGACGCGCTTTGGAATCCGGCGCCACCGCCGAGGAGATTCGGCACGCGGTTATTCTACTCACCAGCACCTTGGGCTTTCCACAAGTAAGCGCGGCGCTGAGTTGGGTGGATGATGTGGTTGGCTGATCGGTCGGGAACCATGACAAGGTGAAGCGGCAAAGGCGATTGGCCTTTGCCGCTTTTTGATTACGCCATTGTATAGGTGGCTGGTCACAGCGATACTTGCAGAGTGGAGAGCGCCCACTCCCATATATATGGATGAAAGCGCTGCGTTCATATCAAGACCGGAAAAGGCAAATCAAGATGATCTACAATTAAGGTTACGGTTTTTGCCAATTGCAGTTTTTCAATCAACGCCAAGGAGTGGTCATGATCGTAGGGGTGCCAAAAGAGATCAAGAATAACGAATACCGCGTGGCCTTGGTTCCGGCCGGTGTGGCCCGTATGGTTGGCGCAGGTCATGAAGTGCTTGTGGAACGGGGAGCCGGAGAGGGCAGCGGTCTGCCAGACGACGAATATTTAGCTGCCGGCGCCCAATTGGCAGACACGTCCCAAGAGATATGGACACGCGCTCAAATGGTGATGAAGGTCAAGGAGCCGCTAGCTTCCGAGTACGGCTTCTTGCGTGAGGGCTTGCTATTGTTTACCTACCTACATTTGGCGCCGGCGCCTGCATTGACTCAGGCCATGTTGGATTCGCATTGTATCGGCGTGGCTTATGAAACCATCCAGCTTGACGATGGAACCCTGCCTCTGCTGACTCCTATGAGCGAGGTGGCGGGGCGTTTGGCCGCTCAGATAGGGGCATCCTACCTGACCAAAAGCCATGGCGGGCCGGGAGTTCTGCTGGGCGGGGTGCCGGGCGTGGAGCGCGGCAAGGTTGTTATCATCGGGGCGGGCGTGGTGGGCAGCAACGCCGCCAAAATTGCCGTCGGCTTGGGCGCGCAGGTTTTTCTTTTGGATATTAATCAACAACGCTTGGCCTATTTGGATGACATTTTCGGCAACCTGCTCACTACGGTGATGTCCAGCCCCGAGAACATAGCCCGGCTGGTGGCGGGCTGCGACCTGGTGATAGGCTCCATCCTTATACCTGGCGCCAAGGCGCCATATTTGGTGACCCGGGAGATGATCCGCGCCATGAGACCGGGGTCGGTGGTGGTGGATGTTGCGATAGACCAGGGCGGCTGCTTTGAGACCAGCAAGCCCACCACTCATCAGGACCCGGTTTATTTAGTGGATGGGGTTACTCATTACTGCGTTACCAACATACCAGGCAACGTGGCGCGCACCTCCACGTTCGCCTTAACCAACGTCACCTTGCCTTATGCTCTGGCCATAGCCAACCGCGGATTGGCTGAGGCGGCGCGGCGCGATCCCGCTTTAGCTAAGGGTGTGAATGTGTGCGATGGGCGCATAACTCATCCTGCGGTCGCCGCGGCAATCGGCGGGGAGCCCTTGGACCCTCTGGCCTGCTTGATTAAATAGGCCTCTAGCATGACGGCTACATCGATTTATCGGGAGCGGGAGTATTGTCCCGTGCTAATCATACGGGCGAGAACCAGGGCTGGCGTCGCGCTGGTTAGCGCAGATATTAGCGAACATTGATTACCGCTTGGCGCTTCAATTCAGGAGCCCTCTCGCGTTACAATGAATTAGCCACGCCCCCCTGACCAATAACAAACCGGGAGGATGACAATGTCGGTGTGTTTCCGCACTAACCGTCTGGTGGGCATCTGCCTTTTAACTCTTTGCTTGCTGGCGTTGCCTCTGGCAGCCATTGCCGCCGAGGGCAAAATCACGCGTTACGACAAGGGATACCGTTTTGACAAGAACGGCTGGATATATGTGCATATAGAAGGAGAAGCCTACGAGCGCGGATTTCAGCATGGTTACCTGGTGGCAGAAGAGCTCGGGGTTATCATGAAGACCATCAAGTACCTCACCTATCAAGACACCGGTAAACACTGGGAGTTTTTCGCCGACGCCGCGGAGAAACTCTGGGTAAATTACATAGACAAAGAATTTCTAGACGAAATCAAGGGCATCGCCGATGGCGCCCGTAAAAGAGGCGTGCAGATCACCTGGCAGGACGTCCTGGCCTGGAACGGCCAGGAGGAAATAATGGACTACTGGTGGCCCAACGTCATGACCAAGTACCGTTATATTCCCAAGATCGGGGCGCCGCGCGATCATTGCAGCGCCTTTTTGGCCACCAAGCCCTACACCAAAGACGGCAGAATCGTCATGGCCCACAACTCCTGGAACAATTTCGAGTGGGGCCAGTTCGCCAACGTGATTCTGGACATTAAGCCAGCCAAGGGCCACAGGATATTCATGCAGGCCGAGCCTGGATATATCGATAGCATGGCGGATTTTTTCGTGACCGACGCAGGCATTATGGGCACCGAGACCACTATTGGCGGCTTTTCCCTTTATGAGGAAAACGAGGCGCCCGAATTTTTCCGTATACGTAAGGCCATGCAGTATGGCGACACCATGGACAAGTTCATAGAGCTATTAAAAAAGAAGAACAACGGCGGCTACGCCAATTCCTGGCTGCTGGCGGACATTAAAACCGGCGAGATCGTGCGCTTTGAGTTGGGACTAAAATTTTGGAACGTGGAGCGCAAGAAAGAGGGCTACTTTGTTGGCTTCAACGCTCCCCTCGATCCCCGCATTCGCAACCTGGAATGCTCCAACACCGGCTATGCGGATATCCGCCGCCACCAGGGCGCGCGCCAGGTGCGCTTGCCGCAGCTGATGGAAAAGCACAAAGGCAAAATCGATGTCGCGATCGGCCAGGCCATCTTGGCGGATCATTACGATGTGTATCTGCAAAAGGAAAACAATCCTTGCTCGCGCACCGTGGACGGCCACTATGAACTGGACCCCCGCCAGTACATGAGCGATCCTTCCCGGCCCAAGCCTTATCGACCGCGAGGAGCCGTTGACGGCAAGGTTATGGATTCGGCCATGGCCAAGAATCTTAGTTTCTCGGCCCGCTGGGGCAATTCCAGCGGCATGCCGTTTGACGCGGGCAAGTTCCTGGCCGAGCATCCACAATGGAACTACTTGATGGGATATCTCTTTGACAGGCCCAGCCAGCCCTGGACCGAGTTTAAGGCGGGCCAAACAAAATAGTGAGCGCGTCCTTGGCTCAGAAGCTCTTGATTACCTGCTTGGCGGTCATGCTGTCCCTCTTGGCTCCGGCCTGGGTTTGGGGCCAGGAGGGGCAAGGCAATACCGCTATCTCTGGTTGGGGCAAGCTGTCTCTGAAAGGGCGGGCCTATTACCTGAAACGCGACTTCGAGAAGACCGGACTGCAAGAAGCCTTGGCCCTGGGTTTGTGGGCGGTTTATGAAAGCCCGCAGTGGCGGGGCTTGTCTTTTGGTCTGGGAGGTTATACGTCACAGCCTTTTCTAATCGATGATCCGGCTCATGGCGGCACCGGGCTTTTGGCTGACGGCCAGACCGGGTTTAGCGTTTTGGGTCAGGCCTGGTTGCAAGGGCGGATGGGGGCGAGTGCGGTCAAGCTGGGCAGGCAAATTTTGGAAACGCCGTTCATCAACAGCTACGACGTGAAGATGGTGCCGGTTACACTGGAAGGAGCAGCGTTTACCAACAACAGCTTGCAAGCCTTGAATATCACCGCCGCCCACCTCACCGGCATTAAGACTTGGAACGACACAACCTTCCAAACCATGAGCCAGGCGGCGGGATTTGCCGGTAGCGATGAGCCGGTAAGCCTTGCCGGCGCGGTGTGGCAGCCGGCCACAGGCTATTCAATTCAGGTTTGGAATTACTTTTGCCACCAATTCATGAACACGGTCTATTTTCAAGCCGATGCCACCTGGTCTCTGAGTAAAGAGCTTTCCTTGGCCGCCTCATTCCAGTCCATAGACCAACGTGAGGTGGGCCAGGCATTGGCAGGATCCTTTAACGCCGGTCAATGGGGACTAAAACTGGATTTGGGCTGGCGCGGCTGGATTTTAAGTGCAGCCTACACCGGCGCCCGGCCGGATCACGACATAGTCAACCCCTGGGGCTCCTACCCTGGCTGGACCTCCATCATGGAGGAGGACAACGATCGGGCTGGCGAAGACACCTGGCTGGCGGCGCTGACCTATGATTTCAGTCAGGTGGGCCTGAAGGGACTAAGCGCCTACACCATGCACACCTTTAGCCATACCCCCGATAGTGGGCCCCATGCCTCGCCGGACCAGACCGAGCACGACCTTACGGTGGATTACTATTTTCACGGCAGCCTCAAGGACCTATGGCTTCGGGTGCGGGGGGCCTATGTTGACCAGGACGAAGCCTTGGGCGGCCAGGATTACAGCGACTTTCGCATCATCATTAATTACGACTTCACCTTGGGAGGCTAAGGTTATTTCATTTATCCCCTCTTGCGTCGGCTTTGCGGAAAAGTTAATTTGAATTATGGGCAGGTTGCCGGCTTGGAGGAGATAAGCAATGCTAAAGGTCAAATGGGGCGCCATCATTTTTGCGACGCTGATTCTTTGCCTGGGATTGACGCCCGCGGGCCAATCAGGTGAAATACAGGAAATCCAGATCGGCGATTCCCTGCCCGATCATGGAGCCGGCGAGGCACCCTGGGGGCCTGAGGGCACCGCCGAACGCGAGCGCCGCCGCGCGGCCAAATTGGACTACACCCAGGCCATGGATGAGTTTAATG
>Ga0307423_1001057_pt1 | contig 17176 bp, 15 predicted proteins | sample SalMarWE160310MG_FD_202154 | JGI IMG/M metagenome (GOLD analysis project Ga0307423, IMG submission 202154) | Salt marsh sediment microbial communities from the Plum Island Ecosystem LTER, Massachusetts, United States - WE1603-10 | ecosystem: Environmental > Aquatic > Marine > Intertidal zone >...
TGGGGTTTGCAAACCACTTACGATTATTCTTTTTCCCGTTCTGAAACGGCTTTCGCCACCTTGAGAATCGTCTCTGCGTAATAGGTACTGTTATTATAGCGGAGGATGACGCCAAGCGCCTCCTCCCGGGACAAATTGGGCCGCCACCCGTTCTCTTTCAAGTAATTCGCAATGCTTTCGATGGCATCCTCGTGATCAAAGAGGTTGATCTTGCCATCCCGGTTGCCGTCCTGGGCAAATTGCAGCACACTGGACGGTATGAACTGGGCAATGCCCAGCGCCCCGGCAAAAGAACCGCTCATTGAAAGCGGGTCCAGCCCCTGCGTTGATGTGTAGTTCAGATACGCCTTGAGCTCCGTATACGCCCAGGCGGACTTTCGCGCGGCCCATGCGTCGAATTCGTCTCTTGGCCGATCCGTCTTCTCTTTGAGATAAGTCGTCCAGAGGCGGTCCCGCGTGTCCCTGTCATACAGGGCGGCCAGGGTTGACAGGGTATTGAGAACCAGGCGGCTGCCCGTGACCTTTCCGAATCTTGTCTCCACCAGGATGATGGCACAAATGACTTCGGCATCTACACCGTATGCCTTCTCCACCCGGTTTAACACTTTCTCGTGTTCTTTAAGATAATCCACGGTCCGGCCGATGGACGCGCGAGTCAAGAACTGATCGTAGTTCAAAGTGGCTTCACGATGTTGAAAGTACGTGGAAATCCCCCCCACATCGAATGCAAGCGCCGGGCTGGTGTATAGCTTTTCTATGAGCACGGCGTCAAAGCCGTCGTCAATCAGGCGGGTTTTCAAGGCGGGAAAGCCATCCAGATCGGTTGATCGTGCGCCAAGGGCAAAGGCGGTCCGGCCAAACAGCCCGACCACCGAACCAACCAGTATGATCAGGAGCCAGAAAACGACCTTCAGATCACTAGGCTGGTATGACAAAGTAGAATTCGTTTCCGAGTTCTTTTGCGTTATGACCAACAATCCCCCCATGAACTTCAACCACATTCTTCACAAAATGAAGCCCGTGCCCCGTGCCTCTGACCAAAGCGTCGTGCGACAACCGAAAACCTTCTTCAAAAATGTGAACCGTGTCCTCCTGCTGGATTGGCTTTCCTGACGTGAAGACATTGAATCGTAACCCATGATGTTCCCGGCCGAAGAAGTTCTTAAGCGCCACAACCCCACAGTCCAGTTTCTTTGTTTTCTTGCCCGCCGCATCGACAACCGACTCCGTATATTTTACCGCGTTCGAAAAGAGATTGGCAACCACTTGGGCCATCAGGCCCTTGTCCACCTTAACCCGGTGATCCTTACAATCCCTGTGCTCCTCGATGGCTCTGCCAATCGCGATCCCCCGATGGGCAAGCTGAGCCTTGTAGCGTTCCAGTTGAGGTGCAACAATCTCCTTACAAAGATAACAGGGTATTTTTTTTAGGATGTATTCGCCAAACAGGAAATGGTCCGGACGGAACAGGCTTTCCAAGAAAAGGCTGGTGTGCTTGTAGTGTTGTTCGATCTTCTCCTGATCCCTGAACACGGCTCTGTTGACCACGATCATTTTCTCCAGTGTTTCACTTACCTTGGCATACAGGTCGGGATCATGAGATTGAACTTCATCCAGAAAAGCATCGAGCTTTTTTTCCATCTCCTTGCCCAAGTTCAGATATTTCCTGATCTGCCTGAAGTAGTACTTGTAACGGATATTGGGAACGATGACATTGTGCTCTATGTCGGCAACCAGGTTGTTGATGAACTTGAGATGCTGAATGTTCTGTTCGGCAAGAAACTTGTTGTACAGGTTGTAGCCGATCCGGTTCACATACTTCCGGATAAAGAAAAGTTGGTCCTCACTGAGCCCGTCGGCCTCCACAACCTCGAAAACGCCGACGATGTCTTTTGAACTGTAATAAAGAATGTGGCTGGAAGGCGTCTTCTTCCCCTGGATGGGAACAATGTAGGCATGCCCGTGTCTGCGCGGTGAATCCGCAATCTTAACATAGTCCGGGACGTCTCTTTCGCTCCGATGAGGCTTTGGATGGCTTTCCGCCACCCACGTGATGCCCTCTGTCTTAGGATCAACAATATAGAGATTGCAGGAGAGTTCAAAGTAGACCCTTGGGACGGTCACGCTCACCACATAAGCATATTCCAGATTGTCGAATTCCTGGGCAAGGTCAAAAAAGGTGTTCAGTGCGGCCATTTCAGGGCGTTTGAAATCATAGGAGGCAAAATCCTCTTTCTTCTCTTCCACCCGTTTGAGGATCACATCGAAGACATCCATGGAATAAGCACCGTGCCAAACTTGTGAGCGTTTGCTCCGGTTGGCCTGCGGCCCCTGTGGACCCGCGCTCCGCCTCTAACCCTTGCCAATCCCTTTGTAGAGGAACCCGGCCTTTTCTGCTTTCACCCGGTCCAACACGTTGCGGCCGTCTACAATAATGGGCGTCCGCATCAGGGACTTCAGCTTTTTAAAGCTCAACTTGAAATACGGCCTGTGTCTGGTGGCAATGACAATACAGTCAGCACCCGTCACTGCACCATACAAATCTTTTGTCAGTTCGGCTTCGGGAAACGTCTTGACATAGGGATCGTGGGCCACAACTTCAGCACCATCCGCTTCAAGTTCCCGGACGAGATCATAGGTGGGTGTGTTTCGCACATCGTCAGAATCTTCAAGATAGGCGACGCCGAGCAGGGCAATCTTGGCCTCCCTGATCGCAATCTTCTTGGCCGCCAGAGCATGCTTAACCATCTCTGTGGCATGGATGGGCATGAAGTCGTTGATTTTTCTTGCCAGTTGCACAAACCCGGGGTTGATGGGAAATCGGCCGTACTTGTGCACGCCATAGTTCAGGAGCCACGTATCTTTGGGCAGACAGTGCCCTCCGACGCCGATTCCCGGCACATGCATGTGCCGCTCGGCCCGGGAATTGATCAATTCGCGCACCTCGTATGCGTCAATGCCCAGACTCTCACACACCATCGCCATCTCATTCGCAAAGGCGATGTTCACGTCACGGTAGGCATTTTCAATCGTCTTGGAAGTTTCAGCTGTCAAAATATCGGTCGACAGGATTGGGGCTTTGACGATTCTCTTGTACAATCGAACCGCCCTGTCACAGCTCCTCTTATTCACGCCTCCCACAATCCTGGGCAGGTTGACAATGTAGTCAAGGAGCCGACCCGGCATCACCCGCTCATAGGAATAGGCCAGGTGAAAATCGCGGCCTGCTTTCAATCCGGATTTTCTCTCCAGGATAGGCTGCACGACGTGCTGAGTGGTCCCCGGGGCAACTGTAGATTCAATCACCACCAGGGTCGATCTTTTCATGGTGGTCCCAACCTGCCTGCTGACCTCCTTCAGGGAAAGATATCTTGGTTTGTGATCCGCCCCATCCGTGGGCGTTTGAACGTCGATCAGGACAATGTCCATATCCTGGATCACGGAAAAATCGTCGGTGACCCGAAAGCGTCCCTTTTGCACCACCCTTGAGATTAGCGCCTCCAGCCCGGGTTCATCACCCTCAAAGGGGCACTTTCCGGCATTCAGGGCATCAATTTTCCACCCCGACCGCTGAGAAAGCCTTTGCACGCCGGTGACATCCACCCCTTTCTGGTCAGCCAAAAGGGCCGCCACCGGGATGCCGACGTAGCCCATGCCGATAACCCCGATCCTGGTCAGAGCCGGTTTTGCCATTCACACCCCCCACACATTGATGCGTATTTTAGTGCCGTTACCCTACGTTTTTTGGTATCCATTGTCAATTGAAACCTCCCCTTCACAAGCATGACCCAACGGCTTCGTTGCCGCCCTCACCCTCCCCCTTGCGGCGTGGACGACTCTTGATCTGCGCCATTGAAGGTGATACGGTCTGCCCACGTCAGGGAGGGCTATTTGTTGAAAGGGGCCAAGGATAACAAAACCATCTTTGTCTGCCAGGGTTGCGGTTATCAGTCGGCCAAATGGATGGGTAAGTGCCCTGAATGTGGCGAGTGGGCAAGCCTGCTGGAGGAGCGGCAGCACCTCACGGTGGCGTCTGGAACCGGGATATCCTCCCGGGGATCTGAGCCCATTCCGATTGTTGCTGTTGAAAAATCCGAACAACAACGCGTCAACACCGGGATTGGAGAATTTGATCGGGTTCTGGGCGGGGGACTGGTTCCCGGATCCCTGATCCTGGTGGGCGGCGACCCCGGCATCGGCAAGTCCACACTCATGCTTCAGGTTTTGCACCGTCTTGCCGACGGAAAGCAGAAGGTCCTCTATATCTCAGGGGAGGAATCTCTCGGTCAGATCAAACTTCGAAGCGACCGCCTCGGGATGGGCTCACAGAACTTGTGGGTGGTGTCGGAAGTGTCCCTCCAAGCGATCAGGGCACTGGCCGATGACATGGCGCCGAAGGCCATGGTTGTCGATTCGATACAGACCGTCTTCACCTCGGAACTGACCTCTGCGCCGGGAAGTGTCAGCCAGGTTCGGGAAGCAACAATGCACTTTATGCATCTGGCCAAGCGAACCGGCGTCCCCATTTTCTTGATCGGCCACGTGACCAAAGACGGCGCCATTGCCGGGCCCAGACTCCTGGAACACATGGTCGACACGGTCCTGTATTTTGAAGGGGAGCAAAACAATATTTTTCGAATCCTTCGGGCCGTGAAGAACCGCTTTGGTTCGACCAACGAGATCGGGGTTTTTGAGATGCGCGACAACGGTCTCCACGAAGTGATGAACCCGTCGGCCATATTCCTGTCCCAACGGCCGTCCGCCGTGCCCGGTTCCGTGGTGACCGCGAGTATCGAAGGCTCAAGGCCCCTGTTGCTGGAACTCCAGGCCCTGGTCGGCCGAGCCGGTTTCGGAACACCCAGGCGCACTGTTTTGGGCGTCGACCCCAACCGGGTTTCTTTGCTCGTGGCCGTTATGGAAAAGAAACTGGGGTTTCAGTTGATGAATCAGGACATTTTTGTGAACGTGACCGGGGGCGTCAGGGTTGATGAGCCGGCCGTTGATCTTGGAATTGTGTCAGCCATTGCGTCAAGTTTTCTTGACAAGCCGGCCGTAGAAGCGACTGTGGTTATCGGCGAGGTGGGGCTGACAGGCGAAGTCCGGGGGATTAGCCAAGCTGAGGCGCGAGTTCGGGAGGCAAGAAAAATGGGGTTCACTCGCTGCATCCTTCCCGAAAGCAACCTGAAACACATCCAAGGAACCGGAGACATCGAAATGGTGGGGCTTCAAACGATTTCCCGGCTCGTGGATTTGCTGTTTTGACTTGAAAAAGCCCGTTTCCCTATTGTATAGATCCCGTGAAACCTCATCCATGGCATGACCATTATACCCGGCGCGCTCAGGAAGAACGATTTCCAGCGCGATCCGTTTACAAGCTGGAGGAGATTCAAGCGAGGTTTCGTATTCTGAAAAGAGGAAGCCGGGTCCTGGATCTAGGCTGTTTTCCAGGCTCGTGGTTATTATTCGCCTCAAAAATCGTTGGTGAAGGCGGGCGGGTCGTGGGCGTGGATGTGACCCCCCTCACGGTCCAGCTCCCTGATAACAGCCGTTTCATACGGCACGATGTGCTTGCCTGGAACGCCGCCTTTGTGGAAGCTGTGGGAACAGGTTTCGATGCCGTTTTGAGCGACATGGCGCCATCGACCACAGGCAGCAAGTTTGTGGATGCTCAGAAATCGCTTGAATTGAGCGAGGCTGCTCTGGCCATATCAGACGCTGTCCTGAAAATCGGCGGTGCTTTTGTGTGCAAGGTTTTTCAGGGATCAGACTTTAAGGGCTATTCAGACAAACTCAGCGGGCGCTTTGATCGGGTCGCCCGTGTCAAACCAAAATCGACCAGAAAAGCGAGCAAGGAGATTTACCTGGTGGCATTAGGAAAAAAGGAAGCAAGGACTTAAAGGGGGCACATAGGAGAGCATATGTCCGGGCATTCAAAGTGGAGTACGATCAAGCGAAAGAAAGCGGCGACAGACTCCAAGCGCGGCAAGATTTTCACGAAGTTAATCAAAGAAATCACGGTGTCTGCCCGTGCAGGGGGCGGCGATCCGGCCGCCAACCCTCGTCTGCGCACCGCTATTGCGGCTGCCAAGGCAGAGAATATGCCCAATGATAACATTGAAAGGGCTATTAAGAAAGGCACGGGTGCCCTGGAAGGGGTGTCCTACGAAGAGAACTTATACGAAGGGTACGGTCCGGGCGGAGCGGCGGTCCTGGTCGAATCCCTGACCGATAACAGAAATCGCACGGTGGCTGACATCCGATATATCTTCAGCAAGTCCGGGGGGAGCCTTGGCGAAGCCGGCTGCGTCGCCTGGATGTTCAAGAAAAAGGGGTTATTTGTATTTGAAAGAAGTGACATAAACGAAGAGGCGCTTATGGAAGCGGTCCTCGAAGCCGGGGCAGAGGACATTCGCGACGAAGAAAGCACCTACGAAGTGATCACCGCTCCCGAAGATTTTGAGGGCGTGAAAAAAGCCCTCGATAAGAAGAAACTGCGCTACCTCGTTGCCGAAGTGACCATGTTTCCGAAGACGACGGTCATGCTGGAGGACAAGCAAGCGGAGCAGATGCTGCGTCTGATGGACACGCTGGAAGACTCCGATGACGTTCAGAAAGTATACTCGAATTTTGATATTTCGGACAGCACGCTTGAAGAGATGGGTAGCTTGTGACTTTCTCTTCAACCATCTTTCTTTTCGAAAAGAGTTGCATAGCCATTTATTTTAGGATAAGCCTCGCGGCGAATACAACACGAGACCCCCAGGATAAAGAGGCCTTTCTTGCTGGTACTCGATGAGCTGAAGTACTCTGAAGACCACATCTGGGTCCGATATGAGGACAATAATACCGTCACCCTCGGCGTCACCGACTTTGGGCAGTCGCAGATCGGGAGACTCAACTACGTAGAACTCCCAAACGAGGGAGATGAGATTGTCACTTGCGAACCCTTTGGCAGTGCGGAGTGCCACAGGCTTTTCAATGATATGTACTCGCCGGTCTGCGGTCGGGTTGTCGCAGTCAACCGCGACGTGATCGACGATCCTACCCTTATCAACTCCTCACCCTACACCCACGGCTGGATTCTCCGGGCCAAGCTCTTCTCCTTGCAGGACCTCGATCTGCTCATGTCCTCGGATGATTACGAAGAATACGTCTTAAACGACAATTCTCTCAAATAAAGAATCCGGGCCCAGAGGACCCGGCTTTGAATTCACCCCTGAGGGGTGTAGCTTGGTCCAAAAGGAATAATGGAATTATGGAAGAATGGAATACTGGGGAAAAACACAGAGACAGATGTTCTCGCAACTCGACCGCCTCACATATCAAAATGACACAGTTCCGCTTAACCCATTATTCCAATACTCCATTATTCCAACACCCCAGCGAACTCGTTCCCGGCAAAGCCAGTGTTTTGAACCTGGCCCAAAGGACCAGATTTTCATTCATGAAATAAATCCCGGACCCACCTTCAAACCAACCTGCACGAGTCACGCAAAATCCAATGCATTCAAGGCGAAAAGCAACTTCGGGGGAAGTGTCTGACGTAAGCAATTTATCACGAAAACACGAAACTACGAAAAAGCGAAATTTCTTGTATTTTTCTTCGTGCTTTTAACCTTTCGTGCTTTCGTGATCATATTTTTACAATTCCTTCCAAAAAGAGCGCGGCCTCAGGAGTGTCCTAACCCCGCCGCAGGCACTCGCGTACTGAAAATTGAATAACCACGAATGGCGGGCCCAGGCTTCGGATAAAGCTTCGCAGGACTTCGATAACGGGATCTGCGTTTTGCTTCGACAGGCATCGAACAGTGGACGATGTGAACAAGCTATCAGGACTTCCGGGGCGGGGTCATTGCCAACATACGTTCCACAGCCCGGGAGGCGGGGATGCGAACCGCTTCCGGCACCTTGACTTCATAGGTCATTTCGCTCAGGGCTCTCAAGACATCGGCCAGCCTGATTCGCTTCATATCTTCACAGACCATGGATTCGGAGACTTTGTAGAACGTCTTGAGGGGATTTGCCTTGCGCAGGGGATGGATGAGGCCTTCCTCAGTCCCCACAATGAAAGACGTTTCCTTGGAACGGCTGGCAAATTCGAGCATGCCCGACGTGCTTCTCACGGCATCGGCCAGGGCCAAGACCTCAGGCCGGCATTCCGGGTGGGCCATGAAAAGCGCCCCGGGGTGCGCTTCCCTAGCCTGCAGCACCTCTTCGACCGTCAGTCGATCATGGATCGGACAGTAGCCGTCCCAGCAATGGATCTTCTTGTCCGAGTGGGCTGAGGCATATTGACACAGATTACGATCCGGGGTCATCAGAATCTCGTTTTCTGTGAGGCTGTTCACCACGGCAACGACGTTGGCAGAGGTGCAGCAGATCGTGGAGTGGGCTTTGACGGCCGCCGTGGAATTGACATAGGTGACGACCGGCATGGGTCCCAGCTCGGCCAGCCTCGCCGTAAGAGCCTCCGGGGTAATCATGTCCGCCATGGGACATCCTGCATCGAGGCGGGGAATAAGCACGGTCTTGTCCGGTGAGGTGATGGACGCTGTCTCGGCCATGAAGCGAACCCCACAAAAGACAATCAGATCGGCATCCGTCCGGGCCGCCTTGATGCTCAACTCCAGTGAATCTCCGCTGAGGTCCGCGATCTCCTGAATCTCCGGCCGCTGATAGTTGTGGGCGAGCAAAATGCCGTTGCGCTTTTTTAAAAGGGCCCTGATCTCGTTTGCGATACTGTCAGCCATTGGTCGTCCTACTTACAGTGAACTAAAGTGACTAGAGTGCCTAAAGTGCGTGAGCTCCGACCACGATCAACCAATCACGAATAATCAGCGGCGAGGTACGTCGCAGGCGCCAAACGCGCGGAGAGCGCCACTCACCAAAGAAAGGGCCTTCATGGACGACACTACCTGAACGGGTCGTCTTGAAACTCTATGACATCGACACCCTTTGGAACCGTAAACTTGAACAAAGACGGATCCAGACCCTGGTCATACTTGTAAGCACTGAATCGCAGGGTCGTTTTATCTCCAAAAGCATTGCTGGTCACCGCCCGGGTGATCTCAAAAGTCTCTTTGGAAATGAACAGGTCGAGCCCTGTCAGGTCAGGGCGCTTTGTCTTCGGAGTCAGTTTAAGAATATAGTAATTTTCCCCTTCGGAATCTTCAGGCTCCAGTTCGAGGATGAATTCCCCGGTCAATTCTTTAGGATTGGTAAAGTAGTCTGCGGCCCGTTCGTCTTTAAAGTAGTCTGCCGTCCGCCCGGTCATCACCTGCCGGTCCGCCGGTCTGTATAACCAGACCGAATTCCTATCACTGATAATGAAATATTCCTCCGGGGCCTGATAATGCCAACGCATCATTCCCGGCGGCCCAAAGCAGAGGTGCCCGTGAGCCGTGTCAACCACGTCCATCGCCTTCAAGTAAGCTTCTTGCACAAAATCCGCCTCAAAGTTTCCCCTGGCGTATCGCTGATGGACACGCTCCAGGATCTCAGCAGCATCCATACCCCAACACAGGTTAATCCAGGGACTCCACAGAACCGTGAGGATTATAAACAGGTAGCGCGTCATCATGTTTTTTCTCATAAATCGCCATACCCCCTCGCCAGGACTTCTCTGGGCTTACTTCCGTCGGACGGTCCGACCACCCCGTCGCGCTCCATCATTTCGATCATGCGAGCCGCCCGATTGTATCCGACTCTCAGGCGCCGTTGAATCATAGAGATGGAGGCTTGTCGGGTCTGGGTCACCAGAGCCACCGCTTCGTCGTATTTCTCATCGTATTCGTCGTCGCCGTCCCGCTCTTCGTCCTGAGTCCCGGCCTTCAGGATCTCTTCTTCAAAAACCGGCTTTTGCTGGTTCTTCACAAACTCCGTGATGCGACGGATCTCGATCTCCGAGACATACGCCCCATGGATCCGCTGAAGCTTTGACATCCCTGGCGGCATGAATAGCATATCGCCGTTTCCCAACAAGCTTTCAGCCCCGTTCGCGTCAAGAATCGTCCGGGAATCGGTTCGAGAAGAAACCTGAAAGGAAATCCGTGTCGGAAAGTTGGCCTTGATGATGCCTGTTAAGACATCTACGGAAGGCCGCTGGGTAGCAATCAACAGGTGGATGCCGGCCGCACGAGCCATCTGGGCAAGGCGAGTCAGAGCCAACTCCACGTCCCTTGAAGCCACAAGCATGAGATCGGCAAGCTCGTCAATCACGATAACGATAAAGGGGAGTTCTTCCAAGATCTCTTCTGTATCAGATTTCTCTTGGCTCTGCAGGGAGATCCCGGTCTTGGGGGCCTTCTTCTCGGCCGCCAGCTTCTGATGGTAGCGGTGGATATTGCGCACCCCCTTTTCGGCCATGAGGACATAACGCCGTTCCATCTCACGAACCGCCCAGCGAAGCGTCTCTGTGGCCTTCCTGGCATCCGTGACCACCGGTGCGATCATATGCGGAATCCCTTCGTAGGAGGACAATTCGATTCGCTTTGGATCCACCAGGAGGAGCTTCACCTCCTCCGGCGTTGCCTTATAGAGAATACTGCAAATCATGGCGTTCAGGGCCACGCTCTTTCCCGACCCCGTAGCGCCGGCGATCAGCAGATGGGGCATTTTGCCGAGGTCGGCGGCAACCGCATTGCCCATGATGTCCTTGCCCAAAGCCAGGGTCAATTTAGACTTGGCCTGTTCAAAGGCCGGCGAGGCAACAATATCTTTCAGTCTTACCGGTTCCCTGTCGGCGTTGGCCACTTCTATTCCGATAACGGCTTTGCCGGGAATGGGCGCAACAATCCGAATGCTGGTCGCCCGAAGGGCCATGGCCAGATCATCTGTCAGACTCACGACCTTGTTAATTTTGACTCCCGGCGCGGGTTCATATTCATACATGGTCACCACAGGTCCGGGCAACACCGCCACAACCCGACCTGATACATAGAAATCGCTTAGTTTCTTCTCAAGCAGCCTGGACTGCATCTGGAGACTTTCGTGATCCGCGTGCTTGACGTCAATTTCAGCATCCTCCAACAGGGTCACGGAAGGAAGCTTGAAGCCCTGCCCTCCCACAAATTCGAAAACCTCCTGTCGAGCAGGCAGCGGCTCCTTGATCGGCTTCCGACGGGGCGTAATGACCTTGACAGATTCGCTCGGAGCCGTCGAACGGCTCTCCTTCACCTCGGCCCGTCTCTTCGCCTTGGCCCGTCGCTCTCTCCAGATAATCCAGGCCGTGTGAATGCGCCTGACAAGCCCCGTGCAAATCCGAGCAAACCATTTGAATAGCGCAATGAAAGAAACCCGAGTCGTCAGAATAAACGCGATGATCCATGTGCTAAAAAGAAAAATGAACCCGCCGGTGGAGCCGCCATATCGTCCAACCACATCCGCCAACGGGATCCCGATGATTCCTCCGACTTCACCACCAGTAAATCGTTTCCCGAAGAGGAGATATTGGTTTTGGCACAGGGCAAGCAGGCCTCCGGTCGTGACCATCAATAGGAGGCCACCCCCGAAAGTGAGAAGAAGCACTGTTCTGTCGTATCCCTTGAGGATGCACACTGCGGTGACCAGCAAAACAATGGGAACCCAGTACGCGCCAAGACCGCACAAGAAGATGAGAAAACCGGCCACGTGAGCCCCGACCGGTCCAAAAAGGTTATGAATCCCGGCGGAAGCGCCTGCATGGTTGATGGAAGGATCCGACGGATGGTAGGAAAGGAGGCTCACGGATGTGAAAATGAGCGCAAATGCCAGCACAATCCCCAAGATTTCCTTGCGCATTCCTTACCTCGGCGTGTGATGCCCGTGGTTATTGGTTTTTGGCCGCTTCGAGACGATCCATGTCTTGCTTCATCGTTGACCAGACGTTTTCCATGAGAGCCTCTTTGGTCTTGCCTTGGTACGACTCGGTCGCCACCGGCGCGCTGATACTCAGCACAATCCGACCGGGCCTGATGTGAAGCGTGCCTTTTGGCATGACCCTGTGGCTTCCAAATATGACCACGGGCACGATGGGGCGTCCCGAGTCAATCGCCAGGTGGAAGCCGCCCTTCTTGAAATCCTTCAACTGCCCGTCTTCGCTGCGCGTTCCTTCGGGAAAGACCATCACTGAAACTCCCCGCGCGATCCTCCGGGCTGCCTCATGGAGGCTTTTGATGGCCGCCTTTCGATCGGACCGGTCGATGCTGATGTAACCGACACGCGCCATGGCATAACCAAAAATCGGGATTTTGAAGAGTTCCTTTTTGGCCAGCCATCGGAACTGAACCGGCAGGTGCCCAAGGAGGACCAGGATATCAAACATGCTCTGGTGATTGGCCATGTAGACATACGGCGCACACGGATCGATATGTTCCAGTCCCTGAACGCTCACCTTCACCCGACTGAACCAGAGAATCGATTTCGCCCAGAGCCTTCCGGCGAGATGCGACCAGTTCCCACCTTTGACCGGGAATGACAAAAGAATGGCGGATAACGATCCGATAAGGGAAGCAATAACGGCCCAGACGACAATCGCGGCTGTTTGTATCATGTTCTGCCGTTCCGCTTTCAGCTCAAAATCTTCAGGGTTTCAAAGATGCGGTCAACAAAGCAGATAATGCTGTTTCTCTGCGCCTCGTTTGCATAGCGGATGCAATCACATCGCAGCCGGTTTCGTGTGCGAATCAGCAGCTCAACGGAAACGTAGTCGGAGTCAAGCTCCATAGCGAAGTAGAAGGGCTGGCACTCACCATGGGCCCTCTGAACCTCGTCAAGCAAATCATCCTCCAGGGGGACCCAGTAAATGCCGTCAATGGCCGAAGGACCGAAACGATCCTCCATGTACGACCTGATCTTTTCATAGTCGGACAACCTGAGCTGATCAATCCTGTACTGTTTCATAATGTCATCCCCCAGGTCACGCTCATTCCTGCTCCTTCAGGGAATCCGGAAAATTCATTTTTCCTTATTCTTGATGTGCTCGTAAAAAGTCAAAAAACGCCCTTTTTCGTCATTCCGGCCCCGCATCAAGGGCGGGATAAACTGCAGCCGGGCACGTAGTGAAGCGTAGCGCCATCCAGTAAAATCAGTTAAAATCCTTCTGGACCCCGGTTTTCACCGGGGTGACGACTTTTTACGAGTCCATCATTCTTAACATACGTTTCTGCCACAATAAAGAAAAATCCCGCAGCCCAATGGGACTGCGGGATTCTTTAATTCAATGGATCCGCCCTATTACTTGTTGTCCTGCACTTCTTCAAAATCGGCGTCGACAACATCTTCGTCTTTGCTCGCTTTTGCCTCTTCCTGAGCGGCGGCTCCGCCAGCCTGGCCACCCTGCGCCGCTCCGGAGGCCTTGGCATACATGGCCTCTGCCAGCTTGTGAGATTTCTGAACCAACTCCTCGGTCAAGCGTTTGATCTCTTCAGTATCCGTCCCTTCCATCGCTTTCTTGAGACGCTCAACCGCGTCATCCACATTTGACTTGAGGCTGGGATCGATCTTGTCAGCCAGTTCCTTCATGGACTTTTCGGTCTGATAGATGAGACTGTCCGCGTGGTTTCGGGCGTCCACCAGGGCCCGCTTCTTCTTATCCTCTTCCGCGTGCAGTTCTGCGTCCTTAACCAGTTTCTTAATCTCCTCTTCGGAAAGGCCGCTGGATGCCGTGATCTGAATGGACTGCTCTTTTCCGGTTCCCAGATCTTTGGCCGCAACGTGTACGATGCCGTTGGCGTCAATGTCAAAAGTCACCTCAATCTGAGGCATCCCTCTGGGCGCGGGCGGTATGCCGAGCAGTTCAAAGCGACCCAGCGTCTTGTTGTATTCTGCCATCTCCCGCTCGCCTTGAAGGACATGAATCGAAACCGCGGGCTGATTATCAGCCGCCGTTGAAAAGATCTGGCTCTTTTTGGTCGGTATGGTCGTATTCTTTTCGATCAACTTGGTAGAAACACCGCCGAGCGTCTCAATGCCGAGAGAAAGCGGGGTCACATCGAGAAGAAGCACATCCTGGACGTGTCCTTTCAACACCCCGGCCTGAATGGCCGCCCCGAGAGCCACCACCTCGTCGGGATTGACACCCTTGTGAGGTTCTTTGCCGAAAAGTTCCTTCACCTTCAGCTGCACGGCCGGCATCCGGGTCATGCCACCCACCAGGATAACCTGGTTGATGTCCCCGGCCGCAAGGCCTGCATCCTTCATAGCCGTCCGGCACGGCCCTACCACCTTTTCTATAAGATCTTCGACAAGGCTTTCGAGCTTGGCCCGTGTGAGCTTCATATTCAAATGCTTGGGACCGCTGGCGTCCGCGGTAACAAAGGGCAGATTAATGTCCGTCTCCATCGATGTAGAAAGCTCCATTTTGGCTTTTTCGGCGGCCTCCTTCAATCGCTGGAGGGCCATCTTGTCACCCCGGATGTCGATGCCCTGGTCTTTCTTGAATTCCTGGGCAATGTAATCAATAACCCTCTGGTCAAAATCCTCGCCCCCCAGATGGGTATCCCCATTGGTGGCCTTCACCTCAAAGACGCCTTCGCCGATCTCAAGGATGGAAATGTCAAAAGTCCCACCGCCCAGGTCGAACACGGCGATCTTCTCATCTTTTCTCTTGTCAAGGCCATACGCCAGGGAGGCCGCCGTGGGTTCGTTAATAATTCGCAATACCTCTAATCCGGCAATGCGACCCGCATCCTTTGTCGCCTGCCGCTGGCTGTCGTCAAAATAGGCGGGCACCGTGATCACCGCCTCGGTGACCTTTTCCCCCAAATACTCTTCGGCCGTTTTCTTCATGCTCTGAAGGATATACGAAGAAACCTCCGCCGGACTGATGGCCTTGCCCTGAATTTCCACTTGCCCGTCACCATTGGGGGCCTGGGTGATCTTGAATGGACAGACCTGCTTGTCCCGCTGCACCTCTTTTGAGGCATACTTGCGCCCTATCAGGCGCTTGACCGCAAAAATCGTATTCTCCGGATTGGTCACCGCCTGTCGCTTGGCCGCTTGTCCGACGACACGCTCCCCGGTGCTCGTCCAAGCCACCATGGACGGCGTTGTCCGTCCTCCCTCAGGGTTCGTGATCACTTTCGGATCTTTCCCCTCCATGATGGCAACGCACGAATTGGTCGTGCCTAAATCGATACCTATAACCTTGCTCATTGCTTTCCTCCTTGTTCCAGATAATTATCGAATTTTCACTTTAATCTTTTCTTCGTTCTTGGACTCATCGGTTCCAGTCTCTGTCCGAGGCTCGGGCTTCCTGGAAACCACCACCATGGCCGGCCGCAGGAGCCGATCATTCATCAAGTATCCCTTCTGAAGCTCCTGAGAAACCATGTTTTCGCCGTGTTCCCTGGATTCCTCCTGCATGACCGCATGGTGGAAATTCGGATCAAAGGGCTTGCCTACAGACTCAATGGGAAGGACAGCGTATTTTTCCAACGCTTCCAGAAGCCCTTTCAGAGTCATCTCGACCCCAGCTCGCATGGCCTCGACCACGTCCTTGTTGTTTCCGCCTGAACTGTCCAAGGCTCTCTGCAAATTATCGACGGTAGGGAGAATATCCTTTACAAGGGAGTCATTGGCAAACTTCCGAAACTCATTCATCTCCCGGTCCATGCGTTTCTTGTAGTTCTCAAATTCCGCCGTTACCCTGAGGAGGCGATCATAGTTTTCCTGAGCCTTCGTCTCGGCCTCCTTAAGACGATCTTCAAGACGCTTCTCTTCAGGGCGGCTTTCTCCGGAGCCGGGGGCACCTTCGGGGCCCGCCTTGCTTGCTAAGATCTCCGCCAAATTCTCTGAATCCGTTCTGCTTTTCTTATGACTCAAAAGCCCCTCCTGCCTCAAACATCATCCTTCACGATTTTATGTGGTTATCGCGTCCGATAAAAATATGTAAACAAAATAAGAACCTATCAGCTGTTTGTCAAGAGACGTTCCCCCAAATATTGAAGCGTCCTGCCCCCTTAAATCCGGGCGTCGGCAAACCGCCCCTGCCACGTCTCCCGGACCTCAAGGGCCCTCTGGATCCGGGCAAGCGTCTCCTGCTTCTTGAGGGTCCAGGGAGGACCAATTAGAACGGAGGGATCCGGGTCTCCTGTTAAACGCTGAACAACAATGTTCGGGGAAAGATGCTCCAAGAACGTCACGACCCATTCCACATACGTCTCCTGATCGAGAACCTCGTATTCACCTCTCGCAAGAAAGTCAGCCAGCGGGGTTTCTCTGAGGACATAGAGGCTGTGAATTTTTACGCCGTCTATCTGCAGACGGGACAGGGCACTGGCTGTGTCCAAAATGTCCTGCCTTGATTCGCCGGGCAGCCCCAGTATGACGTGGGCACAAATCAATATGTTTCGACCCTGAGTCATCCGCACCGCTCGAACAAAATCGTCAAAGGTGTGTCCCCTGTTGATCTTCTTGAGGGTTCGATCATGCATGGATTGAAGCCCGTACTCCACCCAGACCATACGCTCGGCCGTATATTCTTGAATGAGATCGAGCTTTGCCTCATCAATGCAGTCCGGCCTCGTCCCGATGGCTAATCCAACCACGTCAGGATCGCTCAAAGCCTCATCGTAACGGCGCCGCAGCACGTGCAGTGGCCCGTAAGTATTTGTGAATGCTTGAAAATACACCATGAACTTCGTGGCCTTGTACCGAACGGCGAGGCGGGCCTTCCCCCGTTTAATCTGCTCTTGAATCGACTCGTCTTTTCGGGCTGCACCCGTACCCGAGCCCTTGCCGTCGCAGTAGATACATCCGCCGTAGGCGAGGGTTCCGTCCCGGTTTGGGCACGAAAATCCCGCATCGATCGTAATCTTTTGAACCCTGCACCCGTAGCGTTCCCTGAGGAACGTATTGAAGTCGTTGTAGCGTTTCCCGTTCAAGGGAGATGGGGAAGGTTGATCCGTCAACAAGTCGATACACTCAATGTTCAAAAGAAGGTCATAGGCCTCTTGATGGGATGAAAAAAAGGAGAGCTTGGTTGCGCACCCTTCTTCGAACCCTTTCCAATGCACCTCAAGCTGTCATGAGGCGGCCGGAGCCAAGCCACGACACAGGCTAAATTACTTACCGCTGCTTCCTCCCGGATCTGACGGGGTTCGCAACCGCCTGTTGCGCGGTGCCCGACCTGGAACAGCCCTTGGCACACGGAAGAACAGGCCCTCTAAAGGGACTTCGGCCCCGCGTGAGCGGATTT
>Ga0307423_1001059_pt1 | contig 17174 bp, 19 predicted proteins | sample SalMarWE160310MG_FD_202154 | JGI IMG/M metagenome (GOLD analysis project Ga0307423, IMG submission 202154) | Salt marsh sediment microbial communities from the Plum Island Ecosystem LTER, Massachusetts, United States - WE1603-10 | ecosystem: Environmental > Aquatic > Marine > Intertidal zone >...
GCTGGCCGTCATTTCCTCCCAGTTAGACTTGCCGCGCTTCTCAATTTTCCCCAAGATCATCGAAGGCGGCCGACTTTCAGATTGGGGCAACCGCTTCCTGCAGGCTTTGATTGAACGCCGGGGTGGCCTGGTTGAAATGAATGACAACCCACGTTTTGATGAACGTTATTTTCTCATCGCCCCCGATCCAGTTCCCGTCCTGGTTTTTCTGGATACCTACCGGCTCAGCCATCTCAGTTCACAGTCTTACCAATCGATTGAAGCAGGTGGCAGGATCTTTACCTATGCCCGCTTCCCGTTTGAACACGCCGGATGGGATACTGAACAACATCTTCGTGAAGGGTTGGCACAGGCCAGGAACCTTTACCAGATCTTCCAAACAGGCTGACCTGTCTGGTCGCCGTAAGATCATCTCCGCACCGTGGAGGCACCATGATGACGCAAGCGATCGAACTTCTTCTAATGGATGAGAGGCAGTATGAAAAATACCTTGAAGCCGACCTGCCACGCTATGCGGCCGAGAACGTGCGAGCCGGGTTTTGGTCCGAAGCGGAAGCCCTGGGAAAAGCAAAGGAGACGTACGCCCGCTATCTACCACAGGGAATCGAAACGCCGGGACAGTACCTCTACCTTATCCGCAACCGGGACGAAGGTCAGGAGGTGGGGATCGTCTGGATTGGCGCTCAACCGGGAGAGGTTGCACGAGCTGGATTTATCTACAACCTCTACATCGAAGAGGGATTCCGGCGCCGGGGGTATGCCCGCGCGACCATGCTGGCCATCGAGGGTGTGGCGTGTGAGATGGGCTGGTCTTCGCTCGGTCTGCACGTCTTTGGCCACAACCGTGCCGCCCGTGCTCTATATGAATCGCTGGGTTACGAAGTCCGCAGCATGAACATGATAAAGTCGATTGAACAGGCCTCGGAAGGAACCGCTCCGGGGTAGGATAATTGCATGGAATTGGTTGATCCATTATCCCTGATTCACGGAAGGAACCTAAAAGCATGCCCAACATCGTCATCACCGGCAGCACATGTGGCATAGGTCTCGGCCTGGCTCGAGGCTTTCTTCAGCGAGGGAGCAGCGTCTTCGTAAGCGGGCGAGAAGGGGAGACCGTCACCTCGATCGAGGCTTCACTTGCACGGGAATTCGATCTAGCCCGGATATGTGGCATCCCATGCAATGTGCGCGATCCAGAACAGATCGAAGAGCTTTGGTCCCGGGCAGCAGCTCGCTACGGAACGATTGATATCTGGGTAAATAACGCCGGCTTTGCCAATCATCCGGCGCCGGTGTGGGAGCTCGATCCAGCTCAAGTCCATGGAACGATCGAAACCAACCTAATGGGGGTCGTTTACGGTTCACAAACTGCTGCGCGAGGCATGCTGGCTCAAGGTCGGGGTGCGATCTACAACATGGAGGGTATGGGTGGTGATGGCCGAATGCACAACGGACTGACAATGTACGGCACCAGCAAGTACGCCGTGCACTATTTCACCCTCGCCCTTGCGAAGGAACTTGAAGGAACCAGAGTAATTGTCGCCTCGCTCCGCCCGGGCATGGTCGCAACCGACATGATCATCGAGCCCTACCGCGGCAAGCCCGAGGAGTGGCAGCGGGTGAAGCGCATCTTCAACATCATCGCCGAACGACCGGAGGTCGTTACGACGTGGCTGGTGGAGCGGATGCTGTCCAACGAGAAGTCCGGGATTCTTTCCTACAGCTCGACCTGGAAGTTGATGCTGCGCGCTCTGGCTGCGCCTTTCACCCGGCGTGAACTCTTTGATGATGTCGAGATCTCTGAGCCTGATGACGGGACGAGCGGCTCATGATCGACAGGCCTATCACTGATATCGAATTCACCATCTGCGGCGAGGCCCGGACCTTCATCTTTCGACCATTCTCCATCAGTAACTTCAAAGCCCGGCAATCAACAAACACCGATGGTGCAGTCCGGCGGGAGGGAAGAATATGACAAACAGCGATGAACATATCGTGCGTGAGCAGCTGTTAGCACTGCTGCGCGGCGGTAACGCCCATATGAATTTTGACCAGGCTGTGGCTGACTTTCCAATGGATCGAATCAACGAGCATCCGCCGAACGTGGAGTACACCCCCTGGCACCTGGTGGAACATCTGCGCATTGCCCAGTGGGATATTCTCAACTTCATCATCGACCCAGAGCATAAGTCGCCAGAATGGCCTAAGGGCTACTGGCCAGCTGTGGATGCCTGGGCTAGCGGGGCAGAGTGGGATCGAACGCTGGCCAGCTTTCGGCAAGATCTTGCCTCGCTGCAGGAGCTGGCTGCGAATGCAACGCAGAGTCTTACGGCTGACCTTCCGCATGCACCGGGCTACACCCTGGTGCGGGAGTTGCTTCTGGTCGCTGATCATAACGCCTACCACATCGGTGAGCTCGGAATCCTGCGCCAGGTGATGGGCGCCTGGTAGTACGCGAGTCCAATCTTCCGGCATCCTTATCGCCTCACGAAATCCTCCCCTAAAGGATTCCTATCCTTGCGTCAGGAAGCAGCCAGAGTTCCCACAGTCTTCCGTCAGGCAGGCTGCTCCCTGGCATGCTAGAAAAGTATTGTGCATGCCCTGGATCGAGATGTGGTCCAACCTGCGTACGATCCTTTGCCGGAAGGCGGACTACATGCGTAAACCCGATGTGACCGATTACCAGGCGCAAATTGGCTTGACCCGCCACCTGGGCGGGCAGGCAGCAACGGATGAATTGATCCAGCTTTCAGGGCTGGAGGGCGGAGAACGTCTGCTGGAGGTGGGCTGCGGGGTGGGTGTCACGACCGCGCTGCTCGCCGGGCGCTGGGTTTGTCACCTGGATGCGCTCGATCGCTCCGAGCGCATGATCGCCCGCACCCGGGAACGGCTTGCGGCCGCAGGTCTCAGCCACCGAGCTCGAAGCCGGCGCGGGGAGATCGAGGAACTCCCCTATGCAGCCGACCTGTTCGATGTGGTCATCGGGGAGTCAGCAACGGTTTGTGTGGAAGCCAAGCAAGAGGCACTGCGCGAATACCTGCGCGTGCTGCGACCCGGGGGCATCCTGGCATTGAACGAACCTACCTGGCTTCATGCTGGGCCGCCAGCGGACGTGCTGAACTGGGTTCTCGCCAGTCGAGACCATTCCGGCGCCCTACCCGTTGCTGCCTGGGGCGCGCTGCTGTCAAATGCCGGTTTCGAATCATCCCGGATCGTGCTGCGCAGGACTAATAAGCGGTCCGAACAACTCGGATTGATCAAACGCTACCACCTGTATGGGATTCTGAAAGCACTAGCCCGCTGCTCGGGCTTATGGGTTCGCAGTCCAGGTTATCGGGAATATTTGCACGAAACGAGATCGATGGGCCGTCTGCCGGATGGTTTGTATGACTACCTCGGGTACGGCCTCTATATCTGTCGTAAACCCAAACTCGCGTGATGGCTATTCCGGAGGATTTGAACTAGCTCCCGACTTCCAGCATCGCCCCCGCCGCCTGTCGGGCGATCTTAACGGCGAAATTCGTTCCGCGATCCCAGGGATAGACCTGGCTCATGCTGGCAAACCATAAGCCCGGAATCGGTGTCCTTAGCTCAGGAATTGCGTGCGAGTGATCCACCGGTGGGACGGGCTGGGCGTATGCCGTGCGGAAAAGCCAGGATTTGCGCACCCAATGCGGTTCAAACTCGGGATTGATGCGTTTCAACGAGGGCAGGAAGCGCTCAAGCAGCTCTTCTTTGGTCAGCGAGAAATATTCGTGGCCGGCATCCAGGTAGTCACCCATGTAGACGATGTGATCCCCTCCGAAGTGCTCAGGCGGGAGGTAGTTGGTATGTTCGACCAACGAGAGGAAGGGGAAACCAGCTGATTTTGGCATGTTATGCCAGTAATAACCCTGCTTCGAAAGCTGCTCCTTGAGCGCCACAATCAGGACAACCGCTCCCATCGACTTCAGCTCCAGCAGCTGTGACAGATAGCCTTCTGGTAGTGCCGGTGCCAGCTTCGCCAACAGCCCGGGGGAGGTCGTAACCAGGCAAGAGTCGAAGATCTGGTTTTCACCGCCGACCGTCACTGCCAGACCACCGCCGGGACGCGGCTCAATCGCTTCGACCGCGGTCTTTAATTTCAGATCCACACCCAGGGATTGAATATACTCGGCAAAATCATCCATGAAAGCCTGGAACCCCCCGATGAACGTACCCAGGCGCGGGGTGCGGGCCTTGAAACGAGCCCAGAACCAGGCCATGTTCACTTCCTTGTAGTGGGGTCCGAACTTTCCCACCAGGAGCGGCTCCCACAGGATTTCATAGGCGCGGCTGCCGACCCAACGCCGCATCCACGAATCGGCTGTCACGTGCTCGAGCGGCTCCCACCGGGCGAGGTACTTCAGGTAGGCTACGACCATCCCGAGCCGTACGCGGTCGATAAACGGTAGAGCCGGGAAGCGCAGCACGGCCAGGGCAGAATCGAGCGGATAGAATTTCCCATCGTGGTAGACCGCCGTCACGGGTCGCGGGAAGAGCACCCTGTCGCTCCACCCCAATTCATCGATCAATCCCAGAATAGCGGCATCGGATGCGAACCAGTGGTGATAATAGCGTTCAACCGTCCAATCCCAGTCCGGATCCTTAAAGCCCGCAGCCAGCCCACCGACATGGTCGGAAGCTTCATAAAGCGTGACCCGCGCTCCGGCTCGCGCCAGGTCGTAGGCCGCGGCAAGTCCACCGGCGCCTGCCCCGACGATAGCAACCTTCATCTGGTCTCCTCCTGCGCCTGCGAGGCTCGCATTTCAGCTTGAACCGCGTCCCAGCTCAGGCTCTCGCGGGCCATGTAGTACATTCCCAGGGCTGTGATCGGCACCAGCAGCGCAGCATGCAGCACGAGAGTATAGCCTGCAGCCAGGGCGCTCGGGACGTTATATGCCTCCAGCACGGCGATGCCAGGCGCATCAAAGGTCCCGATATACCCCGGGGCAGAGGGGATCGTCGTTGCCAGGTTGACGATACCGTTCATCAGCATCAGGGCGAAGAAGCTGACCTGGAAGTCGAAGGCATGCATCACAAACCAGTACTTGCCGGTTTCCAACAGCCAGATCACGACCGATGTCAGGAATACCATGCCGACGTCAATCGGCGAGCGCAACGAGGCCAGGCCATCCAGAAATCGATCACTGAACCCGCGCAGCGCCGGCCTGAAGCGCCCGGGCGTAAGCCGGTCAATGAGCAGGTGGAGCAGCTTTTGCGCTGGGCGCGGAAAGACGGCCATTGAAAGGAAGACAGCGACCGCCGCCAGGAATACCACTGCGCCGATGAGTGACAGCGAACGAATGCTGCCGACAAAGCCCGACCCGCTGGTCAGCGAGGTCAGCTCGGACAGGTTCAGGAACACGAAACCGAGCATCACCACGCCATCAAAGACACGTTCCACGATAATCGTCGCTAATGAAGCAGAAATTGGTACCGCCTCTTTACGGCGCAGCACATAGGCTCGCAGCAGCTCACCAGCGCGTGCCGGATAGATGTTGTTTCCCATATAGCCGATCGTGACGATCGGAAACATAGTCCTGGTGGTGATCTTCTTCAACGGTCGGAGCAGGTAGTGCCAGCGCCATGCCCGGGCCCAGACAGCGACGAAGTAAACCGCGACCCCGGGAATTAACCAGCCATAGCGCGCTCCCTGCAGGGCGTTCAGCACTTCATTCAGCTGCAGGCCACGCAAGGCAAGCCAGAGGAAGACTGCGCTAATGATCAAACCGAGCCAGAACTGCCAGCGTCTCAGCATTTCTTTTCCTGTGCTGATCGGGGGGTAACCGGGTTTGGCAGGTTGAAGCCGTGCCCGCGGATCAGCGCCCGTCGATCGTTCGCCATTCTACCATGCTCAATTAAAGCAACTCGGGCGTAGATCGTTGATCTACGCCCGGGCTTTTCTATTCAATTAGGGGTTAAACCGGGCGGACGGCTTCCAGAAGCATGCCTTCCAGGATCCGTTCAAGCGCCATCGTATGGCTGCAGACGTTGCGGGTCAGGAAGAAGTCACAGTCACAGCGCCAGGTGCCATCGACATATTCAACCGTATGCGGGTTGTTTTCCCCATCGAAAGTCGCACGAAATTGCTCGAAGATAATGCGTTCACGCTCTTCAGCGTAGCGCTTCGCTTTTTCGATTTTACCGATCATCCCATAATCCATTGCGCCTCCTCTTTAATCTGTGGAAACAAAAAGGCACGTGGGTTACGCGCCCAGGTGCCGGGTCCGGTTACAACTTCTATGTGCATCAACTCCGCTCATAGCGGTTTTCTCCGGTGAATCTAGTGCGCTAAGTATAAATTGGCGCACCGCGCGAGTCAATGCACGCTTGTACTACTTTTATCATACGCTCGAACGTAGTTTTCTCCCCCTCCGCTCGCGCTTGTCAGCAGCCCTCGATCCAGGTCCGCAGTTCGCCAACGGCTCGAATGCGAACGCAGTCAATTACCTGGTAGAGATCACGTGGGTCATACAGCACCGGGGTCATCCCGGCCGCGCTCGCACCGAGAACATCGGCATGAAAGTTATCCCCGACATACATCACCCCTGCGGGATCCTGATCCAGTTCACCGGCGGCATGCTGCAGAATGCGCGGGTCGGGCTTGTACCAGCCGACTTCGCCGGCTGCCAGGATCAGGTCGACGTGCCGCGACAGCCCCAGTTCATCTACCCGTTCCTGGAATGGCTCGCTGCGGTTGGAAACGATCGCCACCTTCCGTCCAGCCTGGCGTAGAAAATCGAAGGTCGGAAGGACATCATCTTCCATACAGTCGACCGGCTCGTACTCGCTTCTCATTCGCAGCGTGATTTCCGAAGCCAGGGTGTCAGCCTCATTCTCGGGCACCCCCAGGATGAGCAGGTGGCGCCGGGCGTGGTTGGTCCAGAATTCGCCGTTCTCGCGCCAAGCCCCAAAGCGGTCGATATCTTCCTTCAACTCGCTTGAGTCAGCCCAGTACTCGTTCACCCAGCGTTCACCAGTACGCTGCAGCCCAGGATCTGTGACCACCCCCAGGTCGGCCGCGATGCGGTAGAACACCTCCAGTGCCGGGGGATGGTTATGGCGCAGCGTTCCGTCGAAATCAAAGAATATTCCAGAGAAATCGTTGGGATTAAAACGGTTCAACTTCATTTCACTTCCTGTAATCTGAAGAATTTCGAATTTCGTGAGGCCTGTTTATACCCGGGTTATCCACCGATATAGGACATTTCGATTTTCGGTAGGTCAGGGGTTGCCTCCGAGCGCAGGTCGGAGTAACGATCATCACGTTGGGCCCAATGGGCACTGACGGCCGCACCGAGCTCTTCGTCACTGGCGCCGCCCCGCAGCAGGCTCTTCAGGTCCATGCCTTCAATGGCGAATAAGCAGGTGAACAGCGAACCGTCTGCTGAGAGGCGGGCACGAGTGCATCCACCGCAGAATGGCCTGGTAACCGAAGCGATAACACCGATCTCGCCGGCGCCGTCGCGATAGCGGAACCGCCGGGCGACCTCGCCCGGATAGTTGGGCTTGATCGCTTCCAGCGGGAATACCTCGTTCACGCGCTCAAGGATCTCCGCCGCCGGGACGACATCCGCCAGGCGCCAGCCGTTGGTCGAACCCACATCCATGTACTCGATAAAGCGCAGGATTCGATTTCGCCCGCGGAAAAAGCGTGCCATGGGCAGGATGCTGTCCTCGTTCACGCCGCGCTGTACGACCATGTTCACCTTGACCGGATTGAAACCAGCTGCTTCGGCAGCATCCATCCCTGCCAGGACACGCTGGACCGGAAAATCGATATCATTCATTGCCGAGAAAACGCGGTCATCGAGCGAATCCAGGCTGACTGAGACCCGGTCCAGGCCGGCAGCACGCAGTGCCTGCGCCTTGCGTTCCAACAGGGCTCCATTGGTGGTCATCGTCAATTCAACCTTGGGCAGTGTGCGCAGGATGGCGACCAGTCGTTCAAGTTCCCGGCGTAAAAGCGGCTCACCGCCAGTCAGGCGGATCTTCTTCACTCCAAATCGGACAAAGATCGACGCCAGGCGACCGATTTCTTCGAAGCTCAGCAACTGCTCGTGCGGCATGAACGGGTAATCGACACCGAAAATATCCTTCGGCATGCAGTACGTGCAGCGGAAGTTGCAGCGATCTGTCACCGAGATGCGCAGATCGCGCAGATTACGACCGAAGGTATCTTTTACGTCCAGCGCTTGATCAGACATCACATCCTTACCGGCTTCAGTGAGCACAGCCTGCGGGATTTTCAGCGGAATCGCTGGCTAGCTGCTTGCGGATGGATTCTATCATACGGGTATTTTGCACCGGCGGATGCAGGTTTAGATGCGGATGAGCTGATCCGAACTGGAGATCGTGTTTCCCGTAAGATCGTAGGGCATGGCTCCGGTAATATGGGCCGTGACCATCTCCCCACTCTGAATTTCGCCTTCGAGGATGACCAGGCCATCGATCTCGGGCGCATCCCGGTAGGAACGGCCGAAGGAAAGACCATCTCCCTGGCCTTCGATCAGAACCTTCAGCTCACGTCCGATGAAGCCCTGGTTGATTTCGAGCGAAATCTCCTGCTGCAGTTCCATCAACCTCGCCCGCCGCTCTTCCTTGAGCGGCTGCGGAACCGGATCCCCCAGCGGCTCGCTCTCCGTTCCCTCCTCAAAGGAAAAGGTGAAAGCCCCAACCCGGTCGAACCTTGTGGAACGAACGAACTCGAGCAGGTGATCAAACGCAGCCTCAGTCTCGCCTGGATAACCGACAATGAATGTCGTCCGCAGTGCCAGCTCCGGCATACTCTGGCGCATCGTGGCCAATGTGCGCTGAACCCATTCAAGGTTGGCCGGACGCCGCATTGCGCGCAGAACGCCGATATCAGCATGCTGCAAGGGCATATCCAGGTAGGGCAAGATCTGCTGATTTTTCGCCATAACCTCGATCAAGCGCGGGGTGACATAACCCGGGTAGGCATAAAGCAGGCGGATCCAATTGATGTCCGGAACCTCTTGGACGAGCTGTTCAAGCAGGGTTGCCAATCCGTCCTTCAGCCCCAGGTCATGGCCGTAATCGGTGGTATCCTGAGCGATCAAAATCAATTCACGCACGCCCTGGTCACGCAGCTCACGTGCTTCACTCAGAATACGTTCAGGAGGCCGGCTGACGGCCGTCCCCTTTATCAGCGGAATAGCGCAGAAGGCGCACGGCCGGCGGCATCCATCGGCGATTTTCAAGTAAGCGCTTCCGCCCTGGCGGGCAGCCCGCAGCACCTGGCGCTCGTCGGTTCCAACGGTGGGGCTTGCGGGTAAATGATAAAGCGGAGCGGGAGGTCCGTCCGCACGCAGTTCCCGAATCACGTTGACGATGTCCATCCAGCGGCGTGTGCCGAGAATGCCATCGATACCAGGCACCTGGCGCACGATTTCGGCGCCGTAGCGTTGGGTCAGGCAGCCGGCTGCGATCAACAGCTGGCCGGGTTGTTTGATGCCAGCCAACTCACGCAGCACATCGAGCGACTCCTGCTTTGCAGGTCCGATGAAACCACAGGTGTTCACAATCAGGACCTGCGCTCCCTCAGCTGTTGGGCTGGGGGTATATCCCTCCCGGGCCAGCAGTTCAGCCATCGATTCCGAATCGACGGTGTTCTTGGCGCAGCCGAGTGAGACCAGGTGGAAACGGGTATCCATCGGTCAGGGGACCTGTGTCGTCACAGCCGTCTGGCTTGGAGTCGGCGTGGCGCTGATAAACGGTGAGGCGGTCGGTGTCACGGTGATGGTAGGCGTTGGCGTCTGGGCGCCGCGCGGCGTCCAGATGCGGACCATGACCTGCCCGATCTCTCCCAGCAGGCCCTCGTCGCGATCGTTGAAGAAAATACGCAGCCCTCCGGCATTACCGGTTGTGATCTCAATCGCGGTGTCCCCCGTATAGTTCAACTGTTCACCAGCTTGCAGCCGTCCACGATAAGCCTGCTCTCCATCCACCACTACTTCGGCGAAAGAATCTGTTTCGGCCACAATGCGTAAATTGACTCGGTCGAGGACATTCAGAATCAGGGTAGCGGTGGGGGTTATCTGGGTCGGCTCAACCAGCGAAACGTCGCCAGGTAAATTTGAGATCGTTGCCGGTGGGGCAACAGTTGCGGTGGGGGTCACATCGGAATCCGGTAGGACCGCCTGCTCAGTGATTGCAGCCTGATCTCCACTTAGCGCCTCCATCAATTGGCCGCTGCCCCAGACCAGGATTGCAATCACTGCCAGCGCTACCAGCGTTGTCAGCACCAGTTCCGAAGATGACCGGCTGTTTCGCCGGGTGACGGCACCTTCAACAGAGCTTTGCGTGCTGGCCGGAGATTTTATTCGACCACGTGATTCATCGTAGCGGGAGAGCAGCACAAGCGGGTCCAGCCCGAGCGCCTCAGCGTAATTTCTAAGGAAGCCGCGTGCCTGGGCCTGGGAGGGCATGCTCTCCAGCTCACCCCGCTCAAGCGCTTCCAGGCGTGCAGCCCGGATGTGGGTCGTGCGCTCGATTTCCTCGAGCGTGAGGCCAAGCCGCTCGCGCGTCTCTCTCAGGGTTTGACCGATCTCTTCCATCGAGATCACCGTGAAAAGCAAACCACCGGCCTGGGCGGGAATGCCTGCTGCCGGTGGTTGGGGGATACTTCAGTCAGCTTTCGTCCGCTTCGTCGCTTGGTTCTTGTTCGAGTTCAGGCATGGCGTCAGGTAGCTCCAGTGCTTGCACGTCCTGCAGAACTTCACCCATCTCAGCCTCGGCCTCTTCCAGGGCGACATCGAACTCGGCTTCCAGTTCAGCCTGGAGATCGATGAACTGACCTGCCTGTTCGGCCTCCTCCACCAGTTCTTCTTCGAGACCGTAAGCCGTTTCAGGCGCTTCGCCTTCGCGGTGGACGACCACGGTCAGCTCCGGCACCAGATCGATCGTCAAACGCACTTCCACCTGGTGCACGCCGAGGGTCTTGATCGGCTGGGCGTCCAGCTGCCGCTTGTCGAGTGCGATGCCTTTTTCGGCCTCGATAGCCTCGATGACCATGGCCGGTGTGATCGAACCGTACAGTTTGCCTGTTTCGCCTGCCTTCACCGGGAACGTCAGGGTCATGCCGTTCAACTGCTCGGCAACGGCGCCTAATTCCTCGTTCAAGCGGGAGCGTTCCTTGGTCGCTGTTTCGCGAATTCGTTCAGCCTGCTTCATCGCACCCGGCGTGGCCAGTGTGGCCAGGCGCTGTGGAAGAAGGAAATTGCGCCCGTAGCCATCGGCAACACGCTTTACATCGCCGGCTCGACCTAGTTTGTAGACGTCCTTCAGGAGTAATACTTTCATCGTGGCTCAAGCCCTTTCATCGAGAAAATTTGAGCGCCGCGAACGGCGCCCCGGGCGAAGGGTACTACGCCCTGCAGGCGGGTATTGTACCAGAGTGGGGCTGACCGGTCAAAATGGACTACCCGGGTAAACCAGCTATGATCTTCTCCATCACCAACCCATCCTCGCCATCGCGAAATTATCCCTGCTGCCGTTAGCGCTGGAACGCAAGCGAATTCGAAGCGAGTTGGCTTTTGAAATCTATCGCGAAGGTGTATACGCTGCTGCTACCAGGTTGCGACTGTCAGCACAGGCAAGCCGCACCTGGATTGTAGGGCTCCAGAGGTTGCCCCCTGATTTCGCTATCTCTTTCAGGCTTTTGTGATCAAATTTATTTTGCTTGACAAGCATCTTCAATTCATCGTATCATCGCATCATCCTCGAAGGGTCATCCCTTAATATAACCAACTGATACGGAGTCCATGATGCCCACTCGCCACAGAGCAACATCACATCTTCTTCGCGTATCCCTTGTTTTCATGACTCTGGGGTTCATCTTCTCAGCGTGCACCGCCTCATCACCTACGGAGGCCACCCTTCAGGCAACAGCCACGCAACCACTGCCGACGGCTTCACCGGTCCCCCCTTCACCGACTCCGCGCCCGACGAAGGTGCCGATACCGACCGTGACGCCAACGCCCGAGCTCAGTCCCGAAGTTCGCGCCACCTCGGTTGAGCAGGTGGTCGGGAAATGGACCATGTATCTGGCAGGTGGAGGTGAGGGCGATCCGGCAGTTCTCACCCTCGCCGCTGACGGCACGTTCAGCATGGACGCAATTGGCGGATACCACAAGGGCATGAATCTTGGCTTCGGGACGTTCAGATTCGAAGACGATAACCTCGTACTCGAGAGCGATAACTGCGATGGCATATCAGGTATTTTCACCTGCACAGCCACGTACCGTGTATATCTTTCCATGGTGGGCGACGAACCGGGAGCTCTGCGATTTACCGTCATCGACGATCCCCATATCGACCGGAAGGATAGCCTGAACAAGAAGATCCTTTTCGCGTTCGTAGAATGATCCCTCGATCCCAACGGTTCCTCTAGAATCACGCCGGACCAAATAGCATAGGCATGCTAGAGAGCCCGGCAGGGTGCATACCGATTGCCCAGGAAAGATTGCGCGCACGACTGCAACACGCCGACGGCCTGCGCGAGATCATGCAATCGACCCCACCGGTCTTCCAACGCAGATGGCCAGGGTACTCAACGATTGGATATATAGGGTTTGGAACCAAGGAAAAGTTGCACCTTGGTTAACTGGAAGAAACGATGAGTCGGGAATTTGCTAATGGGATCCCGAACGCAAGTATGAGGATTCGGGCCCCCTAGGAAAAGACGACGCTTGATTCCTGGCCTATATAAAACCGGACAAGTGACTTTCCCTTGCGAACTATCCTGACACTCACTGCTTTCCCTGGCCCAAAAACCGGGGGCCTTCCTGTAACTCACCTGGAACCTGGACTCTCTGGATCCTTACCAGGCTCTATATGGTGGTCTTCAGCGAAACCCTAAATGCAATAGATTCCCCCCCTCGAAGCTCTGCCCTGGAGGGGGTAAAGGCTACTAAAAGCGAGCAATGCTTGTACTTCTCGGCTATCCGTGTCGAGTTTAAACTGCGCAGGCTAGCGAGTGATGTTCTTCTCCATCACCAGCGCATCTTCACCGCCACGGTAGTAGCGCGGCCAGCGATCGACTTCAATGTAGCCCTGCTTTTGGTAAAGCTTCAGCGCGGCTTGATTGGAGAGGCGCAGGCTGAGGCGGACCCTGGCCATATTTAATCCATGCTCGCAATAATCGAGCAGCTTTGTCCCGATCTTTCGGCCGCGATAATCGGGGTGGACACCAATGGTGGCAATCCACCCTACGCCTTCCCGCTGGCGGCGGTCACCCACCACAAAACCGACGATGCGCTCGTCACACACGGCGACGAAGCGCACCGTCTCGGGGAACGTCAGCGCAGCCAGCACATCGATCCAGGGCCACGCGTCTTTCTTGAAGCAAGCTTTCTCAAGGCGATGAACGGGGAGGAAATCGCGCCAGCTTGCGGCGCGAATTTCCACCCCGCCGGGTGCGGATTCCGCAGCCGTCGTCGTATTACTCCTCGCCCTTGCGGAAATTATCCAGCAGGCTGGTGAATTCCATCGGGAAAATGAACTTCGTCGCTGGACCAGTTCCCATCGTCTTCAGGGTTTCGAAGTACTGCAGCGTCATCGTCTTTTGATCGATTCCCTTCGCAACGCCGTAAATCCGCTCCAGCGCGCTCGAGAAACCTTCGGCCCGCAGCAGTTGAGCCTCTCGATCACCCTCGGCGCGCAGGATGTTGGCCTGCTTGTCACCTTCAGCCCGCAGGATTGCAGCCTGCTTCTCACCGTCGGCGACGTTTACCGCAGCTTCCCGCTGGCCGGTCGATTCCGTTACCACCGCACGGCGCACGCGCTCGGCGGTCATCTGGCGGTTCATCGCGTCCTGGACTTCCTTGGGCGGGATGATCTCGCGAATCTCGACATTGGTGACTTTCACACCCCAGCGCTCGGTCACCTCATCCAGCTTGACCCGCAGCAGCTGGTTAATATGATCTCGCTGCGAGAGCACATCATCCAGGGCGATGCCGCCGATGACAGAACGCAGCGTCGTGGTGGCCATACCCTGGGCAGCGGCCTCAAAATTTCCGACCTGGATCACGCTCTGCATCGCATCGATCACCTTGAAGTACCAGATGAAGTCGATCGCGATCGGGGCATTGTCGAGCGTGATGGAAGTCTGGTGCGGAATCTCACGTACCAACTCCCGCAACTCGACCTTGACCCCCCGTTCGATAAACGGGATCAGCAGCACCAGGCCGGGGCCGCGTTCGCCCACACAGCGGCCAAGCCGGAAGACTACTAATCGTTCGTACTCCTGGACGATGCGGACCGCGCTGCCGAGCACAGCCAGGGCAATCAGCCCAACCGTTCCTACAAGACATGCAAGGACTGTAACGTTCATGCCTCTAACCTCCTTTTATCCGATCAATGAGTCTTTTCGTGTTCAGACGGTTCTACCGACAAGATCAAACCTTCACGGGCCAGCACCCGCACATGCTCACCGGGCTGGACCGGCGTGTCACTATGCGCCGTCCAGAGCTCTCCCAGGGCATAGATCGAACCCTGCGGGTCGAGCGGCGTCCGCACCTCCCCGATCGCACCGATCACGCGCGAGAGGTCAATCGTCGGGCGCGAACGCTGCGCCAGGAGCGTATTTCGGACGGCCAGCCAGAAGTATCCGATCGTGAGCAGCGATACGACCAACGCCAGGACCGGATGGACCGCCACGATGCCCTCTGCCGGTTGAAACAAAAAGGTCGACCCGATGCTGAAGGCCAGCGCGGACAGGAGCAAACCAATTTCCGGCTTGATGAAGCGCAGCGAGAGCACAAAAAATACAGCGCCTGCAGTCAGCAGCAGGAGTGCCCACGAATTGAGCGGTGCGACCAGAGTCCCCAGCCCGGCCGCTCCCAGCGTCACCAACGCCAGCAGTTCCAACACGCCCGTACCCGGGCTGACGACTGCAAGAGCTGCAATCCAGATCCCGGCTACAAGGACCAGGTAGAGCAGATTCGGAAACAATGCTGATTCGAACACCCAGGCCTCCTTTCTCCTCCACACTTTCGATTGATTTGAGGATAGGGCAGGAACGTTATTTCATCATGCCGGAAAACAGACAACCAGCAGACATTCAGCACAAACCGCTGAATGTCCGATCCTTGGACTCACCCAGGCGCTTCAGCGGACTGGCTTTTCGAACATGCGGTAGGTTTTATAGACTTCGCCACCGAGCATGCGGATGGAGCGGTTCATCATTTGGTTCGTCTCAAGAATCCAGCTCATCTCAGCCCGCTTATAGCCCTTGGGAGCCGCCCGCTTGGCCGTTTCCAGATACATCAACGCATCGACACCCTTCGCCCGGTACTGCGGCAGCACGCCCAAGGCTACCACCCGCAGCCACTCGACCTTATGCCGCACTTTCCAGTTCCAGAACAACTGCGCCATGGTCAGCGCCTCCGGCTTTCCGGGGCGTGGATAGGCAGGGAGCAGGGCCTGATTCATGTCCGGAATGGATAGCGAGCTTCCAACCACTTTCCCGTCTACCTCGACCATCAGCACTAGGTCGGGGTCGATGATCGGTTTCAAGCTCGCCGCCAGGTGATCGATCTCCGCATCCGTCATCGGTACAAAGCCCCAGTTACGCTCCCATGAGCTGTTGTAGACTACCTTGAAGCGCTCGACCTCGGCCTCGAATTCTTTCATCCGGATCGGGCGGATATGCAGGTTGAAGCGTTCGCGCACTTTCTCGGCCACTCGAACCAATTTCTCGGGAACGTTCTGCATAAAGTCCGGCACGCTGATCGAGTAAGCCCAGACATCCATCGCCTTCTTCAACCCCGCCGCCTCGATATAGTCCTTGTAGTAGGGCGGGTTGTAGGTCATCAAAGCGCGCGGCGGGTCATCAAACCCGTCGATGAGCAGGAACGACTCATCATTCGTTGAAAACTGCGCCGGTCCCAGGATTGAGTTATGTCCGGCCTCCCTGACCCAACCCTCGGCCGCACTCAGCAAAGCTTGCGCCGCTTCGGGGTCCTCAAGTACCTCGAAGAAACCGAAGAAACCAAGGTTCACGTCCTGGAATTCGTTGTACTTCTCATTTGTGAAGGCCGCGATCGTACCTACCGACTCACCGCCCCGACGTGCGATGAAATATTTGGCACGCGCGTGCTCAAAAAACGCATTCTTCTCGGGATCGAGGAAGACTTTACGTTCCGAGATCAGAGGTGGAACCCAGTAGGGATTCCCCTTGTAAACCTTCCACGGGAAGCTGATGAACTCCATCAATTCATCAGGAGAAGAAACTGCACTAATCATTAGCTCAGACATATCCGCCATCTCCTCGTTTGGGTAGCCGATTATACATTCGCCCGGGTACGAATGAAATATACAAGGAGTGCAAACCGCCGCTCGATCGGATTGATGTGCCTCGCGCGGCGGTGTATGATTGCTTGCTGCACGGAGGTGCCGACATCACGTACCCATGGGTTTTCACGGCCGGTGTGCTGCTTGGGATGCTGTGGTTGATCCTTCAAAACCCGGACCGCCAGGCTCCGTCGCAAGCATCCCACGACCTGCTGCCTGCAGCCGCACTGGCGCTTGCGATCGGCCTGGCCCTGGCCCGGCTTAGCTTCGCGGCGACGTTCAGCAGGTATTATCTCGAACATCCCTTCGAACTGCTCTGGCTCTGGCAGGGCGGCTTAAGCGGGAGCGGCGGGTTGATCGGCGGTCTGCTCGGAATCTGGTTGTACACGCGTATTTCGAAAGAGCCCCTGCTTATAACCGTCGACCAGTTTGCCCTACCTGCCTTGATCGTGGGCATGAGCTGCTGGACCGGCTGTTGGCTGGATGGGTGTGCGTATGGCCAGCCGCTGCAGGCTTCGCTTGCGCTCTTCACGACGGCAGATATGTTCGGCACGCGAATAGCACGCTGGCCGGCCGCACTGCTCGGTTTGCTGCCGCTCCTGGCAGCCTTCGCACTTCTCAATCACACAGTATCGAGCCGATTGCCGAACGGCCGGCGCGCGGCAATGAGCTTTACCGCACTCGCGCTCGGCATCCTGCTCGCCAGCCTGGTGCGGGCCGACCCGGTACCGGTCATCACCAACCTGCGGCTTGATACCCTGGCCGGGCTGGTCCTGACCATTGTCGGAGCCTCGGCTTTGCTGATATCCTTCCATAGAGGTGACCGCTGACAGCGGGTG
>Ga0307423_1001060_pt1 | contig 17163 bp, 16 predicted proteins | sample SalMarWE160310MG_FD_202154 | JGI IMG/M metagenome (GOLD analysis project Ga0307423, IMG submission 202154) | Salt marsh sediment microbial communities from the Plum Island Ecosystem LTER, Massachusetts, United States - WE1603-10 | ecosystem: Environmental > Aquatic > Marine > Intertidal zone >...
TTTATCTACCTTTTTAATTTTTTTGCCGGTATAATAAGCTCCCTCCATTTCTGTGTTTGCAGCAGACATTGTTCCCCTGCCGGTTTTAAAATTATAAGACATAGTTTTAGCTTCATAACTTTCACCACTTTCACTCAAGACGGGAGTATCTATTAACTTTCCGCTAAGTGAGTCTTCATGCTTACCTTCCGCATTAATAATGTGTGTTTCAAAATTAATTAAAATGTTAGCGCTTGTAATTTCCATCTGTTTGTAATCTATTTTTCCGTCTCCGTAAATGTTCATCTTTTTCTCTTTAACGAAGAATATTAGTGAATCCGATGCACTTGAATAAACTATCGTATCGATATCCGATCTGGTTACTCGTGTTTTTTCGGATAAAGTATCAATTTGTACGGATTTAAGTGAATCGGGGATAACAGAAAGCGAGTCTTCCTGCTGGGCAAAGGAGATGGATATAGTGAAGAAAAACAAAATTACCGAGTACTGGATTTTCATAATTTAAAGATAAGAATCTGCACGCATTAACAGTAATGCATATTTTGAAGACGAGTTAACGGGTTTTATTGTTACTTCAACCTGAGGTCAAAAATTAATCAAGTTTCATGAAACACTAGTGCAGATGCCCCTTTTATACCAGCCTCGTTTTTTAATTGCGCAGCTACTACTTTAACTCTCGGTTGTAATGATTTTAATACACGTGAAGAAAAAGTTTTCTGGATAGAATTGAAAAGCGGCTTCCCGAATCCTGCAACCCCTCCACCAACAATGTACGTACTTACATCAATCAGATTGCTGACCGATGCAAAAGCTGCACCTAACTTGACACCTAAGTCTTCGATTATGGAGATTGCAAACTTATCCCCTTTATCTGCAGCTTCTTTTATTTTACGTGGGGTCAGCAGATCATAATTTTTTTCTATCAACTTATTAATTAGCGAGCGTGGATGTTGTTTCAATCCATCCCAGACTCTTCTCCGTAGATAATTACTTCCGGCATAAGCCTCGATACAGCCAAAAGAACCGCAGTTACATTTTGGTCCGTTATGGTCGATTGTTATGTGTCCTATTTCGCCCGCTGCGCTAAAATCCCCGTGATATAATTTTCTTTTTATTATTATTCCACCGCCAACACCTGTCCCCAATGTTACCATCACAAAAGAATGATATTTTTTACCGTTTCCAAAAATAAGCTCCCCTATTGCTGCTGCATTTGCATCATTCTCCACAAAAACATCTTTTTCAAATTCCATGCTCAACGGTCTGCCCACATTAACTTTTTTCCAATTATAAAAATTCGGTGGGTTTTCAACAATACCTTTCTGGGGATTAACTACACCGGGACATCCTATACCAATTCCTTGTATCGGTAAATTTATTTCAGATAATAATTGATGAACGCCATTCTTGATATTGCAAATAACCTTACGTGGTCCGCCACTTGCTTCAGTATCAACGGAAATCTTTTTAACTATTTTTCCATCTTCTGAAACCAATCCTATTTTAATACTGGTACCGCCAAGATCTACCCCTATCGCATACTTCATTTTACTGCTCATTATCCGTTGATGCAAATAAATTAATTAGTGAATACTTTATCTACTATTTTAAGTTCTCCCGGATATTTTATATCACCAAGAGATGTTGTGACTGTTGGAGTTGCATAAAGTGTTAGCTTTGATGAAGAGCCTTTCTTTCCTCCTAAAGCTAATGCAAGATCTATTAAATCTTCGTAACCTTTATTCTTGAATAATTCAATCAAATCCAGTTTTATTTCAATCGGTATTTCGGTTATTTCACCTGTACCCGGAACAAAAATTCGTTCATTGATATCACCTGAAACAGCTTCTTTATCGTTTACAAGTAATCTCCATGGAAACGATTTTATGTTAGCATCGGTTCTTTTATATCCACCTGTTCCGTCATTCGGATTTTTTGCTTCAACGTTCAGCACAAATGTTACCGGTAATGAACCGGATGAAAAAGAAGTAGTGAGCTTTAAAAGATCCTGAAAATTAAAATCCTCTAATTTTGATTTACCAGAAATTTCTATGCCGTTTAATTCGAAATTATTGACATCACCAAGCTTGAACTGCAAGCGTGAAAGATTTACAATCGTTTCGTAAACACTGCAGCTTGTTACCAGGAAAATTAAACTGATTATTAAGAATATTTTTTTCAATTCATCTCCGATTGCGATTGATTAATTTTTTCAATTATAGTTTCAGCAACGCGTAAAGCCCTAAGACCATCATCTCCTGAAACTACAGGTTTTTGATTATTGATGATTGAATCTACGAAAAGCTGAAGTTCATACTTTAATGCATTAATCTGCTTTAATTCCATCTGCTCATAAACGAGTTTTTTCTTTTTATCACCCACACCGATCTCACCAAACGGGACATAAGAAGACTGCATTTTCTCATCTTTTGATAACAATTTATACATTTCCGAAACGCCGGTTATAAAATCCAGGGCAATATAACCATCACGCTGAAACAATCTCATCTTTCTTAATTTTTTTTGAGAGATACGGCTTGCAGTAACATTAGCAACGGCACCATTCTCAAATTGAATTCTTGCATTTGCGATATCGATATTATCAGAGACTATTGCCACGCCGCTTGCTTCAACGTTTTTTACTTTGCTTTTTACGAGACTTAAAATGATATCGATATCGTGAATCATTAAATCGAGGACAACTGCAACATCAGTTCCCCGCGGGTTAAACTGGGCTAACCTGTCTGTTTGTATAAATTTCGGATCATTAATATATTTTTCTACAGAAAGAAGCGCAGGATTAAACCTCTCTATATGACCAACCTGTAAATTAAGATTTAATGAATTAGCCAGATTAACCAGTTCTTCTGCCTGAGGAATTGTTGCCGTGATTGGTTTTTCAATAAAAATATGTTTACCGGCATTAAGACATTTATTAGAGATCTCGTAATGAGCAGTCGTAGTTGCAGCAATAGAAACTGCATCTACTTTTTTTAGCAAGTCTTCAAGAGAATCATAAACTTCAGTATCAAACTCCTCCGCAACTGCTTTTGCTTTTGAATGATCAATATCGAATATACCGTTTAGGAAACTGTTGTTTGTTTCTTTAAACATTTTTGTGTGAAGCTTACCCAGATGACCGCAGCCGATAACGCCGATATTTACTTTTTCTTTCATTACTTATGGGACAACTTTATGTAAGCGATAATTCGTTCATATCCCCCTAAATTCGGCTCATTGTAATAAAGAAAAATATCATAAACTTTTTGGTTCGCCCAGGTATTACCTTCCAGCTTGAGCCAGTCGTCGTTTTGGATTTCCCCGTTAATATCATCTGCAACAACATACTGGTAATCGTAAATTCCTCTTTTTAGAGGAATGGTGATCGAATATACTCCCGCATCATTATGCATTTTGTATTCTGTAGATAAATCCCAGTTATTGAAAGCGCCAACTAAGAAAATATCGCTCATCATTTCTTCCGGAGGACGAATTGAAAATGTTACGTTAAGATAGGTAGCATAAGGATCATTATAATTCAAGAGAATTTTATTCCCGTTAAGATCGGGTGGAGCATCAAGATAAAAACGAGATTGATCAATCCCATCTCTTTGTGCATTAACATCTTTAGTCGCAAAATAATTATGATTTCGAATATCGACCTGCCGGTATTCTTGTCCAGCCTGCATATCCCGGGCAATATATGTGAATTTCCTGTTAGCGTCCCATTTAAATTGTCTGCCCAAAGTATTCACGCCTCGTTCAATGATAACCGGTTTATCAATATTACGATTTTGAATTATTGTTACCCTGTCTACATAACCGGGATAAAACTCTTCCGGAAGATTAAAATCAGTAGTTATGTTAAAAACCTTTGCAAGTTCAACAGGCCAGTATGTTTTATTCTCAAGCTGATCTTTTTTGAGAGTAGAATTTAACGGTACCTTGTTATCCACCACATAAAATCTGCCGCCGGAATAAACCACAGATGTATCCAGCATATCGGTAATATAGAAACGCCACTTGCCTGAAAAAGGAAATTCGATGTAATCATCTTTATCGGGAAATGAACCTTTAAAATGAAAATCAGCATCTTTTACAGTTACGGGAAGTCTTTCAAAATTCAGGAGTGATATGAAATTTTTATTCTGGTTTAACAGGAAAATATTTGTCGTAGGCGTCCATCCCTTATCACAAAATCTGAATACAATCTTCAGCATAGGTTCTAAATCAGATTGAACATCGAATTCAATTGCTATCTTATCCCCTTTCAAAAGAACAGGTAATGCAAGGCGATTTCCGGCAGTGTAAACTTCCACGCTTTTTATTTTAATATCTTCAGCGTATGAATCAAAAAGAAAATTCACACAAAACAGAATCAACAAAAAATATTTAGCCAAGGTGTCCCCTGTTTTTAAATGTCAAAAATTTCTATGCATTTAACTGATGGATATGGAATAAAAATTTTTACCATTTGTCCTTCCCTGTCAGCTTCAAGCAGAAGTCCATCATCGTAAGCACTTACTAATCTTCCCGTTTTAAAAACAATCTCGTAAAGCGGTTGTTCCGATTTAGGATCGGAAATCATTCCATAATTTTCATGCAATGTTACATTTAATGTCTGGTTGAGATATTCTGTCCAGTCAATTCTCATATTATTTACCTCTGATAAAAGTTATTATTTCGGACACATTATAAACTATTCGAAAAAAATATAATTATTATTCTGAAAATATCTTTAACAATAGGAAAGATATTTCACAATTAAATCAATAATTATTAAAGTTCTTTTAACTCACTATTTAGTTTTGATATAGCTTCTTTTGCATCGCCAAAATACATGAGTGTATTCGGGTAAAAGAACAATTCATTATCTATACCAGCGTAACCAACATTCAACGATCTCTTGTTTATTACGACAGTCTTTGCATAATCAACATTAAGAATCGGCATGCCATAAATCGGACTGTTTTGATCATGACGAGCAGCGGGGTTAACTACATCGTTTGCACCAATTACAATTACTACGTCGGTATTAGGGAAATCATCGTTGATATCTTCCATCGCAATGAGCTTATCGTATTCAACCTGTGCTTCTGCAAGCAACACATTCATATGACCAGGCATTCTTCCGGCAACAGGATGAATCGCAAAACGTACTTTAATATCCTTCTTTTCAAGAATGTTCATTAAATCTCTTACTGCATGCTGTGCCTGTGCAACAGCCATTCCATAACCGGGAACAATTATAACATTACTTACCGAATCGAGAATCATTGCCAGTTCTTCAGCATCAACGGACTTTACATCTCCTTTTGGTTGTGAACCTTCCGCTGCCGGTCCGCCGGTACCGGCAGATGCCCAACCTCCAAGAACCACGTTCATTAATGAGCGATTCATTCCTTTGCACATAATTATCGTCAAGATAATTCCCGACGCTCCGACAAGCGCGCCTGCTATAATCAGCATATTATTCTGCAGTACAAATCCGGTCATTGAAGCCGCCAAACCTGAATACGAGTTAAGAAGAGAAATAGCCACCGGCATATCTGCCCCACCAATTGGCAAAACCAGCAGCACACCAAGTACTAAAGAAATAAATGTAATCCCAAACAAAATATCTAACTCAACAGGATTGATAACAACATAAACACCCGCAAGAATGATTGTTAAGAATATCAAAACATTTAATGGATGCTGCAGAGGATATTTAACAACCTTGCCTGTAACAATTCCCTGAAGCTTACCGAAGGCAATTAACGATCCCGTAAACGTGACGGCACCGATTAAAACACTAAGCACAATTGTTATTGTGGTTTGAACATCGAATACCCCGGTTCCGGTTAATATTCTATCGTACTCAGCAAGTGCAACCAGGGTTGAAGCACCACCACCGAAACCGTTCAGCAGGCCAACCATTTGCGGCATCCCCGTCATCGGAACTTTGATCGCGAAAACAGCGCCTATAACAGAACCAATTACAAGACCGATAATGATGTATTCAAAGGTGAGAATTCTTTGATCCAACAAAGTAACTATAATCGCAAGTAACATTCCAAGTGCGGCAAGCTGGTTACCCTGTCTTGCGGTTTTAGGCGAGCTTAATTTTTTAATTCCGAAAATGAAGCAAACGGATGCTATTAAGTAAACCAGATAAGAAACTACTTCCATTTTTATTCCCTTTACTTCTTCTTAAACATTTTTAACATTCTATCGGTAACCAGAAAGCCACCAACCACGTTTATCATCGCAAAAACAATTGCAACAATTCCAAGTATTGTACTTATTGTTAATTCACCGGCTCCGGCACTCAGCAAAGCACCGACAATCGTAATACCTGAAATTGCATTTGATCCTGACATCAAAGGTGTATGTAATGTAGGCGGTACCTTTGTAATTAGCTCGAAACCCACAAATATTGCAAGTACGAAGACGTATATTAACATTAAAAATAAAAATTCATTCATTGAAGTTTTCCTTTAGTTAGTAAAACTTTTTTTTCGTTTGAAGATTATTTGATTAATTCTTTTACTCTTGGATTAACAACTTCACCGTTGTTGGTGATAAGCGCCCCTTTGATTATTTCATCCTCAAGATTCAAACTGAAATTACCTTCTTTTGTAAAGTGAGTTATGAAGTTCAGAATATTTTTTGAATACATTTCACTTGAGTGTGTTGGTACAAGACTCGCTAAATTCGGCTCACCAATAATCGTTACATTATGTTTCTTAACTGTTTTCCCATTTTCACTTACTTCACAGTTGCCGCCGAATTCAACAGCCATATCAAGTACAACACTTCCCGGTCTCATATTTTTAACCATTTCTTCGGTAACAAGAACGGGAGCTTTTTTACCGGGGACAAGTGCAGTAGTAATCACAATATCTGCCTGGGAAATATGTTTGAAGATAAGCTCTTTCTGTTTTTTAAGAAATTCTTCCGAGGCTTCTTTAGCATAACCGCCTTCATCCTGCATATTCTCATCTGCTTGAACTTCAATAAATTTTCCACCAAGACTCTGAACTTCTTCTTTTACGGCAGGACGAATATCCGAAACTTCAACAACAGCGCCCAATCTTTTAGCGGTACCTAAAGCCTGCAAGCCAGCAACACCTGCACCCATAATAACAACTTTTGCAGGTGAAATCGTACCTGCAGCAGTCATCATCAAAGGAAAAATTTTACCAAGTACATCCGCCGTCATTATTACACTTTTATAACCGCTTATATTTGCCTGCGAGCTAAGTGCATCCATTTTTTGTGCAATTGTTGTACGAGGAATCATATCCATCGAAATAACATTAATTCCTTTTTCCGCACATTTTTTTGCGAGTTCAAAATGGTGTAATGGATAAAGAAAAGTAATAAGAATTGAACCTTTTTTTATTAAATCAAGTTCGTGCTTTCCGGCGTCAGGATGATCCAGGGGACGTTGAACCTTAAGAACCACATCTGCGTTTGAGTACAAATCATTAAGATTATCAACGATTTTTGCTCCTTCTTTTTCATAATCTGCATCTTCAAAACCAGCATTCAATCCTGCGTTATTTTCAATGTGAACTTCAAAACCGGCTTTAATATATTTTGAGGCAACATCGGGCACACAGGCAACCCTGTTTTCACCCGCAAGTATTTCTTTTGGAATGGCTAAAATCACTACTTTAACTCCTGAAATAAGTGCATAATAATGAAGAATAATTGATAATCAAAAATTAAGTGGAATGACAACTAATTCCAAAAAACATTGAAATTTGTTTAATTATTCGTGATATAGGATAAATATTTTGCGGAATTGCATCCTTAAATACACCAATCCTCTCATCATTTTACACTAAAATTCTATTTTAAAATCGGACTGATCTTCGCACTTTAATTAAACAAATAATTCATAAAAGATAACGAGATACTTGAAAAATATGTTGGATTTGTTTCCTGAAATAAGGTAGAATGAATATATCTTAGCTCTATATGATCTGCCAAAAATTTAGAAAATTTCGTTTCCAACTGAGAGTACAGCCATTTAAATAAACCTCTTGTGCTGGCAATTACTCCGCCGGTTTTGGGGATAAAACTGTAGCCACGCCCATGAAATGATCCGGTTAAGATCGTTACTGTTTCAACAAAACTTATTGAATGACCTTTGTGTACAACAACATTGTCATCGCCTTTTAGTTGAATGAGATGTTTTCCAATATCTATATCCCCAAATAAACCTTGATATGAAAAATTACCAAAATCATTATACTCAACTAAAATATCATCAGCTTCAAGAATCAAATCATATTTGATCAGATTTAGAGAAAGATTTTCAGTTTCACTATTTACGCCTAAACTTATAGTCTGTCCTAGGCGGGCTGTTAATAACTGTGGATCTTTTTGATCAGCACTAACCCCAGAATACTGAACTTCATCGCCAATATTTAGTCGTGAATAACCTAAAGAATAATTTATGATCGGTTTCAATTTTGAATTTTTATTTAATCTAACAGCACAATTATCATCAATTAACTTCACAACTGGCATACTTAAAAGAATTCCATAATCAATAGCATTTATATCAGCAGTCATTCGTTGATAACGATCACCCGTTGCAAACTCACCAATAACAGAGTGTATATCTTTGAAACTAAGACCAAATGAAATAGAAATAAAATAATCCAGTGAGATACCAAAACCATAAGTATTGTACGAATCATAAACATCAAACGGGGTAGTACGTGCTGAACCCGAATTATATGTTCCAAAATCAAATTTGTTATGAATATATCCTACTCCAACACTAAGGTTTAATCCATTCAGTTCATTCTTGAAATTATATCCCAGGTTAAATGCAAAATTATTGTAACCTAAATCATATCCTAGACCAGGAAACCAATCTACTGTTCCGGTATAGAATTGAGTGGATATATTATTATGCTGACTTGAATATCCAAGCACCGCCGGATTATAATAAAAACCAAACGGATCATCATTAGGATATGAGACTCCTATCCAGCCTAACCCTGTTTGCTGAGGAGAGGGATTTAAATAAACTGACGAAATTGCACCAAACCCTTGTGCTCTGGTAAAAGTTAAAAAGTATAAGGATAATGTCAGAGAAGCGATTATTAGTGAAGCTTTCATTATAGCCCCTTAAAATTTGTTGAACAAATTTATTTAGAAAGTTCAGAAACCATACTTAAAATTAAACAGTGGGCTGCTCTTTAGTAAGGCAATGAATTGTACCTAATCCCCAAACGAGATCGACCGAGTGAATGCCGATTACTTTTCTATCGGGAAATAATTCCGACAAAATTCCCAAAGCATTTCTGTCGTTTGGGTCATTAAATGTTGGAACGAGAACAGCATAATTTGAGATATAAAAATTTGCATAACTTGCAGGCAACCTTTGTCCCTTAAATATTACAGGTGATGGCATTGGTAAATCAACTATATTAAGTTTTGATCCGTTCAGAAGAGTCAATCCTTCTAATCGTTCTTTATTTTCTTTTAGAAGTCTATAATTCAGTTCCTCAGGATTTTTTTCCTCTACAAGAACAACTGTTTCTTTGTTCACGAAACGGCAGAGATCATCAACATGACCATGAGTATCATCTCCAACGATTCCTTTATTCAGCCAGATTATATTTGTAATACCAAGATATTTTTTAAATACTTCTTCGTAATCTTTTTTTGTAAAGTCGGGATTTCTAACCTGGGTCTTCTGATCAAGCAAACATTCTTCTGTTGTTAATAAAGTTCCGTTTCCGTTTGTATCTATGCTGCCACCTTCAAGTACGATTTGTTTTTCGTTCCATTTTGCTTCGATCTTTTTCAATTTTGATATTGCAGAAATAAAGGAAGAAATCTTATCATCCAATTTATAATAATTATACTTTGCCCATGCGTTAAATTTGAAATCTACTGAAACAAGTTCATTGCCCTTTTTAACATAAACAGGAGAAATATCTCTCAACCATCCCCTGTTAGTATTTTTAATGAAGAATTCCACCTTATAGAAATCTACACCAACCGCATCCAAAACATTTTCTGCCTTTGTTTGATGCTCTTTTGACTGGACAAGAATACATGCTTTTTCTCCTCTTGTAATAAATTTTATTATTTCACCATAAACCCATTTTATCGGTGGGAATTTCCCGGGCCAATCGCTTGTGTTATGAGGAAAGCCAAGCCAGGTTGCTTCGTGAGGTTCCCATTCGGCAGGAAAACGTATTTTACTCATCCCCGTATCTCTGAACAATATTTCCGTAACTATCAATTCTTCTATCGCGAAGGAAAGGCCAGTTCCTTCTTATGTATTCAATTCTGTCTAAATCGATTTCCGCCATAATTATCTCTTCCTTATCTGAAGAGGCTTGTGCAATTACGACTCCCTGCGGATCACAAATAAATGATTGCCCCCAGAATTCAATACCGACAGAATCTTCAGATACTTTTTCAATTCCTATTCTGTTAGCTGCAGCAATGTAAACTCCATTGGCAATTGCATGCCCTCTTTGAACTGTTAGCCAAGATTCATATTGAGCTTTACCATGTTTTGATTTTTCTGCAGGATGCCAACCTATTGCTGTCGGATAGAAAATAATTCCAGCGCCTGCTAAAGCTGTAAGCCGGGCAGCTTCCGGATACCATTGATCCCAACAAATTAAAGTTCCAATATTTCCTGAATCAACAGGAAAGGATTTATACCCAAGATCGCCGGGAGTGAAGTAAAATTTTTCATAAAACCCGGGGTCATCAGGGATATGCATTTTCCTGTATTTACCTTTAATCTCCCCATTAGTATCAATAAATACAACACTGTTGAAATACAAACCAGGCGCTTTCTTTTCAAATACCGGAACAACAACTGCTACTTTATGTTTCTTAGCAATCTTTCCAATTTCTTCAGTTGAATTTCCAGGTATTGATTCCGCCAAATCAAAATTTGTTATGTGTTCCGTTTGACAGAAATAAGTCGAACGAAACAATTCAGGAAGACAAATTACCTCGGCTCCTTGTTTAGCTGCCTCTTCAATAAAGTTTTTTGCTTTATTAAGATTTTCATCAGTGTCTTTGTTCATTCCCATCTGAACAACTGCAGCAGTGAATTTCTTACTTTTATTTTCCTGCATTTTATTTAATTAAAAGTTAATAAAGTATTTTTGAATATCTGATTTTATCAGAAGTTTTAACAGAACATTAATTATAACCTTTTGTATCTACCAGGTTACCTTCTTCGTTATAGAATTTTTGTCTTAAAAGATTTCCGCTTTTATAGTAATCCTCCTTTTTTATGTTGCCGTTACTATAATACGTACGTGAATAGCCATCCAGTTTCCCGTTAAAATAATTTTCAACCGCTTTGAATGCACCATTTGGATAGTAAACATTTTTCTTACCTCTAAGTTTGCCATTATCATATTCAGCGACAGATTCGAGCAAACCGTTTTTGTAAAAAGTTTTTATTTCACCATCGATTACATCGTGCTTATAATGCTCCTGGGATTTCAAAGCGCCGTTTTCGTAGTACCGCAATGTGATTCCGTTTTTAACATTATTTTCAACTATTTCTTCGGATTTCATTGTCCCGTCTTTATAAAAGGTTCTGAGGACACCACGGACAAATCCATTTATATAATCAACTGATGTTTCAATTATGCCGTTTTCGTAATAAGTACAAAATTTACCATCAACTACACCATTTTTATAAGGTATTTCTTCTTTCAGGAAGCCGGACTCATAATATATTTTTTCAACATCCTGTTTTACACCATCTTTTAAAAATGTTTCCTGTTTTAATGACCCATTAGCATAATAATCTCTGTCCATTCTCTCAGCAGATTCTAAGTTGCCTTTGTAATCAAATCTTACACGGTTAATTAATTCATCGTTTACATAATTATCTTTAACTCTCATATTGCCCGCCATATCATATAAAAGTACTTCGCCTTCAATTCTACCGTTTACAAAAGTAGCATCCAGCGCCACCTTATTATTTTCATGATAGACATAAACCTTACCATCCTGTATACCATCCTTAAATGTTCGCTCTACCTCAAGTTCCCCGGTTTTGTAATAAGTTTTTGAAATCCCTTGAAGCATTCCGTTTACATATCTCCATTCCCCCTGCAGTTCTCCGGTTTTATAGTAAGTATAGGTAATACCATCGAGAATGCCGTGAAAATAATTTTGTTCAGCCCAGAGTTCCCCGCTTTCATAATACCATCTGGACACTCCCTCTCTGAACCCGTTCCTATAATGCCATTCAATACTTTTGATACCATCTTCAAAATACCAGGTAGACAGACCGTTTTCTTTTCCATCTTCAAAATTCCATTCCTTCCAGAGCTGACCATTTGGATAATACTCTTTGTACATTCCATCAAGCTTATCGTACCAGTACTCACCTTCCGTTTTTATCTTCCCGTTAGGATAGTAAGTTTTTTTAACTTCTGTACCTGATTTAGTCTGTGAAAACAGTACAAGATTACAAATGATAACGACTGAAATAATTATGCTGAGATATCTAAATAAAATTTTCATACGATTTATAAATTAAAATTTTCTCTTGTCAAATATAAACAAATTGACAGCCTGTTAAGTTAATGATGACAATTGCTGTTCAGGTAAATTATTAAAATTGTGTCCATAATTAAACTGAATAATAAATATACCCACTACTCCGTGCTTCTGATTTTATCATTCAAGTTTTACACAATTTGATAATTATATAAAGAAAACTACCGTCAGGTTGATTATAGTTTTTAATTATTATAATTTGAGTTATAAGTACGTGTAGTTTGGATGTTTTATCCTTAAGAGTTGATAAAAGTGGGAATATCTGAACAAATAAATTTTATTTGTTTTGAAGTGAGTTCAATATCTGAAATAATTTATTTAACCATGATTAATCTTGAGACTTAGAGTAAAATAATGTTTAAGTCGAGACTCAATCAAATAATGAGGGCGCAAAAAATTTCAGGTAAAGAAATTTCAATTGCAACAGGAATTTCTGAATCGACAATCTCAAAATTTCTCTCAGGTAATCAGGAACCAAAATACAGCCAGATAATTAAAATTGCACAGGCTCTTAATTTTTCTCCTGAAGTATTTATGTCTTTACTAAATCCTCAGTTTGATACGCGTCCTCCCGTCATAAATGAATACTTTATGTTACGTGAAACCTATAATGAAAAGTATTCCAACCTTGTTATAACAACATTTCATACTTTCAAAGATTTCGAAGTTAAGTTTGACGATATAGTTGATCCTGAAGCTTTATATATTTCTATAATTCTGGAGGGCGGTGTTGAAAGTAAATTTGGCACTTTCCGAAAGGGAGATTATCATGTTAACAGGGGAGATGAAATCAAGAATATTAAAGCAACTATATTTAAAAACACAAAGACTATTACATTCGTTATTACCGATAAAGGAAAATCCATTCCCGAAAATTCCTCCCAACTAATCTTAAACTTTAAACCCAACGAATAAATAAATTTCTAATTAAGAAATTTTTCTTTCTTGTTATAGGATAACCTTTTCTATAGGTTAAACGACAGAAATAATAGGTGACAATCAGTAAAAGCGATTAATGTTGTAATCAATTTATACCGACGGAAAATATTATAAATTACTATATGTGGAGGTTCATAAGTATCTATAACAACATAACTTTGATTGGAATAGAGGTAAGGTTATAGTACTTCTGAATTTTATAGTAGACTTGTAAAAATTTAATGTATGAGGGTAATAGGCATTTGGATGAAAAAGGTATTAGAGAGTCTAATTAATTGTGAGAAAGTATTAGAGTTTTTCCCATCAGGAGTATATCTGTAATGTTAAGAAGTAAGTTTATCTTGCTTCTCTTAACAATTATTGGCACATCGATGAACTATCCCTTGAAAGCTAAAACTCTAATTGAAGGTTCTCAATTCGGTGATAGTACAAACACGGATGATATTGAAATCGCTGGAATAATTATCGATGCAACCCAAACAAAGATTGGTAAAGATTTTTATGATCTTTTTTATCAGCAATTTAACCAGTTTGAGGAAGTACCTACACAATCGATAACAATAAGCGAAAGAGCACTTCCCCAGTTAGGATCACAAATATCTGTGGAAGTGGAAGATCATCTGGTATTTCTTCAATATATCCAACCCCGTTATGAAATTATTGAGCAAATGGTTGAATATGCTATGCAACAAACTTTGCTGTACATCCAAAATTATGCTGAAATGCAGGAGCAATTATCAGGAGAAGATCTTAAAGGTACAGGAATTTATTAAATATTAAATATTAATTATCATTTTTATAGAGAGCGCCTAAGATGATAAATAATCTACTGAAGAGTCTTATTTTTATTTTCGTATTCATATACAATGGCAATTTGTTTCCACAACAGCTGGTTTATACTCCCACAAATCCTTCTTTTGGCGGAAATCCTCTTAACGGAAGCTGGATGTTCAGTCAGGCTCAGACTCAAAATGGTTTTACTTCGGGTGGGGTCTCAACGTCCCTCACCCGTAATGACCCACTTGCAAATTTTAAAGAAAACCTGCAATCACAAATTCTAAGTCAGTTATCAAGAAATTTAGTATCATCTTTATTTGGTGAAACCGGACTGGAAGAAGGACATTATGAAATCGGGAATTTTATGATTGATATTACACCGGGTACCGATGGTATAACAATAATAATAAATGATTCCAGTACAGGTGGTGAAACACAAATAATTGTCCCGTACTTATAATTAAAATGAAAATGAAAAATATAATTATAAAAACAATATTCTTGGGAATGTTTTTAATATTTATATCAGGATGTAATTCATTCCTGGAACCGGTAAAAACTTACAATGCTACCGTGGGACCAACAACTACTGTTAGCAAACAATTATCTTCCCTTCCTCAACCAAAAGAAAAGATAGTTGCTGCTGTATACAAATTCAGAGATCAGACGGGACAGTACAAAGCATCCAATGTTGGAACAAGCTGGTCTACTGCAGTGACACAAGGTGCAACATCAATTTTATTGAAGGCACTTGAAGAATCGGGTTGGTTTATTGCTATTGAAAGAGAAGGTCTTTCAAACCTGTTAAACGAAAGAAAAATAATACGCTCAAGCAGGGCAAACTATAGTGCCAATAAAAATGAAAATGAGCAGTTACTTCCACCTCTATTATACGCAGGCGTTATTTTGGAAGGAGGAATAATTTCCTACGATACAAATATACTTACAGGCGGTGAAGGAGTTAAATATTTTGGAGTCGGAGGATCAGATCAGTACAGGCAGGATAGAATTTCAATTTATTTACGTGCAATTTCAACTCAGAGCGGAAGAATCCTGAAAACAGTCTACACAACCAAGATGATTCTTTCACAACAGGTAGATGTTGGAGTTTACAGGTTTGTAGACTTTCAAAGATTATTAGAAGTAGAAACCGGATATAGTTCCAATGAACCGGTTGAACTTTGCGTTAAGGAAGCAATTGAGAAGGCTGTTGAAAGTTTGATCGTTGAAGGAATAAAAGATAATTTGTGGAGTTTAAAAAATCCTTCAGACATTACTTCACACGTAATACAAGAATATGAACAAGAAAAAGAAAAAATGAAAGTTGTGGATAGTTTCGGTGAAAATACAATTAAACGACCGCAGCTTTCTTTAGGAATAAATGTTGGCAGCCAGTTTTATTCCGGAGATTATTCAAATTCCCGTTATGAACCTGCCGGTGCTTTATCATTACATATCAGTTTTTCCCAAAAATTTTCATTCCACATAAATATAGGGGCAGGCAGGGTAAGCGCCGATAAATCATTTACATCCGATATTACAAATGGAGATATCATTTTAAATTATTCATTATCTCCGCAATATCGATTAAATCCCTTTGTACAATTAGGAATTGGAGCCATAAATGCTACTTCATCAGATCGAAATGGAAATGCAATAGAATCAGGGAACACCTGGTCATTAAGTTTGATTTCTGGAGTGGGAGTAGAATACCTATTCGGCAGTTCTGTTGGGTTGCAGGTACTTGGCGATCATCATTACCTTATCACAGATAATTTAGATGGTGTAAGGCACGGTAAGTATAACGATTATTACTGGGGAATCAGATTTGGAATAAATTTTTATTTCGGAAGATGAGTTGAAAATTCAAAGATCAAAAATATTTAATTAACAAATAGTATAACAAAACATCAAAAAAGAAAGGAGGGAAAAAGATTGATTATAAGAAATATCCGATTAATGAAAGGAGGTGAGGAAGGTAATTAATCTAATAGCGGAAAAAACAGAACTAAAAGGCAGCGCCGGAAAATCCATCTTTGCACTATTAAAAGCGCAAAGAACGATTGATGCGAATTCCAGCGCCACCAAAATTAGGGGGTAAAATATCCTCAAAATTTTGGCCAATGTAAATAATATAAGAAGTTCTCCAATCCGCTAAATGAATAAAACGACATTTAATTCAAGTATCCTTAAGAAGGATACATAAAGTAATTCTAATAATTTGGAGAATTAAAATGAAAAAGTTATTTGCTTCGGTAACAATTTTGCTTGTTACTGGTTTAGCATTTGCACAAAACAGTAGTACGATTACCACAATCGGAACTGATAATATTGCAAATGTAGAGCAGAATTATACTTCCGGTGGAGTTAATAAAAGTATTATACTTCAGGATCATGGAAGTACAAATCCGATAACGAGTAGCTCTGCTTTCATCACTCAAAGTGGTGGCGGTAACCTCTCAGATTTACATCAATATCATCAAGGTACAGGAACATCGATAAATAATTTAGAGGCAACAATAGAGCAGGTTGGTCAGAACAATAAATCACGAGCTTACCAACAAAATAACAACCAAACTCTTACAGTTTACCAAAAAGGTACAGGTAATCGTCAAAAGTCATATCAAATTAATAATGAAAATTTTGGAGACATATCACAATATGGAACAAATAATGAGTCACATTTAAATCAAACTGGATGGAATAATGATGCTACTGTAGAACAACATGGTACCTCAAATTATTCAGAAGTTAATCACCCGGACCATAGAGCTTCTGCAGATGTTTATCAACAAGGAACAGGCAATTCCTCTATAATAACACAGTACGATTGGTATAATACCAGTTCAGTTGAACAACATGGCACTGATAATGAATCTATAATTA
>Ga0307423_1001061_pt1 | contig 17158 bp, 16 predicted proteins | sample SalMarWE160310MG_FD_202154 | JGI IMG/M metagenome (GOLD analysis project Ga0307423, IMG submission 202154) | Salt marsh sediment microbial communities from the Plum Island Ecosystem LTER, Massachusetts, United States - WE1603-10 | ecosystem: Environmental > Aquatic > Marine > Intertidal zone >...
CCCTCTTTGGCAAAAAGCTCACTATATTTTTTGCCAAAGGCATAATAAGCGCCTTTTGGGGAACCGGTGCCAATTACAATGTGCCGGGGAGGTGCAGGGGTAACAAACTGATATGCCACCAAAAATCCGACTATCGCAATCACCACCGCCGGCCCGAATATTTTCGCTTTTTCTTTCATTATTTCAAAGTTATCTGAGCATCCCTCACTTTTTCAACCGGTGGCTCAGCGGGAGGAGTATGCCAGTGTTCTTTTGTCACTATTGCAGGCTCAGCCCTGTCGGTTACGTAGTTTGGGGACATAATCTGTACGCCATATTCATTGAAAACATCCAGAATGTTCTGATGAAGTTCGGAATAAAACACCGCCATTTTTTCGGGCTTGTCCGTGTAAACGTTCAATTCATAGGTCACGTAAAAATCATCCAGCGATTTTTGCATCACGAACGGCTCCGGCTCAGCCAGAAGTCCGGGAGTCTTACGGGCCGCCATTAAAAGCATTGCATGAACCTGGCGCCACGGGGTGTCGTATCCAATGGTCACGGCGGTATGAAGAATAAGCCCTCTTTCCCGCGCTTTGGCGGAATAATTGATGACGTGGCTGTTCAGGATCATGGAATTGGGAACGATAATTTCCTCGTTCTTAATTGTTCGCAGGGAGGTGACCTGTAACCTGGTTTCCATGACATCCCCGGTGAAATCGGCGATCTTTACCCGGTCACCCACTAGGAATGCCCTTCGATATGTAAGGGCAAATCCGGCAATGATATTGGAAACCGTAGACTGGGCCCCCAGGGAAAATAGCACGCCGGCAAAAACCGAAACCCCCTTAAACGCCAGAGAACTAGAGCCGGGAACATATGGAAATGCAATGACAACCGAAAAGGCGATAATCAGAATGGTAAGGAGTCGATAGGTTGATTTGGCCCATTCGGGATAAAATCCCTGAATTTTGACCCGCTCTTTTTCAATGCCCAAAAAGAAAAGTTTTATTGCTTTTAAAATATATCTGACCAGTAAAACCAGAATAATGATAAACAAAAAGTTGGGAATATTCGTACTGAACCCTTTTCCAATGATTATCAGGGGAGAAAGTACGTATCCAAGAATCTGGTTGGCGATGGAGCGGGTCGCGGGAAAAAATCCCAGCTCAAGCTGCAAATAGATATAAATAGATACCAGCACCAGGATAAAACGGATTCCTTTCACGCCTGTCTTGAGCAGCTCATTGATTTTTTCAGCCCGCACGATTTCAACTGATTTGATTTGAAGACCCTTTTTATGTGATTGAAAGTGTTCTTCGATGCGCTGGTCGATTTTACGTTTAATTTTACCAAATAGAATCAGAATGGCAATGAGGACGATGGTTGCCAGGCAAGAATAAATAACACCGTAAATAAGCTGTTTTAGGCTGCGATCTTTGCGGTATTTCCCGATGGCCTTGCGGATGATTTGAGAATATTCAGCGGCAAGCTGCCGACGTGACGTCCCCTTTGAGATGACATCCTGATCTACAACAGCCATAAGCATCTTATCGCCGACAACGATTAAAGACATGGGCGATTTTAAATCAACAGTCGTTATGGTATCGACCTTGACTCCGATTGAGTCGGCGATTGTTTTTATACGCTCTGATATTTCTTCAGCACGTTTTGCCAGTGTGATCCCTTCGGATTTTGTGGGAATATAAAAGAGGGTTTTATCACCCAATATGACCGGCTGCTCAACATCGGTTTTAAATTCTTTGGATGGTTCTTTATGCAGGGCATCCTGTGAAAAGGTACCCGGTACTCCAAAAATTAGCAGTGCCGTAAATATACATGTAAAAGTTCTTAATATCATTTTTTAACTCTCAGTTCGCCTGGCGTGTCTGTTTTTTTTCAGCTTGTCTTAGAACCATTTGATAGCTGATAAAATATTTGTAAATGTTGCTGACGTATTGAACGGTTTCCCTTCCGATCGACTTTGCGGCTGAGATTTCTACGTTGTGAAACCACACGTTCGGGTTTAATCCCATAGCGATAGCTTCCTTGCGAAGCGCTTGTATCCTGGCCGGACCGGCATTATAGGATGCAAAGGCAAAGAGCAGTTTGTTGTGATCATTCATTGGTTCGTCATTATAGTACCGGTCGATGATAAACCTCAGGTATTTCGTGCCGGCGCGTATGTTATTTTCCAACTTTTCAATATCGGGAATGTTGATGTTAGGATCTTTTGCTGTAGTCGGCAGCACCTGCATGACGCCGACAGCACCTGCAGGACTCCGCTTGCTCTGATCAAGACCCGACTCCTGATAGGCCTGGGCCCCTATCATCAGGTAGTTGAAGCCATATTCGCCAGCGTATTTTTTGAAAAGCTGTACCATCGATTGATATTTTTTCAGATCCTTTTCGGACAAGGCGTTTTTAACGTATTTGGTATTTTTCAAGTATCGTTTGAAGAGCATATTTCCAAGCAGAGTCCCCTCTCTGTGGCCTTTTACAAAATCATTGATCACTGCCTTGAGTTTCGGGCTGTTTCTACGAAAGGCCCAGGCGATCTTACCGTCTCTTCTCACGGCAATGTCTTGGTGAACGGTTATGTCATCGAAGATCTGTTTCCAAAATAGAGCCTTGTGGCTGTCCATCGCTATCATTGGAATCATACCGGCGTTGACCATTTCCAGTAAATCTTCATCCTCGAACGTCTCGTCGGCCAAAACCAATTTCATCCGAGATTTTCCGGACTTTTTAAAAGACGCATTCAACCGGACCAGACTTTCGTAATAGCTGCTCGACCGGCGAGTGTGAATTTCCTTACCTGCCAGATCGTCGATACTTTTTATCGGTGGTGCTGAGGGTCCGGTAACGAGTACTTCTTTCACACCCGTCAAAAAAGGATTAGAAAAGTCCACTTGTTTCAGGCGCTGGGTCGTGATGGTCAGGTTGGCAACGGCAATATCTCCAAGTCCATTAAGCAAAGAAGGTATGAGCTCGTCACGGCTGACAGGTATGATTACAACATGGAATTTCAGGGTCTTGGTCTTCAACTTTTTGTTGACAAATTTTTCAAATTCTTTCAATCTCTCATAGGACAGTCCATATTGTCGCCCTCGATCTAAGAAGTAGAACGTTTTGCTGTAGGTTACCAGGGCACGGATCCTGCGATGGTGGGTCATCTCATCAAAATCACCGACCATTTTTTTATACTCTAAAAGTCTTCCCTCCTTCGGGTTTTTCTTATCAGCCGTCGCGATTCCAGGTATAGTTGAAAATAATACTCCCGCGATGATTGTGATTTTTATTAAAATCGGCACGATAAAATTGGGAGTATTTGTTGTTGATCCTTTTAGGTGAAAATAAAACATGGATATTTTTTCTTTCAATGAATGACCCCGCAGCAAGCTGCGGGAAATTATCAAGTTAAAAAGGTAGAATACTTATGTTACGATTATTTCATGACTTATCAACTTAAATGGACGTCACTCGATTGACCATAAGCGACTACTTTCAGTGCAATAATCTGGGTTTAATCAAGCCCCATTACAATAGATTCCACCCGTCGGTTTTGCTGGCGGCCCTCACTGGTATTGTTGTCTGCTGTCGGATCAGATATTCCATACCACTGGGTAACGATCTGACCGATACCCACATTGAATTTGTCCACCAGGTATGCTTCGATGCTTTCAGCTCTTCGTCGCGCCAATCCTAAATTATATTCGGAAGAACCGGCGTTGTCTGTAAAACCTGTCAGGACCACGTACGTGCTTGGATTGTTTTTTAAAAATTCCCCCAATATACTTAGTTTTTCATTATATTCGGGACGAATCTCAGTACTGTCGAAATCAAACAAAATGTTATCGACTCGGATATCAGCCAGACGATAGGTGGTTGTCAGGAATTTTTCGATTCTGGTCTCAATGATAAAAAGAGCTCCGGCCAGATAAACGGGCTTTTCATACATTTGATCAAATGGAACCACCCGGGAACACTCGTTGACCGACGAAACCGCTTTCAGGACATCCTTCTCCAGGTCACCTGCAGCAGTGCTGATGACGTAAAAACAAACATTATACTTTTCAGCAAGCCCTCTTGCGATGTCCACCGGTTTTCTGGATCCTGGCATTTGACTATATGTTCCATCACTGTATAAAAACACTACGGTTCGTCCGGAAAGTCCTGACAGTATGCCCTCCAATTTGAGAAGGCCTTGTTGAAGCAAAGTTGGTCCCGATGCCTTTGTCGGCAGTTGGTCGATGGCCGCCGCAAATTTATCCCGGTCATATTTTTGCATTGTGTAAACGGGTTTAAAGGGTGCCAATGTGTATAATCCTGCATTGTATCCGAGGTCCGGCAGTATTTCATTTCTATCTTTGAGAAATTTTACAGCGGCTTCCAAAATCGTACGCCCCGTGTTTTGAAAAGGCTTGCCCATGTTGCTTGAACTGTTAAACAATATAATAAAATTGTCCGCTGTTTTATGGATCTCTTCCGTAATAACGACACTGGGAACCTGTTCTTTTTCAATTACCGCTTCAATGGCAAAAGAAACGCCAACCATAATGCTTAAAAGAACAACCATGAATACAACTGACTTCAATTTAACCCTTGTTTTCATAATTCCACCTCCTAATGATGTCGAAAAATAGATTTCATAGTGAACTCTCTAACCTGTATATTCGTCTTAGACAAAAAAAATGCGTATCCCAATATAACAAATTTTTGAGGTTTCATTTAGAACCGTATTTTATTTTCCAGCTTCAGCCTTGGTCACGCTCGTTAGCAAATTCTTTGATCCAGGATTGCTGACAGAACGTTTGACGATAATATCGACGGGACTTACTGCTTTGCCATAATAGGCTTCATTCCATTTGTCTTTCGTCTTGATGACTGAACCCTCCAATGAAACACCTGCATAAGCACCTTTGGTTCGCGAAAAGGAAAGAATGTCAGCCACCACATTCGATTTGACACCAGTACCCACCGGCCCAACGGCAATGGAAGTATCACCCCCAAGCTTAAAAGAAGAGGTAAACAGTTTATCCACGGCCTTTTGGGTCCTCACCATCATTATGATTTCCGCAGCCTCGGCGCCAAACTGAATTCCAAGGGATCCAGCTCCGAGGGTGTAAAATGCCGGTTGACTCCATTGACCTGTTTTTTCGTCCTTGACGATGAGCACACCACTGCCTCCGGAACCTCCAATAAAAAATCCGGCCTTTAATAAACTCGGAATGATAATCAATCCCTTGGCTTGGTTGAGGTTTTCCTGCAACCATGTCTGGTTTTCATCTTTCATAAAGGTATCAAAAGTCACACGAGCTTTATCCACCAGCAACTGCTGTTCAGCGGGTTCAGCCACTGCAGCCTTAATGAAACATCCGAAAACAATGAAACTAACAATTAATGCAAATAGAACATTTGATAATCCAATACGTGACACTTTCATGTTTTTTCCTCCTAATGTGATATTTAGTTTAATATTATTTTACAGTATACCCTCTCCCTTCAAGGCAAACCGCTTTCGCCTTGTTATATTTATCGATCTGGGCCTGCTGTTGTGCCGCCTCTTTTTGCTGCTGTTGCTTTCTTTGTCGGGCACCGCCTCCAACCGCGCCGACCCCTGCACCAATGGCTGCCCCTTTTCCCGTGTCTCCGGCTATGGCTCCGATTCCAGCACCGAACAACGCGCCGCCTGCTGCTCCGCGAAGTGCGCCACCCTGTTGGGTCGTTTGCTGCCGAGGAGCCTGCTGAGCTTTCGTCGGATCAATGCCGGTTTGCTGAACCGACCACTGATGGCATTCGAATTCATCTTTTTGCTGCTGTTCGGCACTCTGACCCTTTGCCGGGTAGATCATCATTCCTGCATTCGCGAAAATGACAAATCCCAACCCAAACAAAAAAAGCACGGAAACTGCGACGCACACCATCATACCGAGATAACCATTTCTAAAAAGCCACGGTTTCTTTTTACTTCGTGAATATCTCATGATTTCATCTCCTTCTTGTTACTGTTCATGTAGTCTACTTAATTTGTATGATTCCAATCGCCGGCATGGACCAGATCACGGCCCCAAAAGCACGTTAGTATTTGACTTGATAGTCCAAATCAGCGACAGACGGCTTTGAACCAGGCACCGGCTTTCCACCAAGAGGATCCGTCTGGGCGTGCGCATTTTGGAACGCGACCGCTGCGAGCAACGCTATGGCGCAGGTGAATGCCTTAATGAATCTGACGTTTTGCATCTTGTTCTCCTTTTTCAAATTGGCACCGAAGTTTTACTTGAGCATTTTCGCTTTGGGTGGTGTCCAGGTTTTCATTTTTTTCAAATCAGGGGCATAGATTCGAAGAGTGATGGTTAAATCCAGGTCCTCCCTGTGAATGGGTAGCCAGTTCTCATCCGGGACGCCTGCCGGCTTTTCAGCAGCAATATATATATCAATTCCACCATCTTTATTGAGCTTCCTGCCGGCATTTTCCCCAACACTGTATTTCTTGTGATCGTTCGGTATAAAGAAGCCCTTTACAGCATCATAAAGTGTAAATGACCAGAACGCATTGGCAGGAGGTAGTTCATCTTTTGTCATTCGAATGACATAGTCGTGTAATGCATTCATCGGCGAACCATCTTCTGTCACAATCGGGGGGTACATCGCTTCGCTGTTGGGCTGCCCGATCGGGCCTACCACAGAAACCAGCAAGAGTGATTCCAGTCCGGCCTTACCTTTGGGTTGGTAGAGTGTTGGCAATAGGCGGGCCATCAACTCACTATTGTTCATTTTTGCTATTTCTTCATCCCTGACCTTGATTGAAATTTTCCTGAATTTCTTACCGTCTATTTTGGCCACCTCTTCGGGATTGTATTCTTTTCCGGGCGCAACACCCAGTGGTGCATACACAGCCAGTACCTTACGGTCCAGTTCGAAATCGGGGTCGAAGGTAGTGTGATTGAAGACAAACTGCATCACTTCCAATAAGTTGTTTCCGAAAATGTCGGCATCTGTTTTCCCGTAAGGAGGAAATTGAATCTCATCGGTTTCCGATTTCGGTTTCCCAAGAAACTCAGATAAGGACATCCCTTTAATGGCATTGATCTGACTGACGATGCGCTTGTATCGTTCAGGTTGGTTGGCATGTGGCATCACCCTCATAACCAATGAGACAAAGTCACCTGTCATTTCAAATGTTTTATCGATCCCTTTAATATTCTCTCCATGATATCCTTCTGTTCTTTTCGTATAAAAAAGAATGGTTTGTGGCTTTTTAAAATCACCTTTAACAGTGGACATAGGGATAGTCACGTAATGGTCGTAACCGGTGGCCATCATTGAAACAAATTTTGATTCGATGAGCGGAATCTCAAAAACGATGGCATCCTTTCTTAAATCAAGCATCGCCAATTGGTAAAGTACATCATTGTTCGGGCGGGCGATAAATTGAACCGTATGATCCAGCAATTCAGTTTTTCGCATACCCTTGTTGTATCCTTTGGTTGTTACACCTTCTCCAGCCAAGGCCATTTTTTGATTTACATTGTACATAGCGACATACTGGTAGGAGCGCTTGACGATGTCCTCGATTTGTTTATCGCTGAGTTTGACATCCTTTTGTGCCTTGGCTATGGATACGCTTCCCATGAATAAGAGAAGCATAAGAGCGATTGATAATATTCTGTTGAATTTTAATTTCATGACAAGACCTCCTTTTTATTAAAAATTATTTATAATAATCTCCAGCCGCCAGGAAATGTGAGCAACTGGAAAAGTTATCTTATTTGTGCAATATCAATTGGCCGGAACCGTAATAACCGGCCCACCCTTTTCGCTTTCTCCCCTTTCAGTAAAAGAAAACAGCGTCATTAAAAATTGGAACATAGCCTTTGAGTAGATATCCCTGTCATCTATCCAGAACCAGGAGTCTCGGTAGGAAACGGTAACAAAGGTATCGTCGGGCTTTGAACTTCCGTTGTGCACCCTGATTAGGGGCAAAAACCGGGCTGCCCTTTTGGCATTGTACTGCTTATTAGCAACCACACGTCCTTCGGAAATATCGGAATTCGGCACATCAATACAGGCTGCATATTCAATCATAATCTGTAACATCGAACGGCTAAGAACTGCGATCTCTTCGTTGTTCATGGCAAAACTCCCATCCACGACTGGAAATTTGTTGACTTCCGTGTCCAAACCGAGAAGTTGCTTGATTCTCTTTAAATTTCCCGCGGCAATCTTGTTTTTTGGTGGTTTGAAGAATATTACTATTTTTCTTTTCCCATTTATTAATAGGTAACGCATTGAAACTCCGTCCGTCTCCTGTAAATTGTGAAATAAATCTAGCAATTCATAAAACTCCGGATCAGCTTCTTGGGTCGCGAGTGCTCCGCTTCTAAAATTTTCCAGCCCATTGATAATCTGTGCACAAATCCGCAAAACATAATCAGCAGGATAACCGGATTGAACAAGGAATAGGACGGCAGAGATGGGAATGGGTCTCATCAGACTTTGCGCAAATTTTTCTCCCATCAAAGGGTTATAGGTAATCGTGGGACGATCCGTGTAAATGCCGCGTCCACCCAAGAATTGCGTATTTCTATCTTGCCAAGTAAAGCCCAGTTCAATCTCTCCTTCCAGGACGTACTGGTTAATCACCGACGAAACATCCAAGAATACCGGGGCATCCAAGTAGCGGACTTTGAGCAGGTTTAAAAGTGTCTGCCGTTTCCAGGATTCCGAGATGGCCGTGACGTATTCGAATCGATCCCGGGCAACCGTCGGGGGACCGATGGCGGTGCATCCTGCAAGCAGGACGGCAACCAGGATCATGGTCCCAGTTATGACCAATCTTGACCGAATCTTCATTGCATCATTGTTAAAATTCGTCATTTTTTAGGCCCTTCCGATATTCACAAGTAGATGGAAAACAATTCCTCACTTGTTGTCGTTTTTATTGATCGTAAAAGTCGATTTGGTTATCCGGATTCATTCAATTGTTGCAAAATTTCTTCTTCCAGCTCTTGGATTATGGCTGAATACTCTGCGCGACGTTCGACGGCGATTTCTTCCTTAGACTGGTTCCAATGATCAAGAGCTTTGACACAACTTCCGAAATCTTCGCACGTGGTCTGAAACTTCTCGCTTTCTTTAACAAGCCGCTTCGCACTGTCCTTGTGTTTTGGGAACCGCGACAAAACAGCGAATAAGCCGGGTTTGATAATCTTCATGATTAGCTCCTGATGATAAAAACAGCTTGACTATCTTGCCGTAATTTGTAATGTTTTTTAAATTTCTAACTTAATTCATATACGTTGTCACCCTAACTTAGGGTAAACTTTTACCCTAAATTTTAAGCAAGATGCTGATTTTATATCATTTAAAATTTGTCTTACCTCCACCCGTCGGGCAATAAAAATGGCTCAAAAAGAAAATGCGCTTTTAAAATCCCTATCTGAACAGATACAAAACATCGGCGTTGAAAAAATCGAGGAGCAATTGCAGCGCATTATTGACAGCCCGGAGTTCAAAGCCGCCAAACAACAGCGTAGTTTTTTCGAATTTGTTGTTAAGGAGACCCTTTCCGGAAGAGCACAAGAAATCAAGGGGTACACCATCGCCACCTGTGTCTTCAACAGAAGTGATGACTTTGATCAGAATTCGGACCCCATCGTCAGCGTTCAGGCCAACAGGCTCCGCCGGGCTCTGGAACGTTACTATCTGGTCGCGGGCAAAACCGATCCGATCCGCATCGACATCCCCAAGGGAACCTATGTCCCGACGTTTTGTGAGCAGCTCAGTGTTACACCCGATACAACCGTTTTCGACAGCAAAAGTCCGGTGGAAATTTTTGAAGGATCTTGGCCTTCGGTAGTGGTTCGGCCCTTTGAGAATTTGACAGGGGATCCAGCTCTGAATCATTGGGCAGTGGGGTTATCAACGGATCTCGCAACGGAAATCACCCGGTACCAGGAAATCCGTGTGCTGATGTTTGGCCCGGAAGGAGATAGAAAGAGGGCATCTGATACTGTTGCCAGATTTATTGTCAACGGCAACGTACAAAAAGATAAAACATCAATCAAAGTGACCGTCAATTTGCTAGATTCTAAAACGAGCATGCAAATATGGGGAAACTCCTACACATCTGATCTTGAAACAACCCAACTGATTTCTTTCCAGGAAGAAGTTGCAAAGGCGATTGCCGGAAAAATGTCTTGTGAAGACGGCATAGTCTCTAAAACCCTGTCCATTGAATCGAGAAATAAGCACCCATCCGAGTTGAAAACCTATGAGGCCATGCTGCGATTTTACGAATACGAACAGGCTCTCACACCTGAAAGTTTTTTACGGGCGATGGAAGCTTTAACGCTTGCAGTGGATAGGGAACCGGAATGCGGTCAGGTCTGGAGCATGCTCGGACGTCTTCATGCCAATATTTACGGTCTTGAATTGCCGGGTTATGAAGCGACAAGCATCAGGAAGGCCATTGGATTTGCCGAAAAGGGAGTTCTATTGAACCCCGACAATCAGCGGTCCAGAGCCATATTGGGCTTTGTTCGAATGCTTGACAATGAAATCCCGGGGGCACTCGCAGAAGTTGAACACGCTTTGAACTTGAATCCCAATTCTCTTTTTATCCTCGATGGAATTGGCTACCTGATGACTCTGCTGGGGGAATGGGAACGGGGACCGGCTTTGATAAGAAAAGCCATGGCACTCAATCCTTATTATAAACCGGTCGTTCATTATGCCCTTTGGTTGGATTGTTTCCGCCGGAAAGAATACCAGCAAGCGCATCTTGAAACGCAACGCTTAAAAAGACCCTCGGTTTTCTGGGATCCGCTGGCAAAGGCAGTCACTTTGGGGTTATTGGGAAGATACGAAGAAGGAAAACATTTTGTCAAAAATCTGCTCGAACTCAAACCCGATTTTTCTGAACGCGGTCGTATACTGATTGGGCATTACATAAAATTTGATGACATTGTTGAGCGTGTTATTGAAGGCCTGCACAGGGTGGGTCTTAAAGTTGATTAGCGATAAGTATATTATACAATCAAATTTGTATATTCGGAAACCGACATCGAAGCCCGATAAGTCCGTTTGTTTGGTCTTGAAGAACCTTGTACTCCACCCCAAGATGATATAAATCTAATGTCTATCGCGCGGTAAGGACTGAATTACCGCAGCGATTTCTCGGCTGAATTCAGTTAATGACCGGTTTTCCTATCAAAATATCCCCGAAAGGCGGAATTTATGAGAGCTTCAATGAAAATTGTTTTTTTCTTATGTTTGGTTTTGTGCTAATCATGACAACATGGTGTGCACCGACCCTGGTTTCCATTAGCACCCCAAATATTCAAACCGCCGATAATTCTTATTATTCGGCCCAATTTGAACCAATTTCGGAAAGTAAAAGTTTTTCGGAGGTTTCCGCCTCAGTATTAACAATAAGACTTCTAACGATTTGCAAATCGATTGGAATAAAACCCGATATCTTTACAACGGACGCGATTCGGGTGTTTTTGTATTCAAAGGAATTCAACCTAAGGACATTAAAAATTTGACCATACCTCCAGATATTATTCCTGCCGGGCGTTCTTTTTCAAAAGTTATTACGCCATTAAAACTTTTGGCGGGTGAACCAATCGGCGGGAAAAGCAAGCTGGCCGGTAAAATTACCCCCGGCTTAATACCAAACGGAAAAAGCGGTATTCTTTTATTCATCAGACAAAATGATAACCAGATTAAAGAACATCTAACCGTCGATATATCTGAGAAGAAACTCCAATGATATAAGCCCGCCTCATCTAAGATTGCGCCTGCTGGAAAGAGCCCGCCAAACCGGTTCAATCTCATACCACAACTTATTGATTCTTCCTGCCTTTATGAGGGGCTTAAACAACACGATGCTAAAATTCATACCCGAACTTTAAGTAGACTCCATAGTTTTCATTTTTTCCTATCGCGATTTCAGCTCGGGCAATCATTTTTTCTTCCACTTTTAGCATATAGGTAATGCCTGCGCCAACGGAAGGATACAAATTTCCCTTATCGAAAGGCTCCAGATCATCACCGTATAAGCTCGCAACACCTACAAACACAGTGCCGCCCCAGCGGTTCTTTATTATGTAGCGTTCCTCGATTTCTATAAGTGTGGAGTGGGGTGCCAGATACTGCCCCATCGTGTAGCCGCGCAATCCTACAGTCGAGTACCCGCCTGGCGGAGCGCCTCTCGTCCAGCGCCCAACGATACGCGATGCAAGCACGTTCCCTTTGCCATGCTGAAAAAACTTTTTGGCGGTGAATGAATAGGCATCGAAAGTGTAGTCTCCTCCCAAACCTTCGCGAAAGGCAACATTATTGAAGTTAACCCAGGAGCCACTATCCGGGGAGTTCTGGTTATCTCGTGTATCCCGCTCAACTACTATGCCGATGCCATTGCTGCTAAATCCGGTCAGGCCGATACGCTCGAGAAACTGCTGGGAGAAATAATCATTTCCCGAAATAATATAATTCGTTGACAACACCTGCGGCCCTACAAACCAACGGTTTTTGATACGGTAAATATAACGGGCAAAAATTGCATAGATATTATCCGTCGTCTTAACCTCATACCCGGTTCCCAAGTAATCCGCATACTCATTGTTCACTTCGCCGTGCATTGCACCGAAAAGGAAGCGCTGGTTGTCCTGATCAAAATACATACGCGAAAATGCAGCAACAGTTAGCGATTCCGTGTTACTGTATGTCCCCATAACACCGAACGTGGATGTGGGTGATACATCATCAAACCGATGCAGGTACCCTCCCATTGCACCGAGGGAGGTCCCTAACTTCGGCGCACCAGAAAAAAGTGGCAGGAACAGCCAGGGGGAACGGTCTTTCCCGGCAGAATCCTCACTGCCAGAAGCATGATTCCGGGCTTGTTTGGCAGGTTCAGGATCTAGGGCCTGCTGTCCGTATACCGCACTTAGTGAGATGATAAAAAAAGAACTCAGAATAGCAATAATTTTTAATGCTTTCACCTTTTATAGCCAATTCGAGTTCTTAATTGCCTGACGGCTTGTAAAATTTTCACGTTAGCATCACCTTCTGTTGCAGTCTGTGCTGCAAAATATTTATGGAAGCAACCGCTCTCAGGACTTCTTTTTCCAGATCACCTTTGGCGGTGCTGATCACATAAAAGCAAACATTATATTTTGGGGCGAGTTCTCTTTTCTAAAAAAACATCTTCGCATAAAGCAAAAGCCCCCCGTAATTAAATTTAATGTTACCTCTAAAATCAATCTGGGGATAATCTTCGCCATTCGCTTCTATATTAAGATTAAATGCATTGAAACCAAGGCCGAACCCCACATTCTTCCATGGGAGATATTCAAGTGCCACATTCGATCCTACGATAGCACCCTTGAATTGCTTGATTTCCAGATAAAAAACCTCAAATCCGGATCTTAAAAACCATTTGGGGGTGATTGCAAAATCGGCCCGTAATCCAAGCGTCGGCAACGGCGCGGTAAATTTTTCTTCTTCATTAACATTAATAAGTCCTGTGGCATCCAGATCAATATCAATGGGCATGACATACAAGCCGATGCTGGCCGCAAGGTCCATGCGCTTATCCTGAAAAAAGGAATAACTGTATGCAGCCTTATAAATATCAAGATCAAACTTGCTGGTGACCTGACTGCCGGCAGGAATGGTGATGATGTTACCATCATTGTCTTCATACTCGATATCCTGTCCGATGGTTCTGGATCCATCACGATGATATGAAAACCATGTGAAATCCAGCCGGTGACGGCGGTTCTCAGTAAAGCGCCAGGAGGCGTCCACTCTGAAAACCGAATTGGTGGCATCCATACCAAGCAGGTCTTCAACATTGACATCGACACCCAATCCCGAACCAATCCGAAAATCGGTATTCGTATTCGAAATAAAATACCCAAGATTCAAATTAAATTTTTCCCAAGGTGTATCATTGGAACCGGGATTTTCGGCCCATGCAGGTTGAATAAAAAATAACATACATGCCAATAAACAGAAAAACGTGCACATTTTTTTATTAAACATGACTGCCCCCTTTCTCTAAAAAATAAGGATTTAACGGCTACGATGACAAACTATAAATCCCTGAGATCTTATTGAACCGGCGTTAATTCAACGCGCCTGTTTTTAGCCCGGCCTTCCTTTGTCTTATTGCTGGCTGCCGGTTTTGTAATACCGAAACCTTTCGTGGTAAGCCGCTCGGCATCAATCCCTCTGGTAACAAAGAAATCTTTGACCGCTTGGGCCCGTTTTTCAGAAAGGGTCATGTTATACCCAGGGGCTCCTGTACTGTCTGCATGTCCGTCGATTTCGACCTTGAGGGTTGGATTCTGTTTCAGTATCTGAACTGCTTCTGTGAGCATGGGATATGCTTCGGACTTTACTTCTGCACTGTTAAAATCAAACAGCACCTGCGCGGCATAGGTCCAGCATCCCCTTCCATCCACTGTCGCACCCAGGGGAGTATTGGGACATTGATCCAAATTGTCCGGCACGCCGTCCTTATCACTGTCCATGGGTTTTGATGCCGCCATCGGTACCGGTTTGGGAGCAGATTTGGCCAAAAATATGCTTTCCACAAATCCTGCCATGCTCGAGGACGTGGCAAGTCTGTCCGCAGTTGTTGCATATCCGCAACCGCCTGCTTTGGCAACCTTTTCCAGGACGGCCTTTCCGGCGGGATCATCTCCGATCTGTACCGTATCGATGCACAGTCTGTCACCGAATTGGCTCTTTAGAGTCTCGACAGCCTTTACCGGTTCCTGGTCCATATCCAAACCATCGCTTACAATAACAACCGCGATGGGACCTTGGGCTGACTTAAAATCTTCTCCGGAAGCAGCGATGGTTTTGGCCAATGGAAGAGAAGTGTCTCCACCCGGTTCTTTCAAACCATCTAAGGCGGATCCAAAACCTGAAGTCGAATATGGTGTCACGCCATATACCCGCATGGTCGACCTGTCCGGAAAATGCGCATCGTGGCCGAATGTCCAGAGTGCGCCATTATAGTTCAGTTCCGGAAGCGTTTGGTTCATTGCCGTTAAGAAGCTTTTTGCAACGGTGGCTTTTGCTTGTCCCTTGTATTTATCCGCCATGCTCGAAGATGTGTCCAAGATCACAGCAAAATTATCCACCTTGGGCACATACTGATCCGCTTGAAACGAATGTGCCTGGAAAGCCGGCGGTGTGAGCTTAGCCATCTCGCCGGCACATCCGATCAGCCAAGCGCTGATCATAACAGTAAACAGCGTTCGCAAATTATGTTTTTTCATAACCTTCCTCCTTGTTTATATTATAAGGTACGCGGTCACGCGTCGCCTGGAACGCTTTGTTCGGCTCGCCGGTCTATTTTGATTCTACCGGTTTCACGTCCGGGAACGTCCAGGAGCCAACCAGAATTTCCTTGCGCGGCTGATACATCCGCACGGCGTAGTTCCAACCTTTGGTGATCGGCAGGTAATTCACGCTCTTGGGATCCCCGCCGAAATGGATCGTGTATGAACCGTCATTGTTCGGCTTGGCGGAGAAGTTGTTGTAGCTGTTCACGCCGAAGTCGTTCGCTTCGAGATACCCGTCGGCGTTGTAGACCGTGATGGACCAAAACGCATCCACAGGCACGCCCTTCACAGTCACGGCGTGCGGCGTCTTGCCGTCGTTCTTTTCGACGCTGCTTAAAATGTATAAGGCGGCCGTGCGCGGCAAACCGCCCCAGCCGGCCGCGGCGCCGACCAGATAGTCCACTGGGCGGACATCCTTTTTAAGTCTGAAGGCGTACGTAGAGTCAAAGCCGAGAACCGCCAGGTCGTTAAGTGCCTTGCGTGCAACCGCAAGTTGATCCATGTCCCAGTTCGGCGCTTCGAACGGGCCCGCGCCGCCGCCGCTGATTGCTATCTTGTCCTGGGCCGCGTGGGCCTTGGCCAGGTCGTCGGGATCGCCGACATTGTAGAAGGTCCGAATGATCACGTAGGCGAAGCGCGTGCCCACGGAATCTTCGGTCAGATCATAGGTCCCGGGCTTTGATTCCACGAACATGTAGTGATCCTGGCTGATCACGTGCATGGACATGTAGCGGCCGCCGATTTCCGGCAGCGTAATCTTCACGGGTTTGGAGAGGTCCAGCACCACCCCGGAGTATAGCGTGTCCTGGTTCATACGGATGACGGGTTGGTTGTCCGGTGTGGTGGGTTTGCGCACATGAACCAGTTGTCCGATTTGTGCGTTGAACGCCTTCATGTTGGCACGAAACATATTATCAGACTCGGCCCGCACGAAGTTGTCTACGTTGACCGGCTTTGTGCCATCCCCCGATGAGCTGTCAATTTTCTTCTCCTTGGACGGCAGTTGTGCGGTAGCCACGGATGCGATGCCCATGGACAAAATGAGCGTGAAAGCGATGGACATTATTCTGTTCAATTTCATGACAGGATCTCCTTCCTTACTTCAGAACCCGGTTTTCCTGGCCTCTTTTCTCACAAATATCACCTCATACGTCCGCCCCACGGCCGCCTGATAGTACGCGCCGGCCAGCACATCCTCTTCGGGATAATAGAAGAGAGTGTATGTGCAGCCGGGGTAGCCCTCGTCCCGGAGATCGACAAACAGTTTGATCCGCCCCTCCTGCGCGGAAACCCGGCTTTCCGCCACATGGATCCTGCCGGGGTTAAAGTAGCTCACATCCGACGTTCCGTCGGACATGACATTCTCGACACGAAGGGTATAACTCCCATCGATGCGGGCCCATTGACCGGCAATAACGCTGAATTTGAAGGGTTTCGCCGAGGCGGCATTTCCCACCATATGCATCAGGGCCAGGCAGAATGCCGCAGCTGCCAGCGCGGTTGTCTTTTTTCGTTTCATGAAAACTGTCCTTGAAAATAACAAATCATTTTTTTCAGCCTGTTGCCGGCCGCATCCTGACTGCCCGTGCATGTTCATGGAGGACTGGCTATTTGTTTAATGCTCCGGAGCCGCCAGCGGCTCCGGAGCCTCACCTGACCATCAATCATCATCCGGCGAACCGACGAAAGCAGGCTGTTCCCCCGGCAGATTCTTGAAATAAAGCTGTTTCAAGGTTCCTTGAAATTTAAAAGGCGCCTTGTTGAAGTAATCATCCGCCACCGGCGAACTGGTGTCCATGCCCACATCA
>Ga0307423_1001062_pt1 | contig 17155 bp, 7 predicted proteins | sample SalMarWE160310MG_FD_202154 | JGI IMG/M metagenome (GOLD analysis project Ga0307423, IMG submission 202154) | Salt marsh sediment microbial communities from the Plum Island Ecosystem LTER, Massachusetts, United States - WE1603-10 | ecosystem: Environmental > Aquatic > Marine > Intertidal zone >...
GGGTGAGCATCTCGTCGCCGCTCGGTACCTGCACCTGCCGACGGACGCTCTCGCGCATGCCCGGCCGGGTTTGGCTGTTGAGCTCGCGGACCACGTCGAGGTACTCGGTCCGCGTCAGCACCTCCTCGAGCTTGCTGCCGATCACGCCGGTGCCGGGGACGATACCGAGCAGACGCTGGGCGGAGGGATTGATGGTGCTGATGCGGCCCTCGGCGTCGAGGGAGACCACCCCTGCGTCCACGTTGCGCAGCACGATCTCCATGTATCGGCGGCGCTGGTCGAGCTCGGTATTGGATCGCTCCAGGCCCGAGAGGGCCTCGCGGAGGTCGTGGGTCATCTGGTTGAAGGAGCGGACCAGGAAGCCGATCTCGTCGTTGGAGCTGGTCTTGACGACGACGTTCAGATCGCCCCGCGCGACCTTCTCGGTCCCCTCCACCAGGGCGCGAATCGGACCCGTCACTCCCTTCGCCATGCGAAGCCCCCACCACACGGCGAAGAGCACGATCACCAGGGAGAAGAGCAACAGGACCAGTTGATAGACACCAGCGATCCGGCCCGCGAAGGGCTGGATCGCGCGGTACTCCTCGATGGCTGCACGGATCACGCCGACCTTGTACACCAGAGGGTGGGGCACCAGGTGGTTCACGATCACCGCGCCCACCACCTCCTCCGGACGGGCGGGATCCGAGGAGTAGATCGGCACGGCGCCTCGGATCACGTCGCCGATCTCGGTGCCGGTGCCTTCGACGACGGAAGCCCGCTCCCCCTCGAGCGCCGAGGCGACGATCCGGCTGTCCCGCTTCACGAAGGCCGCCGTCGGAATCTCCGGGTTCACCAGAGTGGCAATGGGCTCGGCCTCGGCGAAGGGAAAGATCTGGACCACGCCGAGGTTGTACTCCCGCTGCTTGGCCTGGATAAAGGCGGCCAACTCTTCGTTGTTCCCCTCGCGAAGCAGCCTCTGGGCCCTGATCTCCTCGGAGATCTGCGTACCGAAATGCAGGGCGTTTCCGGTCCAGGCATCGTAGTAGGCATCCGCCACCTCTCGGCTGTCGTCGATGGCCCGGTCCATCTGCAGGCTGAACCAGGTATCGATGGAAGCGGTGATGAACGAGGAGGAGAGCACGTATTGGAGCCCCATGGGCACCGTCGCCACCAGGAAGAGGGCCAGAGCGAACTTCAGATTCAGGTGCGAGCCCAGAGTTCCCGAACGCCGCTCGAAGATGAGCTTCACGAAGCTTCTGGAGATCAAGTAGATCAGCAGGACGATCAGAACCACGTTGAGGGCGTTCAAGAACAGAAAGAGAAGACTGTCGCCGAAGGGAAGCGCCTGGGGCAGGCTGGTAATCCGACGCTCGACCACCACCACTGAGGCGATCGCCGCAATCACCGCCGCGGTGATGACCAGATCGCGCCGCCGGCGGCGCCGCTCGGCGTCCGGCAGATCGCTCGTCTCGGCGAGCGTTTCGGGAGGCGGGTCGGACGGCATGGTGCTCATGTAAGCCCGCGAAAAATCTAATCAAACCAAAAAACCACTGCAACCGAATCAGTTCAAGATGCCGGATCGAAGCGCCGATGGGAAATCGGGGATTCATCCATGAATCCCAGGGGGGGTTCCTGTGGACGCCAACCTGGAGCGGCTGAGGAGTCGATTCGAATCCGACCCCTCCATCGCCGCCGCCTTCGAGGCTCTCGAAGAACATTACTTCGTGAACGGGGAGTGGGGCGCGCTCGTCACCCTGTACGAGCGCAGACTCGGATCGCCCGACCTGGAACCCGAGAAGAAGCCCAAGCAGCGGGCGAAGGTCGCCTTCCGGATGGCCCAGGTTCTCGAGGAGCGCTGCCTGCGGGTCGACCGAGCGGCGGAGGCCTACGAGAGCGTCGTTCGTCTGGACCCGAGCTACCAGCCGGCGCTGATGCAGCTGCGGAAGATCTACGCGGCACAGGAGAAATGGGAGCTCGCCCTCCAGGTCGCCGAGGTTCAGGCGCAGCTTCCCATGCGCCCCTTCGAGCAGGCCGCCTTCTCGGCCGAGATGGGCGAGATCTGGCACCTGCGGCTCGGCGACGCCGCACAGGGAGCAGTCTTGTTCGAGCGCGCCCTGGAGAACGACCCGAATCACCTGGCCGCCCTGCTCGGTCTGGCGCGGGCCAAGGAGGAGCTGGACGACGCGCCCGCTGCGGCGCGAGCTCTGGAGCGCGCCATCGCGAATCTGCGGGGGCCGGACCGTGCCCCCGCGCTGGTGCAGCTGGCTCGCCTCCTCGAAGGGCCTCTCGACGACCCGGGCGGCGCCGAGGAGCTCTACCGCCGAGCCCTCACAGACGATCCCCGCTGCGAGGTTGCCGTCGAAGCCTTGCTCGCACATGCCACCGCAAATGAGCATTGGGAGCTGGTCGCCGAGCTCCACGAGAGGCGCTTCGACCTGGCCTCGGGCGCGCAGCGACGGGCCGCCATCGCCCATGAGGGGGGACGGCTGCATCTGGATCGGTTGCGGAACCCCCAGGGCGCGCGCCTGTGGTTCTCCCGCGCCCTCGAGCTCTTCCCGGACGATCCGAACAACCACCTCGCCCTGGCGGACGTCGAGCGGCTTGCGGGAAATCGTGAGGCCCTCGCCCAGCACCTGCGACACGCCTCCGATCTCACCGAGGCCGCCGTCCCGGTGGGGGTCCTGCGCGAGCTGGCGACGCTGTCGCGGGAGCAGGGAGACGGCTCCGAGGCCGTTTCGGAGCTCCGCCGCGCATTGGAGCACGATCCGGGAAACGCGGAGCTGCTCGAAGAGCTCGCCGGCGACCTCTCTCGGCTCGGGCGTGACGAGGAGCTCGTGGAGATTCTCGAACAGCAGGCCGCCCTGGCCTCGGACGACCCGAGCGCTCGCGCCCGGATCCTGGCCCGGCTCGGTTCCCTCCACGAGGAGCAGCTGGCCGATACCGAGGCCGCCATCGACGCCTTCGAGCGTGCCAGCTCCGAGGACCCGGAAGCGAAGCTGATCGTCGACACTCTGGAACGGCTCTATCGCAAGACGGATCGCTGGGAGAAGCTTCGCAAGCACCTGGAAGACGGACTCGAGAAGGCGACGGGCAGACGCTCGGTCGAGCTTCACTGCTCTCTCGGCGAGCTCATGCTCGAGCAGTTCCAGAACGTCGAGGCCGCCAGCCAGTCCTTCGACGCGGCCATCGCCATCGATCCGACCGCTCGGCCAGCCCTCGAGGGGATCGAGCGGATCGCGCTGGCGAGCGGAGACGAGGACGCCATCGTCGAGGCGTTCGAGCGGGAAGCCAGCGTCACCACCGATCGAAGCCGTCTCTCCTTCCTGGTCGGGGAGCTGGTGCGAATCTTCGAGGAGCGGGATCAGCTCGACGAGGCGCTGCTCTGGATCGAGCGTCTGGTGGGCGCGATGCCCGAGGACCGGCGCACTCTCGAGACCTGCGCCCGGTTCCAGGAAAAGCTGCACCACTCGACCGAGCTGTGCGAGACCCTGGAGCGCCTGGACGTGCTCCTCCAGGGCGAGGAACAGGCGGCGAACCGCCGACGCCTGGCGGATCTGCACGCTGCCAATGACGAGGTCGAAGCAGCCATCGACGCCTACCGGAGCGCCCTCGAGGCAGACCCTGGCGACCTTCCGAGTCTTCGCGCGCTGCTGCCTCTCCTGGAGAAGAGTGAACGCCTGAGGGAGGCGGTCGAGGTGCGCCGACACCTGTTGGAGCTCCTCTCTCCCGAAGAGCGCATCGAGTGTCTCCACGCCCTGGGTGTGATCCTCTCGGACCGACTCGACGACGCCGAGTCGGCGATTCCCGTCTTCGCGGAGCTGGCGGCAATCCCCGGTGCTCCACCGGACTCCGGGGAGCGCCTCGAGAACCTCCTGGAGCGGACCGGCCGCTTCGCAGAACTGAGCGAGCGGCTCGCTGAGCGACGCCGGGAGCTCGACTCGGAATCCCCTGAGGCCCGCGATCTCGATCTGCGCCGCGCCGAGATCGTGCGGGATCAGCTGAGCCTCCCCGCCCAGGCAGCCTCTCTCTTGGCGGAGCTCTACGAGCGGGAGCCGGGGTGTCCGGAGATCCGTGCGAGCCTGGAGCGGGCGCTCCGCCAGTCGAACGATCTCGCGGGTCTCTGTGAATTGCTCGAGGCGCGCGCGGCCGAGGAGGAGGACGATGAAGCCCGAGCGCCTCTGGAGCTCGAGCGGGCTGTGATTCTCGAGCAGACGCCGCAGCGGGAGGATGAAGCCAGGCAACTGCTCACCGCTCTCGCCGACGGCGCAACCGCGGTGGCGGCAGAGGCAGAGCGTCGGCTCGACGCGCTCCTGGAGCGGCTCGGCGAGTGGGAGACCGCGCGCGACCGACTGGTGGCGAAGCTCGGCCAGGGATCTCCCGAGGACGACTTCGAGATCCGACAACGGCTCGGAACTCTGTGTCGCGATCGGCTGATCGATCCCGACGACGCCATCGCCCATCTACAGGCGGCCGCGGCCCTGCGAGCCGACCGCGCCGAGGTCTGGCAGGCCCTGGCGCGGCTCTACCAGGAGGAAGACCGGCCCCAGGACCTCCTGGGCGCGCTGGAATCCGAGATCGAGACCGGACCGGACCCGGAGCGCGCGCTGGTTCTTCACTCGAGGGCGGCAGAGCTCTGTGTCGGAGATTGTGCCGATCCGTCGCGGGCGGCTCTCCACTACGAGCAGGTCCTCTCCCTGGATCCGACTCACTCGCTGGCCGGCGAGTTCCTGGTCGAGCAGCTCAGTGTCGAGGAACGCCACGCCGATCTCGCCCGGGTTCTCGAGACGCGACTCACAGCCCTTCAATCGGAGCGGGAGACAGCCGACGGAGCCGACTCCGGGGAGCGGGATCGCTGCGAGACTGAGATCTCCTTGCGGATCCGCATCGCTGCTCTGCGCTCGGGCCCCCTGGACGACGTGGACGGAGCCATCGAGATGCTCGCGCCTGCGGCTGAGGAAGGCGACGCCCTCACCGTGGTTGCCGAGCCGCTGGCCGATCTCTACCAGCGCGCGGGTCGCGACGACGAACTGATCCAGCTATGCGAACGCGCAGCCGCCGCGTGCGAGGCTGCCCTGGAGCGAAGCAACTGGTACCTCCGCATGGGCGACGCCCTGCGCAGGCGCGGCGACTACGCTTCCGCCGCCGGCTCGTACCGTCAGGTCTTGGCGGAACGGCCCGATGACCAGAGCGCTCCGAGCGCGCTGCGGGACATCTACCGGCGCCTCGGAGAGACCGAGCCCCTGGTGCGGCTGCTCGAAGCCGAGCTCTCCCGGATCGGCGGCGTCGAGGAGATCCCGATTCGGATGGAGCTGGCGGCGCTGCTGGAGGGCTCCCTCTCCCGCCCCGAAGACGCCCTGCGGCATCTTCGCCGTGTCCTGCAGATCGAGCCCGGCCACGTCCAGGCGCTCGGGCGGGCAATGGGACTCGCCGAGCGGATGGAACGAACTGCTGACTGGCTCGACTTGCTGGGGATCGCGCTCGGGAGAACTCGAAGCCCCGTCGAGCGCGCTCGGCTCTTGACCCGCCGCGCCCGACTTCTGGCCGGCGAGCTCGCCCGTCCCGCGGAGGCGGCGGAATCCTTCCGGGAAGCCATCGGGCTGGATCCGGGATTGGATGAGGCGAGAAGCGAGCTTCGAGGTCTCCTGGAAACGCTGGGCGATTGGCCGGCCGTGCTGGACTGCCTCGAACTCGAGCGGCGTTACGCGGCCCGCGAGGACCACAACGGGAAGGCCGCGATCTGCGCGGAGGCCGCCGAGATCGCCGCCACCCATGTCTCCAGCGATGCCGCCCTCCCTTGGCTCGAGCGGCTCCGAGCCCTCCGCAGCGAGGATGCTTCCGTGGTCGCCCGGATCGCAGAGGTGCACAGGCAGGCCGGCCGCCGGGAGGCGGTTCTGCGCGCCCTGGAAGACGAGATCGCGCTATCTCCGGATCCCGGCCGCGTCTGTGCCCTCGAGCTCGAGCGGGCCGACATCCTGGAGAAGCAGATGGGCGCGCCGGGGCGCGCGATCGCCGCTCTCGAAGCCGCCCGTGTCGCAGACCCCGGCTCCCGGACAGTGCTGCAGAGGCTCGAGCAGCTCTATCGCGATGCCCGTCGCCCACGAGAGCAGGCCGAGATCCTCGAGCTCCTGATCGCGGACACCAGCGCCGACGACCGCCTCGAGCTGCGACGCACCGCAGCGGACCTCTACGTCGGCGCCCTGGCCCAACCCGCGCGTGCCGCGCACCAGCTGTGGGCGGCACTGGGCGAGGCGCCGAGCTGGGGCGCCGATCGGGTCGAGCTGCTGCGCGGGCTGAGCTCGGTCTTCCTGTCGCTTGGACGGAAGGATCTCTGGGCCCGCACGGCCGAGGAGGAGCTGGCCTCACTCGAACCCGAGGAAGAGGTCTTCGCCGAGCGGAGGAGAGAGCTCCAGCTCGAGCTTGGCCGAGCGTACGATTCCGAGCTCGGTCGTCCCGATGCGGCACTCCGACACCTCCGCGAATTCGTGGATGGTGGCGTCGCGGCCGAACACGCCAAAGATCCGAGCCGCTTCGAGGAGGCCAAGAAAGCCCTGCTGCGCCTGCTCCGCGCCGGGCGAAACGACATCGAGCTCGAGCGACGGCTGAGCCAACACCTGGCTCGGAGCGCGCCGGCACCCGATCCCGGCAAAGACGACCACTCCCAGGCTGGCAACGCGCCTCGAAGGGAGGCGGACCTCTGGCTCGAGCTGGCGCGCCTGCGCCGCGAACGTCTTCACCAACCCTGCAAGGCGGCCGACGCCTTCCGCGAGGTGCTTGCCCGAGATCCGCAGGACCTCGATGCCATCCGCGGTCTGCGCGGCGTCAGCGAGCAGGTGGGCAACCACGAGGCAGTGGCGCGCTCCCTCGAAATGGAGCTCGAGCAGAATCAGTCGCTCTCGAATCGGGCGCGGGCCGCCCTCTACCGGAGACTCGGCCAGGTGACCTGGGAGCTGCTCGACTCGACGACCAAGGCGAGCCGCGCCTTCGCCGCGGCTCTGGAGGCGGATCCCGGCGATCTCGTCTCACTCCGCTCCCTCGAATCCCTCTTCGAGACGATGGAGGACTGGCGCGGCGCGCTGGACCTCTACGAGAGCGAGGTCGAGATCCTCGGCGACGCCGAGCCGGAACGCCGCAAGACCGCCTGGCTTCGTGCCGGAGAGCTGGCCCGCACCCAGACGGATGAACCCGAGCGAGCCGCCCGTGCCTACCAGGCCGCCGCGGAGATCGGCGAGCTGCCCGTGGACAGGCGTCGCGAGTGGGCGGATCTCTACCAACGTCTGGATCGACCCGATCGCTTCGCCGAGGTCTTCGCGAGCTGGTGTGATGACCCTCAATCCGGTGCATCCGCTGGCGATCACCTCCTCCTGGCCCGCACGCTCGAGCAGCTGGATCAGCCCGACGAGGCCCTGACGCGTGTGGAATGCGCGCTGCAGGCGGATCCCGGCAACGTCGTTGCCTGGGACACGGCGGCGCGGCTCCGTGAGGCTCGCGGCGAGGCGAGCGCGGCTGCCGAAGCACTGGAGAAGGCCGCCGACTGCCTGGATGGAGGGGAGTCCGCCGCGCGTCGCTACCGAGCAGCGACGCTGACCGAAGCCAGCGATGCCGAGTGGGCAGCGACGCTACTGGAACGCGCGGTCACCGCCGATCCGGCTCTGGCGGTCGCCGAAGCGATGCTCGCCCGGGTCGCCTTCGCTCTGGGAAGACGAGCCCAGGCGAAGCGGGCGGCCGAAATCGCCCTCGAACTGGCCAACGGCGGTGCGGAGCTCGATGAGGCAGCTCGCCTGGAGACCGCCCTGATCGGAGGCCGAGCTGCGCGATCCCTGGAGTGCCTGGAGCCGGCGGCGCGCCTGTACGGTGGCGCCCTCGAGATCTCCCCGCGCCACGCCGAGGCGCTCGCCGCGAGGGGCGAGCTGCTCTTCGACCTCGGCGATCGGGAGGGCGCACGGCTGGCCCTGGAGGCGCGCCTCGGACTCGACACGCCCGACCCGGATCGCGCCCACCACCTGTGCCTGATTGCGGCGAGCTTAGAGGCCAACGATCCGGAAGCCGCCCTGGAGCGCTACGCCGATGCCGTCGAGCTGGATCCGGGCCTCGACAGGGCACACGGCGGCCTGGTCGCGAATCTCGAGAGTCTCTCCCGGATCGACGAGGCGGTGAACGCACTCCAGGTCTGGGCAGCTCGGGCGAGCGACAGCAAGGACCGGGCCGAGCGTCTGGTCCGCGCTGGCGAGCTGGAGCTGGAACGCGAGGAACGCGAAGAGCCCGCCGAGGTCCTGCTGCGCGAGGCCACTGCGGTCTGCCCGCAGATCGCGCGGGGATGGCTGCTCCTGGCGGATCTGCTCTGGTCCCGAGGACGGAACGCCGAGGCCCTCGATCTCTCGACACGCGCTCTCGACGCGATCGGAGACGTCCCCGAACGCTCGGCGATCGCCCTGATCCGCGCCCGAGCCCTCGAGAGGCAGGGCGATCGGCGCGAGGCCGCCGCTGCCTACCGCGAGGCCACGCGGACCGAGAGCACCTGCCAAGAGGGCGCCCTGGCCGGTGCGCGTCTATTGCGCTGCCTCGGCGAATGGCGCGAGGCCGCCAGTGTCCTGACCAGCTTCGTGGATGCGCATCCCGACTCTGAGTCTCCGCTCATCGCGCCCGCCCTTCACCAGCTGGGACGGCTCCTGGCGGGCCCACTCGAGGACGTGGAAGGTGCCGTTTCTGCCTACCGTCGGGCCATTGCCGCCGATCCCGAGCTTCGGGATGCGCGAATCGCCCTGGCGGAGCTGCTGGCGCACCGCCCAGAATGCTGGAACGAGGCGATCGAGCAACACCGGGACCTGCTTCAGGAGAAGCCGGTTCGGCTCGGCTCCATCCGAGCGCTGCTTCGCATCTCGCACGGACGCGGTTCGGATGTCGGGGTGGCGACGGGACTCGCCATCCTGCGCGCCCTCGGCGCGGCGACGCCCGAAGAGCGGATCGAGGCCCCCGCACTACCGCCCGTATCTCCCGCGAACCGGCCCTCCATGAGCGACCCGGTCTGGGAGGCCGCGCGTCGAATCGCCCAGGAAGCCGCCCAGGAGATCGGTGAGGCCCTCGGGGTGGGAAACGGTCCCGAGGCCCGTGAGAGCGAAGCTCTGAATCCCATGGCGGAGCTCCGCGCCGCAGCGATCGCCGCCGAGGGGGAGCTGTCGGCGCCGGCGCTGGTGCCGCTGCCCACCCCCGAACTCGCCTCCGCGATCACGCTGGTCGCCCAGTTGGCGCTGGAGGTTTCCAGCGTCAGCGCCGAGGGTGGACTGGTGAACGCCCTCTCCTCGAGCCTGGGCCGACGCGCCAGGCGACGTGTGCGCAAGGTCCTCGGAGAAGTCGACGCGGCGGCCATCGCGTCGATCGATTTCGAGGCTTGGCGCGCTGATCTCCGTGGGCTGGCCAGCGCCCGAGTCCTGGAATCCAGCGGTGTCGAGCTCCGACTCGCTCTCACCGCCTGGCTCCAGCCCGGTGACGGCGATGATGCCGAGGCAATCCCGCCCGAGGCGGACGTGAGCCAGCTCGTCGCCACTCGCCCCGAAGCCCTCTCCCTGCTGCGAAGCGTCATCAGCGCGTGGGTCGAGGTGCTGTGAGGCTCGGAAGGACCCGAGAAGCGAGGAGGACATCCGATTTCCTTTAGCTCCTCTCGAGAGCGGGAAAGGCGGTTCCGTCGCAGAGCGGTTCGCGTTCTCGTCGACTTCCAGGTCAGCACGGGTATCCACTGCAAGTACGCCACGACCCTCGGCGCCGGCGGTCTCTTCATCGAGACCGAGGAACCCATCGAGATCGGCACGCCGATCAGGGTTCGATTCCGCTTACCGGAATGCGACCAGGTCCACGAGATCCAGGGACGCGTCGCCTGGCACCAGCGGGCCACAGCCGACGCACCCGCCACTCGAGCACCTGGAATGGGGATCGAATTCGTGGACGCGGCGGGGACCGCGGCCTTGGTACGAGATCTCGACCGGCTAGGCTGAAGCCCCGACCGGCGTCCGCAGCGGAACGAAGTCCGACGCGCCGCGAGCCTGCGGCACGGGACCCTCGATCCTCCAGGCTTCGGGCGTGTTCAGGATCTCGCTGACCAGCTGCTGGTGAAGAGCGTGACCCCCGCGTTCGACGACGATGTGGCCCTCGATGGGCATGCCGATCAGCGCGAGGTCACCGATCAGGTCGAGAACCTTGTGCCGCACGAACTCGTCGGCCCAGCGGAGCCCGTCACGGTTGAGCACGCGGCTCTCGTCCATCACTACCGTATTGTCGAGATTGCCGCCGCGGGCGAGACCGTTGCGCCAGAGGGCCTCTACCTCGTGGAGGAAGCCGAAGGTGCGCGCTCGACAGATCTCGCGCTCGAAGCTCTGTCCGCTCAGGGCGAAGCCCTTGAGCGTCTGACGGCCGATGGCGGGATGGGTGTAGTCGACGGAGTAGCTGACCTGGAGCGAGCGAGCAGGATCGATACGGATCGACCGCTCGCCATCTCGTATCTCGATGGGCTCGCGGATGCGCATCCTGCGGCGCTCGGAGCTCTGGGTAAAGATACCGGCGGCGCGGATCAGGAAGACGAAGGACGCAGAGCTCCCATCCATCACCGGAATCTCGGGTCCGTCGACCTCGACGCGGACGTTGTCGATACCCAGGCTGTAGAGGGAGGCGAGCAGGTGTTCGACCGTGCCGACGGTCGCGTCGCCGCAGCCAAGCGTGGTGGCGTGCGAGGTGGACGCGACGGACCGAGGTTTCGCTGGAATCTCGACGGGATGCGCCAGATCGGTGCGCGCGAAGACGATTCCCGCATCCGAACGCGCAGGGTACAGGGTCAGCTGAACGGGCTCACCGGTGTGAAGTCCAATACCCGTACACGAGATCTTCTCTGCAATCGTACGCTGATTCACCGCCCGTCTCCCCCCCCTTGCACCGTTGACTGCGGTTTCTCACCACGCGGGAAACCGGCATTTGTTCCGATTCCACAGGCGCTCGGGAGGGGAGCGAAGCAAACTGCGTGCCGAAGTTGAGGGAACCCGGGCCAAGAAAATGAAGCGGAGATTACGTTGGTGATTCGAATGCTTAGCGTGATGCAGCTCACACAAATGAATTATCCCCCTCGGGGGCGTTCAACATGAAGGCCCAATGAAAGTGACGTTTGCGTTACGTCCGTGACGAAGTGATCACGGAAGGCAAAGTGCGGATCACCCGCCACCCTGAGTCGAGCTCTTGGAGAGCTTGGCCTTCACCTGGGTGACGATCTCCCCTGCGCTCTGGAAGCGCTCGTCGGGATTCTTCTTCATGCAGATAGTGATGATCTCCGCGATGAGATCCGGAAGCTTGGGATTCGCCTCCCGCGGGTCTGGCGGCGGCGTGTGCACGTGGTGGTAGGGAACGTTGCCCTCGTGGAACGGAAGCGAGCCGGTGGCCAGCTCGAAGAGGGTCACTCCCAGGCTGTAGATGTCGGTGCGGTGGTCCACGTTCTTGCCCAAGGTCTGCTCGGGGCTCATGTAATAGGGAGTGCCCGAAACCAGCGTCGTGTGGTTGCGCACCTCCTCGATGACCTTGGCGAGTCCGAAGTCCATGATCTTGGCCTTCTTGTCGCGGGTCCACATGGTGTTCGCGGTCTTGACGTCGCGGTGAACCACCTTCTGATCGTGGGCGAAGGCGAGTGCCTCGCACATCTGGAGGAGCACGTGGAGCACACCATTGGGTGAGATGACACCGCGCCTGCGAACGATCTCCTTGAGGGTCGTGCCGTCGACGTACTCCATGGCGATGTAGTAGCGGCCATCCTGCTCCCCCGCATCGTAGACTGTCACGATGTTCGGGTGGTTCAGCTTGGCGGCGCTCTTCGCCTCGCGGAGGAAGTTCTTCAGGGCCTCGGGATTGTCCTTGAGGGCGTCCGGGAGCACCTTGAAGGCGACCGGCCGGTCGAGGACGGTGTCGTGGGCCTTGTAGACGATCCCCATTCCCCCGCGGCCGAGCTCTCCGACGACCTGGTAGCGGCCGGGGCGACCGCTCGGAGGGCCGGCTGTCTCCTGGGTGGTGGCCAGCGACTCCGTGGAGCGATTCTCCCCGGCCTTGGAGCGGGCCATCTCCAGGCGCTTCTCCACGTCTTTGTAGTGGTAATCGAAGGTCAAGATCTTCTCGTATAGATCCACTGCCTCCTGGAACTCGTCGGCGGCCTCGTGAGCGGTGGCGAGGCGGTAGTACGCATCCCTGTTGTCATTGTCGAGCTCCAGATCTCCAATGGCCTGGCGCAGCTTCTTGATCGCGAGTGTGTATTTGCCTCTGGAGCAGAAGATGTCGCCGAGCAGGGAGGAAGCCGCGCCGAACCCGGGCTCATTGGACTTCACCTGCTGGAGCAGCTTGATGGCGTCGTCGTCCATTTCCTCGCGGTGAAGGATCTCCCCCGCCTCGAGCATCCGGCCCGCCTTCGCGAGGTTGGAGGCTTGCCGACGAACCTTCCCCAGCTGCGCGCAGCATTCGGCCGCCTCTTCGAATTGGCTGATCTGCTCGTAGTTGGCGGCGGCTCGGGCGTAGTCGCCCCCCAGCTGGAACATCTCTGCGGCCTGGGCCGCATCGCCTTGCCGCTCGTAGCACTCACCGGCCTTGTTGAGATTCTGGAGCTTGCGGTACAGGTCGCCAGCGGCGAGGAAATCGCCGGCTTGAATCAGCAGTCGCGCAGCCTCTTCGTCGTCGCCCCGGTCCCGGTGGTGTTCACCGAGGATCTGTGCGGCCGCCTGCTCCTCCCCGACCTGTCGCAGCGCGTCGGCGGCCTTGACGGGATCACCTGCGCGCAAGAAGAGCTCGGACGCCTTGGAGAAGTGCTCGAGGCGAAGGGCCACATCGGCGGCGGCGCTGAAGCAACCTCCCTTCTCGAGGACCCGCTCCGCGGATTCCAGATCTCCGGCGTGGTCGTGGAGCTTCCCGGCCTGAAGCACCAGCTTCCGAAGCTCCTTCTCCTTGGCCGGATCCTGGCCGCCTCCGACCCGCACCCCCTCCTCCAGGATCACCGCCTCCAGAGCCTTGGCGGCCCGGGCCCACTCCTCCGCCTTGAGGAAGGCCTGGGCGGCGTGGCGGTGAAACTCGCACTCGGCGTAGCACTCACCGGCCTGGATATGTCTGCCCGCCTTCTCGAACATCTCCGCTGCGACGCTCATACGGCCGGCCTTGAGGTAGCTCTCCGCCGCCCGAGCAAACTCGTTCGTCGAGGCGAAAATCGTGGCTGCGATCTCGTGCTGGCCCGCTCGGATGTAGAGCTCCGCCGCCTCGCTGAAGCGGTTCTGGTCGTGACGCACCTCGGCGGCCCGCACCAGATCCTCGTCCTGCTCGAAGTACCCTGCCGCTTGGTCGAGAAGACCGCTGCTCAGGCACAGCTCGGCGGCCTCCGGGATCTTTCCCTTCTTCGCCAGCGCCGCGGCCTGCTTCAGGACCTGCTTGGCGAGGCGCTTGTCGACGGTTACGGGGTCGGCGTCCTCCTGGATCTCGACAGCCTCCTCCTCGGCCGACAGGTGCACGCCTCGCCGCACCGAGAGCAGCAGCACCGCCACCCCCGCGCCGAGCAGCCCAAGCGCAGGCAGCCCGGCGAGCGCACTCTGGATGGAAGCAGCGTTGAGGTCGCTCTCCAGGAGCGCAGCCAGGGGACCGGTGACTGCAGCGAGCAGGGCCCTTCCGGTGGCCACCAGTCCGCTCTCCGGGAAATGGCCCGCGCCGAGCCCGAAGGCGCCGACGATGAGACACAGCAAAGCCAGGAGAAATCCGAGAACGCGCAAGATCATGGGCGGGCCAGCACTCCCTGTCTGGGCCGGATGCGGGAAGCCCCGGCGTAAAGCCCTATCGGCGTTCCGGGGATCTCCGTTGAGCCTCACGGGGGCGTATCCGACCCGGGAGGGGGCCTGGACAGCTGCTAGAAGAGCTTTTCCTGGCCCCGCTTGGTCCGACGAACCCGACCCGGGGGACCGCCGCGGGGCTCGAGGCCGAAGTGTACGAAGGCGTTGCGCGTCGCCGTGCGGCCCCGGGGCGTGCGGTCCAGGAATCCACCCTTGATCAGGAAGGGCTCGACGAGATCCTCCAATGTCCCCTTGTCCTCTCCGACCGCGGCGGCAAGGGTATCGAGGCCCACCGGACCCCCGTCGAACTTCTCGATCAGGGTGCGCAGCACCGCCTGGTCGAGCTTGTCGAAGCCCATCTCGTCGACGTCGAGGCGCTCGAGGGCGTAGCGCGCCATGTCGCCACCAATGGGGGCGTCGAGGCCGTTCTCCACGGAGTTGAAGTCGCGCACCCGGCGCAGCAGCCGATTGGCGATGCGCGGTGTACCGCGAGAGCGGCCGGCGATCACGCCGGCGGAATCGTCGTCGAGGTCGATCTGGAGCAGGCGCGCGGAGCGGCGCAGGATTTCCACCAGGTCCTCCGCCGGGTAGTAGTCGAGGCGGGCGGACCAGCCGAAGCGATCGCGCAGCGGAGAGGTCAGGAGCCCGGCTCGGGTGGTGGCACCCACCAGGGTGAAGCGCGGCAGGTCGATCCGGATGGAGCGCGCACTCGGTCCCTGGCCGATCAACACGTCGAGCTGGAAGTCCTCCATGGCCGGGTAGAGGATCTCCTCCACGGCGGGAGACAGGCGGTGGATCTCGTCGATGAAGAGCACGTCGTCCTGCTCGAGGTTCGAGAGCAACGCCGCGAGATCTCCAGCCCTGTCGAGGACCGGACCGCTGGTGGCGCGAAACTGGGCCCCCATCTCCCGGGCGACGATTCGCGCGAGGGAGGTCTTCCCGAGGCCGGGCGGACCGTAGAAGAGCAGGTGATCCAGGGACTCGACGCGCTCCCGCGCGGCGGCGATGAAGACCGCCAGGTTCTCCCGGAGGCGATCCTGACCCACCATCTCCCCCAGGGACTGGGGGCGGAGCTTGTCCTCGAATCCGCCCTCACCGGGGAGGGGGTCCGCACACAGCGGAGAGCTCCCGAACGCCGACTCGCTCACTTCGCCAACCTCCGCAGCGCGGCCCGCACCAGGTCCTCGATTGCCGTCGCTCCGCCCAGCTCGTCGATCACGTCGGCGCTGACCCGTTCCGCTTTCGCCTTCGGAATCTGCAGGTTGAGCAGGGCGGAGAGCAGCTGGTGACGGATCTCACTGTGAGCGGGCGGCTGGGGGCCCAGGCCGGCTCCGAGACGGAAATCCGGGCTCACTCCGGCCAGATCCTCTGCCCGGTCCCGAAGCTCCACCACGATCCGCTCCGCGGTCTTCGCGCCGATCCCGGGGACCGCCCGCAGCGCCGCGGCATCGCCCTCACGGATGGCGGCCACCAGCGCTCCGGCCTCGATCCCGGAGAGAATGGTCTGGGCCAGCTTGGGGCCGATCCGGCTGGCGTGGAGCAGCATCTCGAAGGCCTCCCGCTCGCTCTGGGTGAAGAAGCCGTAGAGCTGAAAGGCATCCTCACGCACGTGGGTGTGAATCCGCAAGGCGACAGTCTTGCCCTCATCGGGGAGACGGGTGAAGGTCGACAGGGGAATCAGGGCCTCGTAGCCGACCCCGTTCACACCGAGAAGGACACGCGTCGGCGCCTTCTCGAGCAGCACCCCTTCGAGGCGGGCGATCATCGCGAGCGCCTCATCACGAAGCCGCTACCGGACCGCCCGGCGCGGGAGTGCCGGCGAGGCGTGCCCCGGGCCAGGTCGGCGAACTGGCCGCGGTGGGCCCTGCAGATCGCCGCCGCCAGCGCATCGGCCGCATCCTGGGGTGGCTTGCCTTCCAGCCGGAGGATTCGCTTCACCATCACCTGGACCTGGGCCTTCGCCGCGGCACCGGTCCCGACGACCGCCTGCTTGATCTCCCGAGCCGAGTACTCCTCCACCGGGAGACCGGCCGCGGCGACAGCGGCCAGAACGGCGCCCCGTGCCTGCCCCAGGATCAGGGCCGAGCGGGGGCTCGACGATACGAAGACCTGCTCCACCACTGCCAGATCCGGGGCGTGGGCTTCGATCACCTCAGCGAGACCGGACTGGATCGCCGCGAGCCGCACCGCGAGCTCCTGGCGCCTGGGAGGCCGCAGGGTCCCGTGGGTCAGGTGGACGAGCTTCGCGCCCACACGCTCCACGACGCCGTAGCCGGTTACGCTCGAGCCGGGATCGATTCCCAGGATGCGCATCGCGCTCCCGCGGAGGACTGGTTGATAGCGGAGGGGGTGGCAGCCATCATCTTAGGCGAATCTCAGGCGAAATTCGCCATCGCCTCTTCGGATATGTCGAAATTCGCGTAGACCGCCTGGATGTCGTCCAGATCGTCCAAGGCGTCGGCGAGCCGCAGCATCGACTCGGCATCTCTGCCCTCGAGCCTCACCAAGGTGATGGGCTCCATCCGGATGGACGCGGACGACACTTCGAAGCCCGAGCCCACCAGCGCCGCCTTGACCGCGTCGAGCTCCGAGGGAGTGGTGACCACATCCAGGGAGTCGTCGTTCTCCAGCACGTCGAGGGCCCCGGCCTCGAGGGCTGCCTCGAGCAGCGCATCCAGATCCGTGCCCTCCGGCGGGATGCTGATGATGCTCTTCTTCTCGAAGAGGTAGGCCACGCAGCCCGTAGACCCGAGATTCCCCCCATTCTTGGTGAAGACGTGACGAACCTCGCTGACGGTGCGCTTCCGGTTATCCGTCAGGACTTCCACCAGCACGGCAGTCCCCCCGGGACCATAGCCCTCGTAGATCACCTCCTCGTAGGTCACCTCCTCTCCGCCACCGATGCCCTTCTGGATCGCCCGCTGAATGTTGTCCTTGGGCATGTTGGCAGAGCGTGCCTTGTCCATGGCCAGCCGCAGGCGAGGGTTCGCATCGGGATCTCCTCCACCCATCTTGGCGGCCGTGGCGATCTCGCGGATCAGCTTGGTGAAGACCTTCCCGCGCTTGGCGTCCGCTGCGCCCTTTTTGCGCTTGATCGTCGACCACTTGGAATGTCCGGACATCGCGCTGAACCACTTAGCACGTGCGCTAGAGCCAGGAAACCGCTCAGGAATCCACCGCTTTTGCCGATACAGAAAGAGGTTTGCTGCGGCCTCCGCGTCGCGCTGTAGGGGAATCTTATCATGGCGGAGATCGCCGTCGGAATCGACCTGGGAACCAGCAACTCCTGCGTCTCGATCGCACGAGGCGGCAACGTGGAGGTGTTGGCGAACGCCTACGGAGAGCCCGTGACC
>Ga0307423_1001063_pt1 | contig 17151 bp, 19 predicted proteins | sample SalMarWE160310MG_FD_202154 | JGI IMG/M metagenome (GOLD analysis project Ga0307423, IMG submission 202154) | Salt marsh sediment microbial communities from the Plum Island Ecosystem LTER, Massachusetts, United States - WE1603-10 | ecosystem: Environmental > Aquatic > Marine > Intertidal zone >...
GAAAAAACTCTGCGACCTCAACACAATATTCGTGCCTAACCGCTCCTTCAGCGTGTATGCGGGCTACGAGAACATAGAAGAAAAGTTCACGGTGCCGCTTATGGGCAACAGGTACATGCTCCGAACCGAAAAGCGCAACACCCCCCGAAACCAGCAGTACCTCCTCCAAACCGCAGGCATAAACACACCGAAAATATTCAATTCGCCCAGCGAAATCGACCGCCTCGTCATCGCCAAGGTTCCCGAGAAAACACGCGCCATAGAACGCGCCTTCTTCTATGCCTCGTCGCCAGAAGAATACGAGAAAACCGCGAAGGAACGCATACGACAAGGAATAATCACCGAAGACGCGCTTGAGGAATCCATCATTGAAGAATACGTCCTCGGAGCCAAGTTCAACGCTAACCTGTTCTGGTCGCCCCTAACCGACAAGATAGACCTCCTCGGATTCGACCGCCGCATACAGACGGACCTTGACGGTGTGCTTGACCTTCCAGCGCCTGAGCAGCTTGAGCTGCGGATTCCCACGCAGAACATCGAAATTGGCCATATGGGTGCGACCATGCGTGAAAGCCAGATAGAGAAGATGTTCACGGCTGCCGAAAAGTTCGTGGAAACCTGCAAGAAGGAGTATCCGCCTGGCATGATAGGGCTTTTCGCTCTTCAAGGCGCCGTAACCAAAGACTTGAAGTTCTACGTTTTCGACGTGAGCCCACGCGTTCCCGGCTGTCCATGCGTTGAGCCAACGTCGCCTTACATGAAGTACAAGTACGGCTTTGAAGTGGGGCCAGGCAGGCGCGTAGCCATGGAAATCAAGTGCGCCGTGAAAGAGGGCAGGCTTGCGGAAGTGGTAACGTGATAACAAGCAAAGACTCCGCTGCGATGCTGAAAAAATACGATTTAGAAAACCTCGCCATCGGCACCTTAGGCTCGCACTCCGCCCTGAACATTTTCAAGGGCGCAAAGGAAGAAGGCTTCCGCACCGTATGCGTATCCACCGAAAAAAACGCAATGCTTTACAAGAAATTCCCTTTGGCAGACGAAATAATTATCGTAAAAAACTTCACCGAACTTTTGAATCCAGCGTTGCAGGAGAAGCTTCGCAGCTTAAACGTCATCTTGATTCCCCACGGGTCGTTCACGGCTTATTTGAGCACCGAACAGTTAACACGCAGCCTCCACGTGCCCATGTTCGGAAACCGCCAGCTGCTTCGCTGGGAAGCTAACCGCGAAGAACAAGCCGACTGGCTTCGCAAGGCAGGGCTTCTTTTGCCTGCCACCTTCAAAACGCCAGACGAAATCGACCGCCTCGTCATCGCCAAGCTGCCTGGAGCGAAAGGTGGCAGAGGCTACTTCCTTGCTAATTCGCCGTCGTCTTTCCGCAAGAAATCCAAGGAAATGATAACCCGCGGCTTGCTCCGAGAAGAAGACGTGGACAAAATTCACCTGCAAGAGTACGCTTTAGGCGTGAACGTTTACCCCAGCTACTTCAGCAGCATAATCAAAGACGACGTGGAGTTCTTGGCGGTGGACCGCCGCTACGAATCCGCCGTGGACGCCATAGGCAAAATCCCCGCAAGCGAGCAGCTGGAAATAGACGTGAACCCCACGTACACCATTGTGGGCAATTTTCCCATAGTTCTCCGCGAATCCCTGCTTCCTGAGCTTATCCGCATGGGCGAAAACGTGCACAAAAAAGCCGTGGAGCTTGCCCCACCAGGCATAATTGGCCCGTTCTGTTTGGAAACCGTGATAACGGATGACTTGAAGATTTACACGTTTGAGATTTCAGCGCGCATCGTTGCAGGCACAAACATCGGCATAGGCACCTCGCCTTACGCGTATTTGAGGTACGGCGCTGACATGTACATGGGACGCCGCATAGCTTTGGAGTTGAAAGAAGCCCGTGAACAAGGCAGGCTCCCCGATGTGCTGGCGTAAACTGGGTAGATAATCGGCTGTGAAGTTATAGAAGCCTCCTCTAGTATTTTCTTCCATAGCAGATAATAAGGATAACAACGTGACCCTACCTTGGGAGAAGGATTTGGCGGAGAAAGACAAAATCTACAGTTGGCTATTCGTGAACACGGTCCCGTTGATGTATGAAGAGAAAAAGATTGAGCGGCAGAGCAAAATAGAAACCTGGCTGAACCTCTACGAGCTCACCAGAGAACTAAACATCCAAAAACCAGCCCAAGCTCCAGCGAACTCACCAATCAACTACGTAAGCTAAGACAAACTTCCACTACGCGATTGAAATTTTCGCGCGCCCTCTCATTTTTGTAACGCCTCAACACAGCAATAGCTTCCTCGCGGTTTACTTCACCAAGCACTTCAGCCACCGCTTTCGCTACTGCACCGTGGCTTGTGAAGAGAAACTGGCAAACAGAGGTTACATTCGCAGGTTTCCTGTCGACGCTGGCGGTTTCAAAATCAACAAGAAACGGCTCATGCTGCTTATCCACGATTATGTGCTTGGGCGCCTTGCTGAGTTCCCCATGATCTAAGCCGACGCTGTCCAGACGCCAACACTGCTCCAATACTCCACCCAAAACTTCTCGCACAAGCTTTTTCTCCCTATGCTCAGAGAGCCACTCTGGCAGCAACCAGCCGTCAACAAGCTGCATCAAAAGAAAGTTCCTGCTCACGCCGATTAATTTGGGTCCAACATGCACGCTGTTGGCTCTGGCAAGCATCTGCGCCTCATGCTCCAGCCCCGCTCGGTCAGCATCCACCCTGCGAATCTTCAAAGCCACCCTTTCCCCGTCCAAATGAGCAGCTACGACGATGCCAACGAAGCCTTTACCCAACACAGGCACGTTGAAAGCGCTTGCCTCCCCAGCGAACTCCACCGCCCTAACCCCGTGCCCACGTAGTTCCTCAAGGCGACTTTCCAGTTCAGCCTCGCTTGCTCTGGGATAGCTGAGAACTGACGCGTACGGCTCAACATTGAGGTTTTCCGTGAGTACTGTGGTTGGCGCTTTCATACTTTTTATCCTTTAGTCAGAAGGTAACTGGTGCCGAATTATAAATTTAATAGGCGCTGTTTATTCAGTAAAATCTATCTTTAAGCAGGTCGAATGAATGCCGAAGTTTAGACACACAGCTGAAATTCTAGGGTTGATGGGTAAGAAAGAGTTTATCAGGAACTTGGGAATCCTTGCGCACATTGACCATGGGAAGACAACGTTGACTGACTCTTTGCTAGCCGGAACTGGGTTGCTGGCGCCGCAAGTGGCGGGTTCCGCCCGAGTCCTGGACTACCTTGAAGAAGAGCAGAAGCGCGGCATAACCATGAAAACCGCCAACATTTCCCTCCTTTACCGAACCGCCGACGGCTCGTTCATCGTCAATTTGGTGGATACGCCTGGTCACGTGGACTTCACGGGCAAAGTCACCCGAGCCCTGCGCACAATCGACGGCGCAGTCGTGCTTGTTGACGCGGTGGAAGAAGTGATGGCGCAAACGGAAATGGTCGTTCAGCAGGCACTTGAAGAACGCGTGCGCCCCGTGCTGTTCATAAACAAAGTTGACCGCCTAATCACCGAACTGCAGCTAAACGCCGCGGAAATCCAGAAAAAACTCACCCACATAATAGCCCGATTCAACGACCTCATCGAAATCCACGGAGAACCACCATTTAAAACACAGTGGAAAGTAAACTCCGCCCAAGACAACGTCGCATTCGGCTCAGCTCTGCACAAGTGGGGCTTCACCTTAACCACGGCACAGCAGGAAAACGTGAAATTTAGCGACATAATACACGCGTACAAAAACGGCGAGCACGAAAAACTGCGGAAGCGGCTCCCACTTCCCAACGGTACCGTGTGGAAAAAATCTGGAAAGGGAACATAGCCTCAGAGGTGGGACAAGCAATGACGAACTGCGACGACCACGGACCAGCACTCATGTGCATAACAAACGTCCAAGCATCCCAGAACGAGGAGTTAGTTGCTACTGGTCGCGTGTTTGCGGGCAAGGTGAAAACGGGAGACAAGGTTTACCTTGTTAACGCTCAGGCGGAAAGCGTGATTCAGCAGGTTTCCATTTACATGGGGGCTTTCAGGGAACCCGTGGAACAAGTGGCGGCTGGCAACTTGGCGGCTTTAACTGGGCTGGAACAGGCGAAAGCTGGCGAAACCATAGTTGCAGCGGAACAAAAAGAAGGAGTGGTTCCGTTTGAGCAGGTGCGATACGTTTCGGAGCCTGTTGTTACGGTGGCGGTTGAGCCTAAAAATCCTGCAGAACTGCCCACGCTTCTCGCTGCCGTTGACCAGCTTGCGAAGGAAGACCCGAACCTCGTCGCGTCGGTGAGCAGAGACACGGGCGAGCGTCTCCTGAGCGGAATGGGTGAACTGCACCTTGAAATCGCCGTGAAGCACCTGCGGACCATGCTTAGCGGCACGGAAATCTCCGCTTCTCCGCCAAGAGTCGTTCACAGAGAAAAAGCCACACGAAAAGGCATAACCGCCACCGCGTTGAGCCCAAACCAACAGAACAACTTCACCGTGCAAGTGGAACCCTTAAATGAAAACTTCAAAGCCACGACACAAGAGTCTGAGGTGGGAAAGGTCGAGGGTGCCCTTGCGGTTGATGAGCATGGAAACGTGTTGGTGGATTGCACAGGCAAAACCGAGCAGTTCGGCGAGTTTTTGGATTTTATTGTTTCTGGCTTCACGTTCGCGTGTAACGCGGGTCCATTGTGTGGGGAACCGATGCGGGGCGTTCAAGTCAACTTGTTGGATGTTCAGCTTAGCGAGAGCGCGGAGCATCGCGGGCCAGTGGAGGTTATGCGTGGCGTGGGCAAAGCGGTTTTCGGCTCCTTCCTAACGGCTAAGCCAGTGCTGCTTGAACCCGTCTACAAAACAGTTATCTCTGTGCCTACAGAGCTTGCTGGGGCGTGCTCGCGGATTGTAAGCGCTAGGCGCGGGAAAATCGGGGGGTTTGAGCAGAAAGGCACGTTCACCGTGCTCACCAGTTTCATTCCAGTTGCAGGAACTTTCGGGTTGTCCGCTAAGCTTCGGTCAGCAACTTCCGGCAGAGCCTTCTGGCAGTCAATGTTTGACCACTGGGAAAAAATGCCTCAAAAACTGGAAACCCGCGCCATCGCAGAAGTTCGAAAACGGAAAGGCTTGCCCCAGGAGGTTCCGAGTGCAGAGCGGTTCTTGGAGGGAAGTCCATGAGGCTTGACGGGGTTCCTTTCAACTTGGATGTTACGCTTTGCTGCGGGCAAGTGTTCAGGTGGGACAGAAAGGGCGACTGGTGGTACGGTGTCGCAAGAGACAAAGCCTTCAAGGTGCGCCGAGCCAGCGGGGAACTGGATTTTGCAAACGCGGACTGGAGGTTCGTTGAGCACTATTTCGGGTTAGATGACGACCTGCAAAAAATCCGCGATGCCATGAGCAGGGACGAGCACATCAAAAAGGCGCTTCGGGAGTTTTGGGGTATGCGCATCATCAGGCAGGAGCCGTGGGAGTGCCTCATCTCCTACATCTGCGCAACGTACAAGAACATTCCCGCAATACGGCAAATGCTGCTGAAACTGTCACGGAAATTTGGGGAGAAAACGGTTTTTGAAGGCATGGAGTTCTTCACGTTCCCAACACCTAAAAAGCTGGCGGGCGCCACGGAGAGAAGCCTTGCAGAGTGCGGCTTGGGCTACCGCGCCAAGTATGTGCAGGAGACTTCGAAGCGAATTTTCGAAACAGGTTTCGAACTTGAAAGCCTACGCCAGTTGCCTTATTTGGAAGCCAAGAGGCAACTTTGTGGCTTCGCCGGTGTGGGCCCAAAAGTGGCTGATTGCGTCCTGTTGTTTTCGCTGGGCAAAACCGAGGCGTTCCCCGTGGACAGGTGGGTCGAACGCGTCATCTTGAACCACTACGTCGAAAAGCTTCCGCCTGAACTGGCGCAGAAACTTCAGCGGAGCGACGGACTCAGCAACACGGACTACGATAGGCTTAATGCTTTCGGCAGAGAATACTTCGGGAAATACGCGGGCTACGCTCAAGAATACCTGTACCACTACGAACGGGTGAACATGTAAACGCGCAGGGTAGCTTGGCGAAGCGGAAAACGTTTAAATTCCGTCAAAAACAGCAATAGTAAAGGAAACGCGTATGCGGGCCCGTAGCTCAGCTAGGCTAGAGCGCCAGGCTCATAACCTGTCGGTCGCCAGTTCAAATCCGGCCGGGCCCACCACCGTTGTCCTATTGAAAAAGCAAATTGACAATTTTTAGTGATTTTTGGTGATTTTGCAGGTTTTTTGCTGGTTAGCCGAGTTGTTTGGTTATTTCGTCTACGGTCATTATTTTTGCGTTGTAAACGTTCTCTAAGTACTTCAAGCCTTGTTCGTGGTCTTCTTTTGTGAAGGCTTCTACGCCGTCTTTGGCGACGACTATGCGGTATCCTCTGAAGAAGGCGTCTGCCGCCGTGTGCCTGACGCACATGTGGGTGTGTAAGCCGCCGAGAATCACGGTTTTCACGCCCTCACCCTTGTATAGGCTCCGCAGCAGAGGGTCTAAGCCAGTTTCGTAGAAGCCACTGTACGTCCTTTTCTCAACTTGGTAGTCTTTCGGGGACGGTTTGAGTTCGGGGATGACTTCGGCGCCTTTGGTGCCTTTGATGGCGTGGTTTCCCCACTTCTCCACGACCTCGGGGTCTTGAGGGTAATGTGCGTCGTTGCTGTAGATAACTGGCACGCCGTTTTTGCGTGCTGCCTCAATCAGCCTTTGCAGGTTCGGTATGACGTACTTGGTTCTTTTTACTTCAAGTTTTCCAGTTACAAAATCATTCAACATGTCAACAAGTATCACTGCTGGATTTTCCAAAAAACGTCACCAGTCAAAACAAGGCGCAAACAAACATTTTAACCTTGCCCAGTTGTTCTTATGTGCAGGCGGCGGCGCTCTCAAAACCGTTTGGTGGTACAAAACCAAAAGTGGTTTGGGATAACTATAAACCTCTATTTTTCGCTTATCGTGTAGAGTCCGTTTGTGAGTTTTTCTGCGCCATTTTTCTGCACAAGCACGGTGTCTTCTATGCGGACGCCGCCGTAGCCCACAAGGTAGATGCCTGGCTCAACGGTCACCGCGTTGCCCGCCACCAAAACGTCTTTGCTGTTAGGGCTTAACGTGGGCGGCTCATGTATGTCCAATCCGACGCCGTGACCCAGATTGTGCACGAAGTAGTCGCCGTAACCCGCCTCAGCAATTACCTTCCTTGCAGTAGCGTCAACAGCGGCGGCTTTTACGTTTGGCTTCACCGCCTCAAACGCTTTTTTCTGCGCCGCCTTCACCACTTGGTAGATTTTCTTTTGCTTCTCCGAGGGTTTTCCAGCCACGAAAGTTCTTGTCATGTCGGAACGGTAAAACCCGTACATGGCGCCCACATCCACAACCACTAGGTCGCCTTCCCTGATTTGCCTGTCAGAGCAGCCGCCGTGGGGAAACGCAGAGGAAACACCCGACGCCACAATCGTGTCGAAAGCCGTGCCCGAACAACCCTGCTTCCGCATCGCGTACTCGATTTCCGCCGCCACCTCAAACTCTCGGACGCCAGCCGCCACAGTTTCACGGGCGACGCGCATGCCTTCACTGGTTAACTTGGCAGCCTTGCGCATCAGCTTGATTTCTTCGGCGTCCTTAACTTTGCGAAGCTCCCGAACGAAGCCAGGGTCGACGGCAAGCATTTTTTCGTCCCCCAACGCTCTCGCAAGCCCACGCCAGCCTTCAATGTTTAAAGCGTCCGCTGCCAGCTTTCCAATTTTGAACTCTTTTGCCTGCTCAGCTATTTTATTCATCAAGTTTTCGCCGCGCTCAACCAGCTCCACTCTAGTCTCGGTCAATTCTGCTTTGGCGTGCGCATAGTTGACGCCGTAAACGTAAGCCACACATTCGCCGTCGTCTGGAATGAGCAGTGCGCTTGCGCCTGAAAAACCCGTGAAATATGTTAGGTTGGAGGGGTTGGAGATTAGCAAGCCGTTGAAGCCGTCTTTCCTGAAGGCTGCTTGTTTTAAAGCGTTTATCCTCTTCAAGGTGAGTCGCCCTTATGGTAGATTTGTTGCTGCTAGGTTTAACGGTTTCGCTTCTTTATCCGCCGGTGACGACGGGCAAGAACATCAAGTGGTCGCCGTCTTTAATTGGAGTTTCCAGACCTTTCAGCTGGTTCAGCATTACCCCGTTTAATGATAAAATGTAGTATGGTTTCAAGTCTGTTTCTGGGGGTTCGTAGACGGATTTTTTGAAGGCGTCACCATGCTTTTCCGCCAGCATGGACAGCAGGTCAACTAGTGAAGCGTCATCTTTCAGCTGCACCTGCTCGGGTTGTTTCAAATCTAAGGTTTGTTTGATGCTTCCCAAATAGTCAACTGTTACCTTCAACGGTAGCCGCCTCTTCTGGCAAGTTTTAGAAGTGTAGCGGACGTTATATAATCGTTTCTTACCTGAAACAACCTGTTTAACATGCGTTGTGTTGAAAGCGTTGGGTTTTTGTGCCGAATTTACCGAAAAAACATATCGGGAAGGTTTTCATCAGTTTTTCGCGGGGAAATCCATTAAGTTAATATATCTTTTGTGGACGGTATATAAGCCAATAACACGTTGGGAGAGAAAAATGTATGTTCGCTTACGCGGGTAAAATTTTGCGTGTTGATCTTACAACTGGTAAAATTTGGACTGAACCTTTGAGTGAGAAGCTTGCCAAGGAGTACATTGGAGGTATTGGTCTTGGCATTAAGCTGCTTATGGATAATTCGAAGCCGGGTGCGGACGCGTTTGATCCGGATAACCCTTTGGTTTACATGACTGGCCCGCTCAGCGGGACTTTGGGTCCGACTGGGGGGAACAGCTACGCCGTTGTTTCCAAGTCTCCTGCCACTGGCGGTGTGGGCAATGCTGAGGCGCATGGCTTTTTTGGTCCCGACTTTAAACGTGCAGGGTACGACGCCATCATTATCACGGGCAAGGCGCCTGTGCTGTCTTATCTTTGGATTGACGACGACAAAGTTGAAATCCGAAACGGTGAGCATCTGCAGTATAAGACTATTAACGAAACTGACCATACGCTTCGGGAGGAGCTTGGCGACTTTTACATTCGCGTATCAGCCATCGGCGAATCGGGAGAAAAGCTTTGCAGGTTTGCTGCCATCATAAACGACGAGTTCCGCGCCATCGGAAGAGCTGGAATGGGCGCCGTTATGGGTTCAAAGAACCTGAAGGCGGTTGCCGTACGTGGAACACACGATGTTAACGTGGCGGACTTTGAAGGTTTTAAGAATTTTATTAAGATGATTTATGAGCGCATGCAGGGTCCAGCTACGAAGAAGTATAAGACTTTGGGTACGCCTGAGAACGTGTTGGTTTTGAATTCGTTGTCGGCTTTGGCGACGAGGAACTGGACGAACGCGACTTTTGAGGGTGCCGAGAAGGTTAGCGGCGAATGGTTGAATGAGCATTACGTGAAGAAAATCGTGGGCTGCGCCACCTGCGGGATGCGTTGTGACCATATTGCGGTGGTTCCTGAGGGTCCTTACGCGGGTTCGACTTCGCGGTTGGAGTTTGAATGCCTCTGGAGTATGGGTCCCCTATGCGGGATTGACCGTTTGGACGCGATTATTGAGGCTATGCGCATCGTAAACGAGTACGGCATGGACGGCATCAGCATCGGCGTAGTAGTCGCATTTGCTATGGACTGTTACGAGCATGGCATAATTACGAAGGAGCAGACCGACGGCATCGACCTGCGCTTTGGAAACGCTGAAGCGCTTATCCAGATCATTCATAAAATTGGGAAGCGTGAAGGCTGGCTTGGGAACACGTTGGCTGAAGGAACAGCAAAAGCCGCGGAAATCATCGGCGGCGACGCGTGGAAGTATGCTTGTCACATTAAGGGTTTGGAGCTTCCAGGCTACGACCTGAGAACGCTGAAGACTGCTGCACTTGGATTCAGTGTTTCGTTCCGCGGCGCTTGCCACCTAAGAAACGGCGCCTATTCGCCTGACGTTAAAGGTAAGGTGAACCGCTTCAAGATTGAGCCTGGTCGCGGCAAGATGATTGTTCCTGACGGACACACCTACAACGTTATCGACTCTATGATTCTGTGCAAGTTCTCAAGAGGCACGTATTATGATGGTAACAAGGATTTGGCGAACTATTACACGTTAGCCACGGGCATACCCATGGAGCCTGATGAGCTTAACGTTATCGGCGAGAGAATCGAGAACCTTGCCCGTCTCTTCAACATCCGCGAGGGCAAAGGCACGCGAAAGTATGATACGTTGCCTTGGAAGATTGAGAATGTTCCTGTTCCTGATGAGGGTCCTGCGAAGGGCGTGTGCGTCAGCGACGAGGAATTCCAGCTTGGCTTGTCCGAGTACTACGAGGCGCGAGGCTGGGACGACAACGGCGTGCCGAAACTTGACAAGCTTCATGAGTTAGGTCTCGACGAGTACGCGCACATCGTAAAAGATCTGCTGAAGAAGGACGCGGAGATGGAGAAAGCCAAAGCCGCCAAGACGCCAGCTAAGGCTGAGGTTGCTGCTGTTGAGGGAGGCGGCGCGTAATGGTGCGTGCTCAAGACCGCAAGTTCATTTCGGCTGACCCTGAGAAGTGCATCGGTTGCTGCGTTTGCGAGTACGCTTGTTCCATGGCGAATGATCAAACGTTTAACCCGGCGAAGTCGAGGATTCGCGCGTTGCGGCTGGGTCCGATTAACAACATTGCTGTGGCTTGCCGCCACTGTGAAGACCCTGCGTGCGTTGCTGCTTGTCCACGGGACGCGTTGCGGCAGGACCCAGACACTGGAGTAATCACGGTTGACGAGGAAGCCTGCGACGGGTGCGCATGGTGCATAAGCGCGTGCCAGTTCGGAGCCATGATGATGCACCCCGACAAGAAAGTAGTTTTCACATGCAACAGCTGTAAAGACGAAGCCGATGGACCACAATGCGTCAAATGGTGCCCCGAAGAAGCCCTAACATTCGTCTCAGCCCAGCAACTAGCACAAAAGTCAAGAATAACAGCCGTTAAAAACCTATTCCAAGAAGCCAAAGAGAAAAAAGCAGAAAGCAAATAGTTAGCTATGCAGGCTCTTGTTCTCTCTTTTTCTTTTTTAGTTTTGCAGACGCCAATAGCATGTAAAAATGCGTTTCACTCTACTTAAACGGGAGGGCTCTATCTTAGAGAGCGGTAGGGCATAACTATGAGGCGTGTTCCACGGTTTCTATAACTTTTACGGTGGAGCCTATCCATCTTAGGTAAGCGTTTAACGCGGCGCGGAGGGCAACGGAGTCTTCCGCTTCCACGGTTAGAACCGCGAATTCACCGTCTCTTTCCAGAACTGCTTTCGCTCGCACGTTTACTGGTCTGGCTGCTTCTGGTGCTAAGGCGTCTAGAATTGTTGTTAACTGTTTTTCTGAAGATAACCGCAAACGCACAGTTGCCTTAGCCTTCATGTCCTAGCCCAGTATTGAATGGTGCGCTTTGCATTTTAAAATATGTTTGGCATAAATGGAAAAGAAAGAAAATGGTTGAGGTTTACTCGGTTTGTTCATCTGCGGCTGGAACTGGAGCGGTTGTTTCGCCGTAGACTGTGCCTTTGGCTGAGCGTTTGGCTACGACTCCGAGTTTTGTGGAGGGCACGTATGCTCCGCCTGTGAAGGTGTACTCGCATTTTCTGCATTTCCAGACGCCGACGCTTACGCGTTTCACCCGTACGAAGCCGCATTGTGGGCATCGGTGGGCTTTTTTAAGTCCTGCGATTGCTCTGATGTACCGTTTTCTGACTGTGGATCCGTATCGGGCGCCTAAACCCCGTGTTGAACCTACCTTTTTTGTTCTTCCCAAGTTTTCACCACTTCATTTGTTTACGCAGTTCTGCAGCTTTCTCCTGTGCTAGCTTCATGCCCTCTAAAATCTGTTGCTGTGAGAAAAAGCCTGCGCAGCCCTTCTGTGTGGCGCAAATGTTGCCGTCGTCGTTGAACGCCATGGTAAGCCGCGCGTCAATCACCTGCTCTTCTTCCAGCCATGGGTCCACAATCAGCTTGTTGTTTATCTTGCCAAGCGTCACCGTTATCGGGTGGCTTTTGATGGGTAGCGGAGTGTAACCCTGCTTGGTCACGACCTCGCCGTCTTTGACTTCATAGTTAGGCATCTTCGTGTTCATCAATGCAGCTACAGCAGCTAAGGCTGAAGCGTCAATCAGGTTGCCATCGTGGTTAAGCACGTAAATGTCAACGAAAACCACGAACACTTTCTTTCCGGCTTCAATGCACAGCTTTTCAGTGTCTATGGCGTGAGACTCGCGTATGCCCCTGTCAACTATCCTAGCCAACTCGATAGAGTTTTCATCTGGAGGACCAGGCTCAAAGTCTGGAGATGCCAACGGCACAAGTTCCGCGTTAACTGTCATAACTCCATCGTTAGGTGTATCTGGGAACGGCGTGCCAGTTTCAACTTTTACGCCAACAAGCACTTCGGTTTTTCCCAGCAGCACTCTGGCTGAGCCTTCGGCTTTTTCAATTACGCCTTGTTCAATTTTGATTTCTCTGTAGTCGGTTAAGCCTCTTTCATCGAGACGTTTACCCTTCTCAATCAACTGTTCAATCTGCTTAGACCGTACACGTGTTATTGATGATGACATTACTCTTCAACCTCCTCTTCCTGCCCGATAAGCATATACTTCGTTTTTAACGCTTCCTTCTGCAACTCGTAAATCTTCTTGCATCCGCCAATCGCCATGTCAACTGCCTTCTCGAACTCTTCAGGCTTCAGTATGCCATCCATCTGCAGCAGGGTAACCGCGTTTAAGTTAGGCATGTAAGCTACTGGAACGTCCGCGCAGCCAACTTTGTCTTCAGTGTCAAACAAGTCCAGAACCACGGTGTCGTCAATCTTGCCAGCGGCACACGCAACCACCAAGTCACGCATCGGAATACCCGCATCCGCCAACGCTAATGACGCTGCGGTTATGCTGGCGCATCTTGTTCCGCCGTCCGCCTGCAAGACTTCAATGAAAACGTCTACACCAGTGCGCGGGTAATAGTCCACAAACACTGATGGTTCAAGGGATTCACGGATTACTTTTGAAAGTTCATTTTCTCTTCTTGAAGGCGCGGGTGACTTGCGTTCTCCCACGGAAAAAGGCGCCATGTGGTAGCGGCATCGCAGCACCATCCGATCTGGACGCGACAAGTGCTTCGGATGCATCTCTCTTGGACCGAACGCGCCGGCTAAAATCTTGTTTTTTCCATGTTCAATGTAGGCGGAGCCGTCAGCGTTTGGCAAGACGCCTACTTCAATTTTTACAGGCCTCAACTCGTCTACTTTCCTACCGTCCAGTCTCAGGCCTTTTTTGTCAATTAGTTTTTCAGGTTTTTCATTCATTATTGTTTTCCTCCAGTTTTTTCTTTTTCTTCTTTAAGAAACTGTGTGATGCGATCTGTTAGACCGCTTGTGTGGGACTCGTTCTCGATTTTTTGAATCGCCGCTAAGGCGAGTTCTTCGTCGTCAGGGTTTTTCCCAGTGACCAATATGACTCCGTTGACTCCGAGAATTATCTGGCATCCTGTCTCCTGCTTTATCATGGAAATCATTGAGCCTTTCTTGCCGATAACACGGGGAACCTTCGACGGCGTCACTTTGGTTATTTGTCCACGAGTAATTTTTCCCAAGCCAGGCTCGCCTACCGTAAGCTGAGGGTCGTGGGCTCTGTCGTACGAGGCGATTTTGGCAACTATCAAGTCGCCGCCATTAAGAACCTGAGATAACTCGTCGTTTTGCGGTTTGAACGGCCTGCTAAGCACGTCTGACGCGCGTAGAAGCGCCGTGTAGGGTGCTTCTATGTCTACGGTCCAGCCGTTGAAGCCTACTTCTAAGACTGTGCCTATAACCACGTCGCCTACCTTCGGGAAATAAAACGAACGTAAAGCGACAACGTTTACTTGCTTGTTGTTACAGTCTGCAAGCCCAATTCTTGAAGCGTAGATTTTGCTGTTTTCCGCGTAAGTGTTGTTTCCAGCCAAGTAATCGCCTTCAGCAAGCATTTCGCCAGGCGTTACAAGCTGCTTCTTTTCAAAATATGTTGGCATAACTTTTAACCTCCAATTCAAATTTTATTTTAGTATTTTCGCTTCTCCACTTCCTTTGGTGATGTCTCCAAGTTTGTTTAGAAACGAAGCGTAAGCTCCAGCGGGCATTTCAATTACACCTTGCCATGAACCGTCTGAACGCCATTCGTCTTGTTTGATTTCGCCGACGTTTTTGATTGCGCCGTAAGCTCTCGCCGAGTACGCAGTGGGAATCCGCACAGCTACAGAGATCTGCTCGATTTTTAAGGGCAAAATAGGACGCAAAAGCTTCACTATCTCCCGGGCTTGTTCCTCCACGGGTTTATGCGCGTCTATCGGGTAGCGGATCTGCTCCATGGCGTTTTCTATCCGTAAAGGCGGGTGCGGAAGGTTGGTTTTCGGGTCAACAGCCTGCCTTGATATGAAGTCAACAATTTGTTTTCGTTTGTCTTCCACCATTTTGCGTCTTTGCTCTGTTGTCAGCTGAAGTGTGCCTTTCTTCAGAATTTCATCTGCGATTTTCAGCGGGTCCGTGGTTGCGAAGGCTTTGTTCATGTTCTCCTCTGAGACTTTGGTGCCTTTGTTGGCGTCTGAAAAAATGATTTCAGCGGCTAAAACTTCGGTGATTCTGCTGGTTTTGCCCGTACGGTAATCTAATGCTTTGTCTGGTTTCACCAGAATTTCAAAATGCTCAGTATCTTTAGTTAACCGTGCAATGGTGTACTTATCACTCATTAAGTTGTCACTTGCTCGAACCCAGCTCTTTGATATAGCTTTCGATTTTATCGTCAGCCAGCATTTGCAGTTGTTTCGTAGCCGTGGGGATGACAGCGATTTTTATTCTGGGCGGCAGTTGCCTTGCTTCTAACGCTTTTACTAGACATTTCACGGTTAGCTTCGTGTTTTCTTCTAGACTCAGGTTTTCGCGGTACTCATCTTTCAAGATTGCCAGTACTGTTTCTCTTCCAGCGCCTAAAGCCGTTGCCTTGTAGCCTCGGTAGGTTCCGCTTGGATGTGTTCCAAAAACATGTGACCCAGTTTTGTCTACTCCGCCGAAGATAAGTGAAACTCCGAAGGGTCTCACACCCGCGTGCTGAGTGTACATCTGCTGTATGTCGCATATTTTTTTGGTGACAACTTCCACGTCTATTGGTTCATCGTAGGTTAGCTTGTTGCTTTGCGCATATATTCGCGCTTGATCGATGAGTATTCTGGCGTCGGAGCTTAAGCCCACTATGGCGGCGCCTACGTGGTCGTCAACCTTGAAGATTTTCCATGAGTATTCTGCTTCTTCAAGGGGCTCAATGTTTTCTTCTGAGCCTAAAACTACGCCTTCTGCGCATTGGATTCCCATGATTGTAGCGCCACGATTCACTAGCTCCATGGCGTATTCAACTTGAAAGAGCCGCCCGTCTGGTGAGAAAACTGTTATCGCACGGTCATATGCTCCTGGTGCTGCAAATACGGACATAACGTTTAACCTCGCATTACGCTATACGCTTTTGACACACTCATATAACAACTAAAGTAAAAACCTTTCTCATAAAAAGACACGCCACCCTGACATGTAAATTAGGTAAAACACCCATTCCTCCACTTATAAAGCCAGCAAACCTTACCAAAAACAAACTGCCGAAAAAGCCGAAACGGAAGTTTAAGCTTATAAGTTTTCAACAGTTTCATCTTAAAAGGGATGCAGCAGTGGAAGCCAGAGCAAAGTTTGAAGCGCCAACTTGGAACCAAATCTACGCCATGCTACGCAGGCAGGCGGAAAAGATACTTTGCAGCGGCTTCAAACCTGACGTTATCGTAGGCGTCACAAGAGGAGGATGGATTCCCACCAGAATTCTATCTGACCTTCTGGGAATCGGCGAGCTTGCCACTGTTGGCATCGAGTTTTACTTGGGGGTTGCCGAAACCCTAAATGAGCCCGTGCTGACTCAGCAGGCTTCCGTGGATGTGACAGGAAAAAAAGTGTTGTTGATTGATGACGTGGCGGACACAGGTAAAAGCCTGCTGCTTGCCAGAGAGCACCTTCATCAGCGGGGCGCAGCTGAGATTCAGATTGCCACGGTTTACCGTAAGCCCTTAAGCGTTGTCGCGCCTGACTTTTACGAGAAGGAAACGCAGCGTTGGGTGGTTTTCCCGTGGGATACAAAAGAAACCATTAGGAAAATCTTGGTGAAACGGGGAGGCGCGGTTAACGTGGACGTTACGGAACTTGTAAATGCTGGCTTGCCCAAACAGCTGGTTGAAGAGTTCCTGAAAGAAGCGGGTGAAGCGAGGAAATGCTGAAGTACATTGAGGAGGCGGAGAAGTACTTGGAAGTCACGGGTTTCAGAAGCGTAACCGTAGAGGACGCTGAAGAGTTCGTTAAGGCAGCCCGCAGGGAACTGTCTGAGAGCGTGTGGGTTCAGTTTTTCGACGCTGGATTGGTGGCTACTTGGCAGCACTTGTACTTCGCCGTCTTGAACGCTTTGCTGGCTTTCAAAAACAATCGGAACATTTCGAAAAGTGCGGCGATGGAAACTATGCTTTACGCGTCGGCTCAACGGCAGATTCGCAAGGCACTGGACTTTATGGGAGTGAAATGCGCCATTGCCGACGTTGCCGTGGCGGTCGTTGGTGAAAGCGCCGAGGCTGTTGAAGCGTTGGTTGCTGCGGTTTCAAAGCGCGTCGGCAAAAACCCAGATGACGCCGTTCTCGCCTTTTCACGGGAGAAGGCAGAGAGAATCCGTGAAGCTTTCGGGATAAATGATGCTGAGCTTGAAGCGGTTCTGGAAAAAAACGATGAGGCTTTGGTTGACCTCGTTGTTGAGAGAGTAGCTTTGTTGTCAACACAGCTGTAGGTTTATAGCATTTTTTCTTGTAGCACGGCTAAAACGTGGTTGGGTTTTATGAGTGCCATGCCTGTTAAGCCTCCGAGGACTTCGATTAGCAGGATTTTGTCTGGGTTTTCCAGGTCTACTTTGTTTTTTATGTCTGTGGCGGCGGCTTCTATGAGTTCTCTTGAGTGGAGGTTTGTGAAGCGTTTTTCCACTGTGACCCTGAAGGTTTCGTTTTCTTGGATGTCCGCGGCGAGTTCTAAA
>Ga0307423_1001067_pt1 | contig 17119 bp, 16 predicted proteins | sample SalMarWE160310MG_FD_202154 | JGI IMG/M metagenome (GOLD analysis project Ga0307423, IMG submission 202154) | Salt marsh sediment microbial communities from the Plum Island Ecosystem LTER, Massachusetts, United States - WE1603-10 | ecosystem: Environmental > Aquatic > Marine > Intertidal zone >...
GCCTTGTAGAAGCGAGAAGCGAAGCCCGGAGGCGAAAAGACTGGGCGGAAGCCGACCGAATCCGGGACGAACTCTCAGCCATGGGAATCCTGGTTGAGGATGGAGCCGGGGGGAGCACCTGGCGGGCCAAATGACGGTTGACCGTTGGCCGTTATTGGTTATCCGCTATTGGTTATCGGTTATCCGTTCACCGTTGTCCGTCACCCAATATTCCACTATTCCAATATTCCATCATTCCAGCTCCATGCCTGCCCCGTGGAATCCGAAGGCTATTCCACTGGGGCCCTCTGCTCCATGCCCTATGCTCCATGCCCTCTGCTCCCTCTTAGTACACAAAGGACTGCCGCCGGGCCGCATTGATCCAGGCCCGGACACGACGTTTCAGGATAGGCTGATCCCGGAGATGAAAAGCCTTGTTGGCTCTTTCCACGCGCTCGTAAAGGGCGTCGGCCTCCTGATTCGCGAGCTTCTCCCGCGAATCGACACCCGCAATTTCCAGGAGTCTGGCATTGGCCCCTCCCAGGTGTAGAAGGCTTGAGAGCTCAAGTCGCCGCCGCACCGGCTCACGCCACGCCCCCCCGAGGGAGGCCCGGGCCTCCGTCCAGTGATCCAAAACCTGTTCGGGATAGCACCAACCTTTCTCTCGCAGCGCTTCCGCTGCGCCGGGACGGATGTCTTTCAGGACCTCTTCGAGCGGTTCCGCCCGGCTGTCAATGGTGTGAACCTTCATCTTTCCGTAAGTCCACTCGCTGAGAAAAATGGCCCCGACGGCGAGCACGACGTAGATCGCTTTGCCCGTTCCTTTAAACGGGCGGTCGCTCTTCAATGCCCCGGATTGACCGGCCGCCCGGCGTGCCTCGGGGTCCCAATGGCGCCCCCGACGGAGAAGATAGAGGGCGTTGGTCATGACATAGCAGGTCACGCAAAAGGGCGGAAAACCCAAGAAACCAAGGTATGGCATCTCAAAGAGTTTGCCCTGAGAGAAAAAAGGGACCGTGTAAATCCATTTTTCCAGGGACCAGAAATTACACAACTCCCAGTACCCCCCACAAATAATCCCGGCAAGGAGCAGGCGCACCAGCGGGGTCCATTCTCCCCGTCTGCCGTCTTCAAGCAGAGAGCGGGTCCCGTACTTGGCGCATAGAGGATCGAGTAGTAATGCAGGAGCGCCCCAGACCAGGGGGAAGAAGTCATCAGGATAAGCCAGAGGCAGGACCAGCATGAAAAAGCCGATCACCAGCGAGCCTTGTTGTGTCCATCCCGGCAGATGAAACCGGGTCTTGACGCTCCGGGGTATCCTCAAGCAGCAAAAGAGCCTGTAAATCAGAAACAGTCCCGGAAGAACCGTGGCAAAATCGAGGTAGGCTTCTGCGTGAGACCACCATCCCTCCGGGGACGCACCCACAAAATACCAGTTTTTCAGATGGAGATTCCACAGCTCGAAAAAGAACCAGAACATGGCAGACCAGAAAAGGAGGACTCCAAACTCCCGGGGGCTTTTCAGGATCAAACCGTCGTTCCAGCGCCAGTACAACAGCCCGTCGAGAAAGAGAATGAGCCCGTACCAGGCAAAGGGATAAGTGTGAGCGTAGAAGGGAAAGGCATAATGGGAGGTGCCCCAAAAAGTGAGGACAACACCCGCCAGGCCCAACAGCATCATCCACAGGCCGATGGGGCGATGGGCGATGGCGGTGGGTGTTTGCCCCATCAGGCCTCACCGGCAATGATGCCTGAATCATTGGGGCCCCGAAAAGGAAGTCGGCGGATCTTCTTGAACCCGGCCGCGGCCAGCATCGAGATGAGCTGGGCCTCAGAGTACGCTCGGCCTTCATCCGTGTTGACCAGCATGTTGAGGGAAAAGAGAGCGGGAAAAAGGGGGCCGTCCAGGTGGTCATTGAGAATGAAATCATGAATGAGAACGAGCCCGCCCGGCTCAAGCACGGAGGCGACTTTACCCAGGAGTTCCTGACAGTCCTTCGGGCCTTCTCCGTGAAGAATATGGGAAAGCCACGCGACATCGTAAGATCCTTTGAGGCCGTCCTCGATATAATCGCCCGGCGTGAAATCGATTCTCTCCGAGAGTCCAAAACGCCCGATCGTTTCCAGGGCAAATGGCTGCGTGGTGGGAAGGTCATAGATGGTCGCGCGAAGTTCGGGATTGGCCAAACAGAAGTGAATGGCATAGGTGCCCGGCCCGCCGCCCAGATCCAGGAGGTGCCGCCGGCCTTTCAGGTCAATCTCCGGCGCCAGATGAGGAGCGATATTCATAGCCAGATTGAACATGCCCATGAGAAAGCTTTGTCGCTCCTCATCCTCTCCAAATGCAGAGCGTGTCCTGACCGGCTTGCCTGTCCCGACGGCCTTGGAGAGCTGGGCCCACGCGCTGACGAGGTGATGATGATGCTTGATGATATGTCCGACATAGTCCGGGGCGTCCGCGACAAGCAAAGCGCTGCTCTCCGGCGTGTTGGCATATTGGTTCCCGTGCTTTGTCAGGAGTCCCATGGCCGTCAGCGCATTGAGCAGTCTGCTGACGGCATCGGCATTCGCATGAAGCTTTGCCGCCATTTCATCAGCATTAACGTATTCATTGCCTATCAGCGTGAAGACGTCCATATGGACGGCGGCGTGGAGGGTACCGGCTTCCCAATAGCTTCCGGAAAGTTTCAAGAGTCGGCCCACATTCCATTTCTCTTCTGTCATCTGGCTTGGCTCCGTTTCACCGTTGGGCGTTGACCGTTGTCCTCACAAACCGGAGTATTGGAGTAATGGGTACAACGGATACTGGATGCTGGATGCTCGATACTCGATACTGGATATTTGATGATCTCGCAAAAAGTCCAAAAAGGCTATTTTCGTCATTCCGGCGAAAGCCGGAATCCAGTAATTTCAATAGGTTCTGGATGCCGGATCAAGTCCGGCATGACAAATCACGACTTTTTGCGAGTCCATCTTATTCGATTACCGAATATTCCAACCCCATAAATCATTCTGATGTTACTTTTTCTTTTTTGCACTTTGCCCGTCATCCAGCATCAAGTATCCCCGCTAAGGCGGGATCTCCGCTTCGCTCCGACCAGTATCGGCTCCCATATGCCCCATGCCCGACGCCCTATGCCCCATGCTCCCTGCCCCATGCTCCCTGCTCTATCACCCCTTCGCCTGGTCAGCAACAGCTTGAGCTTTCTTCTCAGCCAACTCAGGGTCTCCAAGGTAGTAGTGCTTGAGGGGCTTTAGTGCATCGTCCAATTCATAGACAAGAGGGACGCCCGTGGGAATGTTCAGGCCCGGAATCTCCTCGTCAGAGATGTGGTCGAGATACTTTACGAGGGCGCGCAGGCTGTTGCCGTGAGCCGTGATCAGCACCCGCTTACCCGCAGAGATGGCGGGGCCAATGGTTTCGTGCCAGTACGGCAAAAATCGGGCGACCACGTCCTGCAAACATTCTGATAGAGGCAATTCCGAGTCGGAAAGTTCCCGGTAGCGGGGATCGTGCCCTGGAAACCGTTCGTCATCCTTGGTGAGCGCCGGGGGAGGCACGGCGTAACTCCGGCGCCAGATGTGCACCTGTTCGTTACCATATTTTTTGGTCATTTCCGCCTTGTTGAGACCCTGAAGGGCCCCGTAGTGGCGTTCGTTGAGCCGCCAGTTCCGGTAAACCGGGAGCCACATGAGGTCGAGCTCGTCAAGGACGATCCAAAGCGTACGAACGGCTCGCTTCAGGACCGAGGTATAAGCCACATCAAAGGTGTAGCCCCCCTCCTTGAGGAGTTTTCCCGCTTCATGGGCCTCTTTCACACCGCCTTCAGAGAGGTCCACATCGATCCAACCGGTGAATCGATTTTCTTTATTCCAGACGCTTTCTCCGTGCCGCAGCAAAACAAGCTTGTGCATCAGCGGATTCCTTTCTGTAAGCCCTCTGAGGGCGACCCCAGGGAACCGCACGTGACATGGCAACCCATCGAGAGCCTATGTGCACCGGGGTTAAACAAGAAAATCATAACGCCTTGATCGAATTTGGATAACACGAATGCTTCACGATTTCAATGTCATTGCTTTTGACAGGTTGCGGGTAGATTGGTATAAGCCCAGAACATCTCTCCTTGACCGTGATTATTAACTCAGCAGTTAAATAGGCAAGTTTGTCATGCCGGACTTGATCCGGCATCCAGTGCTTTTCTGGATTCCGGCTTTCGCCGGAATGACGGCGTTAGGGGCACTTTTCAAATGCGTGTGGGTTCCGGGTACGACATTCACAGGTTGGTCGAAGGGCGGAAACTGATCCTTGGTGGCGTCACCATACCCTTTGAGAAAGGTCTCGATGGGCATTCCGACGCGGATGTTCTCCTTCACGCCTTGTGTGACGCGTTGCTGGGTGCGGCCGGACTCGGTGACATCGGGCAGCATTTCCCGGACACCGACCCGCGGCTTCGGGGCATTTCGAGTACGACGCTCCTCGCCGAAACGGTCCGTATGGTTCGGAAAAAGGGCTTTTTGGTGAACAACGTCGATGCCACCATACTCGCCGAAGCCCCCAGACTCGGCCCGTATCGCACCGCCATGGAAACGCATATCGCCCGGGTGCTGGCCGTAAAGCCGGATGACGTGAATATCAAGGCGAAAACCAAGGAAGGGCTTGGCGCTGTTGGAAAGGGAGAGGCCATCGGGGCCACGTGTGTGGTAACACTGGTGGAAACGCATGGGGAATAGAGCAGGGCGTGACGGTCAACGGTCAACAGATAACCAATAACAGTAACCAGCCCACGGGCCCCTGACTGATGACCGATGACCGCATCACCATTCTAGAGCGCCTATACGATGTCTATGGGACTTTTTCGGCAGGACTCCGGGTGGCCTGTGTGCAAGGGTGCGCAGCATGCTGTACCCAGAACGTGACCATGACCACCCTGGAGGGATACCGCATCATTCAGCGCCTGATTGCCACTGAGCAAACCCATCTTCTGCAGCGCCTCCATCAATCACCTTCCGTCACCCGCTTTCAGCCGGCCATCAGCACCAACGAGCTTGCGGCCCTCTGCATCGAAGGGAAGGACCCGCCGGAAGAAGAGACGGACGCCCCCCCGGCCCCCTGCCCTTTTCTGTTAAATGACGCATGCCTCATCTATGCGGATCGACCGTTCGGTTGCCGGAGTTTCTTATCTGCCCGCAGGTGCGAGGTGAACACTTTTGCGGTCGTTGACCCCTTTGTCATCACGGTGAACACCCTCTTCCTGCAGTTTGTGGAACACGCGGATGCCGGCGGTTGTTTTGGAAATTTGACCGATATACTGCTTTGTCTGGAGACTGAAACAGGGCGGAAGGCATACGAAACAGGAGGCGGCGGGTTGAACCCGGCCGCGCTCCCCAAAAATCGGCCCATCCCTGCCGTCATGGTGCCCCCGAAGCATCGGCAAAGGGTGAAACCAATATTGGAAGAGCTGCGGCGGATCGTCGGACTTGGAACGACGGCATGATGGATAGGGATGGAACACCAAGTTTTGTTTCACCACCCACTCGCTACGCTCGTTCGAGACACCGAGGACACGGAGTGAAACTATTTTTTTGATTTGCCGGGAGACGACGGCAAATCAAAACCAGCCGTCCCGCCCGTTGGAACCGCAAGCGGGGTCATATTAACCCTTCCCGAAGGGATGCGCTATTTTATCGAATCGCCGTCTCCCGATTCGATAAAAACAAACAGTCTCTGTGCCCTCTGTGCCTCTGTGGTGAGCCCGCCGAAGGCGGAACCCCCGATCCCTGATTCCTGGCCCCCTCACCCCTGACCCAGAAGCAAAAACTTGCTTTCGCCGGCAGCGAGGATCTTGTCCCCCCCCGGTGTGCGGATTTCACCTCTGGCGATAACCAGCCGCTTTTTTTCCTCAGCCACATACCCGGTCACTTCGATTTCTTCCCCCACATGCAAAGGGGCCCGATAGGTGATCTGAAGCGAGGTTGTCACCGCCTGACCCACATAGTGAATCACGGCATGGGCCATGATCTCGTCCAGAATCGTGGCCACCACGCCGCCATGGACGATATCTTCCCATCCCTGAAATTCTTTTTTGAGGGCAAACCGGCTGAAGGCTCTGTGATCGCGATAAGAAACCTTCATGTGGAGGCCGATGGGATTCAGGGAACCGCAGGCGAAACAATATTGGTCGTCTGAAAGCGCCTTCTTCACGACTTTGCCGACTCCGGATTACTGCACGACATAAATTCCCCGCCCGGCTCTTTTGATGATCCCCTGTCTGGTCAACCTGAAGATGATGTTGCGGATTTTTTTGTCTTCAAAACCGGTCCTAGCCTTGAGTCGCGCCACGTCGACCCCTTGTGGCGAGCCTCTCATGACACCGAGTATCTTCTCGGTGGCCGTCACCTTGGCCCTGCCCCTTCGGGCCGTTCCTTTCCTGGCTGCACCCCCGGTTCCGGCTTTTTTTCTTTCATTCTTCGCCCTCACCGTGGCAGCCTTCAACGCCTCCTCCAGCCGGTCCATCCGCTTGCCCAGCTTCTCGAAATCCTGTTTGGTGGGTATGTGATAATGTTGAAGAAAGAACCTGATAACCGCGTCAACACTATAAGATTTCTTCCTCTTCTTCATCCACTGTCCTCCATCAACTTCCCATCTTATCCACGGACTCCGGCCCTCTTTTTTTCGCTCTCTTTTTCCTCGGTTCGCTGAAGATCATCCGGGTCATTTCTATCTCATCCTCTGCAACCTTCAACGCTTCCATCCTCTGCACCGCGTCGACAAATCTTTGTCCCTCTGCTGCCGAAACCCACTCCAGCATCAACCTGTCGGGATTGATCCCTTTGCTCGCGATCTCTTCCTTGAATTTTGTCACCCGCTTCTTGGTAAATAGGTTGTTGCTCAGGTAGTGACAATCTCCCGGATGACATCCTGAAACGATGACTTTCGGCGCTCCTAAGGCGAAAGCATAGACGATCAGGTCAACGGTCACCCGACATGAACACATGGTTTTAAGGATTCGCACGTTTGGGCTGTACTGAAGCCGGCTCGTCCCGGCGAAGTCAGCCCCTGCGTAGGAACACCAATGACAGGCGAAAACAATGATTTTGTCTTCCGGCTCATGGAGGGCGGCTCGAAGCTGCACTTTGAGTTGCTCCTCGGCAAAGTTGTTTATGGAAATGGCTTCAAACTCGCAGGCGTTGACACAATTGCCGCATCCCCGACACATCGCCTGTGAGATGACCGCCACCTTGTCCTCCACGCGAATGGCGCCGAACAGACACTGTTTGCTGCACTTTCCGCAACCCGTGCATTGGTCAAGATCCACGCTGGCGATAATGGGCGAGAGCTCCGCCGTGTCTTTTTGAAAATGCTTTGAGATCTGTGTGGCGGCACTGCCGGCCTGCTCGATGCACTGTTTGATGTCCGCGGGGCTTCCCACGGCGCCCGCAAAGTAGATCCCTTTCGTCGGCGTAGAAGTCGGCGCCAGCTGATTATCCTCTTTAATGAACCCTCTTTTGCCGAGAGGCACCCCAAGCAGGTTCGACATCTCGGCGGCCGTGGGAACGACGCCGATGGCAAGAACAACCAGGTCGAACGCCTTGCGCAGAAGCCGGTCCTGACCCAGCAGGGGGTCGGAAAAGGTGAGGACCTGACCGTCCAAAATCTCCGGGAAACATTGAACGAATATGACGCCCTGTTTTCGAGCCTCCAGAAACATCTTCTCCTGCCTGTTGCCGCTGGTTCGAATCCCGTTATGGAACACGAAAATGTCCAGCTCCGGAAACCGTTCTTTGAGCAGAAGCGCATTCTTCACGCTGTTGGGGCAGCAGAGCTTGGAACAATACGCCAGCTCACCTTCTTTCTCGGATCTCGACCCCACGCACTGGATAAAGGCCACGCTTCCGGGGGGCTCTCCCTTGGACGGACGGATCACCTCCCCTTTTGTGGGCCCCTCGGGAGACATCATCCTCTCCAGTTCCATGGATGTAATCACATCCGGGAATCGGGCCTCCCCATATCCATACAGACCCTTTGGGTTATAAGGTTTTATCCCGGTGGCCGCGATGATGGCGCCGACATGGACCGTCTCTTCCTCAATCACCTGGGAAAAATCGATCGCGTGCTTTTTGCAGTCCTCCCAGCATTTCTGACAGGCCTCTTCGGAAAAGTGGATGCAAACCTTGTCGTCAATGAAATACTGCCTGGGTACGGACTGGAGAAACGGGGTATAGATGGCTTTTCGCAACCCGCGATTGACATTGAATTCATCCTCGGTGAAAACGTTGCACCGCTCCAGGCACTCCCCGCAGAACGTGCACTGATCCGTGACATACCGGGGATGTTTTCTCACGGTCACTTCAAAGTTCCCCACATACCCGTGAACCGCCACAATTTCAGACAGTGTGAGCAACTCGATGTTCGGATGTCGACCGACATCCACCATCTTGGGCCCCAGAATTCAGGGGCTGCAGTTCTGATCCGGAAAGACCTTGTTAAGCTGTGCCATCTTGCCACCGATGGTCGGGCCTCTTTCCACCAGGATCACTTCATGACCCTGATCCGCCACCTGAAGGGCGGCCTCGATACCGCTGATGCCCCCACCGATCATCAGGGCCCTTTTTGTCATCGGGACTTCGATGGGGACCAGCGGTTGATTGAGCTTCACCCTTTCTATGCCCATGCGGACAAGGTCGATCGCTTTGCGCGTGGCCGGTTCGGATTCGTAAGTGTGACACCATGAGCACTGCTCCCGGATGTTCACCATTTCCATCATGTAGGGATTCATTCCGGCGGTTTTGCACACCGTCCGAAATGTCTCCTCGTGGATCCGGGGAGAACAGGCGGCGACCACGATTCGGTCGAGTCCGTACTCTTCAATGTCGCTCAGAATCTGGGCCTGTCCCCCGGTGCACATGTAGGCATGCTCCCGAACGAGCGCCACGTCGCTTCTCGCCACGGCCTCGGCCACTTTCTGGCAATTGACGCTGCCGGCGATGTTGGTGCCGCAATGACAAATAAATACGCCTATACGATCCGGTTCCATCTAAGATGAAGTCTCCTCTCTTAGGGCAATCTCTTCAGGGGTCACAATACGCTCGCCGATCCTTTCGACAAAGATGGCGTTCTCACTACAGTAAAGTTGACATCTGCCACACACCGTACACTTGCTCTCCTGCACGACGAGGGGTGGGAAGAACCCTCTCTCGTTCGGTTCCGTTCCCCGGGCCAACACCTTTTCGGGGCAGAGCCTCAGGCATTCTTCGCAGTCCTCCCCGCCCTTGCAAAAGGCGGCGATGACGGTCACCTTGCCGACCGGTATGGTGCATGCCTTAACGTTCCAGTATCGAGCCATCAGAGGGTCATGGGTCATGGTGTTGTATCCCATCGTTATTGGTTATTAGTTATTCGCTGACCGTTGACCGCCGCCTGGGGTCAGGGCTTCCGCCTTCGGCGGGCTCACCACAGAGACACAGAGCGCACAGAGAGTTTTGATTTTTTCGTTTGCCGGGAGACGACGGCAAACGAAAACAGGCTCACCCTGCGGGGCTGGATCCGTTTCCTCTGTCATGATTATGTGTATGCCCGCCAGACGATTGGCGTGTAATGCCCTCGGCCTATCTATCCAAAACCAAGGCCCGCCGGAGGCGGTAGAGTTCTTTTCGCTTGTCGTCGTCTCCCGACAAGCGAAAACTAGTTCCTTACTCTGTGTCCTCCGTGCCTCGAACGAGCGAAGCGAGTGGGTGGTGAAATAAAACCCATTACTCCATCACTCGCCCCATTATTCCATTATTCCAGCATTCCAGTATTCCATCATTCATGCCCCACGCCCCAATCATACCCACTTTCGAAGGCGGCCAGATTAATCTCCTCGGTTCCGGGCGGCGCCGCCTGCAAGAGCGCGGCTCTCAGGCAGTCCTTGTCGACGATGGCGGTGGTCCTGCAAACAAATCCCACGAGAACGTTGTTGGCGACCACGACCTTGAAGTTCTCGCGAGCAATCTTTGTGGCCGGTATTTTGTGCACTTTGACCGTCTTGGGCAGGTTGTCGAGGAAACGGAGATCGACCATCGACTCGTCCACGACAACGGTCCCCTTGTCACTCACAACCACCTTCCCCCCGCGCTCTTTGGTCACCAGGTCGGACATCATCAGAAGCAGGTCGGGAACCTCCACAAAGGGATAGTCAACCGGCTGAGAAGAAAGGACCACATCCGTCAAGCAACTCCCCCCCTTCATTTCCGGCCCGTATCGCTTTGTCAGGGTGCTGTGCAGTTTCGGATCCATGTTCATGGCGGCCCGAATCATCGTCTTGCCTCCCTGGACAATGCCCTGGCCCCCGGTTCCCTCCATGCGAATCTGCAGGTACTTGATCCCGCTGTCCCTTGATTGAAACTCGACATTGAGTTTTTCGGCCGTCGCCTTTTTGCCGGATTTCACGAGGCTTAACTGAGGCTTCTCCCGGACGGGCGCATCCCTGAAGATGCCAAGGCTGATTTGCTTTGTAAAATCAGCCTGCTCAACGTCTTTGTGGCTGAGGGTTTCCTTGATTTCAGCCTTCTCCAAATAGAGGGCCTCCAGGGATTTGATCTTGTTTCGTCTTTCATAGAGGATACACGGGACAAGGATTTCAACGAAACTCGGTCCCCGATTCTTCATGGCCGAGACCATGCAGTCAATCAGGTGATAAGGATGCCCCGATGTGGAGCGCGCCACAAAGGTGTAACCGGCGGCCAAAGCCACCGCCACCGGATTGACGGGGGCATAGGGGTTGCCGGCCGATGTGGTGATGGTGCGGGCTCCCAGGGGCGTGGTAGGGCCGTGTTGAAAACCTGTCATGCTGTAGCCGAAATTGTTCATGCAAAAAACGTTGATGTCCTGGCCGTGCCTGCCCAGGGCGAGGAAATGATTGCCGCCGATGCCGAGAATGTCGCCGTCGCCTCCCATCACACACACCTTGAGATTGGGATTGGCCAGCTTGACGCCAAGGGCCGTGGGAATGGCCCGGCCATGGGTGGCATGAATGGTATCCAGGTTCAGGTAGCCCGCAATCCGTGAAGAACATCCGATGCCGGACACGACCGCACATTGGTCGGCCTCATATCCGAGCTGTTGAATCGACTCTATGAAGGTGTTCTTGACCCTTCCGATTCTGCAGCTCGAGCACCAAATGTTGGGCATCATCTCTTTTCTGAGAACATCAGCATAGGGATGACGGTCTATGTCCATCTGCTCCATGCCAGGCTCCTCGATCATTTTGTCCGTCATTGGTTCTCCGTTGTTGGTTATCCGTTATCCGTTCACCGTTGTCGGGGTTCAGGGGTCGGGGATCAGGGGTCGGCTGTTCGTTGACCGCTGACCGTCACCCCAACATTCCATTATTCCACTATTCCATTATTCCACTGGCCCCCAGTACTCCACCACTCCATCACTCCCCCCATTATTCCAGCATTCCACTATTCCATCATTCCGGTTCCATGCCCCACGCTCCCTGCTCCCTGCTCCCTGCCCCATGCCTGCCCCGTGGAATCCGAAGGCTATTCCACTGGGGCCCTAAGCCCTGCCAACCCGTTGCTCAATGGCTGCCAACACTTCCGTCGGGGTGTGAATCCTTCCGCCCATCAGGTGCAGGCCTTCGACTTTGCCTTTCTTCACATAACGCTCGACTTCAGTCCTGATCTGTCCCGCATTGACTTCAGCCACGAGGAACGATCGTTTCTTTGAATCCAGTTTTTCCAAAAAGCTCTTGGGGAAAGGCCACGCCGTGATCAACCGAACCATGGCCACCTTCCATCTCTTTCTCCGGGCTTGTCGAACGGCAGGTCTGACGGCACGCGATTCAGAGCCGTAGCAGATAACGATGAGTTCTGCGTCCTCCACGTTCCCGAAGGTCTCATACTTCGTCAGCTTGAGGGCGTCCTTCTTAACCTTGTTGAGCAGATGCCGGACGAGGGTCTCCTGAGCTTCAGGATTAATCCTCGGAAGGTGCTTGTCCAGCTCATGGGTCAGGCCGGTTCGGTGAAAGCGGTGCCCCTGGCCCATGATCTTCGTATCCGGCTCCGGCAAAACAGGGGGCAGGTCCGGGATCGCGATCGGCTCCTCCATGTGTCCTATGATCTCATCGAGCATCACAAAAACCGGCATCAAATACTTTTGAGACAATTTGCACGCTTCATAGGTCAGCAGCAGGGTCTCCTGAACGCCGCTGGGAACCAGGACAATAACCGGTCTGTCTCCATGGCTTCCCCATCTTGCCTGCATCATGTCGCCCTGTCCCATCCAGGTCGGCATCCCCGTGGAAGGGCCCCCACGCTGGACATTGACGCAAATCAGGGGCGACTCGATCATCGCCGCAAAACCCAAGCCCTCTGACATCAAGCTGAATCCGGGACCCGACGTGGCCGTGACCGCGATAGCACCCGCCAGTCCGGCCCCTGCCGCCGCCTGGATGGACGCGATTTCATCTTCCATCTGTATGAAGGCACCGCCCCGCCTCGGTACGAGCACGGACGCCCGGGTGGCGATTTCAGACGCGGGGGTGATCGGATAGCCCGCGTAGACGATTCGTCTTTTGTCGCCCGCCGCCAGCAACAGGCCTTCAACCACGGCGTCATTACCCGTCAGAAGCTTTTTTTGGTTGTTATCACCCATTCAGAAACTCCAATCGAATCATCGTTGACGACTTCGCAAAAAGTCCAACTTCTACGTTGCACTGCATCCTTCGTCACTGCGACGTACTGTAATCCCATAGAGCCTGTCCGGCAACCGATCTCCCCTCCCATCGTGGGAGGGGATTAAGGGGGATTTCAGGCGCTGCCGTCGTCAAAAATTTGCATTACAAAAAAAGGTACCATAGCAAAGACACGGGAATCGTGTCAAACGCCTATCGCCGTTCACCCGGGAAGAGAACGTTGAGAGGCGTGCCCCTGTTCCCTTGGCGGTTGAAGGGCTCCGTGGAGTGTGCTACTCTCAAATGACTTTCGAGTTGACCACTGAGGGAAGACATCATGGCAAAGGTCACCAAGGCGGTGATTCCGGCCGCCGGCCGGGGAACAAGACTGCGGCCGCTCACACTATACACCCCAAAGGAACTGCTTCCCGTCGGCGGAAAACCGATGATTCAACATGCCCTTGAGACGCACCTGGCCGCAGGGGTCAGCGAGTTTTGCATTGTGACAAGTCCGGAGAAACCCCAGCTCAAAGACTTCCTGACCGGCGACTGGAAGCCTCCTCGCTTTCCTTTTGAAAAAGACTTTCGATTCTATGAGCGGCTGGGACCGTGCCGAATCGTCTTTGTGACACAGAATCAACCCATCGGAGTGGCCGATGCCATAGGGCTGGCCAGAGATTTCGTCGGAGACGAACCTTTCGCGTGCATCATGCCGGACTGCATCCTCTTTTCGCGGGTCTCCCACACACAACAGACCCTACAAGCCTTTGAGAAGCACGGGGTCAACGTGATCGGCACGATTGCCATCCGGGAAGGCGATGTTCGCCGGTTCGGCAATGTCGGTTTGCTGCAAAGCGAACCCCTGGACGGCCATGCGTTTCTGATCACGGCCCTTTCCGACAAGAAAGCGGAACCCATCAAGGCCACTGCCGGCGAGATCGTCCACAAAGGATTTGGAGGCGGCATCTATCTCCCGGAATACTTCGACCTTATCGAGTCCGTAAGATCCAGGGCAAACGGAGAAGTCGACGACGTGCCTATCCACCATCTCCTGATTCAGGAGAAAAAACTCCTGGGCGTGTCCCTTGAAGGTGCGGCCTTCGATGCCGGCCTCCCTGTCGGCCTGAGGGCCGCCGTTCATTATGCAGGGCGACCCGCGGACAAAATCCTCCACCTTTTGCCTTGACACCGGCACGCCTTCTTGCAAGACTCGCCGCGCCTTATTGGAAAAATCCCCCTCGGTCCCCCTTTAGCAAAAGGGGGATGTTTAAATGGAGTAGCGCGTGAAAAAGATCTGTTTCGTCGGAGGACTGCCAAGAAGCGGCTCGACCCTGCTATGCAATATCCTTAACCAGAACCCGAGGTTCTATGCCTCCGGAACGTCGCCGCTCCCGCACATGCTGGGCGCCGTAAAAAAGTCCTGGGATAAGTCCCTCGATGTCCTGAGCCAGATCGATCAGGAGAAGGAGCATTACTTCAACAGATTCGCCGCGGTGTTGAGGGGGATCACGGAGGCCTGGTATCAGGACATCGATGCAGAGGTCATCTTTGACAAGTCGAGGCCCTGGAATGCCCACTACCTTTTGCTGAAACAACTCTATGAAAGCCCCAGGATGATCCTGTGCGTGAGAGATCTGAGGAGCATCTTCGCAAGCATTGAAAAGCACTACCTGGAATCGATGCTGTATGGGAGTCTGCTCCACCAGACCATCAACAACAAGTTGAAGGAGGTTTTCGATGGCAAGGGTGTCATCGGGAATCAACTCATGTATATGATGGACTTGCAGGAGAGAGAATTATTCTCAGAGATGCTGGTCATCAAATACGAAGTCTTCACACGCGAACCCAGGGAGACCCTGGACAGGCTTTACGAGTATGTGGGTGAAGAACCGTATGAACACGATTTTGACCACGTTGTCAGGACCACCCAGGAGAACGACGGCGTCTATCGCTATCACTACCCCCACCGGGGAGAAGGCAAGGTCACACCCGCAGAGCCCAATGACTGGCAGGGTATCATCCCGGAAAAGGCCGCCAGGATTATCAGGAAGCAACACGACCCGTTCTTCAGGGTCTTTGGTTACGAGTAAAAGGCCAAAAGAGTCCGGCCCGACATGTCCATGAAATCGCCCCGCACACTTCTTGGGACCGAAGGCCTCCGCCCCAGGAAGTCCATGGGACAACACTTTCTGGCCGATCCCCAGGTGGCGGAATCGATCGTGAGCCGGGCCCGGTTGAAGCCCGACGATGTCGTCCTTGAAATCGGTGCGGGTCTCGGTGCGCTCACCCTGCCACTCGCGGCTCAGGTCGCGCAAGTCTTCGCCGTAGAGTCAGACCCCAGGATCGCCGCCATTCTACGCCATGAGCTGAGCACCGCCGGCGCCGGCAATGTCACCGTCGTTGCACAGGACATTCTCCTGTGCAACCTGGAGGCCGTGGCTGAAAGCGCCCATGGCTGCATGAAGGTGGCCGGCAATCTCCCGTACCACATCTCCTCCCAGGTTCTTCTGCACCTGATTCGCTCCCGAAAAGTCATTCGGGCGGCTTTTCTCATGTTCCAGAAAGAGGTCGCCGACCGCCTCACGGCCGGGCCGGGCAGCAAGGCGTACGGCAGATTGTCCGTGCGGATTCAATACTGTGCCAGGATCTATCCCCTGCTCTCCGTGGGTGCGAAAGCCTTTTTCCCGCCGCCAAAAGTCGATTCTCAGGTCGTCGGCATTGAGTTTGAGGACCCCGTGGCCTTCCCCGCAGCCGATGAATCGCTTTTCGTTCGGATCGTTCGGGCCGCCTTTGGGCAACGGCGAAAAATGCTCAGGAATGCCTTGCAGGCCGGTGATCTTGGATTTGGGGATCAAACGGTGTCAGCGGTTCTGGCTGCGGCCGGCATTGATGGAAGAAGGCGGGCTGAAACCCTGAGCGTGGAGGAGTTCGTGAGGCTGGCCAATGCGTTTTGTGAAGAGACCGCGCATTTGAATTACTCGCCTCAATGAGTATTGTCCCCAAACTCTGGGTTGCCAGAATGTAAAATCCTAAGCACTAAATTCTAAATCCTAAACAATGTCAAAACTCAAAATCTCTAATGTTCTAAATAGGTTTTGTGGTTCGATCATTAGAGATTAGGATTTGTTTGGAAATTAGGATTTAGAGTTTAGAATTTCTTTGCGTCGTCTTTCCATGGCCTGTACCATATCCAGGATTATCTGACTTATCTCTGAGCCACAACGCTACCCCACATGCTCCCGGTACCACGCATAGGTCTTCTCGATGCCTTCTCTCAGGGATAGCCGGGGGACCCAGCCGAGGCTTCTCAATTTGCTGACATCGAGCAGTTTGCGCGGCATGCCATCCGGTTTTTCCGCATCGTAGGCAATCTCTCCCGTGTAACCGACCACTTCTCTGACCAGGCCCGCAAGCTCGGCAATGGAAATATCTTTTCCGGTACCGATGTTGATAATCTCCGGATCGTCATAAGCGTTCATGAGAAAGACGCACGCATCCGCCAGATCGTCCACGTGAAGAAACTCCCGCTTTGGGGTCCCCGTGCCCCAAACCGTCACCGAGGGACGCCCTTCGACTTTGGCCTGATGGACTTTTCGAATGAACGCCGGCAGGACATGGGAGGTCTGAAGATCGAAATTGTCATTGGGACCATAAAGATTCGTGGGCATCACCGAGATGTACTTCGTGCCGAATTGGCGGTCGTATGCCTGGCAAGTCTTGATCCCAGCAATCTTTGCGACGGCATAGGCCTCATTGGTCGGCTCGAGGGGGCCCGTCAGCAGATACGCCTCCTTCATCGGCTGCGGGCAGTGTTTCGGATAGATGCACGAAGACCCGAGAAAGAGGAGTTTTTTGACGCCGGTGCGATAGGATGAATGAATAATGTTGGTCTGCACCATGATATTGCTGTAGATGAACTCGGCCGGATAGGTGTCGTTGGCCCAAATGCCCCCGACTTTCGCGGCGGCCAGGAAAACATACTCGGGTTTTTCCTTCTCGAAAAAGGCCTGCGTCTCCGCCTGCCTTTCCAGATCCAACGCCTCACGGGTTCGTCCGATGATGTTGTTGTAACCCTTTTCCTTCAGCCGCCGGCATATGGCTGATCCGACAAGGCCCTGATGCCCCGCGACATATATCTTAGAATCCGGTTTCATGGACCCTCCCATTATTCGAAGCACCTCAGGTTCTGGATATGCCCCGCGTCACGAAGTGTTTTTTCCTGCCGGGCCAACTCCATGTCACTGTCAATCATCATCTGGACAAGGCCGGCAAAATCGACCCGCGGCTTCCACCCGAGCTTCCTCATCGCCTTTGAGGGATCCCCCAGCAGTTCATCGACCTCGGTGGGCCTGAGATATCGGGGATCCGTTTCGACGTATGCGTTCCAGTCCAGGTCGAGACGGGAGAACGTGGCCACCAGGAAATCCTTAACGGAATAGTTCTTCCCGGTTGCGATCACGTAATCGTCCGGCCGGTCTTGC
>Ga0307423_1001068_pt1 | contig 17108 bp, 15 predicted proteins | sample SalMarWE160310MG_FD_202154 | JGI IMG/M metagenome (GOLD analysis project Ga0307423, IMG submission 202154) | Salt marsh sediment microbial communities from the Plum Island Ecosystem LTER, Massachusetts, United States - WE1603-10 | ecosystem: Environmental > Aquatic > Marine > Intertidal zone >...
CAACATACTGAAACAGGCTTCTCCAAAAAAATTAAAAATGATGTACGGGAATGGCATACACGCTCTAAATCAGGGGGAAAATCAATGAAACTATCGAAGAAAATAAATCCAGTAATACTGATGATACTTTTGACGACTTCCGTCATAATTGTGTTAGCAGAAACAAACATTGCATCATCACAATCTACTTCACAATCAACAATAGTCTCAACTGAACTAATCAACTTCTACGGCATGAGCAGCTCGGAAGTAGAAAACTTTGTGGAAACAATCGACGACCAGGGAATACCAATTCTCACAATAAGGCTTAACGCTATGAGCGAATTCCAAAGCGGCACAAGCTCAGGCATATCCAAAGCTAAGCAAGTGATACAAGAAGCTAACAGTCGAGGAATCGAGGTGTGCGTGGACCTACACACATGGTACACGACATGGGATAACTACTTCAGGGACTCAGCTTCAAGTAGCGGCACCCGAAGAAGCCAGTATATCACCTACGTTCGAAACGTTATTTCAGCCTTCGACGGTTCCAACGTCTATGCGTTCATGGTAATGAACGAACCACAAGCACGCACGGCATCCAACAGCGAAAACCAGTTCATACTTGACGTCATAGCCGCGGCTAAACAAGAAACCAACCAACCGATAAGCGTCAGGTTCATGGCCGGCTACTCACCCTCCACAGGCCACTACAGCACACAGATAGACCGAGAATCCGACTTCCTCTGCAGAAACACCTACTGGGACCCACGAAACCCCAGCAGCACAGTCTACGGAACCACCCAGTCTAAACTGCTTAACGCCATCGACGCGGCGCATAGTCAGGACAAAAGCTTATGGATAACGGAGTTCGGCAAAACCAAAAGTAATCTTGAAGAACAACGTAGATACGTTGAGGCTTTTGTGGAGTGGTCTAAGAGTAACGGTGTGGACGCCGTTTTCTGCTGGGTTTGCCAGCCTGAAGGCGGCAGCGGCGAAAGCTACAACATTTTCAACACCTATTCACCCAATCCAGCTTTCTACGAGCTGGTAAACGACGGAACACTACCAACACCCACACCAACACCACAACCAACATCTACCCCATCACCATCGCCAAATCCAACACCCACCCCAGACCCTATATCACCAGAATCATCAGCGACGCTTGTTGATGATGGTTTTGAGTTCAGGTTTGATGCGTGGTCTTCGACTAGTAGTACAAGGGGAGAGACGGCGGATGTTGCTGCAGGAGCAGCTTGCGAGGGCAGCTACGGTGCAAGGTTCACTTCCGACGGTGACGGTGGATACGAGAAAACCTATGCCTACTTAGATGTCTCCGAGAACGAAGTTTACGTTAAAGCACACTTCAGAATCACACAGAGCGGTATGCAGCAGAACGATGACCGGGTGAAGCTTGTTGAGCTTCGCGCTGGCAACAGGATTGTGGGTGCGGCAGGTATCTGGTTAAACGGCGGTGAATTGTACTGGTGGATGGAGACACGGGACGGTTCTGCGTACGTAGAGACGTTCACTGAGGCAGTCGAGTTGGATGTTTCAAGCTGGTTCAGCCTGCAATTTGGGTGGGTAAGCGACAGCGGCGATGGCGGAGGCAGGCTCTGGGTTAACGACAGGCTGGTTTACGAGGTTGATGGTGCGGATACCAACAACTACGGCGCCTGTTCGGAGATCCAGGTTGGCCTAGCTGAAGCGTACTACTGTGGGGACACGACGTTGGAGGTTGATTGCGTGGAGGTTTCCACAGATCACATCTATGAGTCTTTGGCACCTACGCCAACGCCGGAACCGACATCTACACCATCACCAACACCTACTCCGGAACCAAGTCCAACGCCAGCGTACAGCCGTCGGCACAGAAGCTACAGAAACTGGCGTTAGTTGTGCACGAATAGTGCACGCTAGCCATCTGTCCTTTTTTTGGAAAGATCCATCCTGTTATGCGTTGGCTTTTCATTCCTTTTTTTTCGTTGATTTCGGGGTTCATACTCGTGGTTCATGATACTTTCCAGCTTAACGAGCTTAGTGTGTTTTTGTGCAACAATTGAACAGAAAGATATTTATCAAGCTTGGCTGCTCTCTTTCAGCGCTAACCATGTATCGTATCTGAATACTCACTATTCAACCATCGCGCGCCAAACAGCAGACTTCCAACTTAAAGGGGCTGCAAAAAGAACATGAAAATGAGAAAAATCAAAGCCACAATATCGATAATCGCTATTTTCACACTAATCGCAATCAGCCTACCGAGAGTTCCTGAGCTGGAATCGCAGTTGGTTTACGCTCAACAATTTGACCCGACTATAGTATCTACTGAGCTCATTAACTTTTACGGTATGACTAGTTCAGAAGTGCAAAACTTTATCGAAATAATAGACGATCAAGGCATTCCAATTTTGACCATTAGACTTAACGCTATGAGCGAATTCCAAAGCGGCACAAGCACAGGTATCTCCAAATCAAAACAAGTAATTACCGAGGCTAATCAACGAGGAATCCAAGTCTGCGTGGATTTGCACACGTGGTATACAACGTGGGATAACTACTTCAGAGATTCCGCCTCCAACCACGACAGCTACAGAAGTCAATACATAACATACGTCAGAAACGTCCTTAACGCGTTCGACGGCACTAACGTTTTTGCGTTTATGGTTTTGAATGAACCGCAGGCTCGTACCGCGTCAAACAGTGAGAACCAGTTTATTCTGGACATTATAAGCGCCGCTAAGGAAACCACGGACAAGCCCGTCAGTGTAAGATTCATGGCTGGGTATTCGCCTTCTACTGGCCACTACAGTCCCCAGATTGACAGGGAATGCACTTTCCTTTCAAGGAATACTTATTGGGATCCTCGGAATCCCAGTGTAAGCGTTTACGGTACAACGCAAGCAAAACTTCAAACAGCCATTACCACAGCACACAGCCACGATCAAGCCATATGGATTACGGAGTTTGGTAAGACTAAGAGTAATTTGGAGTCTCAGAGGAGTTATGTTGAGGCTTTTGTTTCTTGGGCTAAGGGTGTTGGTGTTGATGCGGTTTTTTGTTGGGTTTGTCAGCCTGAGGGTGGGAGTGGTGAGAGCTATAATATTTTTAATGGTTATTCTCCTTATCCTGCTTTTTACGAGTTGGTGAATGACGGCCCAGAACCTAGTCCAACACCAACGCCGCAAGCAACCCCTACTCCAACTCCATCGCCCACACCTATTCCAGAACCTAGTCCAACACCAACGCCGCAAGCAACCCCTACTCCAACTCCATCGCCCACACCGAGAGATTCAAATCACATAATCAGTTCATCCGGTTCCATTATCCACTAGCTAGTTTTCGATAGCATAGACAACTAAATATCTACTTTTCCTCATTGCTTATGTATCAAAGCCCTGCTGGACGCGACTCTCGTGTGATGAGGTATTCACCTGAGATTAAAACTCTTAAAGTAAGTAAAAGCCAGATTAAGCGTATGCTTTTGTTTTCGACTAAAAATATTTCGGAATTGTTTGCTAGCTTTGGTGTGGCATTTATCCATAATGACGACCCAACTGCGTACCGCTATTTCCAGTATATTTTGAGTGAAGCCAGAAAATTCGGTAGGCTCAAAGGGTGGTTTGAGAAGGTTAGAGGACAAGTTACAACTCTTCAAATTATCTTGGTTTCAATTTCAATCGTTATTGGATTCGCTGTTAGCCTAGCAACAATCTTAAGTCTGTGAGGGATGATTTGATTAACTTAGTTGCAAGGTCTCCTCAGTTAACTGTCTCGTGTTTTCTGAGCGGAAACAGGGCTACGCGAACTTTACTAAAAGTGGAAGCACATGGTTCGCCTTCTATCAATTGTGACTATTAAAATGCAACAGCAAAAAAATGGAAGTGATTAAAACCACTTCTTCAGAGCTTATTCTTCTGGCTCTGGAGGCGGAACATATTTCTCTACGAGCAGCTTGTCATCTTTCAGCTTGAAGCTTACGTGCACGAATATGCTGTCTGCCCCACTAAACGGAAACATGCTGTCTTCTGCTAGGTCTTTTGGCAAGTAAATCAGGTATTTGCCGTCCTTCCTCCTGAACAGTCGCCCTCTCCCATCACTAACCAACCAATTCACCACCCGTTGAATTGATATTGTTAAGTACACTTTCGTACATGTTAGCTAATAAGATTTTGCAATATACTCTACAGGCTCACTCTAACGAGAGTTACAAACGAGTTCACAGCAAAGTGTCCGATGTGTGAACAAGAATTAGAATGAATATACGATATCTGCAGAATTTTTTCATAGAAAAATTTTAAAAAAAGAAGGGAGAAATGTGCTATTTGCTTTTTTTCTTTAGGGCTACTGCGGCTATGGCAACTGTTATTGCGGTTGCGGCTGTCCCGGCTATAATGTAAGAAGCGATTGGCTGATTTGGATTGCCTTCCGGTTGTGTATCAGGTGAAGCCTGAGGATCAGAAGTGGGAGATACAGTCGCATCGGGGTCCGAAATGAATCCACCAGGGCTAGTCGTATAGCTGTTGGTGATTTCACCTGTGTCCGCTCGCATGTACACTGCTACACCAGTAACGCTGTATACCTCGTCCTCAGCAGCAAACCAAACATGCCAAGAAGGATACATCGTGAAATTGTTAGTTCCAACTTCCAACGTTACCACCATAGGATCTTCTTTCACACTGAACGGAAATACTTCATCATGATCCCCGAGCCAAATTTCTACTGAAGTAAAAGTTTTTGCTTCCTCTAAAGCAATGCTTGCCGCTTCTTCCCGCGAGATATTCACGTCGGAACTGCCAATTCGGAAAAAGCTCGATTCGTCAGTGAAAGTATCTACGATACCGTTATCCACTTTGATACTAAGTCCTATAGGAAACTCAAGGCCATTAATTGTGCGAACCCAATCAATATAGTTGCCTGTTATTCGCATTTTCAGGTTACCCCTCGTCATTTCAATGTCCTTTATTTCAGCAACATCGTCTAGTAGACTGCTTGCTTCTTGAATTATCGGAAGGTTTGAGTACGTCTGATATCGCTGCAATGTATCTTTAGCTAAATCAAGAGCATTCGGAGCTAAAGAGCTGGCGTAGATTGGTTTACCCTCACTGGGATTTATAACCCATCTCGTCAGAATGTCGTTTGAAAATGTGATCATAACCCGTATTTCGCTTTCCGCAGATTCCAAGGTATAATCAACGTAATCCCGAACAACACCTGCCCAGATTTCTGATTTATGTTTGTAGAGGTTCGCACTGTATTTTGACGTATCAAGTCCTATTACATCCGTGATAACTGAAAGAGCTTCAGCTTCATTATTCAAATCTTCCGAGACGCCAACAGGGATTTGCACAAGCGAAAAAGCAACGACTGATATTAGAGCTATAACGGCAAAGAGCCTTTTGCTATCAAATGTCATTCTCAAACTAACCTCCTAATACATTATCTCCATCGCCATAAACTCGCATTAAGCAATTCCATGATACTCCAAATTTCTCTTCTTGCCAACCATGATACAGATCGTTGCCTGTAGCATCGAAAGTACTCATTCCAACACCCATGTCATTTGTTGCAGCGTCAAGAGCATCGTTTATTGAGTATTCCATGGTCACCGCATAGTAGTAGAATTTTCGTATCCAATCTCCATAGTTGTACGTCCCACTGCTCTCGAAGGGGTCAATTACCATTTTTGAAATGTTCTCAAACCCTATGTAACAATAATTGCTATTAACAGGATTAACGTAGCCGTTCTGGTCTAAGCTTGTAGTTTGTGTCCACGCATAGGGCATCCCTACCTTTCCGGTTCCATGCGCCGTATCCCAATAACCATACTCGTCGCCTACTCCATCGGGAGGGTTGCTAGTATCATAGAATAAATCTGCGGTTGTGCAAGTCCAGATCATGGTGAAATAGTTTTTAGGACCGCCATGGGGGTACATAGCATAGTCTTTAATGCCGTAATATTCCCCACTGTCAGCGTAGTAAGCGTAATGTCTAACGTAGCCCTCACTAACCCAGTAAGGATAACCACCATACGGATCCCATTCCCAGTGACCGTACTCGAACATGTATGGAAACATGTGTCCAACGTGGAAAGTAGCCAGATAATCATAACTGCCCGAACTCTCTACTGCATCAGAGGTCTGATAAACATATGATGCGAATGTGTCAGGACCATAGAAGTTGTTAGCTACCCAAGTTGGATATTCGTCGTCAAAAATTTCTCGTATGTCCATGCAAAGATACCCATGCTCTGCTCGTTCGTCGCTATTATCCTGTCCATAACGGGAACCCCAAGTAACGCCTACATGATAGGCACCGTTTGCAACTGCTGGAAACGAGTTAACATTGACCCATAAAGTGATAAAAAGCAAAAGCAACAGAATGCATATAGCTATACGAGTTTTCTTCATTTTTATTTTCTCCTCGTATAATTAACGCCAATTTTCAACTGTACTTTAGTTCTTTAACTATAAATAATTTACCTTTTAAACGAACAACAGATATACATTATGGTTTATCTTAACGGTGAAATAAAACATTATAAAATAAAACTCATAGAATATTCACTAACCAAACATGATAATCAAAACCAGTCGAAAGTAAATAATTGAATATGAAGGGACAAACAATGTCCAAGGAGCCAAAGAAGCGTTAATTGTCCTGTTGCATATTTTAGTAAAACTTTTTAGCTGTATCTAACAGAAGAATAGATGTGCCAAAACGCAAGAAATTTTTGTGCACGACTAAAAGTATAAAGGAGTAAAAAAGTAAGTGTCTCCTTACTGTTACTGAACTAAGGCTTTCGTATCGCCTTTAAGTGAGTTTAAGCTTTCGGAGTTACCTCTTTTAGGAAGGATTATTTTGAGGATAACAACACCACAAATACCCGCCACAGCATATCCAATTATGTTCCCAGCAAGAGCACCTAGAAGGTTAAAACCCAAAAGCAAGAGCAATATAGTTACCAAAGTCCTGACTATAGCTTGCATGTTAGAAGTTATTGCGCTAAATTCAGCTCTATCTACGCCAACGAATGCTGAAACTGCGGTGCTATAAAGAGCCTGGAACAGAATTAGAATTGCCGTGATCTGCAAGTAAGGATACATTTCTACTCTATTTAAAAGAATGGAAGCAAATGGTTCCGCGAACACATACAAAATTATGGATAGACCTGTTCCGGCTATAATCCTGAGAAGAATACCGGTATTTACTATTTTAGCTACTCGATGATTCTCTCCACGTGACCTTAAATCTGCCGTCAGTTTAATTATGCCCTGATTTATCCCCAGGTCCGTGAACAAAAAAAGTAGTTGAGGCCCCACCAATATTAAGGTGTATTGTCCATAAATTTCCGGACCCAAAAGCCTAGCTGCAACAATCGAACCGATTGATAAAATAACGGTAGCAAGAGTCATTCCAAAAGCTAGGAACGAACCGCTACGAGCAGAGTCACTTGCTACATCAACGAGGTTATTTCCCATTTTCAAATTCGCCCAAAAGTTTCAAATTTCGGTTTTCTTGAAATACAGCCACCGTCGCAAGAGTCAACGTTAAAATGGACAAGCTCAAAACTAAGCTGGACAATTGAATACCCCACTCTGTATAATTTAACACTAATCCTATTAGAGAAGTCAGCACTATGCTCAAAACTACTGATAGAGCAAAAAGAGTAATATTGTCTGCGCCAGGCGTTTTGCCTGTCTTAGTAAATTTGGTGGGGAAGAAGATTCTCGTAAGACTATACCCTGGTAACCCAAGAACAAGGGTCGCTCCTGGAGCAAATCGAATGAGACCTTGGACACCCATGGCTTGAAAACCAAAAACTGCTATGGCAGATAGCACTGTTAATCCAACAGTCGTCCAATACCAAGATGCATCTCTATTTTTCAAATATAAACTAAGTTTCTGGGGCTTTTGGATTAAAGAAGCGTCGTGCAACACTAATTTTTTTTCTTTTTGGAGTTTGAGGATAACTTGCATTATGTTTTTTTTAGTTCTGGATACCTTTTTTGTTACCATAGTCATTAACTGCTGAATCGTCTCCGGCTTATCATTTCGAACCGTTTGAAGTATTATCTCCTCAAGATTATCGTTCAAAGCCATAGGTCATCATTCAGTCTATCTATAACAGCCTATTAAGCAATATCTTTCCGAAAATTATTTTGTGCGAATTTGTTTATCAACCAATAATCAGAACCTCACATAGCAATATTGATTATTCTTACCGCAAGGGTTACCAAGAAAAAAGCAGACGTAGCCAAGGCTGCCCGTCTAAGTTTTCTTTTACTCAATCGCACGTTACCTATTCCAAAGTATGAAGAAAGCATTTCCGACGTCACAATTAGCGTTATCGCCATAATTCCAAGTAAGATGCTCAATATTGAAACAGCATTAAAGAAATCCACTTGACTTACGCTCCTCTTTCCTTAATCAAGTGATATTCGATTTCTAAAGAATTTTCTCCTGCTTTAACCTTAATGTTGCCTATTACGGTCGGAATATTTGTTGCATTAGCTAAGGCCGAAGCTATCGCGCTTACGAGTGGTGAACCTACAGAATGTCCAAGCTTTTCATAAATATTTATTTCTCTTGAGAGGTCAGATGCAATTAGATTTTTTATTCTTAAGTTGACTATGCCTTCTTCAGATTTAATTGTAACGTCTTGTGAAATTTCTAATTCAGATATTAACAATCTTGGTATGCTGGTTTCGAAAAACGAAAAATCATTATTAGCGAACTTCTTTCCTAACATTTCTTCGAAGAGTCTCATCAATTGGTTACCAGGTGCCGTCATCAACCTCGATTTTAGCTCGTGATTTTTCTCTTTTTTGAGCATTTCTTCCCTGATGCTTCGGAGATCCGTTATTTTGTTTTCTGTGAAGTAAATCATATTTGACTTAGAATTGCTTAGATAATTGCCGGGTAAGAAAACACCTGTTTCTTTTGGATGGAGTTTCTGTATAATCTCATTCAGCGTTTCCAGATAAGAAAGGTTGGTAGATTCCAACACTTCTTGCTTAACGTACTCTTCAGAGGAAATATATCCTACAATCATTCCCCAAAATATCATTCCCAATCCTACAAGCGCCGTAGTTGGGAGGGGGTCAGTTGAAGGCATGTAAACCATTGAGAAAATAATTAGAACCCCTCCGATAATTATCAAAAACAGAGAACCGATCTTCTGGGAATTAAGTCTAATTGGTGTAGGTTTACTCGAGAAAACAAAGACAAAGGAAATAAGGATGAATACAAACGAAAATATTTGCATAGCCAAAAATATATTTCCTTGCACAAAATATGGTTCATACCAATTGAGACTGAAATCAAGACCGTATGCATACAGCTCTGAATTCACGAGTTGGTCTATAAGAAAGTAAGCGATTATGGACAGGAAGTTAGCAGCAGCTCCTAAAGCAATAGTGAGGTAACCGAAGAGTCTTGAATTATTATCGTGAGTTTTTTCGAGGAGAAATGAAAACGCCGAAGCGAGGCCGATCAGAATTATAGAAGATGCAACTGAACCAAAAAGTAGATAGAGAATACTCCCATAATTCCCCGCCCAAACTGCGTTAAATTGCAAGTTGTAGTTGTAGAGTAGCCCATTGACTATATTTATGCTGAGATTGTTTATGACTATAACTGACAATATGTTCAAAACAATAGATGACAACAAGAGAACCATGGTGGCCTTTGACAGTGACGACGTATTTAGTCTCATTCAACATCCTCTATGATAGAGCTACTGATGATTGCCATTTCAATTTTTTAGTGAACGTCGCGTAATATATTGTTTCTTATTGTATCTTAGATGGTCTTCTATTTAACCGAGGCCTTCAAAGGCATCATTAAGTTGAAATCTCCATTGTCGTAGACCCTGTTGGAATCTACATTTATCTCCTCGAAGGGGTCCATATTAAGATAGAAAATGTAGTAATTGTGCTGCAAATCGGACATTATGAAATAATCTGCTTTCGATATTTCTTCGTTAATTAATGTAGCGTTAGGCGGTTCGGTGAATGGCGTAGCTAAACCTTTCTCGAGTATTGTATAGTTTTTCATTGGATCATGATATTTTATGTATAGCGTGAATTGCCCAACTAACAATATTCCATCAGGAGTATAGAAGGTTACAAATTCTGTGCCAGCCAATTGAGTATCTGACGCTAATCTGTACGTGTCTGAGCCATATTGAGCAGGAATGTTAAGAAGCATTATTGCAGCAAGTAGAAATACTATGAGTTTTGGTTTTCGCGCCAAAAAACTAACACAAAGAAAACTTAGAGGTACCAAGCCGAACATGAAAGCGCGTGTGAACGATTCTTGGGGTCCATATTCTCCGACGAAAGCGAAAATCCCTATTAAAATCAGCAGTGCAGCGCTAAAAATCGAGTATTTCATAACTCGACGTTTGGACCTGATTTTTCTTAAAATGTTGAGCATCGATAGTAAAGCAACAAGTACTGCTAGACCAACTATGCCCCAAGAAGCTGCGAAGTTAACTCGTTGGGCAGTGGAGCTAATAATGCGGCTTCCTTGCGAGTATAGGCTAATGTCTCGGATGCCTGCCAGTATCTGGATAAAATGTTGAATTCCCTGTTCGAAGAAAGTTTGTGCGTAGAAACTGTTGTAACTTAACCAAATTATGGTCGCACCTAAACTTACCAAGCCTAATGGCGCCAGGCTCTTTTTCCTCGCAAATCTATCTACAATATAGGCGGAGTAAAACACCATTAGAGCCATAAATGAGGTTAATGCATGTGTAAGAGTTGTAGTAACAAAAAGTAGGATTAGCAAAACACCTAGTGATCTTCGGTTTCTTTGTTCCCCAAAGAACAGAAGCGAAACAACTAGAATTATTGTGAGAAAAAGAATGTAAGCTATGCTTTGTGGACCAAAGTACTGTTGGCGCACAAATAAGCATGCTAAAACCAAAGCTGCACCTAAAAATGCGTGAGGCACCGACAGCTTAATCCGAAGTACCAAGAAGGCTATAAGCCCATACATGGAAACTGCAAACAGGGGAAAAAATTTTAGCAAAAAATAATGTTGCAAACCTGTCAAGGTGGTAAAAGCGCTCGCAAAATACAGGAATAATGGCCAGTAATGATAATTTGCCAGTGTTGGAGGTGTATCTGTTACCAGATGACCTGTAGAATTTATTAGAAGGCTTTCTCCAAAAGGGTAATACGAATTGGACGTCCAAACTGGAATCCTCACAACTGTGGGTATTACGAATATGTAGGCAACGGTTAGAACTAGAATTAATGGTAAATATGATTTAGATTTGAAACCAGCATACCACAGGATTCCCACAAGTACTATCCCGACGTAATAAACAAGCGGTAATTTGGTGAAAAGTCCCCAATCCGTTGGCCCAATCGATAATACAGCAGTTGATGCTATAGTGTAACATACAATACCCGCGGCGACCGCCAACATAGTTTTAATTAGGACAGCTTTTTGAAAATTGTTCAAGTCTTAACACTCTATTGAGCAGATAGTATTTCGTTATGCGCCTAATATGTTAACCGTCTCATTTTAATTCTGAAACTACCGACATCAATTTTCCATTCTTATCCAATTTAATGTCATCGACTAGATTTATTTCGAAAATTAGCTTGTCAGACTTGAAAACTGTTTTCAAATGATGGGTAAGCTCTGTCTTGAAGATGTTTTCTTTCAGAGTTTTGTCTTTCACTTTTATGTTAAACTCAAAGGCGTCAATTTTCTTCTGCACAATTTTAAATTTCTCTATGAAATTATAATATTTGAACTCATGTAAAGCTATAGTGAAGGCTCTAGGTGTCAGAATTCTGCCGTTTGGAAGCAACAGCAGCGAGTCTTTTCTACCTTCAACCATCTTCATCAACGGAAGTGTCCTTCCGCATTCACAGGTCTCGCTTGAAGGAGTTCCTACATCTCCAACAGCGTATCGAATTAAGGGCATTGAACAGTTAAACAGACTCGTGCAAACAATCTCCCCTCTTTCCCCCGCAGAAACTTCATCCCCATTCTTGTCAAGAAACTGCAGAATCAACGCGTCCGCATCTATATGATAGCCCTTACCTTCATGGCATTGCCAAGCCATTCTCTCAAATTCAACACTTGAATATTGATCAAAAAATTGAACCCCAAAAACTTCCTCAATATGTTCGCGAGAATAATTATCTATCAATTCTGCGCCTCCAATAATAAATCGAGGTTTAATCGTCTCAACCTTTGTTTTTTCAATCTCATTGGCCAGCAGAAAGAGCGAACTTGAATATCCATCCAAAATATCTGGTTTCAACCGTTCAATTTTTAAAATCTGAGTTGATACATCATCGAATACTGAAACCGGTGTAGGGACATAAAAACGAAATAATCGCTGAAGTCGTGTGCTTTTACCGAAGTGTTGGGGGCCAGTTAAAGTAACCCACCTGTCAAAAGCCTTCTGACCGCAACTTATGTTCGCTCTCAAGTGTTTGGCCATTCTGAACTCTATTTCGCGTGAGGATAGATATATCGACAATGGTTCACCAGTAGACCCGCTAGTTGACTTCATTCTAAGATTTGCAACTTCGAAGTCTCTAGAAACCATCTCACCCAGATTCCCTCTTATGTCCTTCTTTCTGATTATGGGCAACTTATTCAGGTCATTGCTGGTCTTTATTTTCTCGGGTTTTATTCCCCAATCTTTCATCATCTTGTTGTAGAAAGGAACTTTTTCATATGCGTATCTAATGATACTTTGAAGCCTTTTCGTCTGATATTCTGCTAGTTTACGGGGATGCCAAAAAGCCTGTTTTTTAAGTGTGTTCAAGTAATAGAATGCTCTAAGATAATTCAAATTTTTGTCATCTCCGACGCCCGTTCAGCATAACGTGAAATCGTTTTCTCAATAGTGGCCTTCACGTTCTTTTGCCATCTTGGAATTTGACTCCTTAACGATTTTTCCAAACTCAGCCTTTTGCTCCAGGTTTCATCTATTTTGGATAAAAGTCGTTCATATGATACATCTCGTATGTTGACGACGCATTCAGACATGTCTAGACGTTGGAAAAAAGCAGTCTGTTTATGATCATACGAAATGCAGAGAACTGGCACAAACCCTATGGCGGCAAGAATTGCGGGATGCATCTTTGATGATATTACCATGTCCATTTGGTTTAGAAGCTGACAAAAACTAGTAACGTTATCTGTTTCAATTATTTGAGCGTGCCTTCTGTTTTTCATCTGTTTAATTATGGACTTGCTCACATCTAAGTCGTCATGGCTAAAGCCACTTATGTAATGTGGTAAGAATACGATCGAAAATCCATGTTTTTCAAATGCTTTGTCTAATGCTCTAGCATGAGCGGCGATGTATCTTTGGGTTTCTGCTTTTGAGAGGCTTTGACCGTATATTCCAGGAGAAACTCCCACTACTGGCCTATGTATGTTAGTTAACGAGCCTTTTGTGGGGAGATCAAATAATATAGCTGTGTCATAAGTCAAAACCTTAGCAGTGTTAATTCCAACCTTATCTACAATTTCATAAGAAACAGGATCTCTTATCAAGATGTAGTCACAACTGTTCAAAGCGAGTCTTGACAAGAATCTTCCGATAAACGTTCTGAAGGGGCCAACTGAGTTTGGGAACATAACTACTGGCTTATTCAGGGATCGGGAAACCACGATATCGATAGTTCTTGAAATTAGCATTGACCACCATGTGATAATCCAGTAGAGGTTCAATGGCAGCAGAGAAGCGGTCTCTTTGAAGTTTTCGTCACTGTGAGATATGACTACGTTACAGTTTCTTATACTTTCAACTACTTCTTTTCGGTATGCTGGTTTTATCCCAATTTTGGTTAAGATGACAGAAATTAGAGATAGCAATATTTGAATTGGAATAAGAACTAGTAGCGCTATTGTTAGTATTTTGTAGAAATGGCTGCTTCTGTTGAATCCTAATTTCTTGGAAATTTGATCTGCTTTGTCATATGGAATGTCTACCATTGGAGGTAACACTCGGTTCACAGGCAAATTCAGCTTTTTTACTCCGTCGATATCAGTAGTTGAGACGGAAATTGATATTCCTTTGAATGCCTGGCGTAGAACCGAAACATCACTGCATATTAGAGCTTGAGTGCCCTTGTTGTTCATGTTCCCAACGTGAATTATGTGCGCCTTGAATGAAGACAAAAATTGATGCCCTCCATTAAATCTTTGAAAGAGCTTTGTATATTCCGTAATAGAGCCTAATCAATGGAAAAGGCGTATTTAAAAGGAATGCTTTGAATTGGGCATTGGAAGACGCCTTTATGTTACAGTATAAGTAAAAATTTCGCAGTGCCGATGCAATTGAAATATCCGGTGATAATACAGGATTAAAAATTGGCGTTTGTTTACCCATTAAATTCGCTAAGTAAAGACGATTTGGAAGGTCATCTTTCTTAAATTTCAGATTGACAAATTGTGATTGGTTTACTTTATCGATACTAACACGTTGTATTGATATTGCCTTGGCGGCCAGTGCCTTACTTAAGAGATTTTCTCCTTCTCTTGTTCTTGAAACAATGATTGAGGACCCCTTCTTGTCATTTTTTAATTCTGGCAACCACGCATCACCGAACGATATATCCGCTAGCTCTGCGGCTTGGTCAGGGCAATATGTGCAACGCATCGGCGTAAAAAAGAAAGATGAAAAGAGAGGCCAATACGCATGCCAGTCACCAACTAACGGCAACTCGATTTTTGAAGCGTTGTTTGTTTCAATTGACATACCACCCGGCCATCCCCTACCCCTGTACGCTATTTTGTTTATATCACTTTTTTGAAGGTGGAGTTTCTCAACAAGAAAGGATATCCCTGCGAAGTCTACGGTGTGTGAGCATAAGAGTCCCAGACGTAATACTACTCTCTTGTTTAATACTTTAAAGAGTGTTTCAGCTTTTCTAATTCCATGAATATGGCAAGGGAGACCTACCATCGCGAATCGACCTTTCTCCTTCAGAATTTGTTTCAGGCAAACGTTTGTTGCCACAGGGCAATACTTCGATTTCGAGGCTTCAATAATCTCGTCGGCGGTTCTCGCGATGAATGATTCAGGCTCTAACGGATTCTTGCTTCTCATGCGGGTTACTATTGCACCATCTATAAGATTGTATTCCAAGGCGAATATGAGTAACTGAGTAATCAATCCTCCTGAAGTCGAATTGTATCTTAATGGGTCATTAGTTGAGTGACCCACGTAGCACTGTATGTAATTTCCGATAGCACTAGACCTGGGTTCTTCACCGAAGATTTTTGAGCGTAGTTCTCTAAAATCCATAGAATAGCCTGGACAAGAACGTACACACAGTTGGCAGCCATTGCATTTTTCTTGATCTATTTGAGGTAAAAAAAGGCCATCAGACATTCTCATATTTATTGCTTCAGTTGGGCATACTCCCGCACAGGTACCGCATCCAAGGCATAATCCATGTTCAATAATACCCGATAGAAACATGTTTAGTTATCCTCTCACGAGTTTGCCTGTCACAAAACCTGCGAATACGGCAGAAATGGAAAATATCGAGACTAATATTTTACTGAGCTCTTCAAATTCATAGATCCGTTTACATCTTGACGGGATGGCTATCGAAAGGATGTATCTCAAGTAGCTAGATTCTGTGGTTAACTTTTTCGAATTCAGAGATTTATCAGTTATTATAGCCTTTGATAGTCCTTCATAAAATGAGCGTATCCATACATACTTAAAACTTCCCCGTCGCTTGGGGACCTTATGATGAACTACTGCTGAGGGGTCGTAAATTATTTTGGATTTTTCAATATTTCTCAAGATTCTGATTGAAATTTCAGTTTCTTCACTGGCCAGAAGATTTTTGCCAAATCGACCGATATCTGTCCTAAAGAATCCAACTTTATCGAAAACTTCTTTTCGAAATGACATGTTGCAGCCTATTGGATTCCTCACTGTAGTTTTGTGTTCAGGGAGTCCTTTATATGAACAGCCAACTATCCAGTTTAGTTCTTCTGGAAACCATTTTGGATTTCCTTGTTCCCAGGAAGGGCGAACAATTCCTCCGACACCTGCAACGGTTTTATCAGTATAATTGTTAACAAGATTTTCCAGCCATTTTTCATCTGCTAACGCGTCGTCATCTAAAAAGCAAATAATATCTCCATTTGCATTTTTTATTCCCGTATTTCTAGCGTTTGATAGCCCTGGGTTCTCACTAACAACGATCAGTATATCCTTAGAGAATCTTGATTTATAAAATTCTATTAAATCAGGATAAGGATCTAAAACCAGAATTATTTCATCGGGTTTCAATGACTGGTTTAATAGCGACGTAATGCATTCTGAAAGATACCTTGCCCTTTCTTTAGAATAGGTAGAGATTATAATAGAATGGTCCGTCACTATGATTCCATCTATAGTTTTAAAACTATTCAACTATTTTAATGAAGTCCTAAGCTTGAGGTTAATCCATGTTCAAGTTGTACTCGCTAAAATTAAGGGTCAGGATCTAACTGCCTCGATAAATATTCAATAGCTGTTGAGATGCGATTTCGTGTTCCTGCTGTATTTAGAAATACAATGTGTGCCTTCGTTTTTTAGCAATTTTGACAATATGATGTTCGCCTGGTCCAGCAGCAATAAGGTGTAATGGATTGTCCAAGTTATTGTCACTTCAGATAATTTGGGCTACTAAACTCCTGCACGTTCAAAGCGTAAATTACTGAAAAGATTTCAAGCCATCATGTTGAACAACAAAGATGTGTAACGTTGATGATACTGAAAGCCCCCTGTTGTGCCATTATAAACCCAAAGTTCGAAGAACAAGTTGCCCATAAAGGCTTGTCTGTTGACATCCCATGCCGTTGAATAGCCTTCAAGATTCAATGATTGGTCGTTAAATCCCAATTCATGGAAGTTTACCTTTGAAAGTCTTGGGTTGTAGGAGCTTATGCTGGATGTGTAGTCAAAATTAAACGTCAATGGTATTGTTAGGTTTGTTTTGTCTGCCACAAAACAGTTGAGGCTGTAAAGTGGAGGCAAGTTGCTTGGTATGTGTTCATAATCATTGGGTGCGGGTTGTGTTAGATTCCTGAATTTGACTTGGATCTTATAGTAAGCACAATGGCCCAATTGATTC
>Ga0307423_1001069_pt1 | contig 17092 bp, 16 predicted proteins | sample SalMarWE160310MG_FD_202154 | JGI IMG/M metagenome (GOLD analysis project Ga0307423, IMG submission 202154) | Salt marsh sediment microbial communities from the Plum Island Ecosystem LTER, Massachusetts, United States - WE1603-10 | ecosystem: Environmental > Aquatic > Marine > Intertidal zone >...
GAGGAGCTGGAGGGGCAGGAGCTCCGTGACTTTTGCCGCGGTGAGCTGGCCAGCTACAAGATTCCCCGCACGGTGGTCCTCGTCGGCGAGCTGCCTCGCTCGCCGGTGGGCAAGATGCTCCGTCAGAAGGTGAGAGAGCTCTACGGAGACTCGGATTAGTCGCGTCGGCTCTACTGGTCGAGTCCGCCGTCGAGGTCCTGGCCATCCATGCCGGCGTTCTTGCGGGCGCGCTTGACCATGTCCCTGAGGATGGGGCCGAGCTTGGTCGGGTCCTCGACGGGCTCGACCGTCGGGCCGCGGTGCCAGCCCTCGGCGACGGCGAACACCTGCCCGGATCCCTCGAAGACGCGGCCCGTGACTCCCCTCGACTCGGTGCTCGCGAGCCAGGTGGCGAGCGGCGCGACCCAGCGCGGGTCCCTCTGCTTCTTCTGCTCGTCGGACAGCGGGCCGGGAGCGAGGTCTTCGGTCATGCGGGTGAGCGCGGCGGGTGCGATGGCGTTCGAGGTGACGCCGTAACGGCCCAGCTCGCGCGCGGCGATGATGGTGAAGGCCGCGATGCCCATCTTGGCGGCGCCGTAGTTGGTCTGACCCGCGTTGCCGTAGATGCCCGAGACCGAGGTGGTGTTGATGAGGCGGGCATCCACCGGCTGGCCGGCCTTCGACTGCTCGCGCCAATAAGCCGCTGCGTGCTTCGCCGGCGCGAAGGTGCCCTTGAGGTGCACCTTGATGACCGCGTCCCACTCCTCCTCGGTCATGTTGACGAGCATCCGGTCGCGCAGGATGCCCGCGTTGTTGATCAGCACGTCGAGACGGCCGTAGGTGTCGATCGCCTGCTGGATCATGGCCTGGGCCGCGTCGAAATCGCTGACGTCGGCTCCGTTGACGACGGCTTCGCCGCCGGAAGCCTTGATCTCCGCGACCACCTCCGCGGCCGGACCGGTGTCCGCGCCGGTTCCGTCGCGTGCCCCTCCCAGGTCGTTGACGATGACCTTCGCGCCGTGCGCCGCGAGCATCAGGGCGTATTCGCGGCCGAGGCCGCGGGCGGCGCCGGTTACGATGACGACACGATCTTCACAGAAACTGCTCATGGGGGGTCCTCCTGGGTGTTCGATCCACAGTCTACGCCAGTCGTGCGCTCGTTTTCGGGAAAAATACAGTCGGGGATCAGGAGTCACCAAGCGCCCGTCACTTCACGGAATCTGGTGTGGTCTCGACTCAGCAAAGGTGGAAAAAGGGCGTCGGATGCCCTAATCCCCGATGCCAACAGGGAGTCCCGATGAGCGAGAGAGACCCCATCGACCTGCTCTATCAGCCGAGGAGCATCGCCATCATCGGCGCGAAGAAACGCGCCTTCGGCTTCGGTGCCGGCCTCCCGAGGTTTCTCCTCGACATCGGAGTGGATCCCGATCGCCTGCACCTGGTCAATCCGAAGGAGAAGGAGATCGACGGTCTCCCGGTCTATCCGACGGTGAAGGAGGTGCCCGGCGACGTCGATCTGGCCATCGTCATCGTTCCCGCGCTGGCGGTCCCGCGGGTGATCGGAAACTGCATCGAGAAACGCGTCAAGGTCGTCAACGTCCAGAGCGCAGGCTTTGCCGAGGTGGGTGCCGAGGGGGCGAAGGCGCAGGAAGAGATGGGGCGGTTGGCCAGGGAAGCGGGCATCCGCATCATCGGTCCCAACTGTGTGGGCGTGGTGAACGTACCGGGCCGTTTTGCCACCTGCGAAGTGGATCTCGACGCCATCCGGCCCGGCGGCATCTCGGTGGTGGCCCAGAGCGGCGTCTTCGGCAACGTCCTGATGGACTGGGCGCCCTCCCAGGACATCGCCCTCGGCAAGCTGGCGACGATCGGCAATCGGGCCGACATCGACGAGTCCGACATGCTCGATTACCTGGGCAAGGACCCCGCCACGCGGGTCATCGTCATGTATCTGGAGGGTGTCAAGGACGGCCGGCGCTTCATCGAGGCGGCCCGCCGAACCAGCCTCGAGAAACCGGTCCTGGTCTACAAGAGCGGCGAGACCGAGGCCGGGAAGAAAGCCACCCTGAGCCACACCGGGAGCCTCTCCGGACCCGATGCGATCTTCGACGGCGTCTGCCGCCAGGCCGGCGTGATCCGGGCCCGCGACCTCCTCGAGCTCTTCGACATGGCCCGGGCCTTCGAGGCCTGCCCGCTGCCGAAGGGGCGAAGAGCTCTCGTGGTCACGGGCTCCGGCTCCCAGGGCGCGATGGCGGCCGACCGGCTCGTCCAATGCGGCATGGAGCTGCCCGAGATGACGGCGGAATCGGTAGCCGAGCTCCGCAGCCAGGCACCGGACTGGATGAACGTGGGCAATCCGCTCGACATCGGGCCCTCGGGCCTCTTCGCCCTGGGAATGAAGCTGGCGATGACCGACTCCCACATCGACGCAGTCATCGCCGTGCCCATCGCCCCCTGGAAGGTGATCAAGCCCGCCCTCGAGATGCGCACCGAGGAGGTGAGCAGGCAGATGTACGTCGCCCCGGCCCTCCTCGACGAAGCGGCCGAACGGACACTCCTCATCGCTCCCATGGGACATCCCGACTGGGTGAAGACCGTCAAACGCTTCTTCGGCCCTCGCGCCCCGGCGATGGCGACGCCCCAGAATGCCGCGCGGGCGCTGGCAGCGATGTGCGAGTACCGGGAGTGGCGGGAAGTGCGAACGACGTGAGCGTCTCCGACGACCGAATCCCTCTATCGGCCATCCTGATCTACGCATCACCCGCCCCGTGCATCGGGTTCATGTTCTTCCTGGTCAGCATGTATCTGATGAAGTTCTCGACCGACGTGCTCCTGATCGCACCGGGTGTGATGGGACTGATCTTCGGGATCTCGAGAATCTGGGACGGCATCTCGGATCCGCTGGCCGGGTACTTCTCCGATCGGACCAATACGCGCATCGGGCGCCGGCGCCCCTGGCTGCTCGCCTCGCTGGTGCCGATCACGCTGGTCTTCGTGATGGTGTGGAGCCCGCCGCAGACGCTTACGGGAAGTGCGCTGGTGGCCTGGATGGCGGTGGGCGTGATCGGCTTCTACACGGCGATGACGATCTTCGGAGTGCCACACGCCTCTCTGGGTGCGGAGCTCTCCATGAGCTACGACGACCGCAACCGGGTCTTCGGCTGGCGGCACATCTGCTTCATGAGCGGCTCGTTCCTGGCCATCGGCGGGATGCGTCTGCTGATCGCCTCCGATGCGCCGCGCGTCACCGCGTACCATCTGGCGCTGGCGGCGTCCCTGGTGACCGTCTTGATGATGCTCTTCTGCGTGGCTCGCGTGCGCGAGCGGCCGGAGCACCTGGGGCTTGGAGCCCAGAACCCCTTCCTCGCCTTCCGCGACGTTCTCAAGAACCCGCACGCTCGCCTCCTCCTGATCGTGGCACTGATCGAGCACCTGGGATCGGCCAACATCACCATCCTGACTCCCTACGCCGCCCAGTACGTCTTCGGCACTCCACAGCTGACCCCGCTCTTCGTCTTCTGCTACCTGCTCGCCGCCGTCTCGACGGCTCTCTTCTGGGTGCGGCTGGCCAAGCGCTACGACAAGAGGCGGCTCTGGATGTTCGCGATGACGCTATCGGGCTTGGCCTTCGGCGGAATGTTCCTGGTCGGCGAGGGAAACTGGATCCCGCTCGTCCTGCTCTCGGCGCTGGCGGGCGTGGGTGGGGGCTGCGGCGGGATCGTTGCGCCTTCGATCCAGTCGGACATCATCGACTTCGACGAGTACATGACGGGCCAGCGCAAGGAGGGCGCCTACTTCGCGGCCTTCAGCTTCGCCTTCAAGGGGTCCGCCGGACTCACGCTGATGTTCACGGGCCTGGTGCTCCAGTTCTCGGGCTTCGAGCCCAACGTGGAGCAGACCGAGACGGCCAAGCTCGCCATCAAGAGCCTCTTCTCTCTCTTCCCGCTGACCTCGGCCTTGTTCGGCGCGCTTCTGCTCTCCCGCTTCGCCTTGAACCGGGAGGAGCACGCCGCGCTCAGGGAGGCCATCGACGCGCGGCGCGATGGATCCTAGCCCGAAGCGGCCCTGGGCTTCCGGAGGACGTAGATGGCTACACCCGCAGCCATGAATGACGCGATGTGGAGGGTGAAGGCCAGATCGTAGCTGCCCATCACGTCGAAGATCCGTCCCGTCATCACCGGGCCCGTCGCTGCCCCCAGCGTCGACGAAATCGTGATGACACCGAGGATCTTGCCGAAGGCACGAAGTCCGAAGTACTCGCCGATCAGCAGAGGAACCAGCACTGCGCCTCCTCCCAGTCCCAGGCCGAACAGGATCACGAAGGCCGGTATCGCCCAGAATGAATGAATCCGGAACAGGCAGAGCACTGCCAGTGCGTGGAGGAACAAGGTCAGGCTCATGATCCGCCTCTTGGTGAAGCGGTCGGCGAGAATCCCGAAGCTCAGCCGTCCGGCCACGCTGCACCCGATCGCCAGCGCAAGGGCGCCCGCGGCCAGCTTCTCGAATCCCTGATCGCTCAGAAAGGCGGGAAGGTGGCCGATGATCGACATCGAGCCGAAGCTCCACAGGACCTGGCTAAGCGACAGGACCCAGAAGGCGCTGGTCCGAACCGACTCCGCCAGGCCCAGACCCTCGTTTCCCGCTCCTTCCCGGGTCTCCTGGATGGGATCTACGGCTGGTCCCTCCGAGACGCGCGGTTCGCCGTCCGGGAGCAGGCCCATTTCCTCGGGCCTGCTTTGCACCAGAGCGAGCGTTACGGTGACGACGATCAGCAGCACCAGAGACCCCAAGGAGGCGAAGGCGATGCGCCAGCCGAATTCGGAGATCAGGAAGTCGGCGAACGGAGGCATGGCGAGCCCTCCGAAGCCGATTCCCGCCAGGCCGATCCCCATGGCGCGGCCACGGATCCGGTCGAACCAGTTGGAGATCAGCGTCTGGTTGGGGATCCAGGCGACGGACGCGATCCCGATCGCGGCGATCATGTTGAGGGCGTAGAGCTGCCAGAGCGACTGGATCGCGCCGAAGAGACAGAAGGCAGAGCCCATCACGAGCGCACCGGCGGTCATCACCTTCCGTGAGCCGTACCGGTCGGTCGAGATTCCGACCAGCGGCGAGACCGCCCCCACCGTCAGGGCAGCCACCGCGCCGCCGCCGGCGATGGCGGCCCGGCTCCAGCCGAAGTGATCCTGCAGGGGAACCAGAAAGATTGGCGGCGCGTACAGACCGACCCCGACGGTGACGAGCAGGATCGAGAACGAGGCCCCTACGATCCACCAGCCGTAGAAGAGCTCGCGCCGTGTCATCCGCGGAGGGTATCCCATCGCGGAGATGGGCGATCCGACGACCCGATGCGGTTCTCTACCCGGTTTCGACGGCAGGCTGCGTGGACGCCGCGCCGGTGCGGAAAAGCTCCCCCTTCGCGCTCAGCTCTTGCAGGAAGCGCGCGATCTCCTCCGCTCCATTGGCCACATGCTCGAAGCACTTGGTGCTCTCACCCGAGGACATGAACTGCATCGCCTGCTCGAGATCTCTGAAGTCCATGCCGGAGATCTCCTGGCATGAGCTCGATCCGAGACGTTTCTCGAGGCGCGCGACCAGGTCCTGGCCGGGGATCACGATGGGGAAGATTCCGTCCAATCCCTCCTCGATCTTCTCCCTCCCCATCAGGAGACCCAACACCATCATTCCCGCGCTCACGATGCCGCAGGTCAGCGACGACACCATTCCGGCGTGCATGCCGCCGGCCGCGCGGAGCACCAGCGGGTCGGTGATGCCGAACTCTTCCATGAATGCGGCCACGATGCTCTGGGTGCAGCTCTCGTAGGTGCTCACGATATGGTGCGCGCGATCGCGCACCCTGGCGGGCCAATCCGGGTCGGCGGGAACGGTGATCTCGGTAATCATCGGGGACTCCTATCTCGGAATTCCAGTATCCAGATAAGTGTCGAATCGTCTAGCCGAAGAACTCACGCCTCGTGCATGAACGCCTCGAGCTCCTCGAGCAGGGCCGCGTTGACCCGGCAGTAGACCTGCTTGCCGTGCTTCTCGCAGATGACGAGCCCGGCGTTGCGCAGCTCCTTCAGGTGGTGGGAGACGGTGGAGAGAGCCAGGTCGAACTCCTTCGCGATCTCGCTGACGGTGCGGTCGGCGCCGTCCTCCGATAGCTCGCACCCGCCGACACACCGCTCGCGCAAGAGCTGAAAGATCGCCAGCCGGTTCTCGTCGCCGAGCGCCTTGAAGACCCTCGCCAGCCCCTTGGCAGGATCCGGTTGGTCCAACGTTTCTACAACCATCGGATTATAAGGTGCGGCACGCGACGGGCAGTGTCAAGGGCCCGGTGCCATCCGTTCGGACTAGCGAATCGGCAGCACGCTGGTCTTGCGCACCGTCCTTAGCGCGAAGCTCGACTGCACCCGCGACACGCCGGGAAGGCTGGTGAGATGCTGGCTGTGGATGCGCTCGAAGTCAGCAGCGTCGGAGACGACGACCCGCAGCAGATAGTCGAACTCTCCCGTCATCAGGTAGCACTCGATCACCTCCGGTACGCCCTGGACGGCTTTCTCGAAGGTCTGGAGATCGGCTTGATCCTGGCGCTGGAGCATGATGCTGACGAAGACGTTGACGGGGATCCCGGCCTTCTGCTGATTGACGACGGCCGTGTACCGCTCGATGAGCCCCACCTGCTCCAGTGTGCGCACCCGTCTCAGGCAGGCGGATTCCGAGAGATTGACACGGCTCGCCAGCTGGACGTTGGTGATCCGTCCCTCGCGCTGGAGCACCTCGAGGATGTTCCGGTCGTAGCTGTCCATGGTCATCGTTAACGGATTCCTTCTTGATATCTAGAATTAATGGCAGATATTGCCAAATAATGCGAATATTTACGCAATTTCGCATATATCCTCCGCATATCGAGCTGTATTCTTGTTCCCCGAGGTGCCGGATGCAGATGCTCGCTGCAAAAGCGAGGAGGGTGAGATGAAGGTCGGGGTTCCCAAAGAGATCAAGGTGCACGAGTACCGCGTGGGCATGGTTCCCGCCGGTGTCCGGGAGCTCGTGGCCGCGGGCCACGAGGTTCTCGTCGAGACCCAGGCCGGTGCCGGGATCGGATTCACGGACGAGGACTACCAGAGCGCCGGCGCGCGGATCGCCGGGGAGGCGGCCGAGGTCTTCGCCGGGGCCGATCTCCTGGTCAAGGTGAAGGAGCCTCAGCTCCACGAGTGCGCGATGCTGCGGCCCGGCCAGGTGCTGTTCACCTATCTCCATCTCGCGGCCGACCCCGCGCAGGCCCTGGCGCTCTGCGACTCGGGCGTCACCGCGATCGCCTACGAGACGGTGACCTCCCCGGACGGCTCGCTTCCGCTCCTTACGCCGATGAGCGAGGTGGCGGGACGGATGTCCGTGCAGGTGGGGGCAAATTGCCTGCAGAAGGCGAACGGTGGACGCGGTCTGCTGCTCGGCGGGGTGCCGGGCGTGAAGCCCGCGAAGGTGGTGATCCTGGGCGGCGGCGTCGCCGGCACCCATGCAGCGGAGATTGCCGTCGGCATGCGTGCCGATGTCACCGTTCTGGACCGGTCCGTGCCGCGGCTGCGGGAGCTCTCAGCGCTCTTCGGACCCACCTTGAAGACGGCCTATTCGACGGCCGAGCTGGTTGAGCAGCTCGTGGTCGGCGCGGACCTGGTGATCGGCGCGGTTCTGATCACGGGCGCTGCCGCACCCAAGCTGGTTACGCGGGAGATGGTGCGGAGGATGAAGTCCGGCGCCGTTCTCGTGGACATCTCCATCGACCAGGGGGGCTGCTTCGAGACCAGCCGGCCGACGACGCACGCCGAGCCGACCTTCGTGGTCGACGAGGTGGTGCACTATTGCGTCACCAACATGCCGGGCGCGGTGCCGCGCACCTCGACCTTCGCTCTCAGCAGCGTGACGCTCCCCTATGTCAGGACCCTGGCGGACCTCGGGTGGGAGGCGGCGCTGGCTGCCGATCCCCATCTGGCCCGCGGTCTCAACGTGCACGATGGACATATCACCCACGAGGCCGCTGCCCAGGCTCTGCAGCTCGAATGCAGGAGATATCCGGTCGCTGCGTAGGTCGTTCTACCGGCGAGGCGCTCTCTTTCCGGGAAGACCTCTACTCCCCGGATTCGTCCTCCACTTCCACGATCATCTCGATCTCCACCGCGATGTTCAGGGGCAGTGCATTCATACCCACCGCGGAGCGCGCGTGTCTCCCCCTCTCGCCGAACACCTCGACCAGGAGATCGGAGGCGCCGTTGACGACTTGCGGCTGCTCCATGAAGGCGGGGTCGCAGTTGACCATGCCGAGCAGCTTGACGATCCGGCGCACCCTCTCGAGATCGCCGATCAGGACCTTCAGGGAGCCGAGCAGACCGAGGGCAACCAGCCTCGCTGCCTGATAGCCTTCCTCGACCGTCAAGTCGCTGCCCAGCTTCCCCGTGATCAGCCGATTCTTCTCCAGCGGTCCATGGCCGGACAGGAAGACCAGGTTCCCGCTTCGAACGGCGGGTATGTAGTTGGCCACCGGCGTGGCAGCGGACGGTAGCTCCAGCCCCAGCTCCTTCAGTCTTTCTTCGACACCCATGAGACCTCCCAACTTCCTGGCACCCTTGTTCCGTTGAACGAGTGCAAACGGGCGAGAAATGCGGGCTAGTGGCCGCGTCCCTTCATCAGCTGCTCCAGCTTTTCGATCCCGAAGTCCGGCTGCTTGCTGGCCTCGATCAGCACGCTCTCCCCCTTCATCACCCGGCGCGCGGCGTCTGGAAGCCGGGGGGCGACTTCCAGCGGGATCACCAGTGCGCCGTGGCGGTCGGCGTGAACCAGGTCACCCGGGGAGACGCTCATTCCGGCCACCGTCACCGGGATGCCCAGGTCGATCACGTGCACGTGGGCGTGGGAGGGGCCGACGCCGCGCGCGAGCAGCTGGAACCCTTCCGCAACCTGGTCGAGATCCCGGACCGTTCCATCGGTGACGACGCCGAGGGACCCGAGGCCGCGGTGGAGGTGCGTGTGGACCTCTCCCCACCAGGCGCCGACCGGCTCGCGGTCGATGTCCTCGATCACCGTGATGGTGGGGTGAGGTGGCTCAGCGACGTGCCGGTAGTAGGCCTGCGTCACCTCGCGCTGGGCAGCCGGATCCCGATCGGAGGGCCGCGAGGCGCAGATGCGCGCGGTGCGCGCGAAGCCCACCACGGGCGGCAATTCCGGATGGGCGCAGTAGAGCGGCGTTCGCGTGAACCCGTAGCCCTGGCGCGACGGGAGCACCACCTCCATCGCATTGCAGAGCGTGGGGGTATCGAAGCCTCGGAGCTCCGCCAACACCTCCTTGCCGACTGTCTCGCTCAACTTCTCCTCCTGCTCACTCCTGGTCCGGTCATTGCCGGCCAGCTTCATCGATGGTTCGGGCTACTGCCCCGAGCACCGGCGAGGTGCCCCAGGCGCATCGCCGCGACCTGCGCGCGAAGCGCGATCTCGGTGACCTGGAATGCGTGCGCCTGGGGCATGGCGGTCTCGCTGCGTTCGACGACGTCCCGCAGCAGCGCCGGCGCGAAGGGAAGCGGCTGATCGCGGCAGTCGAGGTAACGCGTGCTCTCGCCGTCCACCAGGAAGAGGTGGTCGGCCCCTTCGCGCCCGGCGGGGTCGCAGTTCTTTCGCACCTCGATCGCGCCTTCGCTGCCCAGGATGAAGAGACGCCCGTCGCCCCAGGTGCCCAGTCCGGCCGGTGTGTACCAGTCGACCCGCGCGTAGCCGGTGGCGGCTGAAGCGCGCAGCAGCAGGTCGCCGAAGTCCTCGAACTCCGGCTTCTCGGGATGGGAGTAGTTGGCTACCTGCGCCGACACGATCTCGGCCCGCTCGCAGCCGGTCACGATCAGGAACTGGTCGATCTGGTGGGTGGTCAGATCGCCGAGAATCCCGCCGGAGCGCTGCGGGTCCCAGAACCAGTCCGGCCGAGGCGCCAGGCCGAGCTGGTGAGGGCCCAGGCCCACCGTCTGGAGGGGACGTCCGATGGCGCCCGCCCGCACCAGCTCGACGGCCTTGACCGTGGCGGGGCTCTCGATTCGCTCCGAGAAGTAGACCGTCCAGATGCGGCCGGTCTCGCGCTGCACTGCGCGCAGCTCCTCCAGCTCTTCGAGCGTCACGGCTCCCGGCTTGTCGACGAAGACGTCCTTGCCGTGCCGCATCGCCAGGGTCGCCAGCCGCGCGCGGCGATCCGGCACGGCGGCGCAGGCGACCAGGGCGATCGAGGGGTCTTCCAGGATCTCACCCGGGCTGGCGGCGCGGCGGACCTGCGGGAAGCTCTTCTCGAACAGGGGAGAGAAGTCGTTCCCCGCGCCGTACCAGGCGGCGAACTCGGCGCCGGAGCGAAGCAGCATGGCCACCTGCCCCAGTGCGTGGATGTGATCGAGGCCGAGGGCGGCGAAGCGGACGGGGGGGGAGTCGGCGGCGTTGAGAGGAGACTTCATCGTCTCAGCCTCCCGACGCGGGGAACTGCATCCCTTTCGGCATCGTGCGCACCTGCCAGGTGCCGCTCACGATCGAAACCACCTGGCCACCCGTGTCTTCGAGCTCGAGGTTCAACGGGAAGTCGGCCTTGCCCTTTTCCAGGGCCTCCGCCTGGATTCGCGATGCCTCTTCCTCGCTCAGCTCCACCTCCATGGTTACGTCCGTCACGGCCGGTCGTCGGAAGCGGATGTTGACCTCCTTCACGATGGGGACGAGCCTGGTCACGTCGAAGGAGACCAGGTGGATGGCCCCTCCGGCGATCTCACCCAGCGTGAACAGGGACCCGGCGTACATCATGCCGACGTGGTTGACGTTGCCTTCGAGCGGCATCAGCAGCTTGGCGTAGCGGTCCCGCAAGGCGACGACCCTGATCCCGGTCCTCTGGATCGCCCCGACCCCGCCCACCAGCAGCTCGGACACAGCTCCGTATTTCTCGTCGATCATCTGCGCGGACTCCAGCTGGAGAGACCCGAGTATCATAGCAGCGGGGCCCTTCGACCTTTCCGGGAAACCGTGACTAGAAGTCCAGCTCCGCGTCGAGATGGCGGTCATAGATCAGCTGAGCTGATTCGCGTCGGGCCTCCGGACTCAACTGGTGGGCGCGCGCATCGTCGACGGCGATGAGATGGATGACCTCCATGCCCCGCAAGACCAGATAGTCCGCGATCAGCCTCCGATGGCATCGCTGCGGCGAGCGTTCGGCGCAGAGGATGGCCGTGGGAGACCTGGCGGCCAGATTGACCAGCTGCGCAGCGCTCTTTTGGAAGTGATCGGTTTCCATGTAATCCGCGTAGCCGCGCAGTCCTTCGTCCAGGGCGCGGTGCCGGGAATCCGGTCTGGCGGGTCGAAGACCCCCGAGCTGGCGCCCGGCCCAGTGATAGACGATCTCGAGCTCTTCCATGGCTTCACGCAGCGCACCCATGGAGAAGTGGGGGAAGCGGCTGGAATGGGGCTGGGTGCGAATGTCGACCAGCGTGCGGATGCCCTGCCCGACGAGCAACGGGACGAACTCCTCCATCGAACGATTGCCATGGCCGACGGTATGGAGGGTCCCTGCGCTCATGATGCGATTATGCGAGACAAACGGGATCGCTGGCAAACTTCGGGTAGAGGATTCCGCAATACGGTGTGTGGATCGCCCATTCGAGGCAGAACGACTATATGTTAGAGGCGCATTGTTCTCGATGACCAGCTGAAGCCTGAAAGATGTCGAAGGGAGGGGTGAGATGCAGATTCTGGCCTTCAACGGCAGTCCGAGGAAGAAGGGAAACACCTCGGCGATCGTTCGAACCATCCTGAGTGGAGCGGAATCGGAGGGCGCCGAGACCGTCGAGGTCAGGTTGCACGATCTCGACATGAAGGGCTGCCAGGGGTGCCTTGCCTGCCGACAGAAGCCAGGAGTCTGCGCCCAGCGAGACGAGCTCAGTCCCTATCTCGAGATGATGAAGACCTGTCAGGGGGTCGTGGTGGGATGTCCGATCTACATGTACCGCATTTGCGGCCAGATGAAGCTGTTCGTCGACAGGTGTTACTCGCTCTACGTGAGTCGTGAGGAGGGCGGTTACGACTCCGCGATACCTCCTGGCAAGACCTATGCTCTGGCGGTCTCCCAGGGCCATCCGGAATCCGATCAGTACCAGCGTTCCGTCCGCTGGCTGGCCGGCATGACCGGCAGCGGGTTCGGCATGCGGGAGGTCGGCAGGATCGTCCATTCGGACAGCAACCTGCGCCCGGCCCAGAAAGACAAGGCTCTTCTCGACGAGGCGTTTCTGATCGGACAGAGACTGACCGGGAAGGAGTGAACTCCACCGAGGGTCGATTCCATCGGCGGCTCGCGCTGGGGTCGCTCCGTCGGTTCGGGCCTTCGAGCCGGCATGGTTGGTGTGAATCGCTGGAGAGCAGGGAAGGGACATGAGTCTGAAGCTGGGGATCGACACCGGAGGCACCTATACGGATGCGGTGCTGCTGGATGATGAACGGGGCGTGATCGCCTCGGCAAAGGCCCTGACGACCAAGAATGATCTCTCCATCGGGATTCGAGAAGCCATCGAGGCGGTCCTGCCTCCTGTCCTTCCCGATATCGGGCTGGTATCGATTTCGACGACCCTGGCCACCAATGCCATCGTCGAGGGGCAGGGCAGACCGATCTGTCTTCTTCTGATCGGTTACGATCCCGATCTGCTTGGAGAGCTGGCGGCCGAGAAGATCATCCCCCCGGAGAGAATCGTGTTGATCCGCGGCGGACATGATGGCGCCGGGATGGAGACGGCCCCTCTCGACATCGAGGCGGCACGGGAAGCCATTCTGGCTCGAGCGACTGCTGTCGATGCATATGCCGTCTCTGGCTACTTCGGTGTTCGCAACCCTGCACACGAGCTGGCGGTGCGCCGTCTGGCACGGGAGCTCACCGGAAAGCCGGTCACCTGCGGACATGAGCTGACCACGAGGTTGAACGCACCCCGTCGGGCCCTGACGACCGCCCTGAATGCCCGGCTCATCCCTCTGCTGCAGGAGCTGGTCATCACGGTTCGAGAGGCGCTGGCCGCTCGAGGCATCGACGCGCCGCTGATGGTCGTCAAAGGAGATGGCTCACTCATCGACGCCGAAATGGCAATCGAACGACCGGTCGAGACGATCCTGTCGGGTCCAGCAGCCAGCGTGGTGGGAGCACACCATCACGCCGATGTCGAAGATGCATTGGTGATCGACATGGGCGGCACGACGACGGATGTCATCTCGATGCAGGGCGGCCGGCCTGCCCTGAATCCCGAGGGAGCCCGGATTGGCGACCTGCGGGTCATGGTCGAGGCCATCGACGCGCACACCGTGGGCCTGGGAGGAGACAGCGAGATCGCGCTCGACGAGGCGGGAGGTCTGACCGCCGGCCCGAGGCGGGTCGTTCCGCTCTGCCTCCTGGCCGAGAAGCACCCGGAGGTGCTGTCGACGCTGCAGCATCAGGTAGATCGAGTTGCAGATGACGCGGAGGCCTCGAAGAAGAGGGATAGGGCCCGTTTCATATTGCGGCAACGGCAGTTGGTGGACGGACAAGGCGAGCTCAATTCCAGACAGAGAGAAGTGTGGGAGGCTCTCGAAGGCGGGCCGATTTCCTTGCTCGGGCTGTTGAGCGAAGTGGAGCACCCTTCTCTATACAGGGAGTGCGTGAGCCAGCTGATTGCGGTCGGTCTCGTCGTCGTCGGCGCCTTCACACCTACGGACGCCCTTCACGTACTCGGCAGATACGATCGCTGGTCGGTCGCGGCCGCTCGGCTCGGAGCGACGCTATGGGGCGGGCTGCTTGGCATCAGCCCCGAGCAGTTCTCCCGGGACGTGGTTCGACAGGTCGAGGTCCAGCTGGGGCGCGTCGTCGTTTCCAGCGCTCTCTTCGAAGAGACGGGATCGATGCCGACGGAACAGGACACAGTGGGCCGCCTCATCATTGATCGTGCACTCCATGCAGATGGGGGAGGGACTTTCGCCGTCTCGATCGACGTGCAGCGCAACCTGGTTGCGGTCGGCGCACCGGTGCGAAGCTACCTCCCCCCTGTCGCCGAAAGTCTCAACGCTCGCCTGGTGATCCCCGATCATGCCGAGGTTCGAAGCGCCCTTGGGGCGGTCGTCGGTGGAGTCGTTCAGAGCGTGCGTGTTCTGATTCAACCGCTGCTGGCGGGCAGCGTCTACCGGGTGCATCTGCCCAGCGAGGTGCGCGTCTTTGGGCAGTTGGAGGATGCAGTTGCGTGCGCCCAGGACGCGGCGGCCGAGAAGGTCGAGGAGCTGGCGCGTCGCGCGGGCGCCAGCGAGGCAAAGGTGCAGGTGAAGCGCGAGGACCAGATCTTGAGAGATCGGAGAGGATTGGCTGATGAGATCTACCTCGGCACCGAGGTGATCGCGACGGCCGTGGGCCGTCCCCGGGCAAAGGCTTGAGGCGGCTGACTCCGACGGCCTGAGCGCAGCCGGTCACTCTGCCGCTAACGGGGTGTTGAAGGGACGAGCTCCGAGGTCTCGCCCCACCGGCCGCCGAAGACGAACTCCGCGAGCGGCTTTCTCGTCCGCGGCGCCAGGTCCCGCCCCCGGAGACGTTCGGGCAGCGAGGCGGGATCCCCGGCGTATCCGATCGCGAGTGCCGTCAGCGCCCTCGAGTGCACGGGGATCGCGTAGAGATCACGGGCGCGGTCGGGCAGGATTCCGGCCATCTGGTGCACTGAGAGGCCGCGGGCGGTCGCCTCGGCCAGCAGGTTCCCGGCGGCGAGTCCGAGGTCGTGGAGGGCGGTGGCGTTCGTCTTCTCGTTTCGCGCGAAGGTCTCCCTGACGATGCCGAGGGCCAGAACCCAGGCGTGGCGTGCCCAGATCTGGTTTGCCTCGACGAGACAGCAGAGAAGACGTTCGAACGCCTCGGCGTTGCTACGAATGGCTACCACGTAGCTCCACGGCTGCTCGTTGTTGGCGGAGGGGGCCCAGCGAGCGGCCTCGAAGAGCGCGTGCAGGTCTTTCCTCGAGATCTCGCGATCGGCAAACGCGTAGGGGCTCCAGCGCCGACTCAGCAGCTCGTGGATCGGGTGCTCGGTGGTGGCCTCCTTGATGCTCATTACGCTCCTCCGATCGCTTCGCGCCCGTGCGGTTCCTCGAGATCGAGCCGGGGACCGACCGGGTCGACCCCGGTCGGGTTGACGGTCGACCTCATCGACAGATCATCGAATCGGATCTGGTGATTCGAAATCTTGAAGAATGATTGTCCAAATATAGGCCAGAATCAGCCGCTCACGGTCCGGGCGGCTGGATCGCCTCTACGATGACCCTGCGGGAGCTCGTGAGCGGAGGAGTACCGTCGTCGGTCGCTTCGAGAATGATGTGCAGGGTCGATCCGGGGCTTCGAGGTTGCGACAGAACATCGCCTTCGGCACGTTGGTGGCGAGCTGGTCCCCGGAGATGCCCCACCAGGATACGGCACCAGCTCGATCTTCTCGCAACCCAGATTGCACAGCTCCGCACCCGCACCAACAGCTGGCCCGGGCTCGGCTCGGGGCGCGAGAGATCACGGAGTTCGAGGGCTCCCGGTGCGGTGGAGAACGCCGCGCGCATCGATCCGTTCTTGCCCTGCCCCCGGCTTGATTCTGCGACAGCTGGGGAGGTCGAGGAAACCGCTCTTCTCGCGGCCGCAACCCGGGCGAGCCGCTCAGGAGCGGGCGTGTGGGGCGAGTTCCTTCCAGGGCGGGAGCGGTGCGAGGATCGCGCGCAGCAGCTCCGCCGTCTCGGCGAACTCGCGCGCGCCGCTGCGCGACGCGCGGCGGAGCCGCGCCTCGGTGGGAAAGAGGTCGAGGAAGGGTGGCGCGTTGTGGAAGTTCAGGTGGAGATCCCAGAAGGCGCGGTCGCGGTCCGCCGTGGCAGAGATGGTGCGCAGCAGCGGCACCAGTGGCGTGTTGACGCCTCCGGTCTCGGCCATGGCGTCGAGGGCGAGGATCAGATAGCTCCGCGTCCCGACGCGCCCCGCCTCCAGGGCCTCCCAGGCGTAGCGGGCGGGAACCAGGCTGCTGAGGGCGCCGTCGACGAGACCCACGAGTCGGCGCTCCTCGAAGAGCCGGTCGAGGATCGCCGCGCTCTGCGCGTCGTCGGCGGGTACGTCGCACTGGAAGAGGACGGGGATCGCCGAGCTGAAGCCGGCGGCGTCGAGTGCGGCGAGCCGGGCCGTCTCGGGATCCGATCCGAGAAGCAGAGGCGTCACCACCCGGCGGCTCATGGCGAGCGAGACCAGGGCGCCGACCACGCGGACCAGCGTCGAGCGTTTGAGCTCGGCGAGGTCGCCGACGCCGTGGAGATCCGCGTCCACCATGCGCGCGTAGGCTTCTCGCGAGCCGGCGAGGGCGCCGGGACCGAGACCCGTGGCCAGGACGTCGACGGCCAGGTCCATCTCGGCGAGGCTGCGCTGGACGCCGCGCGCATCTGCGAAGAGGTCGCCGAGCGCATGGCGGAGGTCGATCCGCAGCGCTCCGGGCAGGCCGTAGCGGGGGTTCGGATCCGGCGCTCGGAAGACCCCTCGTTCGCGGATGCGCTGCACGTCGGCGAGGAGCGCCTCCAGGTCGAAGGCGCGCGTGCGCGCCCTGATCACCGCGAGAATCGAGCCGACGCTGCACCCCACCAGGTAGTCCGGACGGATCCCCATCTTCTCGAGGCGCTCGAGGGCGCCGAGGAAGACGTAGCCCGAGCCGGCCGCGCCGCCGAGCACGACCGCCAGCCGCTTCTCGGCGAGGATGGCGTCGAGGCGCGGCTTCGAGATCACACCCGCCCGCGCGATGGAGGCCCTCGCCTGCTCGACCAGCCTGGCCACCTTGGGGATGCGGCGGTCCAGCGGTCCGGGATCGATGCGCTCCGGGTCTGTGGGGAGGACCGGCGACAGCATCTGGAGCAGCCGCAGGCGGAAGGAGCCAATGCGATCGATCAGGTCGTCGGGCTGGTCGCCTCCGCTCGAGAGCTGGGCCAGGCGGAGCGCGTAGCGAAGCAGGTCGAGTCTCCGCGGGTGGACAAACGCGGGTGACTCCCGCAGCTTGCGGGCCAGAGCGATCTCGCCGCGGCGGAAGGGACGGAACTCGTCGAGGAAGACGTT
>Ga0307423_1001070_pt1 | contig 17080 bp, 12 predicted proteins | sample SalMarWE160310MG_FD_202154 | JGI IMG/M metagenome (GOLD analysis project Ga0307423, IMG submission 202154) | Salt marsh sediment microbial communities from the Plum Island Ecosystem LTER, Massachusetts, United States - WE1603-10 | ecosystem: Environmental > Aquatic > Marine > Intertidal zone >...
GATCCAGTATCTCTTGCTTGTATCATTCCAGTGTAGAATCCATGTGTCTGAGCTTATTGTAACCTCAACTGTTGCTATAGGGATTTCTGTTGTATTGGACATCTTATAATCCACATACAAAATTACACTCTCGACATAGGTTATACCAGTACTCCCTGACCATTGGATAGTCAATGATGTGCCTTCTTCATGAATATCGAGAGTTTCTGAAGCATCACTCTGTTCTTTGTAGCCATCACTCCATGCTTGGATAGTAAGACTATGGCTTCCTAAGCCCGGGTCTACATCATTACCGTTGAATATTCTCTTGTAAGTATCACTTCCAGAATCCCAAGTAAGGTTCCATGTTATTCCTCCAATCGTCACATTAACCCATGCATTAGAAATGGGAGTACTACCAACTCGATTGTAAGCAACTGAAAGTTCTGTAGAATCAACATAGGAAATGTTGTTTGTATTAGACCAGACAATAGTCAGTGCTTCTGTGTCATGAATAAGATAAACATCTATTGTAGTACTTTGATTTTCTAATGCGTAGCCTTCAGCATAGACTACTATTGAATAAGCTCCTGGACTTTTTCCTGCTGTTGAAACGGATGCAGTCCAAGTTCCTCCACTCTGGTCAACAAGACTAGTATTTGCACCACCATCAAATGAATACACAATATTTGCATACGTTCCATCTAATCCCTGCGGAGTATATGAGTCATCAAAATCTATACTGATATCAACGGTGCTTTCTGTAAATCCATAAATTTGAGACTGTGTGGGAATGAGTGTTGTGGGATAATAGAGAAGTATCTCTTTAGTTCTATACCCTGCTTCTGTGTTGTTACTCCAGAATTGCTCAATTATGTAGAGCCCATGAGTAGAGGCTGCTGATATATCCCATAAGTAATGAGATGTTCCCGCAGTGATGCTCTGGTTGATTGGTGCCCATACTGTTGAACCCTGATACTGCACGGTAAGATTTGTTGTTCCTGTTGACACTGGATCTGAATCTAGTTCTGTTACTGTTGAATTGATAGCCACATCAATATCTATTCTACACTTTGTTATAATCGCAGTATCATCTGCATCATCATATGTGGAAATTCCACTGAGATAATTCCGAGAGGTAAACGTCAGAGTCCATGTATCGTTTCCTAAACTCCCACATCGGATTATTCCATTAAGATCTTCATAATTTCCATGATTAGTAGAAGGTGATGTATTACTGTATAATCCGTCTACAGACCATGATGAAGGGACCGTCACATTCAGGTACTTTGATTCTGCAGTGCTTGGATAATCAATTGATGTTGTAGCATTCCAATCGATGTCTTGACCTGATGTAATAGCGCTCCAAAGTGTTGACGTGCTAGCACTTTTTCTGTAATTCAGAGTCATATTGTATGCTATCTGAACTGATTGATTCGAATCAAATTCTATTGCAGTTATATTTTCATTATCAGTGAATGTCCAAGTCTTCCCATTTAATGCAGTAGTGTTCCCAATAAGACTAACACCACTGGGGTCCATATAAGTAAGTGCGGAATCTGTAGTCGTGTTCCATGGTGTGTAAGTGTACCGAAAATCTGCCTCCCAATTGATTTTTGGAATTCCTTGGTACTTATACCAATAAACCATGCTTGGATCATTTCGGTAATGGTATCCTGTTTCCACACCAAGAGTGTTTGCAGCTCTCCAGTATATTGTATTGAAGTACCATGTTCCAGCATAGAATCCAGTTAATGCTGTTCCATCGAAAACTGCATAGTAGTCTTGATTTGCATTAAGAACGACATCCTGTGACGAACAGTCATCTGTCACTGTGGTAAAGGATCCTATTTGTGAAAATGGAGTAAGCCAGTCCGTTTCATTTGTCTGAGCATCTGAATAATTACTTCTGATTACAAGGAATGCGTCACCAAGCCCCGAATCATAAAAGGGAGCTCGATAGTCTAAACTATAATTCTCTAGCTTTCCATCATGCCCTTGATTATAAAACGCCTGATACAAGACATCAGTAATGGCTCCAGACGCGTTTACGATGTCGATATGAGTAGAAGCTGATACTCCAGTTGATTCTCGCTCTGCAATTGCAGTGATGGATGCTATTTCCATTGTTACGTTGTACAAGTCCCAACCAGAAATTAGATAGTCTGTGAAATTCAACATCCCTGTATGAGATATCGGGTTGGAGTATGAGTTAAGGAGTTGCATAGACTGACTCTGAAATGAACGAGTCATGAATGCTAGCGAGTTGTAATCCATACCTGAACTTGAAGCTGATGATAGTTTGAAAGAATCCTGATTGATATCACCCTGCCATCCAAGGTCTGACTCAATCTGCGGAGTTTTCATCCCGACTGGTGTTGTACAAAGTGCAATCAGTAAGGCAACTATGAGAATTGAGACCTTTTTCATTTTTCAACCTCAGGTGACCGTGGAACAGCTGATACTCTAAAGCATCAAATATACATACCTTCTTTCTCAAGAAAAGGACAAAAGTCGAGCTGGTGTGTATTGCTTTCCATTTAAAGAAAGGTCTATAGAATTACGTATAGTAAGACGGACTCGTGTCAACCTTATCATCGGGTTTAGGTCCTACCTGTCCAGTGGTCTCGTTTAGAAGCGCAATGACCATTTCTATTGCACTGTGAAGTCTGCGCATCTTCTCCCATAGAATCTGTTCGTTGAATGAACCATCATAGATTCGGTCCGAAACAACAAATCCTGGACCTTTTGGTTGTGGCCCTTGCTGACCAGGTCGAGGCTGAATAAACCCAAGACCTATACTTGCAGTGAAAGCAAATTTCATTGCATCCATCTGGAAAGAACGTAATTTCTCTGCAGTTAGGAGTTTCTGATGCTGCGGAGATATCATGATCTGTGATTCTACTTGGATATATCGCTGATCATTTGGTCTCACAACAGTGAAGAAGAAACGCTGAAACTTGACCTTGAAGAGGAATTCTGCTCTCGGATTTGAAATACTCTCGACCTTAGTCCCTTCTCCTGAGAACCAATCGCGCACCGCTTTCTTGATGAGATCTGTTTCTTCCACTACTTGTTCCTCCGATACTAGGGTAGAGTCGGTGTGTCACTTAACGCTTGTGCTATTCACGAAACCATTTTACTTCATCGTACCCTGCAGGAGCCCTGTCTGCATAACATGTGATTTGATTCCTCACCGATTGGATCATGTCTGTATTCCCTCGTGAGGCAATGAGACGTGCCTCAGAGTTTAATCTAGTGAGTACAACACCCCATGGATCAACTACCTGACTATGACCGAAGTACGTCTTTTTATCAAATCCCGTCCCTATTCGATTTACTGCTGCCAAGTATACTTGATTCTCGATAGCTCGTGCTTGAACAAGAGTGTTCCAATGGGCACTTCTTGGATCTGGAAAAGCGGCTGGAATGATTAATATCTCTGCGCCTTCAAGAGCAAGTCTTCTGGAAACCTCAGGAAACCTGACGTCATAGCATATCTGGACTCCCACCTTTATTCCACTACATTCTATCAGAACTAATGAGGTGCCCCCATCAAAGATATCACGTTCATCTTGGAACGGGTGTATCTTTCTGTATGTTCCAAACATCTTGCCTAATGGATTTGCAGCAACGAGCGTATTGTAGAATTTCTTCTCACTATGTTCTATTCCCGTGCCAAGGACATAGGCTCCATATTCTTTTGCGATATCACAGAGGAACTCACTTGTTGGTCCTGGTACACCTGCCCCTTCTCGTTCGTAGTCTTCGTGTCTGAAACCTATTGCAAACAACTCTGGGAAGACTATGAAATCAATAGAATCAGATGATTTGTACTCCTTAAGAAATTCTCTGGCAATATGAAAATTGAACTCTCGGTCACCTTCCTCACAAGGTATTTGCATGAGTGTCATTGTGAATTCCAAAAGATTTGCATCTCCAAGTTTTGTCAACTGCGATTTCTACATAAGTAAACCGACACACGTAAGTTTCTCAGAATATACCACCCACATCATAACGCTTAATTGCTCGTCTCGGGAATCGAGCTCGACGGCTCTAATCGGACGTGTACTGATTGGTAAACGAAGTGAATACCGAACCTAAGAGCAGGAAGGATATGCCCAAGACTTCTTACTCCAAACCCATGATTGGTGCAACGGGTGAGACCGGTAGCTGGCGCACCTTTGATCCTGTAGTGGATTATGACGAGTGCAACAGATGCCGAACGTGTTGGCTCCACTGCCCTGAGGCTGTGATAACTTTAGATGAGGATGGAACTCCTCATACAGATTATGATTATTGTAAAGGGTGCGGAATTTGCGCCCAGGTCTGTCCTAAGAAATGCATTGAGATGGTGCGTACGGACGAGAGAAAGAGGAGGACTGGTGAAGTATGAAGACCGAACTCATGAGTGCTAACTACGCTGCCGCAAGGTCGGCAGTTTCTGCGCGTGTCGAGGTAGTAGCTGCGTATCCCATTACTCCTGCTACTACAGTTCCTGAACAGGTTGCATTATTGAATGAGAAGGGTATTTTCAAAGGTCAGTTCATTCGTGTCGAGTCTGAACATTCTGCGATATTTGCCTGCATCGGAGCAAGTTCTACTGGTGCAAGAGCATTCACTGCAACATCATCAAATGGTCTTCTATATATGGATGAAGGCTTACACTGGGCTGCGGCTGCAAGGTTGCCAATTGTTGTTAACAATGTCAATCGGTCCGTATCCCCCAGCTGGAACATCCATGTTTCACACGACGACTCATATTCAAAGCGTGATACAGGCTGGATTCAATTTTACGTTGCAAGCGTGGATGAGCTTTATCATACACTCATACAATCTTTCAAACTTGCTGAAGATGAGCGCGTGTTAATGCCCGTCTTAGTAAATTCTGATGGCTTTGTTTTGAGCCACACCGTGTCTACCTTTGACTATCTAGAGCCTGAGGAAGTCGACAAGTTCCTTCCTCCTTACTCACCACCACACTATGTCATGGACCCAGAGAATCCAGTATCGATGGGGAACATTGTTTTTCCTGAGTTTTATGAGGAATTCCGCTATGGTATGCATGAAGGGACCCACAATGCGGCAAAGGTGTACAAGGAAGTTGAGAAGGATTACAAGAAACTATTTGGTAAGTACTTTGGAGGTCCAATCGACTGTTACATGTGCGATGATGCTGAGGTAGTATTTACCTCACAGGGTTCAATGGGTGCTGAAGCAAAAGATGCAGTTTCTGAACTTCGCGAAGAGGGTTACAAAGTAGGGAATGCTAGAATTCGAATGATTCGACCATTTCCCACGGATGAGATTCGGAAACTAGGGGGTCGAGTCAAAGCTTTTGCTAGTTTTGACAGAGGTGTGTCCTACGGATTTGGTGGACCTGTGGCAAATGATATCAGATCCACTCTATACCACACAGAACATCGACCTATGGTCAAAAGTTACATCGGTGGCCTAGGTGGTAGAGACATGACCGTGACCGATATCAAAGAGGTAATCTTGGATACTGTGAAGGCTGTAGAAAGTGGTGAGCTTGGTCCTGAAGAGACCTGGCACGATTTATTGGAGTGAGATGAAATGGTAGCAACTAAAGATATGCCCCTCAAGGAATACGTTCTCAAGGGTAACGCAGCATGTGCTGGTTGTCAGGATATGGTAGCACTTAGGCATGCACACAAGGCTTTGGAGGGTGATGTTATCCAAGTGGTTCCTGCATGCTGCACAAGCGTTGTTCAATCTCTCTGGCCGAAGAGTGGTCTTAACGTCCCAGTCCTTAACATTGCATTTGCAGCGGCTGCATCAGCAGCATCAGGTGTGAGAGCAGCTCTCAAAGCAAAGGGTAATGACCACACAATGGTCATGGTCTGGGCCGGGGACGGTGGTACATTTGATATCGGATTACAAGCTCTAAGCGGAGCTCTTGAACGCAGGACTGATTTCCTTTACATCTGTTACAACAATCAAGTGTACAGTAACACAGGTACACAGCGTTCGAGTGCAACTCCCCTACATGCCAAGACAACCACAACTTGGTTTGGAAAATCCGTGCCTGAGAAAATGCTCGACCTAATCGTTGCAGCTCATGAACCAGTGTACCAATTCACTGCTAACACTGCATACCCACGAGACCTCTATGAGAAGTTCCAGAAGGCGAGGGAATACGAGGGTCCGAAATTTGGACACATATTCCTCCCATGTCCCCAAGCGTGGAATTATCCAGTAGAGAAAGGAGTAGAGGTTGGCAAGCTTGCTGTTGAAACTGGCTACTGGATTCAATGGGAAAGAATCGGTGAAGAGTTCAAACTTGGTAGCGTTAGTAAGAGATACCAAGACCCTGAAAAGAGAAAACCAATCGACGAGTTTCTCAAGATGCAGGGACGCTTCTCTCATCTGTTCAAGCCGACTCGTGATGATAAGAAGATAGCTGAATTGGAAGCATTCACCCAGCATCGCTGGGATGTTATAATGAGAACCTTCACCTAGGATCTCTCGTGTCATTGTCTAGCTTGAAGAATTAGAAAGGCTACTGGATTATGCCCAAATGTATGTCTTAGTCTTGTTTCTCTATTGTTTTCTATACATAATGATAGAAACAGTCACCAGCACCAAAATGCCACCCGGAACAACAATAAATACAAGAATGACATCGAGAGGCTTAACCTCTGCATAATTGGGATCTGTTCCTGCGCGATACTCTTCCAAATTTGTTATGTAATCATTGTCCGGATCTTCTGAAGCATCATCACTTACAGGATTCAAACCATGCTTTATTTCCCAGTTATCCGGAAGTTGATCGTAATCTGAATCAACAAGACACGGATTGCTACCGTACTCAAACTCCTCAAGATTCGTTAGAGAATCACCATCTTCATCATTTGATGCATCACTTGCATTAAGTGGATTTAGACCATAATCTATTTCCCAGTTATCCGGAAGTTGATCTAGATCAGAATCTGCGGATTGCCAGTCTGTACCGATGATCATTTCATACGCGTCAGCTAATGAATCAGAATCTTGATCTGAGTAGAATAGAGTCGTATCAAACCAAAATTCTTTACTATCTGAAATTCCATTATTATCAATATCCGAATCATAAGACCATGATAGTTCGTATCCAACAGTTGTTCCTCTATGATTGTAGACTGATAAGTGATAGAGCCCTTGTTTCTCTACATGTGTATCAAGGACTGTCGATGATTCCCAAGGTGACGCATCATCGAAAATTTTCTCTTCAATAAGATTTCCTTGGGGATTATAGATACTGTATGTTGCTCCTCCACTCCACCAACGACTTGTCACTTTGATTGATGTTTCTTCTGTAATCGCTATGTACATATTTTTCTCCTGACCGGGTTGAAGAGTGAAAGAAGAAACTCTAGTGATTGGCATTTGATATGCTCTAGACTGAGTGAATGCGATAGCCGCACCAATTGACTTGACTGCTTCTGAAGCAATAGCATAGTCGTATGCTGGGTTGTTCCAGACATCGCTTGATTGATGATACCATATATCATTTATTCCACCGCTCTCAGCGGCAAACAGTGATGAACTGAATCCTCGTGAAATGAACGACATATGGTCCGACCGAGGCCATGGTGCAAAATCCGTTGATACTACCGGTTCGATAATACCATTGCCGTAAGTGTTGCTCATCTGGGCTGTAAGGTCTGCCCAATATTGACCGACTTGATAGAAACCCAGTGGGTAAATCATGAGAACGGTTCTATCATCTGAATCCGGAACTAGAAGCATATCAACATTGTAATACGCAAGAAGTTTGATGCCACGATTTTTGAACACATTAGCCACTTCACCTGATCCTCGAAGCCCAATCTCTTCTGCGTTCCAAGCTCCAAAATATATATCCAAAGGCCACTCGTAATGAGACATGACACGGGCAATCTCAAGCATTGCAGCAATGCCTGTACCATCATCGTTTGCCCCTGGCGCTCCTCTCACACTATCATAATGTCCTCCTATCATAATTGCTGGGGCATCTATTTGAAAATATCCTGGAAGTCTTCCAACAACTGATTGATACTCTCCGATAGTTTCAATCTCTATCCGACCTTGAGAGACCCTCGACAACTCCTCTAAGATATATTCGCGAGCCTCCACGTTTTGGTCACTATATTGTGTGGGACTAGTAATCCATCTCGAACCATTTTCCGTAACTCTTCTGACATAATTTCTGTACGAGGATTCTGATATATCTGACCAGATATCAAATGAAAGGTCTTTACCATATACTCTCTCTGGTGGTCCTCCTGCTGAAAGGATGCCATTAGAAACTTCAGATATTTGACCTATCTGAGACGGAGATTGTGCTATTCCAATTGAAGAAACTAGTAATGTTAGAAAAATGATAGTCATGCTTACCTGTTTCTTCATGTCTACATCCCTACGTCACTAATTCTCTATTCTTCTGTCGAATGTATAGATATCCAAATACAGGTATAATTACTATTATTGGAGCAGCATACCAAATCAGTGAACCTGACCCCTTGTCATTAACCATTGGATTTGTTCCAGCTCTGTATTCTTCAAGGTTTGTTAAACTGTCGCCATCAGGATCGAGAGATGCATCATCAACCAAGGGATTTAGCCCGTATGTCAATTCCCAGAGATCATCAATTTTGTCACCATCAGAATCCCTGGAAAATGGATTCAGTCCACCGGAGTATTCTTGTGCATTTGTAAGTCCGTCTTTATCAGCATCTTCATTCCCATCTGATGCATCAAGAGGATTGAATCCCATTTTGATTTCATAAAAGTCATCCATGGTATCGGAGTCAGTATCTTTGTTATTCAAATTTGTTCCATGAAAGATTTCATCTGCATCGGAAACACCATCATCGTCTTGATCCGAATTGAAATAGCCCTGACTTAACCAGTATTCGTTTTTGTCAAGAATCCCATTTCCGTCTATATCGGAATTATATGTTATGGCAACTTCATATCCGACAGAACTATAGAATGTATTTTCTGTAAATAAGAAATACAATCCCTTTGTTGTTAATTGTTCACTAAACAAAGTAGTTGGTTCCCAAGCTGAGGTATTGTTGAATGATTGGATTCCTATGAGATTGAAGTTTGAATCAACGAGATAGAATGTTGAGCTTCCGCCAAACCAGCGTGAGGTAATATTGACAATGGTTGGAGTAGAGATAACAAATTGCACCATTTCGAATTGCCCGGGACCATTTGAGAACGTGCATTCTACGGTTGTTGGTGCTCTATACCTTCGACTCATTGTGAATGCAATACTTGCTCCAATGGCACAAGTTGCTTCCTTCCCAAGAGAGTAATCAAAATCAGCATTGTTCCACCTATCAGCTTGTGTGGAGGTTGTACCATCAGCATCGCTTCCAGATTCGTATAGGCAAGTTATACCTGAGAAACCCTCTTCGAAAAAAGAGTATTGATCTGAGATGCTCCATAATCCGAAGTCGGTATGTGGAACCGGAGTGATGAGACCTGCGCCATAATTATTACTAATCATTGATACAGTTTCAGCCCAGTACTGTCCCTCGTGGTATTGCGTTATAGTTAGAGGTCCCTGTTGAGAATATCCAATCTGTATCCGTTCATTCTCTTGACCATCTGGATCTGCTACTAGAATCGAATCTACATTGTACATTGTGAGGATTTCAATATCCTGCGATTGGAATAGGTCTGCCACTTCACGACTTCCTGACAAGGGGAAGAATGCGAAGAATCCATTGAACGCGATGAAGTAAATGTCAAGTGGCCATTCATACTTTGATAGCATCCTTGCTAAGGAAAGCATTGTGGCAATTCCACTACCATCACAATTTGCACCTGGAGCGAGTTCTGCACTATCGTAATGAGCAGATACCACAATTACTGGGTTATCTCCCGGTAAGTACCCGGGTAATCTTCCAACAACATTAAGATACTCTCCAACAAGTTCGACTTCAATTCTCCCATTTGATACTGATTCGAGTTCCTGCATCAGATAGTTTCTTGCAAGATAGTTTACACCTGAGGTTGCAGCATTGGCGTTGACTATGTATCTGGACCCATTCTCTGTGAATTTCGTTACTAGGTCTCGGTATTGGATAGTTGTCAGATCTTCATAGATTTTGTCAGCAATGTTTTCACCATATATTCGTCGAACATCTGTTGGAGCTGCAGGAATTGGATTTTCCTTTGGAGAAAGAACATCTTCAGAATAAACTGGTTGAACCATGATCATGAGTCCAAGAAAAACACACACCCACAGTCGTTTCATAGGTTTTTCCCTTACAAAATCATTGATGAAGCTTCTCCTAACAGCAAAGGATTTGTATTTCAAACCCTTTAATACTGTTTAAACACGTAACAGGATGGTCGGATAACAATGCCTGTAATTGATTTCCCCTCGGTCCTCCAGATTAAGGATTCCATTCATGGGTATATCGAGCTCTCAGAATTAGAGAGAGATATTATTGATATGAAAATCTCTCAGAGATTACGATACATACATGGTCCCGCAGGATTGTCATTGGTTTATCCTGGCGCGGATATTTCATTGATGGGTCGGGCTCTCGGTTTCGTTCATATGGCTAGAGTCTTTTTGGAATACCTTGGCGCTACATTAGAAGAGATACAGAAAGGTCGCCTTGTTGCACTATTGCGAATGTTGGTTAATGGCCCTTGGTCTAACGTTATGGATGAGTATCAGACCGTACGTGGTGCACCGCCTCTTAAGCTAATGAAAGCAATTCTTGATTCAACTCCAGTTGGTGAAGCGATTGAAAAACATGGTTTCACAAGAGCTGAAATTCACGATGTCATTGAGAAGGGTGTACCAGTTAAGGGTCTTAGATTGGACCTCCTGAACTGCCCAATAAATCCCGAACTTATTGATGACCTTGCACGTGATTCCTATTTTGCAGGTGTCGATTATGCGCAACTCGAGTTTCATAGATTATTCGACTCAACCCGTATTGCTAAGAACAAGATTGCAGTTGAACGAAGTTCTCTTTTCACGTTAGAATCGTACCTATCCGCAGCTGTAAACATGTTTGATGCTGTTTATTTTCATAAAACGGTGCGAGCAGCTGAGCTTATGCTCTTGCGCGTCTTGGATGAAGCTGGTTCGCAGTTATTCCCTGCTCCTCTGCAGGATACGATGGAGTTTTACAAGTATGATGATTTATCAATGTTACATAGACTTCTTCATATTGGCACAGAGGAAACTGAGGAACTTCGTTCTGCAAATCGAATTTTCTCCGATTTCAATAAGAGATACCTGATTAAACTTGTCAGCGCAAGAGCGATTTCTGATCCTACATTTCTGAAAAAATTATCAACTCCCGATGGAATATATGCAATCGAAAACGAGATTGCGGAAGACGCTGGAATCGATGTTAAAAATGTCTATGTTGATTTTTCAGATAGGCCCTCCGTAACATTCTATCCAGGGAAATTTGATCTTGATGAGATAGTACTATTCGAACGCGGATCGGGTGGTTACGAATTTTGGAAAGTAAGCGATACCAGTCCTATGGCTCGTAGTTTCTCGCGCATACTCAGACCTGTCCGTGTGTATACAACTCGTGGTTATCGTTCAAAATTAAAAAACTCTGCAGACAGGATACTTGAAAGTGTAGATACTCCAGGTAGTAGTTGAAAAAGGTACTCGCATCAAATTCGTAATATATAATACGATTAAAATCAATGAGCGGATATTAGGTGCGTAACATGATTGAAGAACCCAAGAACGCTTATGAAGCGATAACATCTGACCCGAATTTCCTGATGATACTAGCAGGAGCGATCATCTGGCTAATTGGATACTATGCTGGATTGCTTAATCCGCTGTTTCTATCAACAGGATTTGTACTAGTGTGTTTTTATGCTGCATTAACTGCATTGAAGAGACCCGTTGCATTAGCTTGGCCGGGACTACTTCTAGGTGGATTATTTCAGATTCTAGGATATTACTTGACATTTATTCCTCTAATTGGTTTCTTTCTCAGTCCCTTATTCATCGTATCAGGTGGAGTGATGATTGTATTTTTCGCAATCCCTCTTGCTCTCCAACGTGGTGAGCTACCTGTTATTACGAGATTGCAGAAGCTTATCGAATCTAAAAAAGCAGAAGAAGAAATAGAAGACATCGAGGCTGAGGAACCGGCAAAAGAAGATATCGAAGCTGAACAACCAGTAAAAGAAGATACAGCTGCAGAAAACGAGAATTTTGACAGTAACGACTGAATAGTGAATTCAACAATATACTCGTCTAAGATTTGCTTAAGAGCCAAAGTTTCACATCTAAAGGTATCAATTGCTAATGACCTCCATCTTAGGTGTTAAGCTGTGTTCTCATGTAAGAAATGTAACGAACCTCTATTCATTCAAAATGCTGAGATGATAGACAGGATCCTTACTCTTGAAACTCAATGTCTGAATGGTCATAAGAGTGCTAGAAGGGTTTCTGATCACTACCTTCAGGAAATGGGTTCTGAGATTTTCAAGAAGATGTTCATCTGTCTTGATTGTGGATCCAATATGTCTCTTATAGAGACCCGCGTGCAAGGTTCGAAGGTTGAAGGGTTACTCCTCTGTCCAAGACACGGAGTTCAAAAACGTGAGTTTCCCCAATCCTTCCTTCCTACAATCGAGCTAACAGCTTCAGAGATTGATAGTCCAAGATCGATAATCGATTCGTTCCGGTGTCCTCAATGTGGTCTCATTTATGCTGTCCATGGAATGGAAAACCGTGGAGGATTAATTGAACTTGATACCCGTTGTGCTAACGGGCATAGAGCACAGAGATTTCTACCTGAGAATATTGATCCGATATTGCTAAAGAAAATTCTACAGCGAATAGTCCATTGTGATAAATGTGGTCTACCTGGTCATATTGCTGATGTCGAAGGACGTGGAAATACTACGCGTGTCCATGCATCATGTCCAGTTCATGGAATCACAAAGAAAGATATTCCTAACGCATTATTAGATTCCCTGCGGGAGGCTGTATTAGAGATTCCTGAGGATGCAGTACTACAAGCTACACTAACATTTCGAGAATGTCATCAACCACTAGCTGTCCGATCAATTGAAGAGAGCAAGTCTGGTTACCGCTTGAAATGCATCTGTCCCGGGAAAAAGGATGTGACCGAACGAATTCTTCCATTGACCTGGAATGACCCTGTAGCAGTAAGAATTACACGCGCAATGCTGACTTGTGATGAGTGTGGACATCTGACATACATTCTGAATAAACGGAAGAGTAGCAAGAAAGTGAATTTTCAAATTGTATGTCCAATTCATGGAGTCATGCAACGAGAAGCTCCTCCTTCTATCTACGATATTATCGCAGATTTTGAGGAAAAGATTGACCGATTCCCATCTATTGTAAGAAGTCTAAGTTGTGATAAATGCAAACTACCACTCGCCCTTCGAGATGTTGAGGAAAAACGTGATCTCATTGAGTTTGATGTTGATTGTCAAAATGGTCATCGAAGCAAACGATTGTTTAAACCTGGCCTTGATACAGAAACTCTCGTTGATCTTTACAAACGATTCTATCAGTGCCCAGAGTGTTATGAACAACTAGACCTTGTCTATGTTCAACCTGGTGCTAGAGAAGATAGGGTTGTTCTCCTTTGTTCAATTCATGGTAAATTCATATTCGATATCCCACCAGATCATGCTAAAGCTATGCAAATCGCTTATGATGAGATTCAAGCTGATAAAAGTAGACCACCGGTTGAGGCTCTTGAACCTGAACAACCCGTGACACTTGAAGATGAAGCGGAACCAATGATTTCATCCGAATCTGGCATCAAGGTGATGCGTGGTTGTGAGATTGTTGGAGGTAAATTTGACTACAAGGTCAAAGTGCTCAATAACAGTGGCTATGTGATAACAAATGTCACAGTCAGCATAGTAGCTTACCCAATTGATTGTTTAGAACTCGCTGGTGAGAATGTAAAATCAATTTCACGCATCGAGATTGGCGGTTTTCGAAGTCCCCAATTCACATTCTATCCGAGTAAGGACTGTGTTCAAGGAAAGGTTGTTGCAACTGTTTCCTATATCGACTTTCTCGATCAACTGCATACAATTAGTGTTGAACCATATCTCATCCGTTCAGTCTGTGATTTACTACAACCATCAAAGAAGACCTCGAAGGAATTTGATCTTATACTCGCTGGTCTTGAAAAGACACAGCAAGAACAGAGTCTAGACTGGAATGCTCAAGTTCTATTTACAAAAGCAGAGAAAATACTTCCAACAAAGAATTTCCATGTTGTGGATACCGAAGAACACATCATAGCAAATGAGTTCATAGGCACAATTCGTGGATATGCTGAAGGTAAGTACACAAAGAACAAGATTGCAGTTATTATTATGATAATTGGCCCCGAGAATGGGCGTCATTCTATTATCAAGGTTCAAGCTCTTGGTGAAGACATATCAATGCTACCAACAACAATAGATGAACTTGCAGATACTATGGATTCGTGGGTATGTCTTAGATGTGGTGCTCCTCTCGAACTTGAACAAGTTGAGGAAATTGGTCGTCGGTTACCAATTCGATGTAAATATTGTACTCATACACTTACGATTGCACTCTATCTGCAATGAAGCAACTCCATTTACTATAGCTCGGATAAATTAGGATATCTGGTAATCATCGCGGAATCACCTGAATAGTCATGGATCAGGACCCCCGTGAATAACTTTGAGAATTAAACATTGGAGCTTTATGAAACCGTTTCCACGTCGAAGTTCAACAAGCTTGATTTTGGAATCAATTGATTTTGTATGCAATACGAGTAAACCATATTTTAACAAGATAGGAATAGCAAATGCTACGAGAAAGCCAGCCATCATATAGTAACTCAGGTCGCTCAGGTAACTACTAGTGGGATATCCATTTATGACAAGGTCCAAAGACCAAATTGCTTGGATTGGCATCATAAAAAATTCCCACTGGAACAGAAGAACTAAAAACAATCTTACACTGATTCTAGCTTCTCCCTCCTTTCTTACGATATCAAGTTTAGTTGTCACAAAGCTCGATAAATACAGACCTATCATCATTCCAATAATGAATGAAATCAAAATAATTATCCTGGCAAAATCCGAACCAAGCAGAGCTAGTGCGGACTGATCGATTGGCGAGGGTGCTCCCCTCAGATAGTTGTATGCAGCGAGTAACCAAGGTAGTCGACTCAGTATTAAGACACTTATGACGCTCAAGAATACTGGAAAAAAAAAAAACAAAAATAACGCCCGGCGTAACGAACGTCTTCGTTTCGTTATCCTTTTGCTCTGGGGTCTCACTACGAAGCATATTATCCCCCAAACCATCCTCACTTCTGAGCTTATCAGTTTACCGAATCACGAGTCACTTACTGATTAATCTAAGATATACATCACTTAGTATAGCGGTTATGCAGATAACACAGCAATACCCATAAGGCAGATGAGCGAATGTGAGAATGCGAGTTTGCCGCTTACCGGGATAGAGGATTGCTGTGTTCATCTGCAAAAAGTGTAAGGAACCATTCTATATATTGAGTAGTGAAATACGTGGAAGTACGCTTCGTCTTAATTGCCAATGTTTGAAAGGTCACAAGGACAAGAGAGACCTCTCAAGATATCAGGCTGATAGTATGGGTCTAGAGATTTTCAAGGGTCTTTTTACTTGCACTTCTTGCGGGTCGATAATGTCCCTAATTCATTCTGATGTGGGTCGAAAGGATACAGATGAAATATTCCTCTGCCCAATTCATGGAGTTATTCCTAAGCGAATTCCTTCCTATTATCATAATGCAGTCATTGCTGCTAGTGAAACAATGAATAGTGCAACGTCAATCATTAATTCGCTCAATTGTCCGAAATGTGGACAAATATTCTCCACACGTGAAGTAGAAGAGAAAAAGGGTGTAATGATATTCAAGTATCAATGCCCGAGTGGGCATAAAGAATTGAGATATGTTCCAACCGATGCCCACCCAGCCATCCTGAAGACAGCATTCAAGCGCCTCATTCATTGCGAGCAGTGCGGTCTCCCATGTAAGATTCTAAAAATATCAACGAAAGGTGACAAAGCTCAAATTGTAGTATTATGCCCAGCACATGGTAAAACTCGGAAGGAAATGCCCGCAAAACATGCATGGATGATAGAGAAAATTGCAGAATCCGTTTCAGAAGGTTCTATTGTACGTTCCATGCTCAATTGCACAGAATGCTCTAGTCGTCTTTCAATTCACAATATAGAACTTGACAAGGACAAATTCAAGATTAAGTGTAGTTGCCCTAATGGACATACACGTGAGCTGATACAACCAATAGAGCTTGATGAAGAAGCCATTGACGCAATCGTGACTGGTGTTTTGAAATGTAACGAGTGTGACTTGATCACTGATATTGTGAGCATAAAAATAACAGGTTCTCTCATTGAATTTGAGCTAGTATGTCCTATTCATCAAGATATGAAAAAGAGCGTAACTGGGAATATCTACAAGCTTATAGAACAACGCGAGCCTCAAATCGACAAGATGGACACTGTTGAAAAGAGTCTCAAGTGTGAGAAGTGCCCTTCAATACTTAGAATTAAAGATACAAAGCTAAAAGATAAAATCATTGAACTGAAAGTTGAATGTCGTAATGGGCATAGCAGTGAGAGATACGTTTCTCGAACTGCAGCGTACAATGAACTCGTGCGGTACTATCTGCAACTTTTTGAATGTCATAAGTGCCATGGACGTAAGGACCTTCTACGAATCGATGATACTGATGAAAAAACAGAGGTCTTTCTTTTTTGCAATCAACACGGAGATAATAGTCTAGTAATTCCCTCGGAACACAAAGAAGCAGTTCGTGATGCATTTCTAATGACTAAGACATTACGTGACTTAGAGATACTTGTTGACAAGACACTGCAGACCAAGCGTGCATGTGAATATCGGATGGATGCAAAGGCTGATGCTGTAGAAATGCTTGAGATTGTTAAGAACGTAATAGAACAGCACAGCGTTCTGTACGTAGATGAAAAAATTGACCCTAAAACAGGTCTCGAAGCCTGGTACTATGGAAAAGCTCTCGATGGTGATGAATATGTTGTTATTGGAGC
>Ga0307423_1001071_pt1 | contig 17078 bp, 15 predicted proteins | sample SalMarWE160310MG_FD_202154 | JGI IMG/M metagenome (GOLD analysis project Ga0307423, IMG submission 202154) | Salt marsh sediment microbial communities from the Plum Island Ecosystem LTER, Massachusetts, United States - WE1603-10 | ecosystem: Environmental > Aquatic > Marine > Intertidal zone >...
GACAGGTTTCAATTGCCTCTGAGTAAGTCATGCGATCAAATGGAGGATTCACAGCGAGCAATCTTTTTGGATCTACACCTAATTCTGCAAGCTCTGCAGCCCGGTTCTTTGCAACTGCATTACACATATAGCTTACAAGCTCCTCCTGGCGTTTTAGATTGCACTCATGGTCACACCATGCTTCTTCGACCTCAAGGTGCCAGAACTCAGTAAGATGTTTTCGAGTTCTAGACTTTTCCGCACGAAATGATGGCGCAAGGATGAACACCTTTTCCATGGCATATAACTGAGGTTCCAGATGCATCTGACTAGTTTGAGTTAGGTACACCTTCTTTCCGAAGTAATCAACTTCAAAGAGTTCAGCACCTTCCTCACCCATAGTCGAAACAAACATGGGTGAAGTTGTTTCATAGAACCCTTTCCCTCGAAGATACTCACGAGCAGCGTTGAACACTTCATCCCTTATTTTCAATACATTGGTGAGCTTTCTGGAACGCATCCATAAGTGGCGATTATCATTGAGGAATTCGATGCTCTGGTGCTCTGTGATTGGAAACTCTTCTGCAAAGTGCAATACACTGAATTCTTCTACCTGCACTTCGTAACCACCCTCTGCTCTATTGTCAGCCTTTACAGTACCAACCATAGTCACGAGGGACTCTATTAGCATCTTCTCTGCGTCAGCATATTCTTCTTCACCGACAGCATCCTTCTTGATTATTGTTTGGACAACACCTGAAGGGTCTCTCAGGAGAACAAAGACCATCTTCTTCTGTTTTCGAATCCGATGGACCCAGCCTCTGAGGTGGACTTTCTTTCCATCTAATCCACCTTCAAGAATGTCCTTTACGTGTATATAGCTCACTATAATCACCACAAATTCTTGTTAGACCAAGATATGGCTAACATATACGTTCCACTTGGCGATTAGATAAAAGGATAGCGGCCTAAGAAGGCCGCCAGCTGTTTATCGATATCTCACAAACCAGACGATAGCAATGATTGCAATTAACGCGATTGAACCGATGCCTATCGCTGTTATGTATTTCATGATTGGTGCTTGACTGACGACAACCGTTACTGTTGATTGAGCGGAATTACCTCCTAAATCAAATACAGTTAAGGTGACTTCATAGGTGCCGGCTTTCAATCCTGAAAAATCAAACTCAATATTTTCTGTTTCCCAATTTGCATGTACTATTTCTTCATCATCAATAGTGATTGTATAGTGATCCATGAATTCATCTGTTGCAGTCCAATTTCTAATAACATTTAGATCGCCTTGGCTGTAGTAGACTTCATCTGGTGTGAACACAATTACAGGCGCAATATCATCGGCTTTTACAGTTACGACGACAGTATCTTCTGCAGTATTGCCGCTAGTATCGTTTACGTGTAGCGTGAAATTATGCTCACCTATCATGAGATCGTTTAGACTCACAGTTATAATAGGTTCGTCAGGATTAATGTCTCCTGATGAGTAGACTTCATCATTGTCCATTACAGTGAACTTATTCACATAGTCATCAGTGACATTCCATGAAATAGTATGCCCCGGTTCAGTGAAATAAAATGCAAAATCAGCAGGTCCTTCAATAACTGGAGAGATATTTTCATAGATTCTGAGAGTGATAATATCTTCCGCGCTGTTGAGATTTTGATCGTAAGCAATCAGTTTGACCTTGTATTCTCCAATGATTAGCTCACCAAACGCTGCACTCACATTGAAGACATAATCGTAAGTTGTGTTACTCCAAGTAACTGTTGCATTGAGTGTACCATCGATATAGACCTTAATTGATGACGGAAAGGCGTCTTGGAGATGCCACGTAATTGTGACATTTTCAGCTCCAAGCAGAACATCTTGATTACCAGGTCCTGTTACTATTGGAGCACGAATATCACTACTTGGCGATGAAAAATTGAAATAGTAGTCCCCTAGACCAATTGGCAACCCAAGATAGGTAACAGTCCAGTTCATGAACTCAATAGGAAGATCAAGAAAGAGTACTGTGCCATTAGCTGGTGTGGTCTTAATAGCGTAGGCAGAACCATTCATGTAGGTCATGTTGACTATAGCCCCAGCAATTGGTTCATAGCTTGTTTCATAGTATGTGAAGATCTCTACATCGAAATAATCAGGGTCTCCCGCCAGTGGACCTATAATTTGATGAACAAGTTTCTGAGTACTATTGGCCTCGATAGTTCCCCAGTCAAGCAGATAACCTGCATAGAACGGGTCATTCATGACTTGGAGCTTCCAGATATAATCACCATCAGGAATATCATCGAAATCAGCGTTACCGTCAACAACCACTGTTTGTGCCCATATCGAGTCATTACCACTGAAATGAATTGAAAAGTTGAGGTTATTTGCAGGATTGCCTTCAATATCTGTGATTGTTGCATTCAGATCGTCATAATCGTTATCACTATCCACATTTCCAAAGAGAATATGGACATTTGCTTCAGGGCCATTAGATACTATTTGACCTGTTTTATCGGGAGTAAGAGGATCGGATGAATCAGATACATTCCATTGATAGGTTCCTTGTGCTAGATTGTAGAACCAAACTTTTCCATTCCCATCAGTGTAATCATTGTGTAGTAGCGTCATAGTAGAGGCATTGAATAGGCGAACCCAAGCACCAGCAAGTGGGGTGGAACCATTCAATACTGTAAACTCAAAATCATCATCATTGAAAGCTTGCAGGTTGTTAAACACACGCACACTAACAACATAGTTTGTCGCAGCAGGAGCATGTGGTACATCAACCATTGATACAGTCGTAACTGGTTGGCTATTGAAAGCTACTGGAAGTATTGCACTTGCAAGGAATATCATTAGGAAGATTGTTGCAAATGCTCTGTGTGATCTGCTCATTCAAAGTCACTCTCGATAGGGCTATAGACGGCAAATCCAAAGCCATCTAATGCTTGGCGGCGTCGAAATCGGACTCAGCATAAAAGGATTACCCTAGTCCTAATGGTGCACCAAGAAACATGAACCTTCAAAAAATGCTATTCTAAGAGGCAGCTTTTCTACTCATCTTTATTAATCCAACCAGATTGAGTATTAAAGACATTCCAGTAAATACACCGATTAGAAAATCTAGTATCGGTACATCAACCAAGAGGAATCTCTCAACAAGTATAGCAATTGCTAAGAATATCCCACCGAGAGGTAGTAACCATTCATCTTTTATCAATGGCATAAAATCCACTTGGGTTAAATTTCTTCTCCGAGCCTCTTATTATTTTTCATTAGAGTAGTCCTTATGATAGAGATTAGATGATTTGTAAGATAATTACAACCGAACTTCTATCCACGAAAAGATATCTGCCAAAAACTGCTCGCCGCCTTCATCTTCAAATGGTTGATGCCAAAGGCCAGGATATAGTTTCCAAGTCTTATCTTCTGATCCAATTCTATCGAAGTATTCCTTATTCTTTTCAGGTATGGTAATCTCATCATCACCACCTTGTTGGATAAAGATTGGAAGTTTTATTCTATATGCATTTTCAGCTGTATCTTTAGCTGCAGCAAGACCCTCCATTGCATACCGTGGTGTTGCTTTATCAAATCTCAGAGGATCCTCTCTGTTCAGCTTTACGACTTCTTGATTCTGTGCTATCAAATCGAAATTAAGTCCATTATCAATATACATCTTAACATTCAATTTTGACATTGCAGCTCCCATTGCCCTCGTTGCAGCACTGACTTTTAGTCGCTCAGATACAGCAGGACAAGGAGTAATGAGGCCTGCGATAGGAGCATTTGGATATTTCATGACATAGCGAGCAGCATGGACTGCACCGAGTGAATGGCCAAACAGGAAAATCTTCGCATCGGGATGACCTTCCTGTATTTGTTCCACAAGCTGTTTGATGTCTTCATCATACTCATCGTAACTATCAACATGACCTTTCCGTCCCGGAAATGTTCCAAATCCTCGAAGATCAGGTGCATAAAAGATGAACCCTTTTGAAGCAAATTGCTTTGCAACAAATTCCTGTAGACCACTATGCGACCCAAGTCCATGCAAGCCAATAACAACTGCTCGTGGAGTACCTTCTGGCTTCCAAACTCGGAGCAACATGATCGTACCATCATATCCGGAGTAATGTTCTTCTTCGCTTGACATTTGTGCCACGCAGCTATTCAGATGTACTGCAATATCACCTATTTGTCTTCCGACATCTACGATTTTCGTTCATCGATAAAGGAAATCTGTTTACTAGGATAATCTATGACCGTTTCAAAATTCTTCAGAAAATCATATCCAATGATTCCATTGTCAATCAGCTTTCCCTTTGGCGATACTTTACTCGAATCAAGAATTACGACCTGACTATTGGTAACCTCCGAATCGCCTACTGATAGACTATCGATTTTAGCCATCTGAAGTTGAACATCGCCACCTAATCCACGAGCAATGCCATCCATTGCTTGAACATCAATATCCAGTTTCTTTGCTAATTCAGGAGACATCACAGTACCACCTGCACCAGTATCAAGTGCAAAATTGTATGGGCCATTACCATTGATGAGAACAGGGAGTCCTATGAGGTGAGAGTCGTATAGGTAATCGTATAGGATCCAATCGAGGTTTCTGTGCGATGCTCCTTTGCTCAGTATAAGACGTTCATCGGTATAACTGAGTGAAATAGTACATTGTCTTAGAGTGGTGTATCCCAATGCCCCATCTCGAGAACCAAGACCGCGGAATATAGCATCAAAATCCAACACATAGACTTCGTCTTTTTCAAATCCAAGTGTTCCTATATCGATTTCAACATCAGCATACTGCACTGGAATGCCACCGCCAACTCCGCGAGCCTCAGTTCGGGGTCCTTCTCGAGTTTGGATACTTAAATCATCTGCTAGTCTTTTTCCAACAGTCGTAAGTGAGGCCCCCGTATCAAGAACGAAAGAGAAGGGACCATGACCATTGACACTCACTGGAATGTTTACATGACCCATTCCAATTTCGATCTTAACTTCGGTCACCATGAGTAATCACCATATCACTCAGATTTTGTTCCTGCAATATAGGCACTATAGGCTTCGTAAATGCTTTCACCAGCCTTGCTAGTAATCTTAGCATCCTTGAATCCTGCATTTCGCATATGCTGCAAATACTCCTCATCGAGGATTGCGCCACCAATGCATCCTGTGTATGTAACTACTTCATCGCGGACTTCTTTGGGTAATGGTTTGGAGAGTACTATGTCGGAGACCATTACACGACCGCCAGGTTTCAGAACTCGATAAACTTCTTGGAAAACCTTTCCTTTGTCAGGAGCTAAGTTGATGACACAATTACTGATTACAACATCAACTGAATTGTCATCGACGGGCATGTCCTCGATATCACCAAAGCGAAAATCGACATTAGTGATTCCAAGCTCCTGAGCATTTTTCTTGGCTTTCTCAATCATAGCAGGAGTCATATCAACTCCAATCACTTGTCCAGTAGTACCCACTTTCTTACTTGCAACAAACATATCGAGTCCAGCTCCACTTCCGAGATCCAGAACTACTTCGCCTTCTTTCAGACTGGCAAGGGCTACAGGATTTCCACACCCAGCAAAGGATTCAGTTGCAGAGGTAGGCATACCTTCTGTGTCATAGCCAAGTGCATCAGCAAGATTCAGTCTTGTGACCTTAGCTTCTGGAACAGGACCACAACAGCTGGATCGGGCTTGAGTCGGCTCATCACAGCAGCCAGTAGCAATATCACGTTCACCTCTCCCTTCAGCCACTTTTGAGTAAGCTTTCCGTACTGCATCTTTGATTTCATCAGGTACCATTTCACTAACTTTTTTCATCTCTGTCATATAATCACCATTTTTGCTTTTATATTTCAGACGTGTTCGTTCCAGCAACTTTCGTAGCTTTTGGAGGACAGCAGCTTGAAGATGTTGGAGTTTGCCTATCACAACAACTTGCTACTTCTTTAGTTTCACGAGTTTCTATTTCACTAGTTCTTTTTTTATCAGTCATACAATCACCATTTTCATAAGATTAGTTCTAAGAGAGTCATCATTACACCTTTGTGATTGGATTGGTAAGTCTAAACCACACTTGGAGTGATTTCGAAGATGTTTTTCTTCAGTTCGTTTATCATCAGTCATTCAATCACCAACTATATTGGGTGTCCAATATTGATTATTATTGGACATCCTATATATACATTTAAATGTATCGGACATCCAATAGAAAGGTATGAGTAAGAAGACCGAAGCTGCACCATGTTGTCCACCAGACTGTTGTGATATGAGAGGACTTCTTACATTTCAGATCCTCTGGGAACTTGATAAAGAGGAGATGAATGGTCAGCAAATAGCTGAGAAGATAGCTCTGAGGAGAGGGACAAAACCTACCCCCGGAACAATTTATCCTGCATTGAAGGAATTGAAGAAAGGCGGTCTCATTGAAGGTGAGAAAGTGGGAAGGCAGATAGTCTACCATCTTACACTCGAGGGAGAGAAAGGATTAGCAGAATCCTCAAGATATTTCCTTCAGGCGTTTGGTGATATCGCTGAAGATGTTAAGGTGAAAGTCATTATTGTAAAAGGCAAAGATTGTGATTGTTAGGTACGAATTTACCTTCATGATTGCTCACATTTAAAAGGCGATTTATATAGAAATAGGATGTTCTTTTATCCCTTATATACTATATAAGGACTAGAATTTATAGTAGAGAGCAGGAGCAAGAGCAGATGGTACGTCCAGAGCCAAAAACAAAGATTGAGAATGTTGTCGCGTCAGTTGTTTTAAATCAACGACTTGACCTAGATGAGATTGCAGCCACTATGCCTAATGTAGAATTCGATCCAGAGCAGTTCCCCGGTCTTGTGTACCGTTTGAAAAAACCCAAGACTGCAACACTGATATTCAACAGTGGGAAAATGGTCTGTACCGGTGCAAAGAGCGAGAAAGAAGCAAAGCGTGCAGTTCACAAGATTGTCAAAAACATCAAAGAAGCTGGTATCGAGATAACCGGCAAGCCTGAAATTATTGTCCAAAATATTGTTGCCAGCGCCAGTCTAGGCGCTGAGTTAAACCTTGAACTTGCAGCTATGAAGCTTGAGAACACACTCTATGAACCAGAACAGTTCCCAGGTTTAATCTACAGAATGAGAGACCCCAAGGTCGTCATACTTCTGTTCGGATCAGGCAAGCTCGTAATCACTGGTGCGAAATTTGAACCTCAAATTGATGAGGCGGCACTGAAAGTAATGGATCGTCTACTTGAACTCGGCGTCATGAGAATCCCAGAGGGTGAAGACTGGGGTCAAATCGAACATGACGACGCAGACGACGACTGGTAATAATTTACTGGTTCTCGGGATAGCAATCCTTGAGAACCTCTACTTCTTTTTCACGAATAGTTCAAATAGAGAAATTAGAATAAATGAGATTTGATAAGAAAAATGGAGGTTGGAATCCCCGAGAGTGGAGGAGGGAATTCCATAATCTCGGGGACTCCCTTCGTTCAGTGAGTAGTTGAACGAAGTTCTAAATCACAAACGCCGGGGGGACGAGTGATATCTAGGCGAACATGTAGTCCCCTTTGATAGTCTTCACGACTGAAGGATATTTTTCCGTGATTCAGGTCTAGGCATTCTAGCTCGCCAGTTATCAGGAACTTCTACCCTCGTAATGCGGAAATGGTACATAGGGGATCGAGAACAATTATCACAGGGACTTTGTTTCCAGTAGTAGAACTTGCTGAGATGATGATTACAATTATGACATCCCTTCGAAAACGAACTTCTTATAGTTGGGCTATTAAGATTCTTAACAGTTCGAAGAAGGCCACGTTTCTTAAGTGGGATTGTGAATTGATTTTTCATTTCCACATGGGTTATCCAAACTGAGTCATTTACAACAGACATGTCTACCACTGTATACTTACTGTATACGAACTGTTATATACTTGTCTATACTATTTTAACTGGCTATAAGAAGGTTGAATGGCATTATGACAGATACCATGGTTAGAGTACCGAAAGCGCTCCAGGATCGATATGAAAAGCTAGACGTCAAGGAGTCGTGGAAATCATTCCCTGCATTTGTGAGAGAATCTATTCGACAGGCTCTTGAAAAGTATGAAACTTGAGTTACTTCTTCTTGGGTTTCTTCTTTGTGGTTTTTTTTTGAATCGATATTCTTCTTGGCAGCAGATTTCGTCTTCCCTTTACTCTCAGTCTTTCCTTTTACTTTATCTTTGGATTTTGTTTTGATGCTCTTCTGAGTCATCACGATTTCATTATTACTGGCTGCTGCATAGAGTTCCACAGTTGCTTTCTTATCCTCGTCATAGACATAGCTTAGACGTTTTATTTCTTGAATTTGTTCCTTTCTCACCATCTTAGAACCTAATCGCTGCGCAAGTCTGAGAATTCTCTCAGAGCTTAATCTTTTAGATGGTTATCCAACTAAAATAGACCGATAATCTGCCAGAGAGGCGGAATGCATAGAACGAGTATCACCATGGATATCAGGAACAATACAATTCGTCCATTAGAAACCTTGATCGTATCATTAAGCGGTCCAGGATGTGCACCACCTGAAGACAATACAAGAATTAGAATTGCCATCATGTAGAATCCTGTAAGGAGCATTATCAGAATTGCAGCCCAGCCAATCTGCTTATGCCTCTGAGGGCTGACAATTGCTCTTAATGCGTGTCCACCATCGAGTTGTGCGACGGGGAAAAGATTGAGAGATGTTACTAGCATTCCAACCCAGGCTGCAAAAGCTACTGGATGAATGTAGATAGTTCCACCGACTGGAATGAAACCCGCGAACAAGTATTCCATCAAAGTAAAGAGATAGGGAACTGGAAAGGAGCCAGTTTGTCCAGGATACGCTGCATTAATCGCGTCCATTTGTGTCGAAGTGACGGGTACTGACATGACGAATCCAATAACGAGAACTACAAGAGTGACTGCAAATCCTGCCAAAGGACCAGCGAGACCCATGTCGATGAGGTCTCTTCGATTAACTGGGGGACTCTTCTGCGAGATGAATGCACCGAATGTCCCACCAATCTGAGGTAGACCTGGAAGGAAATACGGTAACGATGCTTCAATTTCCAACCGTTGACTCATTTTGTAGTGACCCATTTCATGCGTGAAAATAATCCCCATGAGAGCTGCAATGAAAATGATAGTTGTGAATGCTATATCCCAGATAGTATAACCTGTCGGATAAAATAGGTCCAGAAAGATTGGACTCGTTGCTTGAAGGAACCCTGCTAATGCGATACTTGCAAGTGTGGTTATGAAAAGCACATAATTGATTCTATTGTTGCTAGGCTTAGATTGCTGTTTGGGAATAAACCTGATGATGTATTCGCCTTCTTTCTCATTTCGCCATCTCACAAGTGGCCACACTTTTAGCGATTCTGTTGCTTTTTTAATATCCTCGAAGACTTCCTCTTGTTCATGATTGCTTGGAATAACACCCTCTGCCCACTGAGCGACGAATGTTGGCATTCCGTATTCAAGAACACTCATCTTGATATCGAACTTTCCAGCAAGGATCTCATTTAACTCAGCAAACGTTGGATATGTAATAACGCTCGTCGGTTCATCATCAAAAGCCACTAGTATCTGGTCTCCGAAGTTTCAAGTATATTCGAAATCTCAATCTGTATCATTTTAAGGGTTCCCGCTCAGGCAGAGTTGTACTATTTTACTATTAAATATCATAACTCAAAGGTGCTGGAAAATTCAAACGCATTCTGGATTGTGTCCAATAAATCCATAGGTCTCCTGACAGAACCTACCTTTTCAAACTTCAGATCTTTTTTCTCCAATTGCTTTACTAAACGATCTCTTGGCTGAGGTCGTGTTGCTAGAATAATTGTCTGAGCTGTGATATGATGAAATTTATCATCTTGAAGTACTATGACTTTCTTGCTATCAATTTGAATAACTTCCATATTCAAGTGAGTTGTTATATCCTTCTCTTTCAGAGCTTTTAGTATCACCCAACGTGTGGTACGTCCAAGATCGACTCCAAGAGCTTCATCTGCTTCAACTATCTGAATTGAATCGGCATTAGAAGAGAGATACAATGCGGCGTAGCAACCCAAAGCTCCACCACCTATAACAACGACGTTTCCCAAATCATCGAGTTCAAAATTGATGGCATCATATGCACTGGTAACATGCGACATTTCTACACCATCAATTGGAGGAGCACCTGCTACAGTTCCAGTGGCACAAATTGTACAATCAAAATCCTCAGCTACAATCGTACTTGATGAAACCAGAGTATTGAGTCGGATATCGACATTGAGATTCTTGAGCTCGCGAACCATATAACTTACATATGCAGCAAATTCACCACGCCCAGGTATCTTTGCGGCTAGATTGAGAAGACCTCCCAGACGAATCTGTTCTTCGAACAGAGTTATTTTGAAACCTCTCATTGCCAAGATTCGAGAGACCTCCATCCCTGCAGGACCACCCCCAACAACAGCTATCTTTCCAGAACTAGGAGGACCTATTGACATTGTCCCCTCATAACCAACAATAGGATTGATTGCGCATGTCACAGGTTCAATCATGAAGACACGGTCTAAGCAGCCCTGATTGCAACCAATACAAGGTCTAGTCAGAGACTGATTTCCCTCTCGTGCTTTCTGTGGCAGCTGCGGGTCAGCAAGGAACCCTCGTGACATCCCAATGAGTTGGGCTTTTCCTCTTTTGAGGATGTGTTCTGCAATAGTCACACTGTTTATTCTGTTACAAGCCACAACTGGAACATCAACCACCTCAGCAATTCCTTCCGCAAGGTAGGCATAGTGACCACGAGGAACATCCATTGTGATCTGAGGAATACGGGTTTCGTGCCATCCTCCAGTGACATTCAAGCAATCAACACCAGCATCAACAAGTTTCGGAGCAAGCTTTTGGTTATCAGCCAATGTCAATCCATCAGGCACGAAGTCCTCACCACTCATTCGGTAAAGAATTGGGAACTTTGAACCAACTGCATTCCTCACTTCTGTGACTAGCTCAAGTACAAATCTCGAACGTGCTTCAAAATCGCCGCCATACTCATCTGTTCGTTGATTGGTTACCTTAGCAAGAAATTGATTGATGATGTAGCCAGCAGACCCAATTATCTCAACTGCATCAAAGCCAGCTTTTTTTGCTCTATTAGCTGCAATACTAAAGTTACTGATGGTTTCTTGAATCTCATCAATTGAAAGTTCACGTGAGGTTTCTCTAGTAAGTCGACATTTTGTCGCTGAAGCAGAAACAGCTTGTTGCCCAAGAACAAGTGAATGAGCATATCGACCAGCATGATAAAGCTGTACTGCAGCTGGAACGTTGAAAGCATGGATACTATCACCCAACTTTTTAAGACCCTCTATATGGTCATCACGAGATATACCAATCATTGTTGGACCGCTCATACCAAGGTGCTCGGTGTAACATCCTCCAACTACAATCAATCCAGGTAGATATCGTGCTCGCTCTTCGTAGAATTTTACAAGTTTGTCAGTCACAATTCCATCTTCACCACAATAGCCCAAATGAGTTGCAAGCATGACCAGACGATTGTCTAACTTCATGTTTCCAATAGAAACAGATTCCCACAGCTTCATAATCATCCCTTAACTGAAGAAGCTGAACCAGTGATTTAGAGTAACTTCTCCGAATCTTTCGAATCCTGAAGTAATAGATTCTGGAACCATATCTCTTGCAATAAAGGAATTAACACTTAACCCAGTTTTCAAAGCGTTCTTTACATTCTCTCGCAAATCTGATAGAGCTTCAATATATTCTGCTAGTTCGTTTTGTCCGCATGTTAGTCCATGTCCAGGAACAATGATTTCAAGTTCGAGAGCATGAATCTCCTCAAGTGCTAGTATCCATCTATCAGGATCACAAGTAGGGTCTCCTCCATACGGGAATTGACCATTGAAAATGAGGTCGCCAACAAACACAGTATTGTACTGAGGGACAATGATAATTGAAGAACCGGAAGTGTGTCCACCAGTCAACCGTATACTGAGTTCATCATTCTTGCCGATTCTAATTTGTTCTTGAAAAATAGTATCAGGAAGTCTAAGGGATAATGTCTGCACAGCATTCCATAATTCGGGACGTTGGTCCTTCATCTCTGAATATCTCTTTACTAAAGAAGTGAACTCCCAATCCCCTTTCAGGTTCTCCCTACATCTATTCATCATTGGCTCGGAGGCAAACATCTCTATGGGCTCGAAGGCTTGAGCTCCAAATACATGGTCGCTATGTGAATGTGTAAAGACAAGTTTTCGGATTTGTAATCCGGTTTCCGATTCGAGGAACTTTCGGGTTTCAGCACTCTTCGGGTGGATCATTCCAGAATCTATCATGACTACTTCATCATCAAGAATAATTGCTCCATGATTTCCACCATTAGAACCATCATCACTAACGTAAATTCCATCAATGATTTTCTTGAGCGCCATAAAAAAAACATACGCTATCATGTAGATATAGTTGTTCACTAATAGAGCCGTGGATAATCAGGTGGATAGCGTACGTAATATTCCTTCTAATGCTCCCTCGGGTCCTTTGAAGATTCGTTCTCGAAATTCGACTCCCAATCGGTCAGCAATGCTTCTGCATGCATCCATATCCACACCAGGAATGCTAACAGCAGAAAGTTCTACTCGCATTAGGGGTTTGCATTTTTCAGCAAATTCAAGAATAGAGTCAAATGTCATTCTCCCAAAGCTGGGTTGACAAAGTCGAAGATACGTATCAGGATCAGGAGCATTAAGAGAAATCTGGATTCTATCAAGACCTGCTTCAGCAAGTTCTATGTGGATATCTCTCTCTGGATGAATCAAAAGTGCTTGACCATTAGTGTTCATACGGACTTCTACAGTAGTCAGACTTTTGATTTTCCTGATGGCAGCAAGGGTTCCTTCAATGTTGATTGTAGGTTCTCCAAATCCGACTATTGCAATATCATCGAACTGATCATTCCAAGTCTTCTCAATTTCAAAACTAAGATCTTCAGGAGTCGGATCTTCATCTAGTTGTAGATTGAACCCAAATACCCCATCTGAAAAATTCCTAACGCAAAAGAGACAATTGTTTGTACAACGAGACGTTGGATTAATGTAGAAACTTGTACCTCTCCAGTAGGTAAGATTGGACTCTGACATTGGGTTGGCACTTCGGTTTACAAATTGCTATGAACGAGCGGTCGTTTGCAGCCACTCAAGCAGTAAGATATAGCTGATACCATTTAATATTGTCGAAACTACCTGAAGTCGTCGATTGGGCAAATGCCTACTTAGCTATAGTTATCTTGATGAATGCGCAAGGCATTGTGTGAATTGAAGTGTCAAAACCGACAAGAAAAGAACTCGCATCCTTAACTTGTGTTCCTTGCAGGGGAGGAATTCCTCCTTTGGAAGCTCACAAAGTAAAGCTCATGCTTGATGTAATCCCAGGTTGGAAGAAAGTACAAAATTCTGTGGATAAGATAACCAAGACATACATGTTCAAAGATTTCAATGAGTCAATGGAGTTCGTGAACAAAGTCGCAGAGATTGCAGAGCAAGAGGACCATCACCCTGATATTTTCATCCATTGGAATGAAGTGACTATCACTGCTTGGACTCATGCAATCAATGGTCTATTTGATAATGACTTCATCGTTGCCGCAAAGATTGATGAGTTATAATTGCGTATCAGCTTCGCTTCCTTTGAAGTACAGTATTAGGCCGATTACAACAGGTATCGCAATCATGACTCCAACAATTACGAGAATCATCGGAGACAATGCAAAGGCTTGAAGCATTGTCATTACTGCAGTTGCCCAGGTCATGAGAAGTGCAACAACTAAGCCATAACGAATTACTTGTCCCTCAATGCCAATCTTATCGATTACTGCCGCAGCATTCTGTATCTTAGCAGGACTCAGCACACTAGCGAGTCCTCCACCAATTCCATTTGATGCAGCTACAACCATCGAATTAGCTCCTATGGCAGTACTAGCTTCAATATGATAGTTCGTGAACATTGCTATAGCAGAGGTTTCAGACCCGGAGATGAAACCAGCTAAGAGACCCATGAAAGGTGCTAAGATTGGATAGAATATTCCAATTCCTAGTGTCAATCCTGCAAGTAGAAATATCATATTATTCGTAGGGTCGAGACCGTTCACAAGATCTGTGGGATTAAGCCAAGTTCCAGATCCATCAATAATCCATCCGCTGAAATTCATAACTTCAGCCATAGCAAAGAAGATTGCTGCAGCTAATACTGGTCGAGGGGCTCGCTTCTTGAACCCAGAGAATGTTCTTCGCAATACATCTTTGTTAGTCTTCAAGAAAGGCATTGAAATAATGGTAGCAATCAGCATCAGTGTGTAAGCTTGCCAGAGAAATCTTGTAGGGATAGGATTCGCATTATAATAACCGCCTAGAGCTACCGGAAAGGCGAGGTCTCTGAATAAGAAGTCGAATACTGGAGGAATCAAATTAGTTGCAAGGCTAAGAATTACCAACACAACCCAAGGAATACTCGCTCGTTTAAGACTGATACTTTCCTCGATTTCAAGGTCCTTCTCATCGAGTATGCTTCTATCGATGATTGGCTTGTTTTGCAATTTGTTGAAGATAAATAGAACCAGTAAGACTGCAGCACCTGCAAACACATTGGTTAAGGTAGTTAGAGGAAATATTACGTTACAGATTATTGCCATAATCCCTGCAGTAAGACCACATATCGATGCAATGATTAGACCATCACGACTAGTTAGTAGTTTTCTTCCTCCAGCAATCCATAACATTGAGATTGCTATCCCGAGACTCACGACGGGCATGAACCATGCAAATACTGAACCTGCTTGAGGTAGTGTGATATCGAGACCCGTCCATGCGTTGTATTCTCCACGGAAGACAACAACTGGGACTCCAAGAAGAGCAAATGTTGTAAGAGGATCATAGCCAATTGAGGGAAGAGCAACTGCAACCATCGGATTGAAACCAAGTGCTAGCATTACTGGGGGTAACATCGATACCGGTGTTGCGCCAATTCCAACAAGGAAGAGACCTAAGCCAAAACTGATCATCAGAATTTGCATAGGTTTGCTCCCACCCCCGAGAGTTTTGAAGAAAACAATTAGCCGCTGAAGGGCTCCAGTTTCCTGCATAAAAGTCATCATGAGAATAGAAGTTGCAACCATGAGTGATATTGGAAATGATTTCACAATCCCAGCAAGACTGGCTGTAAATGCGATAATTATGTCCGTTTGAAAAGCTAATATCGCAATTACGATTGTCACAAACCAAACAATGACTCCAGTAATATCTGCAGCTTTTCGCAGATATACTAAAAGCACAAACGCCAATATAATTGGTAATATGATCAGAAAAAATCCAATAATTGGGTCCATTGTTTATTCCTTCTTTTTCAGAAAACCGTTTTCAAAATACCAATCAACTGCTCTTTGAAAACCCTCGACCATTGTTACCTTGGGAGTCCAATGCAGAATACGTTTTGCCTTTTCATTTGAATAGACTCGAGTCGCATACATCATGTCAACAGACTTACCGTGCCAGAAGAATGAATTCTTCTTTCTGTTCTTGAAGGGACTAAGAAGCATCATGCCAAATTTGGCAAAAATACGAGGGACTCGCAACTTGGGAGGTTTGACACCAAGTCGAGTTGTCATTACATCAACGAATTCTTCCCAGCTCATTGATTCATCAGGACAAAGGATGAAGGTGTTATTTAATGCAGACATTGGTGTTAAAGCTGCCACAAATCCAGCTACAATATCATCAACATGGGTATACATGAACTCAGCGCTGAGATCCGATGGTAGAGCAAAGACATTCCCTTTGTAAAGTTGTTCTGCAACCTCATATATAACGTAGAGGTCACCTTCACCCATCACTCCTGTGGGTCGAATTATGATGTGTCCTAAATCAGTATCCTTGGAGATTTCCCGAATTGCACGTTCTGCTAGAACCTTACTTTCACCATAACTATAATCAGGTTTCAGCTCAGTGTCCTCAGTTCCAGGAGGAAATCTGATTGGGCCCATTGTTTCCGTTGAGGAGCAATAAATAAAGCGTTGAACAGTTGTTCCTACACAGGCGTTCATCAGGTTTTTTGTTCCCTCAACATTTACCTTGAACATGAGTTCTTCATCACTGGGGTAGAAATTAAAATATGCAGCAAAGTGGATTACCGCATCGACACCCTGAACTGCTTTCTCAAGGCTTTCTTGATCAAACAAGTCAGCCTCGCGAACTTTAATGTTCTTTGGAAGTCCTTCTCTGTTGCTTGTGGACCGTACCATAGCTATAGCTTCATGACCTTCCTTTACAATCAGGTCAATAGTTTTTGCACCAAGAAACCCAGTCGCTCCAGTAACAAGTACCTTCACTGAACTCAACCTCGTTGATTATCCTCGTTATCTCCCATTTATTTGTTACCTATCAAAAACTGGAAGTCTAATTAAGCCTCGCGTACATAAGAGAAATGAGGAATGGTGTGACAAGTGGCACAGGAGCGGAGTGCAGGTTCTCAAAACAAGTCGGATAAATTAATACTGGAAAATGACTCACCTGAGGAACTGCTTAAGGTAGCGTGCTATCTAGCTTCCCACGGAAAACAAAAAGAAGCTGAGATTACTATTAGAAGGTCTCTAAGTAAAAGAGACAACAATCCAATTGCGTGGGCAATTTTGAGTGCTATTTTACTTGCACAAGGGAGAGAAACAGATGCTGAGCAAGCTGGAAAGAAAGCAATAGCACAATGCAAAGGATTGAAGATGACATGGCCAAAAATGAGGTCAATCCTTTTTGCTAATGGGATTATTCGAGGATCAAGCTGGAAAGATCCACGAAGGGTTGTAATTGAGGCGACTGCTACAACAGAATGGGGTAATCTTCTTTTGACACTGGGAACAGCTAGCGAACAAATGCTAGATGAGATTTCTTCATCGCAAGAAACGCTTGATGATAAGGAAGAATCGCAGTCACTAACGAAATCATCTAAGGAATATACTCCTACAAGGGAACTTGAGCTGACCG
>Ga0307423_1001072_pt1 | contig 17064 bp, 19 predicted proteins | sample SalMarWE160310MG_FD_202154 | JGI IMG/M metagenome (GOLD analysis project Ga0307423, IMG submission 202154) | Salt marsh sediment microbial communities from the Plum Island Ecosystem LTER, Massachusetts, United States - WE1603-10 | ecosystem: Environmental > Aquatic > Marine > Intertidal zone >...
TCGGCGGCTTCCGGTCCTTTAGGCCTTTTAATATAGGGCGGCAACGGCACCTGGCCCCGGGTGCGGGCCAGTTCCAAACCCGCTAGCGGCGTCCAGACCAGGGCCTGTCCCCTTTGGCCCCGGGAAACCACCTTTATGCGGACCTCAGGCAGCCCCGGTTCCTCATCAATAATCAGTTCGGTCCCCGCGGCCACCGGGCGATGGCACTTCAAGAGAACCTGATGCAGTTCACCGCCCTCGCCTATGTCCTGGGGCTGGGCCGGGCTTAATAGCAGCACCTCGACCTTGCCGCCGCTGGGTTTGCGGGCCATGATCCTAGCTGGCACCACCTTGGTGTCGTTCATCACCAAAAGATCGCCGGGCATCAGGAAATTGACAAGATGCGCCACCTTGTGGTGGGAAGGCGCCGCTTGGTCTTGCATGACCAAGAGCCGGGCCTGCACCCGCCGCTTGGCCGGATGCTCGGCAATGCGCCCGGCGGGCAGGCTATAATCATAGGCCGCAAGGGCACCTGGCCCCTCGGCCGGCTGTTGGCTCGCTGGGAGCATGTTCTCCACGATCAAATCATTAGTTGTTTGAGCCGGTTGCCCCCCTGGGCCCACCGCACAGCAGCATCCAAGGCCCTAGGCCCTGTAAAGTATTGCATAATATGCCGAAGGCCCCACCTTGTCAAGGATGGCCGGCGCCCGGAAGGCGGCTCTTAGGGCCCCTCCCGAGTCTCGGGCAGGCCGCTTTTTCTCCTGGAGCCCAAGCGCAGACCCATGCTGACAATAAATCGCAGGAATTCGATGGCCAACAACCCTCCGACCAACATGCCGCCCATGGCGAAAAAACGCGGCAGGAAGTTCTCCCAGGACCAGGGCCTGCCCGAAAAAAGGCCCTTGTCTTCCATGAGAAAACCATACAGGCTCCAACGGGAGGTCAGGGGCGCCGGGTTTTCGATGCGCAGAAAGCCCACTTCACGGGGATCGGGCTTATAGTACATGCGGCGTAAAACCTGTACATAGGCCTTGGCTAGTTGCGGCTCTTCACTTCTTATGGAAAGAGGGCGCTTCTCCATGAACCCGGCGCTCACCAGATAAAGCACCCGCCAGGCCGAGCCCAGGGGAATCACCTTGCTCTCAAAGCGGACGAAATCCTGCCAATTAGACCAGTCCTCATCGTGCATCATGGTGATAATATAATAATCCATAGGCTCGATGCCGGCACGCATGGTCCAGCGAAGATCCCCGGTGGGCATTTCCTTAAGCACCGTAGCGAGTTCTTGGTCCCTGAACAGCCGCGCACCCTCGTTATTAGTTTGAGGGCTTTCCACAGCGTATTTCTGCTCCTGTAAAACGGGCGAGGCCATGCTTTGCCCGCCCAGGGCCAAGACCAGTGCGGCGGCCCATAACCAAGCTAGCGTCAATACTGTAAGTCCGCGCCCATTCATGATAAAAAGCATACCATTAGAATCGGAGCCAGGCCAAGGGTATGCTTGACAAGCCGCTTGCGTTTGCTAAGTTTCCCTTACACGCCCTTAAGCGGGGTTTGTCGCCAAGGAGCAGCCCATGACCCAACCCGCGCCGGAAACCAGCACCGACGAAACCGCGCAAGAAGCGCCTACGCCTCCTGTAAAACCATCGGCCGACTTCATTTACCAGCGCCCTTGGACTTGGTTTCAGGTGGCGGGGGCGGCTCTAGCTTCGCCGCACGCCTATTTCCGGGGCCTAAGCCACGCCCGGGGCCTAATGCCTCCCCTGGTTTTCATTTTGATAACCCAGCTTTTTTCCGCCTTGGGGTCGGGCCTCATCGCCGGGGCAGCCGGTCCCCTGAAACTTATGGCCCTGTCGTTGCTTTGGGGCCTGGCCCAAGCCCTTTTCATGGCGGTCATGATTTACCTGGTGGCCAAACGCATCATGAAGAGCCCTTTAAGGCTGGACCAGGCCTTCAGGGCCTTTGCCTATGGCGGGGCGGCATGGGCCCTGTATTTTATGGCGCTACTTTTGCCTGGCCTCTTTTCTCCCCTTTTCCTGGCGCTCATGCTGGGGGTACACTTCTATCTCATGATGGTGGGGCTGGTGGAGATGGGCGAGATGTCCATGCCGCTGGCCGCGGCTTGCCAGATAATCGCCATGGTGGCGCTCTTTTTGGTGATGCTCTTGCTTAACCAGCTGGGAAGCCCGGCATCGGTTTAGAGGTAATAGGCCTTGGCAAAATCTAAATATCGCAAGCTGTTTTACGCCGCAGCCGCCCTTTTGGTCCTCATAGCCGTGAGTTGGGCTTTCTGGCCCCGGGGCGAGAACGCAAAAGCGCCCCAGGGCAAACAGGTCAAGGTCCAGCGCGGCCCCATCCGGCGCTTGGTGGTTTCCACCGGCACCGTGACCACCCAAGTCGGCGCCACGGTCAAGGTGGGCGCCCGGGTGAGCGGCCGGGTGGAAAAGCTCCTGGTGGCGGTGGGCCAACAGGTGAAAGCCGGGCAGGTGGTGGCGGTGATCGAGCACCAGGACCTGCAGGCCCGCCTGGACCAAGCCGGGGCGGAGTTGAACGAGGTGCTGGTGCAGCTCAAGCAGGCCAAACTGGATTTGAAGCGGAGAGAGCAGCTGGTCAAGGAGGACATGATCTCGCGCGAGGAAGCGGATCAGGCCCGGCGCGAGGTCGCAGTGCTTACGGCCCGCCTGGCCGCGGCCCAGGCCCGGCTCGTCACCGCCAAGATCAATCTGGAGTACGCCACCATCAAAGCGCCCATTGGTGGCGTGGTGGCCGAGGTTGCCACCCAGGAGGGCGAAACCGTGGCGGCCAGCCTAAACGCGCCCACCTTCCTCACCATCGTGGATCTGGGCCGGCTCCAGGTGGACGACTTCGTGGATGAAACCGACGTGGGCATGGTTAAGACCGGCCAGCCGGCCTGGTTCACCGTGGACGCCTTCCCGGGAAAACGTTTCAAGGGCAAGGTTCAGGCCATCCACCCCTCGGCCAAAATCATCGACAACGTGGTGTACTACACGGTCATCATCCAAATAGACGATGACTACCAAGGCCTTCTGAAGCCGGAGATGACCGCGAGCGTCTCCATCGTGGTGGACCGGAAGGCCGACGTCCTCTGGGTGCCGACCGAGGCGGTGCGCCGCAAGGGCGGCAAGGAAGTGGTCTATCTGGCCGGCGGCGGCGAAGCGCGTCCGCAGACCGTGGTGAGCGGCTGGAGCGAGCAGAGCCGCACCGAGATCAAAAAAGGCCTCAAGGAGGGCCAGACGGTGATCGTGCCCCAATCCTCCGCCCGCCTGCCCAAGCGTTAGGATGGCAGCCGTGATCCGCATCCGCGGGCTCAAAAAGACCTACCAGCGGGGCGAGGTGGAGACTCCGGTGCTGATGGGCATCGACCTGGACGTAAGCCTGGGCGAGATGACGGCCATCATGGGCCCCTCAGGCTCCGGCAAGTCCACCATGCTGCACATCCTGGGGCTTTTGGAAAGGGCCGACCACGGCGAGTACCGTCTGGACGGCGAGCTGGTCACCGAGCTAAGCGACGACGCCCTGGCCGATCTGCGCAACCAGAAAATCGGCTTCGTGTTCCAGGCCTTTCACCTTCTGCCCCGGGCCACGGCCTTGAAAAACGTGCAGCTCCCCTTCACCTATGCCGCCGACTACCCCGCCGACGCCGACGAGCGCGCCCGCCAGGCCCTGGCCGCGGTGGGGCTGGAGCACCGGCTGCATCATAGGCCCGGCGAGATGTCCGGCGGCGAATGCCAGCGGGTGGCCATCGCCCGCGCGCTAGTCACCGGGCCGGAGCTGATTCTGGCCGACGAACCCACCGGCAACCTGGACCGCCGCTCCTCCCTGGAGGTGATGGCCATCCTGCAGCGCCTCAACCGCGAGGGCAAGACCGTGGTGGTCATCACCCATGACCAGGCGGTGGGCGGCATGTGCCGGCGGCGGGTCAACCTGATTTACGGCCGCATTGACTCGGACCAGCCGGTGGAGGAGCCGGTGGACGCGGCCGGAATGCTGGCCCAGCTGCCCGCGCCCGAGGAAACGGGGCCATGAGGATAGGCCGCCTCATCAGGCTGGCGCTGGAGGGCGCCCACTCCCTGTGGGACATCAGGCTCTACGCGCTTCTCATGATGGCCGGGCTCATCATCGGCATCGCGGCGGTCACGGTGATCTACGAAATGGGCGAGGGCGTGCGCATGCGGGTGCAGGGGCTCATGGAAAACATGGGCTTCGGTGCGGACGCCTTTTACATCCGTTCGGGCGGCGGGGTTTTGGGTTTCCGGCGCGGCGGCTCGCGCAAGCTGAGCTTGACCCTGGAGGACGCGGCCGATTTGAGGCGCATAGACGGCGTGGCCATGGTGGTGCCCCATCAGAGCATCAGTCAGAAAGATATATCCCACGGCAGCAAGCACACCTCCACCCGCATCCTGGCCACCACGCCTGAATACTCCACGGCCCGGCGCTGGCCCGTGCAAAACGGCCGCTTCATAGACCAAAAGGACCTGGAGGCAAGATCGCGGGTGGCGGTGCTGGGCACCACCACGGCGGCGGAGCTTTTTCCCGGCCAGAGCCCCCTGGGACAGACCATCCGCATCGCCAACGTGCCTTTTATCGTGATCGGGGTGCTCTCCTCCAAGGGGGCCAGCCCCCGGGGCCACGACCGGGACGACCGCATCATGATGCCGCTCAGCACGGCCCAACGGCGTATAACCGGCGAGGACAAGCTCTCGGGCATGAGGGTGAACCTGACGCGCGATGCGGATAAGGGCCTGGTGGTGGCCGAGGCCCAGGAATTACTCCGGTCCCGCCACCGCCTGGCCCCGGATGCGCCGGATGATTTCATGATCATCACCCCCGAGGCGCTCTTGGAGATGATCACCCGCCAAAGCCGGGCCATGGTGTTCATGCTCACCGTCATTTCCGGGGTGAGCCTTCTGGTGGCCGGCATCGTCATCATGAACATCATGCTGGTGACGGTGAGCGAACGCGCCCGCGAAATCGGGGTGCGCCGGGCTTTGGGCGCGCGCAAGCGCGACATAATGACGCAGTTTCTCATAGAAGCCGTGGTGGTGGCCTTGGCCGGCGGTGCCTGCGGCCTGGCCTTGGGCCTGGTCTTGGCCCGGGCCGCCACCTGGGGTTTGGATTTGCCCACGGCGCTCAGCGTCAAGGGTTTCGTGGTTTCCTTTATTTTCAGCGCCGGTGTGGGGCTCTTTTTCGGGCTGCTGCCGGCCAAGCGGGCGGCCTCCCTGCCGCCTTTGGAGACGCTTAGGTGAGCGGGCGGGCGGAGCGCATCCTGCAGGCCTCCTGGGAGGCCCTTTTGGCGGCGCGCATGCGGGCCGGCCTGGCCGCCCTGGGGCTATTGGTGGGAGTCTGCGCGGTGGTGGTCATGGTGGCGGTGGGCCAAGGCACCGCCAATCGGGTTTTTGAGCAGGTCACGGCCCTGGGCACCAATTTGATCTCGGTGCGGGCGGCCAAGACCAGTCACAGCGGGGTCCGGGGACGCCAACAGGATGAGCAAATCTCCCTGGTGCCCGCCGATGCGCCCGCCTTGGCCAGGCTGGACGGAGTGCAGGTGGCGGTGCCCTTGATCACTAAAGGCTGGCGGGTGGCCTACGGCTCCAGCGAAAGCGATTCCACCGTGGTGGCCGCTCCGTCTGATATTTTCCAGGTGGAGGACCAGAGCGCGGCCAAGGGCCGCCTATACGATGCCAAGGAAGACCGCGCCGCCAGCCGGGTGGCGGTTATCGGCCCTTCCCTGCGCCGGGCTTTAGCGGGCGAAGGCGATCTGGTGGGCAAGAGCATTCTCGTCAACCGGCAGCCCTTCAAGGTGATCGGCGAGCTAGCGGCCAAGGGCTTGGACCCCAGCGGGGAAGACCTGGACGACCGGGTGTATCTGCCCTTGAGCACGGCCATGAGCCGTCTTTTGGGGGGCCGGCGCCATGTGGACCAGCTGGTGACCCAGGTGTCGGACCAGGCCGCCATGCCGGCCCTGGCCAAGGAAATAAAGAATATCCTGCGCCAGAGGCACCGCCTGCGACCCTATCAAAAGGATGATTTCCGCATCACCACCCAACTGGAAACCCTAGAGACCCAGGCGGAATCGTCGCGGCTCTTCAGCGGGCTCATAACCGGGGTGGCGGCTCTTAGTCTGCTGGTGGCCGGGGTGGGCGTCATGGCGGTAATGCTGATCGCCGTGCGCGAGCGCACCCCCGAAATAGGGGTGCGCCGGGCGGTGGGAGCCCGGCGGCGGGACGTGCTCAACCAGTTCCTCATGGAAGCCCTTTTGCTGGGGCTGGCGGGCGGGTTGCCCGGGGCCCTCTTGGGCTTGGGCTTGGCCGCGGGTTTGCGCTTCTTCAGCGATCTCAACTTTGACCTGCCTTGGGCCGAGGCCTTCTTGGGCCTGGGCCTGTGCCTAATAATCGCGCTATTTTTCGGCTTGTGGCCCGCGCGCAAAGCGGCCGCCCTGCCCCCGGCCCAGGCCGTGCGCGGGGCCTAACCCGCATATTTCATGAAGGTTGAGCGTCCGGCTGCGCCAGCCACCGGCCTACCGCATTGCCGTCGGCGCTCGGGCCTCGACGTAGCTTTGGTTACGCTTGCGGCCCTCGCTTGCCGGACGCCTTGTCTGTCGGCGGCTGGCTGTGCCGGGGCCGGGTTCAAACTGCACACTGATAGGGCTAACGTTATTTTCACAAGGACCGCATAAATGCAAATTCGTTGTTCCTTGCCGCTCAACCTCCATGAAATATGCAGGTTATCCCTCCTGCCAGGAGATGGCCTCCACCGGGCAGCCGTTAATGGCCTCCTCCACGCAGACCGGTCCACCCTGGGGCTTTAGGGGGTGGGACTTATCGGTCGCAGGGTCCAGCTCGAACACCTCGGGGCACACCTCGGCGCAATTGCCGCAGCTAATGCACTCATCCTGATCCACCACCAATATCCTGGCCATGAAGCAACTGCCTTTCTATGTTTGCAGAGCTGAGTTCCAATTGATTAAAAAGTATGCGGCACTAAACGCCCGGACGCAAGCCGGAGCCTGGCGAACCGCTTGCTAGGTTTAGTATCTGGCCTCATAATTAGCGGGAAGAACCTTGGACATTTAATCACCATTTTCTGGAGGGTTGGCCATGGGTGGCTTACACTGGCGCGGCAAGAAACCACCTGCATACCTGCTGGCGGGATTGGCCCTGGTTGTCTTGCTGGTATCCCTAGGCTGCGGCTACGCCTACCTGGACCCCGGCCCCAACCCGGCGCGCATCGTGGCTTCCATCAAGGCCCAGGCGCCGGTGGCCAGCCTCCCCTCGCGTGGAGACGTGGTGCTATGGGACTGGGGCTTGTACCTTGTCGGGACGGACGGCGTGTGGAAACGCCTAGGGCCCACCCAGGAGGCCAGGTTCAGCTCCCTGTCCGCCAATCCCCTGGAGCAGCACCTGATCTTCCTGGCGCCGCCGGGCAAGCATAAGCTCGTGCTCTCCCTGGAAGGCTATGTGATGGTGGAAGCCGGGGATCAAACCGTGGCCCGCACCGTGGCCAAATACAGCGATACCTGGCAGGTAGATCTGGCGCCGGGTCAGGAATGGAAGATAGTTAAGAGCTACGGCAGGCCCTAGGGCTCGTGGTCTGACACCGGGCGGGCGGGCGCTCTAGGGCTTAAGGCCCTAGAGCCCGAGATCGTCTGCGATATCCCGCATGGCCTCCACGGCCAAGGCGGCGAATTCGCCAAGCGGTATGCCCAACTCATCGCACAAGCGGATGTGGTCCCGGTTCACGCTGGCGGCGAAGGATTTTTCCTTCATGCGCTTGGTCACGCTCTTGGGCTTGACCGAGCTGAGCTTCTTGTCCGGGTAGACCAAAGTGGTGGCCACCACCAAACCGGTGACGGTCTCGCCGCAGGTGAGGGCGAAGTCCAGGGGAGTCTGGCGAACGAGCCCCAGGTTTTCGGCGTTGTGGGCCTTGATGGCCGCCAGCACCTCGGCGGGTAGCCCCTTGTCGGCCAGGAGCTCGACGGTGACCAAACCGTGGCGGGCCATGTCCTGGGCGGTCTGGTTGTAGTCCAGATCGTGCAGCATGCCGGCCACGGCCCAGGTTTCCTGGTCCTGGCCCAAACGCCGTGCCAGGGCGCCCAGCACCGCGGCCGAGGCCAGGCAGTGCTTACGCAGGGAATCCTCGGCCAGGTGCTCTTCCATCAGAGCCCGGGCGGCGGCTAAGTCCAAGACAGACAGCCTTTTAGCCGGCCAGGGCCCGGGTTTTCTTCTTCAAGCGGTTGATGCGGCGGCGCAGGGCGTCTTTTTGCTTCTTGTCCGCGTCATCGCCCAACGCTTCGCGCTTGGCCCTCAGATCCCTGATCTTCTGCTTGGTGTCGCGGACGGCTTTGGGGTCGGACTTTTTGCCTCCCTCGTCCACGATGCCCTTGGCCTCCTTGACGGCGGCGATCAGTTCGGGCTTGTTCATGGAATGCACGCCCAGGATGCCCTCGATGCCGAGTGCCATCTCGCGCAATTCCTTGGCTGTCATCTTCTCTAGCGGTTTTTCTTTGACCTGTTTTTCGGCCATGGCTGAATCAATGCCTCCCGTCCAGGCATGGTTGATATTGCTTGGTTTACCATCAAAAGCCGGAGTTTACTCGTTGGGGCCCGGCTTGGCAACCCCTTTAAGAAATGGCGTGATCATATCCAAGGGAATGGGGAACAAAGTGGTGGAGTTATTTTCCGCCGCCACTTCCCGCAAGGTCTGCAAATAACGCAGTTGCAGGGCCTGGGGATGCTCGGCGATAATGGCCGCGGCCTGGGCCAGGCGCTCGGCGGCCTGGAACTCGCCTTCGGAGTTGATAATTTTGGCCCGCCGCTCACGCTCAGCCTCGGCCTGCCTGGCCATGGCGCGTTGCATCTCCTGGGGGAGGTCGATGAACTTAACCGCCACGGTGGTGACCTTCACCCCCCAGGGATCGGTGTGGGTGTCCAGGATTTCTTGCAGTTGGGCGTTTATCTTGTCGCGCTCGGACAAGAGCTCGTCCAGTTCCACCTGGCCGCACACGCTGCGCAGGGTGGTCTGGGCCAGTTGGCTGGTGGCGTAGAGAAAATCCTCCACCTGGATAATCGCCCGCTCCGAGTCCACCACCCGGAAATAGACCACCGCGTTAACCTTTACGCTTACATTGTCGCGGGTGATCACGTCCTGGGGCGGCACGTCCATGGTGACCAAGCGCAGGCTCACCTTGACCATGCGGTCGATTATGGGGATGAGGATGATGAGCCCCGGCCCCTTGGCCCCCACGAAGCGGCCCAGACGGAAGATCACCCCGCGCTCGTATTCCCTTAAAACTTTAAGCGAAGCCACCAGGAACAAGACCACCAACACCACCACGGGCAATAAGCCGGTAAACATTGCTAAGCCTCCTATTCCTTTGGCTGCGGGGCTCTAAGCGGCTCCACGCTGAGCAAAAGCCCCTCCACCTTGGTCACTATCACCTCCTGGCCCGGCTCCAGGGGCCGGGCGCTATGGGCGCGCCACAGCTCTCCCACCACGCGCACCTGCCCGGGCGCCACCACCACGCCCTTTTGGCCCACCAGGCCCTCGGAGCCGGTGCTGGCCTTTTTCAGCTGGGCGCGCATGGCCAGCCAGGTGATGACTCCGAAAAACACCACCACCCCGGCCACCGTAGGGATCAAAACGCTCAAGGACACCTTTAAAAGCTCGTTATCGGTGTCAAACAGCATTACCGAGCCCAAGACCAAGGCCACCGCCCCGCCCACGGCCAGCACCCCTCCGGAAATCACGTAGATCTCGGCGATGAACAGCACCACGCTTAAGCCGATGAGCGCCAGGCCAGTGTAGGAGACCGGCAGCGCGCTCATGGCGAAAAGCGCCAAAATCAGGGCCAGCCCGCCGACAACCCCGGGCAGCACCGCGCCGGGAGTGGAAAGCTCGAAATAGAGCCCCATGAGCCCGATCATAAGGAGTATGTAGGCCAAGTTGGGGTTGGCAAAAAGGCTAAGGATCTTGTGGCGCAAGCTGGGCTCGAAAAAACGCAGGGTTTTGCCTTTGCTGACGATGCGCACCGGCCCGGCCGCGGTCTGCACCACCCTGCCCTCCAGCGCCGCCAAAAGCTGGCCCAGGTCGTGGGCCAGAATATCCACCAGGCCCAATTCCTTGGCCTGGCCCGCGTCATAGGATGCCGATTCGGTCACCATCTTGGCCGCAGGCTCGGGATTGCGTCCCCGGCGCTTGGCCAGGCCGGTGATCATGGCCTTGAGGTCGGCCACCACCTTTTCGGCCATAACGCCCTTGATGTCCTTGCCGCCTGAGCCCACCGGATGGGCCGCGCCTAGGTTGGTGGCCGGAGCCATGGCCGCCACCGGCGCGGCCAACACCAAAAAAGCCCCGGCCGAGGCCGCCCGCGCGCCCGAGGGCGCCACATAGGTCACCACCGGTATTGGCGCGGCCAGGATGGCTTTCACCATGACCCGCATGGAATCCACCAGCCCGCCGGGGGTGTCCAGTTGGATCACCGCGCAGGCCGCGTCGGCCTCGGCCGCCGCCTCCAGGCCCGCGGCCAGGTAGTCGGCGCTGCCGGGGTTGACCGTGTCCTTCAGCTCGATGACAAACACCGGCCCCCGGCCCGCGGCGGGCGTGGCCGGCCCGGCTGCCCGTGCCGGGCCAAAGGCCAGGCCCGCGGTCACCAGAACCAGAAGCCAGACGGCCAGGTTTTCCCGCATGATCAGGCCTCCGGCGGCCCTTGCTGAAGCGCTTTCACCAGGGCTTTCAGATCCTGGTAGGCTTGGCCTTTACGCTCCGGCGAGCGCAGCAGATAGGCGGGGTGAAAGGTGGGCAAGAGCGGCACCCCGCTCACGCGGTGCCAGTTGCCCCTAAGCGCGCTGATGGGCGCCTGGTTGCCCAAAAGCGCGTTGGCCGCGGGCTTGCCCAAGGTGCAGATAAGCTTGGGCCCCACGGCCCGTATTTGCTCTTCCAAGAAGGGACGGCAAGCCGCCACCTCCCCGGCCTGGGGATCGCGGTTGCCCGGGGGCCGGCATTTGACGATGTTGCTGATGTAGACCTGGCTGCCCTTGAGCCCAATCGCCGCCAGCATACGGTCCAACAGCTTGCCCGCCGGCCCCACGAAGGGCACGCCCTGCCGGTCCTCCTCCGCGCCGGGCCCTTCACCGATGAACATGATTTCCGCGTTCTCGCTCCCCTTGCCGAACACGATGTGCTGTCTGCCCTGGTGCAAGGGGCACCTAGTACATTCTCCCATGGTAGCGCGCACCTGGGCAAGCCCGCCGCCAGAACCGGCGGATTGCCTCATCGCCCCCTCGGGGAGGCTGGCGCCTGGCCCTGGGCTGGACGCCGAAGTGGTGCTGGGGGGGGATACGCCTGCGCTGAGGCGCTGCAGTTCGCCTAAGCCGCCGCTGACCAGGCTGAAGCCCAAACGGCCCCGGCAGGCCAGGTTAGCGGCCAGAGCGGCCAGCCAGGCGGGATCGGGTGGGGCCGGGCTCACACCGTCTGGCCCAGGAGGCGGGCCACCCGGTCGCACAAACGCTGGGCCACGGCCTCCTTGCTCATGAGGGGAAGCTCCTCGGTTTCGCCCGAGGGCCAAAGCAGCACCACCCGGTTGGTGTCCACCGCAAAACCAGCGTCAGCGGAACTGACGTCGTTGGCCACCAAAAGGTCCAGGTTCTTGGCCGTGAGTTTGGCCTGGGCATGGGTCATAAGCTCTTCGGTCTCGGCCGCGAAGCCCACCAGGATGCGCCCGCCCTTGTCGCGGCCCAAAGCGGCCAGGATGTCGGTGGTGTGCTCCAGCTTGCAGTCGGCGGCCGAGGCCTCGCCCTTTTTGACCTTGCGCGGCGCGCAGTCCTTCGGCCGGAAATCGCTCACCGCCGCGGCCTTGATCACCACTTGGGCGTCGGCCGCCTCGGTCATCACCGCATCATACATCTCCTGGGCCGACACCACCGGTATGGTGCGAACCTCCGGCGGAGGCGCATGATGGGTGGGCCCCAGGATCAGCACCACCTCGGCCCCCCGCTGGGCGGCGGCTCGAGCCACCTCTATGCCCATGAGACCTGTGGAGGGATTGGAGATGAAGCGCACCGGGTCCAAATGCTCCCGGGTGGGTCCGGCGGTGACCACCACCTTGACACCCTCCAGATCCTGGGGAGCCAGCATGGCGTACAGGGCCCCAGCGATTTCGGCTGGCTCGGCCATGCGCCCCGCGCCCTCCTCGCCGCAGGCGGTGCGGCCGCTGCCCGGTCCCACCAGGAGCACCCCGCGGGCCTTGAGGCGCGCCAAATGCTCGGCCACCGTGGGGTGCTTGAACATCTGGGGGTTCATGGCCGGCGCCATAAGCACCGGGGCCGTGGTGGCCAGAAGCACGGTGCTGAGGAGGTCGCCCGCCAGACCCAGGCTGGCCCGGGCCAGAAAATCGGCGGTGGCCGGGGCCACCACCACGGCCTGGGCCCAGCGGGCCAGGTCGATGTGGCTGATGGCCGCCTCCTGATTGGGATCGAACATCTCAACCGACACCGGGTTGCCGGTTATGGCGGCGAAGCTCAAGGGACCCACGAACTCGCGGGCGGCCGGGGTCATCACCACCCGCACGTCGTAGCCCTGCTTGGTCAAAAGGCTGGCCAGTTCGCAGGCCTTGAAGGCAGCGATCCCGGCGGTCACCCCCAATAGAATCCGCTCTGCATCTTGGCTCTCGCTCATGGAGTCTTTTCCCCAGCCTAGATGGCGGGCGCCACCCAGATCTCCACCACGGTGGAGAAGGTGTGCTCGGTAATGTGGATCACGCAGGTCTTGCCCTGCTTGGCGAAGAACAACGCCACCTTGGGGTATTTAAACGAGCTCTTCAAGGTCCAGTTGTCCTTGGCCATGGTCTCCACGAACCAGTTGATGAGGCTTTCCACCTCAAGGTTGTCGGAGAAGGTGAGGAGCCCCGCCTTGAAAGTGCCCACCTTGAACAGGATGGATTTCTCTTTGTCCAGCTTGAGCTGGGTGGGCACCTGAATATCATCGAAATCATAGTAGCGCCCGGTGCTGGCCTTGACCCGAGCGTCGCTGCTGACAACGTTGCTCTGGGACGCGCCGCCGGCCGCCGCCGCCGGAGCCGGTTGACTGGGGGTTTCGCTCTTGTTGACAATTGAGCAGCCCGTGGCCATGCTCAGCAAAGCGGCCAGGCAGATCACCAGCATGGTCTTAAGAAGGTTCATGCCCTCTTCCTCCCCTCTTTTACCGTCTCAACCGTTGTGACGGGCCAAAAGCAGCTCAGCAAGGGGCTTGCGTGAGCCTTGCTCCTTGCCCGAGGCGGGCCAACCCACGGCCAGCACCGCCATAAGCTGCAAATCGTCGTTAAGGCCCAGGGTCTCGCGTACACCGTCTGCGTTCTTCAAGATCTCGCCCAGCCACACCGCGCCCAGGCCCAAGCCGTGGGCCATGAGCAGCATGTTCTGCAAGCAAGCGCCCACCGACTGGTAATCCTTGACGTTGTCGTACATGGATGGCTTGTGGATGAACACGGGTATGATGACCGCGGCCGACTCGATTATCTTGGAATAGCGGGTGAATCCCCCGACGCGGGCCTTCAAGCCCGGCTCGCGCACCACCACGAAGCGCCAGGCCTGGTTGTCCCTGCCCGAGGGAGCCCAGCGGCCCGCCTCCAGAATCATATCCACCATCCCGTCATCCACCGGGCGCTCGCTGTACTTGCGCACGCTGCGGCGGGTCCGGATAAGTTCCATCACCTGCTTTGCATCCAAATCATTTGCCTCCTTGCGGGCTTATGAAAGGAGTCTAGCTTATGCCCCATTATAGGTCAACCAAATGACAACCACTTGCCTCCGGGCTGCGACCTGTTTAAACTGGGGCCAGTCCGCCACAGACCACGGAGGCCAATTGCACATTTTAAAAGCGCCGCAAATAATAACCGCCTGGCTTTTCTGCATCATCTGCCTGGCCGCCTCCCCGCTACCGGCCTCGGCCCAGGAACCGGTCACCGGCGGCGAAATCGTGATGGGCACCATCGGCGACGCCACCAGCCTCATACCCATGATCACCAATGACAGCGCCTCCAGCGAGATCCAGGGCCAGGTCTACAACGGGCTTTTGAAATACGACAAGGACATCAAGCTCACCGGCGATCTGGCCGAGTCCTGGGAAGTTAGCCCGGACGGACTCACCATCACCTTCCATCTGCGCAAAGGCGTGCGCTGGCAGGACGGCAAGCCCTACACCTCGGCTGACGCGCTTTTCAGCTATGAGTTCATGGTGGACCCCAAGACGCCCACGCCTTACTCCGGCGACTATCTGAAGGTGGCCAAGGCCGAGGCGCCAGATCCCTACACCTTCAAGGTGACTTATAAAGAGGTGTTCGCGCCGGGCCTGGCCTCCTGGGGGCTATCGCAGCTGCCCGCGCATTTACTTAAGGGCAAGGACGTACGCAAGAGCCCCCTTAACCGCAATCCCGTGGGCACCGGGCCCTATATACTTAAGGAATGGGAGCCGGGCGCGCGCATCGTGCTGAAGGCCAATCCCGATTACTTCGAGGGTCGGCCCAAGCTGGACCGGGTGATCTATAGAATCATCCCCGACACCGCCACTCTCTTCCTGGAACTGCGCTCGGGCGGCATCGACATGACGAGCTTAAGCGCCTTGCAATACCAGCGCCAGACCCAAACCAAGTTCTTTGATCGCAACTTCAAGAAATACCGCTACTTGGCTTCCGTCTACACCTACATCGGCTGGAACATGCGCGACAAGCGCTTCCAGGACGTGCGGGTGCGCAAGGCGCTTTCTTATGCCATCAACCGGGAGGAGATAATAAAGGGCGTGCTCCTGGGCCTAGGCCAGCCCGCCACCGGCCCCTTGAAGCCCGGCACCTATTGGTACAATCCCAAGGTGAAACGCTATCCATATAATCCTAAAAAAGCCAAGGCGCTCTTGGCCGAATGCGGCTGGCGGGACTCGGACGGCGACGGGCTGCTGGACAAGGACGGCGAACCCTTCGCCTTCACCATCATCACCAACCAGGGCAACCAGTACCGGGCCAACACCGGGGTGATCGTGCAGCGCCGCCTGGCCGAGATCGGCATCAAGGTGGAGTTGCGCATCATCGAATGGGCCGCCTTTTTGAAGGAGTTCATCAACAAGGGCCGCTTCGAAGCCTGCCTCCTGGCCTGGACCATCCCGCCAGACCCGGATCTCTTCGACGGGTGGCATTCCTCCAACGCCAAGCCGGGCGGGCTCAATTTCACCAACTACAAGAACCCGGAGCTGGACAAGCTTTTGGTGGCGCAGCGGCTCACCTTTGACCAAGCCAAGCGCAAGGCCATCATCGACCGCATCCAGGAGATCATGGCCGAGGACGTGCCTTATACTTTTCTTTATGTGCCGGACGCGCTGCCCGTGGTGAACGCGCGCATCAAGGGAATAGAGCCCGCACCCGCGGGCATAAGCTATAATTTCATCCACTGGTGGGTGCCCAAGGACCGCCAGGGCGTGAAACTGGTGCCGTGATTTACAACGCCGCCGCTAGCGGCGTTGTCTTTGCCCCCCGACGAACAAACCTGAAGCAGGAGACATGAAGGCAAAAATCAAAGCGTTTATACAAAAAGAGGGAATGTGTGCGGCCCGCGCCCTGGTGAAGGATTACGAGTGGCTGCACACCTGCATCGGAATCTTCGGCGGCGTCGCGTTTTTCGTGGGCAGCATCATGTTTCTGTCGCCTGCGTGGATTACCCTGGGCACCTGGCTGTTCATCGTGGGCAGCCTGGGCATGCTGATTGATTCGTCCTGCAAGGCTTTTATTAAGATGGAAAAGTGGTAGGGGGCTCGGCTGCCCTCTAATTGGAATGGCGATATAATTACCAATGCTCATCTTTCTAACTAAACGTATTGCCCTGATGGTGCCGCTTTTGATCGGCATCACCTTCATCAGCTTCGCCATCATGCACCTGGCGCCGGGGAGCCCCACGGATCTCGCCACCGACCTCAACCCCAAGATGAGCGAGATCGCCAAGGAGCGGCTCACCAAAATCTACGGCCTGGACAAGCCCCTGCATATCCAATACTGGAACTGGCTGAAGCGGCTCACGGTGCTGGATTTCGGCCAGAGCTTCGCGCCGGACGGCCGGCCGGTCTTGGACAAGATCCTGGACCGCCTGCCGGTGACGGTTACCATCAACGTATTAAGCCTGTTCCTCATTCTGGTGATCGCGGTGCCCATCGGCATTTATTCGGCCACCCACCGAGGGTCGCTCTTCGACCAGGCCAGCACGGTGCTGGTGTTCATAGGCTTTGCCACGCCCACCTTCTGGCTGGCGCTTCTGTGCATGATCCTGTTCGGGGTGAATTTGGGCTGGCTCCCCATCAGCGGCATCAAGAGCCTCACCCACGGCCAGATGGGACTATGGGGCCAGCTCTGGGACTACGGCCGCCACCTTTTCCTGCCGGTGGTGCTCTCGGCCTTCGGCGGCCTGGCCGGCATGAGCCGCTACATGCGGGCCAACATGCTGGAGGTGATTCGCCAGGACTTTATTACCACCGCCCGGGCCAAGGGCCTCAGCGAGCGGGTGGTGATCTACCGTCACGCCATGCGCAACGCGCTCATGCCGGTGATAACCATCCTGGGCCTCAGCGTGCCCGGCCTGATCGGCGGCTCGGTGATCTTCGAGTCCATTTTCGCCATCCCCGGCCTGGGCAAGCTTTTCTACGACGGGGTCATGGCCCGCGACTATCCCTTGGTCATGGGCGGGCTGGTGATCGGCGCGGTGCTGACGCTTTTGGGCAATCTTTTGGCCGACCTGGGCTATGCGGCGGTGGATCCGAGGGTGCGCCATGAAGGCTGACGACACCCTTTTCCAGGCCTTCATAAAAAGGCTAAGGGCCAACCGCCTGGCCATGGCCGGGGCCCTGGTGGTGGCAATCCTGGTGGTGGTGGCGCTATCGGCGCCAGTCATCGCGCCGCGCGATCCCTATGCCATCGACGTTAACTCCATCCTGCTGCCCCCCAGCCCCGCGCATCTCTTCGGCACCGACGAGCTGGGGCGCGACGTGTTCTCCCGCATGGTCTACGGCGCGCGGGTGAGCCTGCAGGTGGGGTTCGTG
>Ga0307423_1001073_pt1 | contig 17060 bp, 12 predicted proteins | sample SalMarWE160310MG_FD_202154 | JGI IMG/M metagenome (GOLD analysis project Ga0307423, IMG submission 202154) | Salt marsh sediment microbial communities from the Plum Island Ecosystem LTER, Massachusetts, United States - WE1603-10 | ecosystem: Environmental > Aquatic > Marine > Intertidal zone >...
CCTATCGATTCGGAAGCCGATGCAGATCCTTGAATATCCGGCAATCCATGGGGTCGGTGGGAGATTGTTTCGACAACGCCATGTGCGAGAGCTTCTTCGCTTCCCTGGAATGCGAACTGCTCTGGCAGGAAACGCTTCGTTCAAGGCAGGAAGCAAAACTGGCCGTCTTTGATTTCATTGAGGGCTGGTACAACACCCAGCGGCGGCATTCGGGTCTCGACTACATGTCGCCCTTGGCCTATGAAAAAAGGTACGGGCTCGCTTCATGAGACCCCCAAGTCGAAATCCGTCCACCGAATCGGGCCAACTCCAATCAATTGGGAACTGATCGAGGAACAGCTTGACGCAATGGTGAAGCACTACGTGGCGCTGAAGATGAACCTGACAGATGCCGAAAGCCTCCTTCGCAGATTTATAAAAAACAACGGCCAGCATCCTCTTACAAAGCTTTCGCCAAGCTTGGTAGGGTCATCAAGAGCATATTCCTCTGCCGATACCTTGCTTCCGAAGATCTACGACGGGAAATCAATGCAGGCCTGAACGTGGTGGAGTGCTGGAACGGCACGAACAACTTCATCTTCTATGGCAAAAACGGAGAATTGGCCACGAATCGGCAGGAGAATCAGGAGGTCGGTTTGCAGTGCTTGCACTTGCTCCAGTCAAGCCTCGTCTACATCAATACCTTAATGATCCAGGGGTCCTAAAGGACCCGGGATGGTCCGGGCGCATGACGGAGCGGGTCTGGCCGCGCTGAGTCCGTTGTTGACCCAGCATATCAACAAATTTGGTCGTTTCGAGCTGGATATGGGAACGCGCCTCCCCTTAGAAAAAGTCGGATGAACCTTAGGTTTTGGCGATTTGCGGCTGATGACAAAAAGGTTGGGTTTCTCCCTTTGGGGGGCCTCCTCAAGTCACGGGCTCTGTCTGTGGCACCTGACTCGGAACACTCTTGGGGCAAGCTCGCTGAAACGCGCAACGCCTTCAGCTTGGCCAGGATGGGGCCGTCGCTCCGCGCCTTCGCAGTTATGGCAGGAGTATTTCGGTCAAATATGCCGCAGAACGAGCATCGGCCGGAGGATGATATCAAGTTTTTCACCTCCTTGCCAATTCGCGCCAAACGGCAACCGCATGAAGAGACTTTCAGAATCTCACATCAGGGAAGTTTCCATGTCCGCGCCCGGCTCAAGGCCTAGCGCCCGGCAGACCGTTGCGGCGAAGCGTGTTTGTTTGGGGCTAGTCCCGCCTGCTCCTTTCAACCGGAGATTGGAGAATAGGGTGCCGGGCACAAGCGAGGCGTCCACGCAGTGGTCGCCCGACCATTTCTGGCGGTTATCCTCGAAGACGGTCTTTCCGACGCCGCCGATTGCCGTTACCCATGACGCCCGATACGGCGGATGGTACCCTACCACCAACTCCGGCGCGTCCTGTTCAAGCGGCCCTGAATAGACATCTTTTTTGAAATGAACCCGATTGACGGCTGCGGCGCCGTTCACGTCGGCAAGATTTCCGAGGCGCTCGGCCAGCTCCCTTGCAAGGGCGTCGGCTTCCTCACCCGGGCGGACCTGTCCGTATTTTTCGCGCCCGGCCAGATTCACATAGATGGATCCAAAGCCAAGGGCGTATGCTCGCGTGCTCGACCAGTTGACATGCTTGAACAATTCACCGGAATCCTCCGGGTCGTGATCTTTCAGCGAAAGATAGCCGGCTTCAGCGAGCCAGGTATTGAGATTGACCGAGCGCGAATAGGACGAAAACCCGTGGTCCGAGCAGACGAAAAGCGCTGTATTCTGGTCGATGGCCGCCATCGATCGACCGAGCATGGCGTCCATGCGCCGATAATGGTCTTCAATGACCGGACCGAGCTTTTGAGCCGTCTTGGCGTCGTACAGAGGATGACTCTGATCGAAGAGCCGCCAGAACATGTGCTGAATTCTGTCGGAGGCGTCAAAGACGCAGGCCAGAAGTCCCTCGTTGAAACGGCCTAATTCGAACTCGAGCATCTTCTCCCGTTCCGTACTGATATCCTCGCACATGCTCAAAAACGCTTCGTCGTTCAAGACGCCATCAGTGAGTCCCTTGGTTTCCTCGGGCATGCCAAGCGTCGCGTATGGGCCGCCAAGAGCTTCGACCAGCTCTCGCGCGTAGCCCTCAGGCGCGGCGAGAGGGAAGCATGGGGCGCTGGGATCGATTTGGACGGGGCTTAAATAGAGGCCGAGCGGCTCCAGGGAGGAGAGATGGAATCGGACGATGCCCTTGACGGGCTCGCGTCTGCCCACGTCGAATGAAAGGGAGAGCCAGTCGGACCACTCCCCGGGCAAAAGGAATGCCGTTTGCCCGGACGCTTCAATGGAAAGCCCGCGGCCGCTCCGGGCAAGAAGAAGCGGAATGGTCGCGCTTTTGGCTTTGCCCAGGGAGGACGTCATGGGGCCCTCGATTTTGGTCGACGCCCTGCCGTCGCAAAAGGCGAGGGGAACAGTCGTTCCCCGCTTCCCGCCTGGGTCTTCCGGCGATTCAGCGTAGAAAACGTAGTTGCCAAGCCTGCCTTTTACGTCCGGGGCGCCAAGACCGGCCAGCATGGAGGACTTGCAGCCGGAGGGCGGGAACGTTACCGGCCAGCGAATGACCGTGGAGGGCGCCCCGGACTCGGCGGCCACTTCCCAGAAGGGTGTTCCGGCAAAGGGCAAAACGTGTTTGCTTGCCCCGAGGCTGAGCTTGGACCGTTTGAGCTTGATGATGGAAAGTTCCGGAATGAGCGTCTTCGGGTTTCTGATGATGAAGTCGAATATGCCGTGGCGGCCGGGATTCACGCCGGTGGCGATGCCCGCCCAGGCCACAGGGCTCTGAGGCGGATTGACCGTAGCCAGCTCCGAGAATGTCCCGTTTTCAGCCAATGCGGCAAAATGCGGAAGAGCGCCGTCAGCCATCAAGCTGCGGCAAATTCGCGGGTCCAGGCCGTCAATGCCAAGAACCAGAACCTTTCGTTTTGAAGCGTTGGTCATTTCACCATGTTCCCGGATGCGCGTCAGGAGCGCAAAATTCGGTGTGCGCGTGAAAACGTCATGAGGCGGGCTTTTTTGGAAAAGGCTCTAGTTTTGTTTGCGGCGGAAGAAGCCGAAAATCGAACCGAAGAGCTTTCTCACGGGCCTAAACACAAAAGACAGGGCCCCAGCGGCCATGACGAGGATCGGCCCCAAGGCGGAGAAGACGTAGCCGCCCGTTCCGGGATCAATGTAGGCGTATGCGTTTCCGGAAAGAACAAGGCTCAAAATGACCGTAAAAAACAACGTGCGAAGATGCATAACGTATCCCCTGGTTCAAGAACGTCGGCCGCCGCTATTGAAGCGTCAATCCGCCAACGATCAACCTTTTAACATTAATTAGCGTCAGGACCAGATTGGCCCGATTCAGACCCCGGCTGAGCAGTGTTTGCGACAAGTCGTTAATACCCGGAGACAGGACGACCTGCTTTCTATCATAGGGCTTGCCAGACAAATCGCGCAGTTCCATGAGAACGTTCATGGGCTGGTCCTCAAAGGGATCGGCCTCATCCACGGTCAAAAGCAGTTTGATATCCGGTCCCTCCAAAAGGACGTTCGCGATTGTGATCGCTGGCCAGATACTTGCGCCTCCCCCGGCGTAACCCAAGGAGTTCAGCTTATTGAACTGATTCATTTGTTCCATGTCATATGTGAAGTTCATGACCAGCTTGCCGCCCTCAAGGGTCAGGCTACAGTTTTTTCCCGTAACCACATGTCCCGACATTTCGAGTTGTTGCGCCCGAACGGACCCGGCGGCAAAAAGGACAAAGGCGACCGCCAGACAAATAAAACGTAGGTTTTTGATCATCAGGACTTTTGCTCCTCTGTGTATTGAAGATCGGCTAGGCCGACGGTCTCCTGGTTCGGCGAAACGGATTCCAGGATGCGGAGGCGATAATATTTATACGCCTCCCCGGGATTGAGTTCGAGCTTGACCGCGCCCTCGTCGTCGCTTGGCGACGCCACATCTCCGAGCGCAGCCCATGTCTTGTTGTCCCGACTTGCCAGCAATTGCGCCTTTTTAAACCAGATGCTTCGATCCAACGGGAAAACAAACGTGAAGGATGTTATTTTTTTCGGCGTCTTGAAGGCCAGATTGAGGTCGATCGGAAAGCGCAATGGCGCGCCTGTGGAAGTGGAGAAAACGGTCTGCCTGTCCCCGTCGAGCAACAAAACGGCCGGGCGCCGGATGTCCTCGCTTGTGGCGAACAAGGCCTGGATTTCGTCATTCCCGGGAAAATCAAGCAGGGAGTAGCCACCGACCTTGGAGTATTGCGCGTTCAGGTCGATCCGCTCGGCGATTCTGGCGCGCAGGGATTCGATCAAGTCCCTGTTTTTGTCCGGATCAAGGGGGGTCTTCTCATACGGATCGGTCTTCTCGTCATAGAGCCATTCCCTGCCGGAGGCCGTATCGATGATGAGCTTGTACCCGTCTTGCGAAACAACGGCCTTTTGCTCATTAAAAAAATCATTGGCGACCAGACCTTCGGAGAAGATGTACGGCTCGGCCTTTGCGCCCTTGGCCAGGGCCAGGAGGCTTGGAGATAAATGTTTCATTTTGGGGTTAGGAACTTTCGCAATATCCAGGATTCCGGTAAAAAGGGAAGTAAGACCTGTCGGCGCATCAATCTTCGTTCCGGGGTTGACTCCGGGGCCTATTAAGATCAAGGGAACATGGGTTTGTTCCTGGCGCAGGTCAAATCCATGTGGCAAGATGTAACGGTCCTTGGACTCCCCTGTTAGTTCGGGATGATCGTTGAAATATTCTCCATGATCGGCGGTAATGATCAGATAGTTGCTCTCGAAATACCCCGTCCGGGTCAGATAGTTCAGAACCCTTTCAAGGGCCATGTCGACGAGCTGGATTTCCAAGCGGTATTTTTTGAAGCCAAGGGTGTTGTCTTCATCGCCTCGTCCGCCAGAGTTGCCTGTTGTCGGCAGACTCGGATCGAGAAGCACGGCATGGTCGTATGGATCATGCGGGTCAAAAATGTGCGCGTAGAGCAGGTAAGGAAACGTGGCCGTCTTGACGAAACCGATGATCTCATCCGCTACGACCACCGGCATTTGTGCCTCATTGTCCCCGGCTGGGCGGGCCATGAATTGAACCGTCAGTGGAAGGCCGTGGTCCTGGGGATTGTAGTTTTGACTGATCAGGTAAGAACCGTAATTGTTGCCTCGAAGAAGGTCGAAGACCGAGTAGGCCCCCTTGGGTACCGGGCCGCCAGCCTGTTTGGACATGCCTTCAAACGACAGGTGTTCGGAAGGCAAAAGTCCGGTGAACACCGAGCCCATCGAAGATCTGGTGAATGGCCCCTGGGATATAGCGTTGGTGAAAAGCGCGCCCATCTTTGCGAAACGGTCCAGGTTCTTTGTCTTGTACGCTGCATCGACGTTGATCGCACTGACGCAATCGGCGCGAAGGGCGTCTATGACGAGCAGAATGACGTTGGGGGATGCCGTCGCGCCGCCCTCATCCGCACTGACGGAATTTTTGTCCATCAAGGAACGTTGCATGGCCAGTTCGCCGCGAACCATGCCGATATTGGAGGACATATTCGTCAAGGAGCTTTCCAGAGACCGCTGCTTCTTTTCTAACTCGTCCAGGCGTGACTTCACCTGAAAGATGTTTTCGGCCAGCCCCTGATCCACAATATCCTTTTCCCTGTCAGTTTTGCCGTCCAGCCCATAAAAGTCTTGTTCGAAAATTCGTCTGAGTTCCTTGATGTCTCCAACGGCATGTTGTGAACCGATCAGGGAGATGTCCTGGGCGTTTTTAATCTCGCTGGACACCCCGGTCAGTTTCGAGTCCAGGGCCGAAAGCCTTCCGGCGGCGTAGAAAACAAGGGCGCAAAGGATAAGGAGAACAACAACAAGGGAGGCGATAATGCGGTTTCGATTCGTATTTATCATATTCTTTAAAGCTCCCGGAGCGGCGGAGCCATATTTTCACCGGGTTTGATTCCCAACAGATCGCAAACGGTGGCCGCCACCCGATACAATCCAGGCGCTTCGCTTCCGGACGAGAGTTTGAGGTTGCTTATGATCGATCCTGGAACCGCCCTAGCGTCAACGCAATGGTCCCCGGACCATTTTTTGTTGTTCTCTTCGATGGCGCTTGCCCCGAAGCCGCCAATGGCCGTCGCCCAGGAGACGCGATAGGGCGGATGGTAGCCGACTACAATATCGGGCGCTTGATCGCATAGCGGGCCAGAATAGATGTCCTTTTTCAGATATGCCCCCGCCACGACCGGCGTCTTGCCGCCCGGGTCCCGAAAGGCCAGGAGATCGCCCGCTATTTGCTCGCTCAGCGCGCCAGCCTCGCCCGGCTTGACCCGGCCGTCTCCCTCGCGCCCCTCCACATTGAGATAGATAGAGCCAAAACCAAGCGCATAAGCCTTTGTCTCTTTCCAGTCAACAAACCGGAACAGTTCGCCCTTATCATCCGGCGCGTGATCTTTGGTTTTGAGATAGCCCCGCTCAGCCAGCCAGGTATTGAGGTTTACCGAGCGGGCATAGTTGGTAAACCCATGGTCCGAGCAGACCAGAAGAGCCGTCTGGTCGTCGCAAGACCTGACGGCCCGGCCAATCACCTCGTCCATTTCCTTATAATTGTTTTCGATCACCGGCCCGAACTTTTCCGCCAATTTCGGATCGTACGAAGCGCTTTCACGATCCCTGAGCCGCCAGAACATGTGTTGAACCCGGTCCAGCGTGTCGAAGACGCAGGCCAGCATTCCTTCGTTCAACCGCCCCAATTCAAAATCGAACATCTTTTTGCGATCATGATTGATGTCCCGGCACTGCTCCAGGAAGGCCTCGTCCGGAATTATGTCCTCGTTCAGGGCGTTGGCTTCCTCGGGCATACCCAGGGTGGCGAAACGTCCGCCGACGGCTTCCGCCAACTCGGCGGCATACGTGTCCGGCTGGCTGATTTTAAAGGAAGGGTCCAAAGGATCGACCTGCATCGGGGTCAGGAAGAGATGCAAAGGATCGAGGCTCTCCAGATAAAAACGTCCGATTCCCGTGATCGAGCCGTTCATGCCGAGATCGAAGGGAAAGACTTGCCAGCCGGACCAATGGCCCGGCGCCAGTGAAATGGTCTGGCTCGCGTTGATCGTGATGTCGAGCTTGCCGTCTGCGCGCTTGAAACCGAGGGGGCAGGATGCGAGTTCGGTGAAGCCCAGCGTGGATGTTTTCGGGCCAGCCACGGAGGAAAGGGCCGCATTGTCCGAAAACTCTACTATGGCGAAATCGCCCATGGAAATGAGATCGCTTGAAAGAGGAAGCTCCGTGTAGCAGGAAAGGCGCCCCATAGTTCCTTTTATGTCCGGCGCGCCAAGACCTGAAAGAATTTTCGCCTTGGCGCTTTCGGCCGGAAAGGTCACGGGCCAGCGAACGACCGTGGTCGGAATTCCGGCCTCAGACGTTGTTTCCCAAAAGGGAGTTCCCGAAACCGGCGGAACATACGAGGGGGAGGTCAGGCCCAAGATGCCTGAAGACTGTTTTATCAGGGACAAGATGGGAAGGTAGTTTTTTGGATCGCGGATGATGAAGTCGAAAATGCCGTGTTCGCCCGGATTGGCGCCTGTGGCCAGGCACGACCAGGCTACCGGGCTTTGCGGAGGATTAACGGTGGCAAGGGGGGAAAAGACGCCGGTTTCGGCCATGGCGGCCACGTTCGGCATGGAGCCCCTTTTCATGAGTTGTGAGCAGATTTTGGGGTCAAGTCCGTCGATGCCGAGTACGATGACCCGCTTTTTGACCTTGACGGATTCAGCGCGGGCGGAAAACGGAAGCGCTCCAAGCCCAGTTGAAACGCTGAGGGATCCGATGAGTTTGATAAAATCACGTCGTTTCATAAAATACACGAGCTCCTATAATAGTTCGAGAGGGGCATCCCGGAGCATTCGTAACGCGAACGCTGGATCAACCTGGGAACGGATGCTTGCCCGAATATGCCGACCGTGATTGATCAAATCGAATGCACGGGGAGGGTGTCCGAAATTTTGTATAAATGGCATTTGTTAAAATCCGTCCCTCTAACTGAATGCTGAATCCGGTCAGAGCGGCTTTTCAGTCTCGGATCGGCAAGTTTCATTTTCGGCAGACATTTTGTAAGGCCAAGTAAATAAGCTTGGCAAGGGATTCATCGCTTGGGGAAAAGCCTCGGTTTTTCGTGATTATCCGCAGGGCCATGTTGCTCGGTTCGATGGCGTTTATGACCGACCAGGGGTGCAGTTTCCCGGCCAGTAATTCACGCAGGCCCTCAAAAACGCTGGAGCGGCCATATCCATGGATGGCAAAGGCGCTGGATGGACAATGTCTTCATCGAACGTCTGTGGCGTCCCTGCGCGTAAGCCAGTCATGACGGCCATTACGGCGTAAAGCTCTCTCGCTTGCCACCAGCTGAAATTTGCGAGCGTAGTCCTATTCGCCCGACTTTTCCATGTTTGCGGGGCAGGTATTCTTGATAGACTTTTTGAGATGGTTTAAGCAGGCCACACTTTTGCCGTTGCGTCGCTGAACATATGTTGCGCCGTTGGAGAGACTTTGCGAAAAAGAGTTTCGTTATTTGCCAAATACTGGCTCGCCCCTCTGGCTGTGAACGTTGTGGCCTTCGGCTGGGCGCTGGCGTTTTATTATGATGTCCCGATCCTGAGCGCGGCGGGAAATAACCTGCGCTGCGCCTTTGCGAGCAGTGTGCAGGACGCTGTGTGGCGGCACGAAAAGCTTATTTCACAAAGCGGGTTTTCCCAGACCCTCGCCTTGGCCGCCAACACAGCGGATGAGCCTGCGGAAGTGGAGGGCTGGAATGTTTTCAAACCCAATGACTTCAATCAGCCCGCCGTCATCCGGCTGACCCTTGAAGGGCCTCAGGACGAGGCGGTCTTTTTCCCGCGCCTCTCGGGCGGCGAAGCTTCCATTTCCGTGGCCGCCGTGAAAAACGGCCAGACTAAAACCGTGTTTCGTCTGACCGGCGCCCCCGGCGTCTGGACGCCCATAAGCGCCCAGTTCCCCCTGGACTTGCGCTGTCTGCGAGAGGACGGCCGTATCGAACTCATCATCACCCTCACAGGTCGTTGGACCCAATTGTGGAACAAGAATTCCATTATTTTCTTCTAGCGGAACAGGCATGAACATCTTCAAGAAAATTATCGACCTGTACAAATTCACGGCCATCATTCTGCTCAATACCATTGTGGCCTTTCTGGTTTTCAACTGGTTGACCGGTGCCTATCTCGAATACCGCAAAAAGGAAGCGATCCTCACCGAGAACAAGGTCATGGCCAAGTACAAGGATATTTTCAACAATCCTGATCTCATCTCCCGGATATATCCCGGCATGTCGGAACCAGAAATCAAGCAAATGCTCGACGAATCCTGGAACCGCGATTTCGTGTACAAGCCCTGGGTCATGTACGGGGAACAACCCATCAACGGGAAATACGTGACCGTGGACCCGGCCGGATTCCGCGCGGTCAAGGACCAGGGGCCCTGGCCGCCGTCAAAGAACTTCACCAACGTTTTCCTGTTCGGCGGCTCGACCCTTTTCGGCTACGGCCTGCCGGGCGGCCAGACCGTGGCCGACTATCTCCAGGAGGCCCTGGCGAAGATCCAGGCGGACAAGCCGTACAAGGTCTATAATTTCGGCATGGGAACCTACTATTCCACCCAGGAGCGGATTTTCTTCCAATCCCTGCTCACGGCGGGCTTTGTCCCGGATCTGGCCGTCTTCCTGGACGGCTTCAACGATCCGCAGCGGATTGAGGACGCGCCCTGGAACAGCGAACGCTTCCGGCAGATGATGGAATCAAGCGCCCAGCATACCGGCGCCTGGGAGGAGATTCACATCAACTGGCTGAAGACCAAGATCATCGAATACCTGCCCGTCACCGAGCAAATCTTCAAGCTGGAACGGCTCATGCCCCGGGACGGCATCGTGGGCGGCGCCGATAAGACCGGGCAGGATGAAATACTTGCCGCAACGCAGGTGGAGCGCTTCGCCCGGAACAAGCGCATCGTGGACGCCGTTTCTCGCGCCTTCGGCGTGCGCGACCTGTACGTCTGGCAGCCCGCCTCCAAGTACAACGCCGACACCCTCACGGTGAATCCCTTCACCACCGAGGACGACGCCCAACTCAAATACCTGTACGCCGCCGCCAAACGCCGTTTCGACGACGGCGCTTTTGGCGACAATTTGGTCTGGTGCGCGGACATCCTCAAGGGAAAGAACGAGATTTTGTATGTGGACAGCGCCCATTACAGCTACAAGCTGTCCAAACTGTGCGCGGACTGTATCCTTGCGGGGCTTCAGGATACGGGCATGGTTCCGGACCGGACCGGCCCCGACGCCGCAGAGAAGCAATGATCGGCGCGAATGCGAACACAGGCGCCAAGGGACCGGCCACGCTTCTGGCGGCTGGCCTCTTCCTGGCGGGCTATTTTGTTTTTTCCCAAACGAGCGGCGGGTATGAGGCCAATCTGGCGGCCCTGCTGTGCCTGGGCGCCCTGGCCGCAGTCTTTCGGACGCTGGCGGACCAAGGCCGTCTGAAACGTTGTAGTCCCGGCGCCGGAAGCCCCTGGGTCGATCTCCTCATTCAGGGCGCCGCCCTTGCCGCCCTGGCAGTTCTTCTTGCCTCGCTCTGCCTGGAGGCCATTCGTCTGGTCATGGTGGACTGGCGCGAAGCGCTTTGGAGTCCTTTCACCCGGACATTCATCGAGGGGCGGGAGCTGACCAAGGCCTGGCTGCTGGCTCACGGCCGGACCATCTACCCCGATTTTACGGATTACCCCTTCATTGCCACCCTGTACGGGCCGATCTATCATGGCCTGACCGCCCTGGCGCTGACGTTCGTGGAAGCGGCCGGGACGCCGCTTCGGGCCGGGCTCATGGTCAGCATGGCCGGGGCTGTGGGGCTGACGCTGGCCTTTTTCGGCGTGGTCCGCCTTCTCTCCAGCCGCTTATTTTTGGCGGCGCTCTTCGCCTTGGCCCTTTTTACCGCGCCCTACCTGGAATACGCCCACCATACCCGGCCGGACATGGCGGCCTGGTGCTTTTCCTTCGCCGGACTCTTTTTCTTCCTGCTGGCCGAGCGGGGAAAGGGAACGGCCTCGCCCTGGTTGTACCTCGCCGCCGGGTTCGCGGCCCTGGCCTATTTCACCAAGCAGCAGTCCCTGCCCTTTCCCCTGGCCATGTGCGCTTACTCATTTTTCGCGCGAAAGCGCAGGCTCTGTTTCGCCTACGCCATAAGCGCCGCCGTCCTTGCGCTGGGCTTTCTGACCTTCATGCAATTCGCCGGAGACGGGGATTTCATGCTGCACACCTTTCGCTATCCAGGGCTTATCGCCAGCGACCCGGACATCACCAAGGCAAGCTTTCTTTTCGAGCGCTTCGCCCGGCTCTTCACGGACTATCCGGCGCTCATCCTCCTCTATCTCCTCGCTCTGGCGGACAATATCCGGCGCCGCGCGCTGACCCTGCCGGACGTCCTTTTTTTCGCGCATTTTCCCTTTCTCTACGTGCTCATGAGCACCTGGGGCGCGGAAATCAATTATTTCATCAGCTTTTTGGCCACCATGTACCTGGGCGCGGCCGTTTTCCTCGGACGGATCATGGATCGCCGCCCAGATGGCGTCCTGATCACGGCCATCCTCCTCGCCCTGTTCATCCCGGCTCGATTTGACGCCTCCTTTCTGACCAAGCCGCCCAAGGATTTCGCTGCGGAAAAGGCCGAGGCCGCCGCCATCCGCCAGGCGGTGGGCGAGGCGCCCGGAGAGGTCATTATCGACGCCGAGGGGGCGCACCTTTTCCTGAGCGATCCGGCCCTGGCCGCAAAGCTCAAGATTTACGACGGCACCGAGACCTTTTCTTTCGTCAAGGTGGGCCTGTGGGAGCCGCGGGCCACGATTTTCGGCCGGGACATCAAAGCGCGCCGCCCCGCCTATTTCATCGACAGTCAGGTGTTCATTTCCCCGAAAATCCTGAGCCTGCTCTCCTATTTTTACGAGAAGGACAAAACCATCGGGAAGTATACGTTCTACCGGCCGAGACCGGAGGACGCCATCGCGACGTTTTCCGGCGGCGGAGAAAAGGTTGCTTCCTCAATTTCCGGCGCAACCGGCGACGGAATCTCGGTCAGCCTTGTCAGTTCGGAAGGCCTGAAGGACTGGGGGAACTATCTCCAGGCTAAAGAGGGAGTGATCTCCGGGAGCCTGACCTTGAAGGTGGAGGGATCGCGGCCGATGGAAAGCTTGGCCGTGGTCTTTTTCCCCCGGCTCCAGGCGGACGGAGGCGTCGTGCGGGCGCTGTGGTCGCGGGACGGAGCGGCCTTTCAGGAATTCGCCCGGTTCGATGTTCAGAAGGGTTCGCCCGGCGAGGGCTGGGACAACCGGCTGGACGCGGCCTTGCCAGACGGAGGAAAAGAGCTTTTCATACGCTTCGAGCTGGCCGGCGGTGCCCAACTCTGGTCCAACGCGGAGCATCCTCTGGGATTTTTCGCCAATTTCTAGCGGTCATGAGGCATAAGTGAAAACGATGGGCGTGAAATCAAGGGGCGGCGGAGCGGCCGGAAGGGAAAACGTCCTGGGGCGGGCCTTTGACGCGGACTCCGGGGAATGGCGCTTTCATCTCGTTTGCCTGGCTCTGATCACCATTCTGGGCGGATGGCTTCGTTTTCATTGCGCCGATGTCCAATCCTTCAAGATCTGGGATGATTCCTTCACCCTTGACATCGCCCTCGGCTCCTTCGCGGACATCGTCAAGACCTTCCAGTATCAGTTTTCCGACGGCTACGCCGAATACCAGACGCCGCTTTTCTACTTCATTGTGGCGGTTTTTCTGAAGCTGGGGCACTCTGATTTTGCGGCCCGCCTGCCCGGGCTCCTCGCCGGGACAGCGCTTATTCCTATGCTGTACCTGCTCTGTCGCGAACTGGCCAACGCCCGCGTGGGACTCTACGCCGCCTTGTTGTGCGCCGTCTCCCTGTATCAGGTGGAGTCATCGCAACTGATCAGAGTCTACGCCTTCTTCCTGTTTATAAGCGTCGCCTGCGCCTATGCATTTTTGCGAGCCGTAAATGATGACCGGCTCTGGCGCTGGGCGGTCTTCACAGGCCTCAGCGTACTGGCGTTTTATACCTCCTACCTGAATGTGGTGAACGTTCTTTTTCAAGGCGCCTTCGTCGTTCTTACTGTGGCTGTGACATATTTGCGCAGGGATGGGGCTGGCGCGAAAAGAATCTTTGTCAGGTATGCCGCAGCCATGCTTCTGACGCTCGCGGCCTATGCTCCCTGGATCAAGATTCAGCTGCTCACCCAGCGGCTGCTTGCGGGAACCGGCGCCTCCAGCGGTCAGCCGTTTTTTAAAGCGCTCTTCGCCGTGGTGAACGAGTTCGGATTCAACTACAATGAGTTTTTGAGCTTTCCCGTATACGGGCAGTATGTTCTGGCCCTGGCGGCGGCGGGCGCCGCGGTCTGCCTTCTGCTCGGACGGTTGCGGCCCCTGGCCTTTTTCCTCTTGTGGATGGGAACCCTGCTTGTCATGCTTCGCCTGGGCGGCGGAGGGCTGCACATCCGCAACCGCCACGTCATGCTGGCGTTGCCGGGACTCTATTTCTTCATCGCCTGCGCGGTGGATTTCGCCGCCGCAGGCGTCTTCAAGCTCCTGCGACTGCGCATCGTCAACCGCGAGGCCGTCTATCTTTTGGCCGGGCTGTGCCTTGTTCTTTTCATGCAATATCCCAATCTGCGCACCTATGAGTATTTTTACCGCCGCCAGGACGATCGGCTCAAGGAACTGGCTTGGGAGCTTGCGACCACGCAGGAAAACCTGACGCACAAGTATTTCATGGGTATGGAGACCAAGTGGACGCCCTCGGCGGCGGCCCTGTTTTTTGATCGCTGTCTGCCGGGTGTCTTCGAGGACCTCGGGAACATGGAGAGCCCCGCGTACAGGCGCTGTCTGGTCATGGCTCCCGGCCGGGATCGAGACGCGACGGAGCAAGCACATTCCTGGGTTTCGGGCGGGACGTTCCCCGGCGTTGCCTGGTTCCGGGCGGGATTCGTCTGTCGCTCCCCCCTGGAGCTTTCCGCCGGGCCTGATGGAACCTTTGCCTATGCGGACGATTTCAGCGGTCTTGCGGTCTTTTCCGACGCGTTCGCCCTGCGGCGCATCCGGGTGGACGCCGCGGGACTACGGCCGGTTCAGCGATCCGCGCCGGGCGAGGTGGAATACCGTTTCGCCGTTCCTGAAGACGCCAGCCTAGAGGACGCCTTTCTGCGCCTGGACGCCGCCGTAACGGGCGGTCTGTACGATCTTCCCGACGCCCGGATTCTGGTCTTTGCCGGGGAAAACAGCGAGAGCCTCTCCCTGGCGGCCGAAATTCCGGCCTCGCCCAAAGCGCGGGAAGACAACCTGCGCTTCGTCGCCCGACTGCGGGAGCACATCCCTCTTGCCGGATTTCTGCCGCGCCGGGGAGCCTTCTCCGTGCGTATCGTCCTGGACCCGGGCGAACGGCGCGGCCTGGTCGAACTGCGCAACCTAGCCTTCGAGTTCGCCTTGTCCGGCCTTACGCCCGACCCGGACGGCGCCGTCCTGCGCCAAGCGGCCGCCATCGGAAAAAACGCCTCGGTCGAGCGCTACCGGCCAGGCGTCCGGTCCATGGCCCCGGACGCCCTATGTTGTTTTTCCATGGACGACGCCCGGACAGGCTATGGCGTTGGGGCGGAATTCGATTCCCAAGCCATGCGCAAGGAGTTCTTGAAGGAATATCCGGACGCCGAACCGGTGGAGGCGCTCTTTTTTCCAGACGGCGAACCGGCCTTCGAATTTTATGATCCCGCCCTGGCCAACCCCGCCCTGGAACTTGCTCCTGAACGGGAGTTGATCCTGGAGAACGGCGAATCCACGCTCATTTCCGAGAAGGGCCTCCAGCTCTTGGGGGTTCTTGACAGGCCCGTCATGGACCTGAATGGGACGCGACTGGATATTCCGATTTCCTCGGCCGCTCCCCTGTCCGTCTTCCTCAACCCCAGCGGGAGGGGGCTGATCCAGGCGGCCTTGCTTTACACCCCGGATGGTCTTGGATTACAAGCAGCCAGCGCGTCACGGAACATGCGGCAAAACAGCGGGGAAGAGTGCGCGACGTGCCGCGACAAGACGCCGTGTTACGTCGAATATGAGATCGTTTCGGAGCTTCCCCTCACGGAATTTGCAGTGACAAGCTACCCGCGGGTCTTCAGCGATGCGGCGCGACGCGGCTTTGCGGCCATGTCCTATTCCCTGGACGACGGCGCGTTCGAGAGGGCATATAGATATGCCACGCCGGGGACCGGCGCTTGGGAAGGGCTGACCGTGCCCCGTCGCTTCAGGCTTCGGCCAGGCAAATCCTTCAGGCGGCTGAAGGTCCGTTTCGATCTTTCCGGCGATGACGCCCAGCTGTGGTCCTCGCAGGCCTATCCCATGCGCATCTTTGTGGGACTCGATGCCTCAGGCCTAGCCGCGCCGGACGTCCCCGCCGGACTCTCGGAACTGCGCCTGGAAGGGAATGGCGGTACCGGGCTCCGGGTGTTTTTTTCCCCTGAAGCCTTTGATTTTTTTCAGGGCGTCCGGCTGCATGTCCGCGATTTTTCTTCGCGGACGCCATAGCCGCCCCAGCGTCATCAAGGAGAACAGATCAGCCATGTTCCAGGCCATTGCCAAGTGCCGCCTGTGCCGAGGGGAGAGCTTGCGTGAACTTCTCGACCTCGGCGAACAGAGCCTGACCGGCGTGTTTCCCCGTAGAGGCGAGGCCGATCCGAGCAAAGGGCCGTTGACTCTGGTCCAGTGCGTCGCCTGCGGTCTGGTCCAGTTGCGCCAATCCTATGATCTGGGAGAGCTTTACGGCGACAACTACGGCTATCGCTCGGGCCTGAACCGCTCCATGGTGGAACACCTAGGGAACAAGGTCGCCGCCTTGCGCCGCATTGTCGAGCCGGGGGCGGGCGATCTGGTCCTGGATATCGGCTGCAACGACGGCACGACGCTTTCCTTTTATCCCTCGGATGCCGCCCGTCTGGTCGGATTCGACCCTTCGGCCGAAAAATTTCGCGCCTACTACCGCCCGGGCATTTCCCTGGTGGTGGATTTTTTTTCTGCAGAACGCTTTTTCAAAGAATTCGGCGAACGGGCAAGAGCCAAAATCGTCACCTCCATCGCCATGTTCTACGATTTGGAGAACCCGGTGGAGTTCATGCGCCAAGTGGCCAGCGTCCTGGCCGACGACGGCATCTGGCATTTCGAGCAGAGCTATCTGCCGCTTATGCTCGAAACTAACGCCTACGACACCGTCTGCCATGAACACCTGGAATACTATGGGGCTGAGCAAATCCGCCGCATGGCCGCGGAAGCCGGACTGAGAATCCTTTCCCTGGAAATGAACGCGATCAATGGAGGCAGCTTTGCCGTAACCGTCACTAAAAATGACGGCCCCCACGTCGGTGATCCGCAAGGCGTAGCAGCTTTCCTGGACGCGGAGCGAAAGCTCGGCCTGGATTGCGCGGCGCCCTACGAGAGCTTTCGTCAACGCGTTGAGGCGCATCGCCGCCTCCTTCGCGACCTCCTGATCGATCTCAAGCGCCAGGGACGCCGCGTCCTGGGCTACGGCGCCTCCACCAAGGGCAACGTCATCCTCCAGTATTGCGGCATCACGCCGGAGCTGCTTCCGGCCATCGCCGAGGTCAACGAATACAAGTTCGGCAGGATCACCCCCGGAACCCGCATCCCCATCGTATCCGAGGCCGAGGCCAAGGCCATGAAGCCCGACTATTTTCTGGTGCTGCCCTGGCATTTTCGGGACAACATCCTTGAGCGCGAGCGGAAATATCTGCAGGCGGGCGGCAGGATGCTCTTTCCCCTGCCCCGGATCGAGATCGTCGGCGAATGAAACGGGCCATCATCGTCGGCGCCGGAGGGCAGGACGGGTTTTGGCTGACAAAAAATCTGGCTGCCCATGGGCGGTTGGTCCTGGGCCTTTCCCGAGG
>Ga0307423_1001078_pt1 | contig 16999 bp, 15 predicted proteins | sample SalMarWE160310MG_FD_202154 | JGI IMG/M metagenome (GOLD analysis project Ga0307423, IMG submission 202154) | Salt marsh sediment microbial communities from the Plum Island Ecosystem LTER, Massachusetts, United States - WE1603-10 | ecosystem: Environmental > Aquatic > Marine > Intertidal zone >...
ACGTCGAGAACCTTCCGGCGATGCACGGCCGCACCATCAAGACCCGCGCCAGGCAGGATGGTGACGAGTGGGTGATCAACGGAGCCAAGAGGTTTCCCAGCAACGCGGGGATCTCTTCGCTCTACTGCGTGGTCTGCCAGACCGATCCGAAGCTGGGCGAAGACGGCATTGCCTTGATCTATGTCCCGGAAGACGCCGAGGGCCTCCGCTTCGGGAAATTCGAGGTCAAGGCGGGGCTTCAGTCGGATCGGAACTGCGACATCTTCTTCGATGATGTTCGGGTGCCGCTCTCCTACCGGGCTGCCGGAGCGGGGGAGGATACGGTGATCCTGGGGAGGAACGTCTCCACGGGCCGGGTCGTGAGTGCGGCCGCGGCCGTGGGATGCGCCCGGGGGGCCTTCGAGGAGTGCCTGAAGTACACCGGAGAGCGCGTGGTGGGGGGCAAGCCCGTCCGGGATCACTCCATCGCAGCGGGCATCCTGGCCGATGCCATCATGGGAATCGAAACGGCTCGGGCCTACTACCTGCAGGTAGCGTACATGTTGAGCCACCCCGATCAGTTTGGGGCGATGCACTCCACGGCCATGATCAGCCACGCCAGCGCGGCCAAGAACTACGCCTGTGACATGGCCAACAACGTGATCGGCAAGCTGATGGAGTTGATGGGCTCCTATGGCTACATCCGCGACTACCACGTCGAGAAGTACTGGAGGGACGTGAAGGAGATCCAGCTCTGGCTCGGGGGGCACCAGCTCGGCCAGTTCGACATCGTTCGGCGCTTCTATCCCTACCAGACGCACTGAGCAGAGCAGCCTGTCCCGCCCTCCCCGCTCTCAGAGCTTCAGCGTGCTGAAGTCGAGCTGACCGGTGGTCAGTGCGGAGCTGAATCCCGCGTCGACGTTCATGTTGACGCCGTTCACGAAGACCGATGCGTCACACCCCAGGAAGGCGACTGCCATCGCGATTTCCTCTGCGGTGGCCATCTTGCCGTGAGTTTGCTCAACCTGCCAGTTGATCAGCGCCTCCGTCATGCTCTTCTTGAAGTCGGGGAGCAGCGGTGTATCGATGGGCCCGGGGCAGACGCTGTTGGTGCGCACCCCTCTGGCCATGGTCGACCTCGAACTCAGCATCGTATAGACCTGCAGACACTCCTTGGAGAAGTCGTAGCCGCCGCCAACCAGCTCGGCGTGGTCCTGGATCCAGGCAATGGCCTGCTTGCGGTCGGCGATCGCGAGCAGCTCCAGGATCTGGGCCAGGCGCTGCGGCCACTGGCCGCCGGCGATGGACGCGGTGATGGCGATCGCACCGCCTTCCGGGATCTTCGGGAGCAGCGCTTCGCTCAGGTGGCGAACGCCCAGGTAATTCACCTTCATCACCTCGAGGGCCGGGTTTGTGGCGGCGATGCCCGCGTTGTTGAAGAGCGCGTCCACCGGGCCATCGATGGCTACCGCGGCGGCGTCGATCGCAGCGGGGTCGGCCATATTCGTCTCGATGTAGCGGGTGATCGGACCCTGAGGCTTCTTGATGTCGAGCGCGATGATCTCGGACGCTCCGAGGCTCGAAAGCAGTTCCACCGTCGCGGCGCCAACACCTGAATAGGCTCCGGTGATGACGACGCGCTTTCCCTGGTAGCTGAACGGATTCTTCACGGACCGGATCTCCCTGTTTCTCGAGGTTCTGCAGATGTTATCTCGTCAGACCCGTCGTGCACCCTACGCGGTGACGCGCCGGAATCCCCGCAACGGCAGGAAGCAGAGGGCCTGACTGAGCGCCACCACTGCAAAGAAGCCATGGTAGACCAGCAGCGGGGCGTCGGCGGTCTCGAGCAGCCGATCCAGGGCGATTCCCGAGAGGATCGGGGCCAGGCCCGAGAAGCTGTGGCTCACCACCGCGGCGATCACCAGCATCCGCGCGGGAGCCTCCGGAGGGGCGAGGGCGAAGAGCACGTGGGTATCGGCCACGCCGAAGCCGGAGGCGAGGACGGTGTGGAGGAAGAAGAAGCCGATCAGGCCGACGAGCGTCGCCGTCCCCGCATCCTGCACCGCCACCAGGCCGGCCGTCAGCAGGCCCATCCCCAGCGCGGTCAGCCGAAAGACCGGCGCCGGGCCGATGCGGTCCACCACCCTCCCCCACAGATAGAGTGAGGCGAGACCTCCCGCGAAGGAGGCGACGGTGGTGATCAGCACATGCCCCGAGCTGAAGCCCACCTCCCGACGCATCATGACCATGACGAACGGAACGACGCTCATCCGCATGGCGGCGCCCCAGGTCACGCCGAACAGGTAGCGGCGCAGCAGTGGATTGGTCCGTACCAGGGCCAGGGCCTCGCGCATCCGGATGCGCTCCCCGGTTCGCTCGCTGCGCTCCGGCAGCCGCCAGATCATGAAGACCCGCACCAGCCCGCAGACCCAGGCGACCAGGAAGAGGGGACCGTACTCGCCGGGATGACGAGTGAGCCAGTACTGCGCCGCCAGGTAGTAGAAGATCAGGGCCAGGTGCCAACCCGAGCGCAGCAAGCCGAAGAAGCGGCCGATCCGGGTGGGCTCGACGTAGCTTCGCAGCATCGGGAACCAGACCGTGTTCGACACGTTGATGCTGGCCGTGGCGAGGGCGAGGCTGAGCAGCCCGATCCAGGCCCCGGCGCTGCTCCCGTGGGCTGACAGGCGCGAGAGGACATCGAAGAAGAGGAGAGGGACGGCGACCACCAGCGCCACCGTCTGGCCCAAGATCAGGATGCTGCGTTTGGACACCCGGGCCACTGCCCGCAGCGTGGGGAGCTGGAGCAGCTCGGTGGCGGGCAGTGCGCTCTGGATGCCCACGATGGTCTCACTGGCGCCCAGGGAGACCAGCGCCAGGGTGGGAAGGTGCTGGGTGAAGACCATGAAGAAGGTCATGCCCAGCGGATGGCTCGATATGGCGAGCCGGCGCCCTCGCCGTCGCTCGGCCTCCGCCAGGGGAGGTGACGGAGGTGACGCGGTCGTGGAACTCGAGGGCGAGTGTTTCTCGGACTGGGGCATCTGGGGGGTGTCGGTCCTCGAGCTGGGGCTGCAGGAGCCAGTAGCAGATCGCAGGAAAATCTTCCCGGTTGGACCTGGCGGGGCCGCTGACCGATAATGGCGCGGGGATGAGTTCCTACCGGAGGGGAAGATGTTCGAAACGAAGATGACGGAGATGTTGGGTATCAAGTATCCGATTCAGTGTGGGACCATGCACGGGCTCACGACGGCCGAGGTCGTGGCGCCATTCGCCAACGCAGGATGCCTCTGCTGCCTCCCCTCTGCCTACTACGAAACCAAGGAAGATCTCCTGGAGGAGGTCGAGAAGGTACGCGACCAGACCGACCAGCCCTTCGGGATCAACGTCGGCCTCTTTCCCGAGATGCGCGTCACGGTGACTGCCGAGGAGCGCATCGACTGGGTCATCGAGTCGGGGGTCAAGATCCTGGAGACGGCGGGGCGCAGCCCCGAGCCGCATCGGAAGCAGATCTCCGATGCGGGACTGATCCACATCCACAAGTGCGCTCGGGTCCGGGACGCCATCAAGGCCGAAAGGGTGGGTGTGGACATCGTCTCCGTGGTGGGAACCGAATGCGGGGGGCACCCCAGCATGGAGGAAGTGGGCTTCATCGTCCTGATACCCGCGGCAATCGACGCGACCAGCATTCCCCTGATCGCCGGCGGTGGAATCTGCGATGGCCGCTCCATGGTTGCCGCCCTGGCCCTGGGAGCCGCCGGTGTCAACATCGGAACGCGTTTCATGGCCACCAAGGAGTTCCCGATCCACCAGGGATTCAAGGACCTGCTGATCGAGTGTGACGAGAAGGAGACTCTCCTGGTGATGAAATCCCTCAGAAACCCCAGCCGGGTGCTGCGAACACCCTGGTCCGCAAAGATCCTGGAAATGGAGGGTGAAGGGGCCACGCTGGAGCAGCTCGCACCCCTGATCGCCGGAAACGTCAGCAGACTTGGATGGCGGGAGGGAAGCGTCGAGGAAGGTATGTATCCGGGTGGACAGGTCGTCGGGCGGATTCACGATGTCCCGAGCATTCCCGACCTGGTCAAGAGGATCGTCGAGGAAGCCGCGGAGACGAAGGAGAAGATCGCCCGGCTCTAGCTGCTTCAAGGAAAGCAATCCCAAGTGCCTGTCAGGTAAAGCGTTTCTTCGAGATAGAACAGGCCAAGCAGGGCTCGGGAGGCAGCCGGGATCTCCCTCGGGCGAGTCACCGGAGCCGGGGCGCCGCGAGCTTCGCCCGAAGGCCCATTCGCGCCGCGGATGAGTGCTGAGAGCGGACAGATGGACGGCCTGGAACGGCTCCGACCTCGTCGCAAATCAGGAGACGGTACCCACCGCCTTCACCGTGACCGGCACGCCATTCAACACGCTGGCACCGCTCGGCACGTCGACCTCTCGCGCCGCCAGGAGCCGATTCGTGTTCACCCCGGGCCGGCCCGATGCCACGCCCAGCCCTACACCCGGCAGATCGTGCCCCCATCCGTGCGGCAGGCTGACGACGCCCGGCATCAGCCGGTCCGAGAGCTCGACCGGCGCGATCAGCTCCCCCGCCTCGGTGGAGAGCCGGGCCGCACTGCCGTCGCGAAGACCGAGCCGACGCGCGTCGTCGGGGTGGATGTGAACCGTGCAACGATCGCGCCCCCGGAGAAGCCGCTCGCTGTTGTGGAGCCAGGAGTTCATCGAGCGAGGGTCGCGGCGGCCGATCAGTATGAAGTCCGCAACCGGCTCGGCTTCGAGCCAGGCATCGAGGCGCGGAAGATCGCCCAGGATGCGCGGCGGCGCCAGCTCGATACGGCCCGACGCCGTCGCGAGCTTCCCGGGCAGGGCCGGCTCGAGCGGGCCGAGGTCGAGACCGTGCTCGTGCTCGGCGACGCGGGCGAGCGTGAGCCCGTTGGGGGCGCGACCGAAGCCGTCGCCGTAGGGACCGAGCCGGAGCAGGAGATCCAGCAGGCGCGCAGGGCCGGGCTGCTTTCCGAGCGCCTCGACGACCCTGTCGAGCTGATCGGCAAGGGGGCTTCCGGCCAACGCCAGAGTCACGAGCTGACGCAGCACCAGGTCATCGACCTGCCCGGTCTCGAGCTCACCGAGACCCATGATGCGTCCCGCCAGCTCCAGCACGATCTCCCACACGGACAGCCCGCCCGGCTCCACCTCGAACGCGGCCCGCGACCACTTGGCGACGTTGCGAATCGCCAGGTTGTAGAGACTCAGATCGTAGGTATCGTTCTCGAGCGGTCCCGGAGGCGGCAGGATCACCTTGGCGTGGCGCGTGGTCTCGTTCACGTAGAAGTCGATGGAGACCATGAAGTCGAGTGAATCGAGTGCAGCGTCCAGGCGATCCGAGTCGGGAGCCGACACCACCGGGTTGCCGCAGTAGGTGATGAGCGCCCGAACTCGTCCGTCGCCATCGGTCTCGATCTCCTCGGCAAGAGCAGCCATGGGCAGCTCGCCGAAGATCTCGTCGTAGCCGCTCACCCGGCTCTGGTGACGCCCGAAGCGGATCCCCTCTCCACCCTGGGCAAACGCGAAGTCGAGTGGAGCGGCCGCCCGGGCGAACATGGCTCCGCCCGGCCGGTCGAGATTGCCCGTCAGCGCGTTGAGGAGATCGATCGCCCAGCAGGCCAGGGTGCCGAAGGGCTGGCAACACGCGCCCATCCGGCCGTAGACGACCGCCGCGTCGGCCCCGGCGAGCTCGCGCGCGAGCCGGCGGATGGTCTCCTCGTCGATCCCACAGCGCGGCGCCACGCGCTCGGGCGTGTACCGATCGACGCACTTCCCCACCGTATCGAGGCCGCTGGCGAAGTCCCCACAGCGCCCCAGGTCCACCCGACCCTCGTCGAAGAGTGTGTGGATCATGGCGAGCAGCAGCGCCGCGTCTGCGCCCGGCCGGATGAAGTGATGCGCGTCAGCCAGGTCGGCGGTCTCGGTCCGCCGTGGATCGATCACCACCAGCTTGCCGCCCCGCTCGCGCAGGGCCTTGAGCCGGCCGCGCAGGTCGGGGGCGGTCATCAGGCTGCCGTTGGAGACGATGGGATTGGCACCGATCACCAGCAGATGGCTGGTGCGATCCAGATCCGGTACCGGGATGTGCAGCATCCCGCCGAACATCGAGCTCACCTGCACGTATCGCGGCCAGGTATCGAGGGAGCCGGCCGAGAAACGGTTCCGCGTCCCCAGGGCCCGCTGCAGGACGATGTAGTAGAGGGTGCTGCCGAGGTCGTGGATCGACGGATTACCGCGGTACAGCGCGATCGCATCCGCCCCACCCTGCGTGCGGACCGCGAGCAGTCCCTCGGCGGCCAGCTCGAAGGCCTCCTCCCACGAGATCTCCACGAAGCCCGTGTCGGTGCGTTTGACCGGCCGGCGAAGTCGGTCCGGGTCTTCGTGCAGGTCCGCCAGGGCCGGCGCCTTCGCGCACATGTGGCCGCGCGAGAAGGGGTCGTCGGCGTCGCCGCGGATGGCGAGCACGCGGCGTCCCTCGACCTCGATGGCGAGGCCGCAGGTGGCCTCGCACAGGGTGCATACACGATGGACGGTTCGTCGCTTCATGCAGGACAGGATGCCTCAACTCGGCGCGGTCGGGAGAGCCCGTTCTACCACGCCCGGATCCGCTTCATCATCGGGGCGATGCGAAAGGCTTCTGCATAGTCGACGTCTGCCTGCATCCCCCGGGCCTTCGCCTGCAGCTCCATGGTCTGCGCCAGCGGCGGCAGGTCCTCGCCGCGTGCCAGCTGGCTCTCGTGGCAGCGCAGCATCGCCACCTTCAGATCCATCTGTGCGGTGACGTCGACGTAGAAGCCGGGGTCGAAGCCCAGCATCTCCACGGTGTCCATGAACCAGAGCACCGGCGGGCCGGGCGTCGGGGGCGAAGGCGTCTCGTGCCCCCTCGACGCGCAGTACCAGGATGCGGCCTGGGCGATCTTCGAGGCGGCCTGGTGATCGGGATGGTAGTCGGCCGGGTCGTGGGCCAGCACCAGGGTCGACTCGAACTTGCGAAGGACCTCGGTCAATTCGAGGCGAGCGGCCACGTCGTCGATCAAGGTTCCGTCGCTCACGTCACCGAAGAAGACCTGGGCTCCCAGCAGCTTCGACGCCACGGTCATTTCCTCCCGGCGTACGTCACTGAGCTCGGGGATCGGGTCTTCCGGCTGGCCGCGGTCCCCCCTGCACAGCACCGCGATTCCAATGGAAGCGCCATCCCCCAGGGCTCGCGCCAGCGTTCCGGCGCAGAGGATCTCGGCATCGTCGGGATGGGCCACCACCGCCAGTATGCGTTCGTCGGAGAAATCCAGCTTCACGAGGTTCACCTCAGGCGAATGTCGGGTATCTGCGCCACGTACTCGGCGATCGTCACCGACGCATCGGGATGGCTCCGGAGCAGCGAGGCGGGACACGCCGCGGTCACCGGCCCGTGCAGCACCCGGCGAATCACCGCACTCTGCCAGGGCCGGTTGCAGTAGAACCGCAGTCGCCCGGCCGAGAGGATCTCCTTCATGCCCACCGTGACCGCCCGGCGGGGGATGATCGACATCTCGCCGCCGACCGTGTTGCTGTTGATGGTGATCGTCTCTCGCGTGAGCTGGAGCACCCGGGTCGGGCGCGCGGCAAATTCGTCGATATCGATCGGCTCTCCCGGCTCAGGAGGCTCGTTGAAGGCGATGTGGCCGTTGATGCCGATACCCCCGTAGCAGACGTCCAGGCCGCCGCGCGCGTCGATGATCCGCTGCACCGCGGACGGCTTCGTCGGATCGGGAAAGATGCGGTTCTCCGCGCGCGGCGCCAGATCCGGATCGAGCAGGTCGTAGAACTTGCGGTTCATGTATCCGCGGAAGCTCAGCGGATGATCGATCGAGACCCACTCGTCGCCGCTCAGGTACTCATCCATGTTGATGATCGCCATCTCGCGGCAGTCCAGTCGCGCCTGGTTGACCATCTGCGCCAGGAGGGGAAACTGATCCACCGGCCCGACTGGAAGAACCATGGTCACATCGGCCTTTTCGGTGATCTCATCGAAGAGCGCCTGCGCGAAATGCCGGGCGACATCCCCGATGTCGCCAACGATCTCCACGCGCACGGTGGTACCCCGGCCCAGCTCTTGCGGCGGGATGCTCAGGTACTCGGGAAGCCCCGTGGTCATCGGCGTTCTCGCGAGGAAGGCATTCTGGCCTGGCACGGGACGATCACAATCTGTCAGCTTCCTCTTCCGCCCGGTGCCTGAAATCCACCATGTCGACGATGCTGTGCCCGATCCTCGCCTCCTCGGCGGCGAAGCAGAGCAGGTGACTGTACAGCGCATCGCCGGCAGGGGTGAGCACCTCTCTGGTCTCATCTGCCTTCTGGACGGACTTGGCAAACTCGACCAACACGACCCCATCGGAGCCGCCATGGAAGAGTGGATTGAACGGAACCCGCCGTCGCTTCACCGCGCTCTTCGGTGAGAAGTTGCGGACTTCCAGTCTTCCGGACAGATCCTTCGAATAGACCTCCCCCGTGCTCCCATTGATGTTCATGGTCCGCTCCCAGGTGACGCTGAACGCATTGAGGGACAAGGTGGCGAGAGTTCCCCCTTCGTATTCGATGTTCACGACCTGGTGATCCATGACATCGTTATCGCAGTAGAAGACGCATCTGCCGTGGGGCCCCTCTTTTAGCTCGCGGATGCGCCCGTCCCTGTCGGTGCTGGTCAGGTTGTACGCCGAAAGGGAGCGCAGGCGGGGATACTTGATGTAGCCATCGATGAATGCCTGCAAGGGGACGCCTCTCAGCAGCGACATGGGGATCTGGGGAAAGCCGGGATCGATGTACTGCTTGAAGGCGTGATACGGACAGCTTTTCTCCACCGGACATCCGTCCAGGCAGCGGGCTGGGGCGCCGGGCGGGGCGTTCTCCTCCTTGAAATAGGTCAGCTCTCCGAACGACGAGACCCGCAACGGTCTGGCGTTGCAGAGCCATGTGATCAAATCGAAGTCGTGGATGCCCTTGGCGGACAGGAAGGAGATGACATCGGCACTCCGGCGGGCAAAGCCCCGGACGTAGCTCATGATGAAGTGCCAATACCCCAGGTTCTCCGTGGTCTGAATCGCCAGCACGCGGCCGATCTCTCCATCATCGATCAACCGTTTGATCCTGGTGTAGAGGTCGAGATACCGGCATTCGAGGAAGATCTGGAGAATCCGGTTCTGTTTCTCCGCTTCTCGGACCAGGCCTATGCACTGCGCCGGCGTCTGCGCCATCGGCTTCTCGAGCAGTACGTGATATCCCCCGCGCAAGGCCTCGATGGTCGACGGATAATGGTGCACATCCGGCATGGCGTTGATGACTGCGTCGGCGAGCTGAGGCTTCGCGAGCAGCTCACGCCAGTCCGCGAAGACGTTCTCCCGCGGGATGCCGAAATCCCTTTGAAATCGGCTTCGACGTTCTTGGTTCGCCTCGGCCACGGCGACGTACTTGAAGAGCCGTGGAAACTTCTTGGCGAACAGGCCGAACATGAGCTGCCCTCTCTCGCCCGCTCCCAACAGGGCAACCCGCACCGTCTCCTGGCTCGCCATCACAAACCTCCGCGGCAGTCACGGGAATTCTAGCGGTATACCCGGATCCCGCCTCCGTCACTTCTTGAGATAGGTGTAGGCGGCGACCTCGAGTTCACCGAGTCGGACCCCGATGGTGATTCTCTTCCGGAGGCCCCTGTCGAGTTCCAGCGATTCGATCCGCTCGAGGCTCTCTTTCGCAAGGTCGAGCCAGACGACCCCGGTCAGAACTCTCCGCGGATCACCCGCATCGGGAACCATGAACGGAATGTCTTCACCATCGAGGCGTTCGACCGTACGTCTGTACCCCGTCGCGACCGCCGGTGCGAACGGGGGTTCCGAGTCCAGCAGAGCCGATATCTTGACTGGATCCTGGAGCGCTCCACAGACGAATACGTTGCAGTCACCCGAGAAGGCACCCCCGAAAGAGATCGGCTCGGCGGAGAAATACAGGGCCGAGTTCTCGGCTGAATAGAAGGGTCTGTACATCTTCAGCTCTCCTGGGCAGAGGAACCTGTCGCTTCGACCGGTCCCATCGATGGGCGGACTCCCTTGCATGTGGATGCGGATCTCTTGATCTGCCCTCCCCAGATTGCCCCAGGCAGGCGAAGGATATCAAGGAGGATCTCGGCGCATGGAAATCACGAATCTGAAGACGTACGTGGTCGGAAATCCAATCCCCTATTACGGCGGGTTCTGGGTGTTCGGCGACCGGAGGGAGCGGCCAAGAGAGCTGCGGCCTATGCCGAAGAGGGTTTGACGGGCGTCAAGTTCGACCCGGTGATGCCGTTCTCGACCTTCGACCCCAGACAGCTTTCTCTCCAGGCGCTCGTCAACGCGGAACAGGTGGTGGGCAGCGTCCGGGAGGCGGTCGGCAGCGAATGCGATCTCCTGATCGGCACTCACGGTCAGATGATGGCCCCCGCATCTCCACTGCGGACCGATCGAGGCCGCGGCCAACATCCAGATCGACGCCTGCAGCCCCAACTTCCTGATCCAGGACGGTGTATTGATTCCTTGCGGCCGCAGGCCATCACCGAAAGGAGAACTGCCGAGCCGACGCCTCCAAGCGATCAGAGGGTGAAGCGGTTGATCTCGCGCTCGAGCTGGTTCGAACGGTCGGAGAGCGAGCTCACGGTTTCGCCAAGCTCGTCAGCGCGGTGGGCGTTCTCTACCGTCACTTTCCGGAAGCCCTCGAGCGCCATTCGAATCTGCTCGCTCTGCGCCGCCTGCTCCCGGGTCGATGCGAGGATGTGCTCGATCATCGACATGACCTTTTCCATGGCCCCGGTGATGAGCTTGCTACCCTTGCGCTGTTCTTCGGTGGAAGCCTTGACCTGCTGACCCAGAGCTCCGATCTTCTCGGTCGATTGGGCGATCTCTCCGCTGGCGTTCTCCTGCTCGCGGATCGAGCGGTCGATCTGGGCCACGATCTCCTTGACCTCGACCATCGCGCGGTCCACCTGGGCGAGGTCGCGCGTCTGCACCGCGCTGTTCTCCACGATCTCGCGCACCATGCCCGCTGATTGATCGGCGCTCTCCATGATGCGGCGCAGGCCCTCGCCAGCCTGGTTCGAGAGTCCTACCCCCTTCTCCACCCGCTCGCCGTTCTCCTCCATCGCAGCCACCGCCTTGCGCGTCTCCTGCTGAACGGAGGCAATGAGGGAGGCGATCTCGCGGGTCGACTGCGCGGTTCGCTCCGCGAGGCTCTTGACCGAAGACGCCACCACGGAAAAGGCCTTGCCATGCTCGTTGGCCTGCGCCGCGATGATCGCCGCGTTCAGTGACAACAGGTTGGTCTCCTCCGCCACTTCGTCGATCACCTGCACCACTTCGCCGATCGAATCCGACTTGCGGGACAGTTCGCTGATGACGTCCTTGAGACCGGCGAAGCTGGCGCGGATCTCGTGCATCGCGACAATCGTCTCTTCCACGGACTGCCGGCCGTGTTCTGCCTCCTTGGCGGCATTCTGCGTCAGCGAGTGGCATGTTTCTGCATTACTCTCGATGACTGTCACGGACGCGCGAAGATCCTGGAGCGACGACGACGTGGACTCGGTGGCGCGATCGAGTCCCACCATGTTCTCTGCGATTTCGCGGATGCTCGTCGTGAGCTGAAGAATCGACGACGACGTGACGTCGATCGCGCTGGCGAGGTTGTCCATGTGATGGGCGATCTCGGAGACCGAGCTGTCCATCTGTACGATGGATCCAGCAGTCTCCCGCGCCGACTCCTCCAGCCGCGCGACGTTCTGGTTCACGCTATCGATCGAGCCGCTCATCGTCGCTATCGACCGAGAGGTCTCCTCCACGACCGATGCCTGCCGTCGGGATTCGGAGGACATCGCGCGACCGGTACGCTCCAGGCTCTCGGAGGCGTTCGACACCGCGAGGATGTTTTCGCGTACCTGGGAAACGAGCCCCCTCAGGCTTCCTGCCATGCTGTTGAACGAATTGGCGAGGACGCCGATCTCGTCGCGCCTCTCTGCGCTGACCGCGACCGAGAGGTTGCCACGAGCCAGCGCCTCCGAGCCTTCGACCAGCCCCGCCAGCGGCACCGTCACGTCCCGATGGAGGCGCGAAGTGATCAAGAGACCAATCAGTCCGGTGAGCACAAGCACCCCCAGGACGATGATGACGGAGCTCTGGATCCGCTCCCGCAGCTCGCGCAAATCCCAACGGATCTGGATCGCACCAGCGCGCTCCCCGTCGGCTTCGATCCAATGCACCAGCTTCAGATGCTGACCCTCGAAGCGGTAGGCGTCCTGCCTCGCGGCGAGCGTTCGACAATCCATGGCTCGATCGCCGCGTACGAAGCTGGCGAAGGGCTTGCCGGACGCGTCGAAGAGGCACGCCGACAGGGCGTCCCGTTCCGCACCGAGTGCGGCGAGGGTCTCTTCGGCGGCTTCCTCGTCATTGAACGTCAGTGCGGGCCCCGTGTGGATCCCCAGGATCTCCGCCATCGTCCCGACCCGTGTGGCGAGGGCGCGTCTCTGCGTGATCACGTCGTAGCTGATGAAGGCTGTGCAGGCGAGGAGCAGAGCGAGCCCGGCTGTGACCATGACGGTCAGGATCAGCTTCTGCCGGATCGTTGCGTCTCGATAGCGCAGCAATCTAGTCTTCCACGAGCTTGGCCAGCCGAAGGAGCTTGGAGCTGATCTTGAGTCCGGCGCGGCGGGCGGCTCCCTGGTTGATCTCGAACCGCACCTTGCTCCGGTCGCCGGTGAAATTGACCATCCCTCCGTTCGCGGCAAAACCGGCCGTCTCCCCCACCGTCAGTATGCTCGTCGCGCCCAGGGAGTTCACGACCATCTCCGGCTCCATCTCTGCGGACTTGGTGATGAAGACGATGCGGCACCAGGCCACACCCGCAAGATCCTCGACACGCCGAACCATGACGTCCCGTCTCCCCGCGCTCTTCCCTTGGAGCGCCTTGGAGAGAATCGAACTCACCTCGCCGTTCCCCAGAACGCAGACGCGTATTTCATCCTCCAAACCCAGCCGGCTCTCCGTTGGCCACTCGACGAACCTCGCGAAGCTCAAGAGAAATTCTCCCTTTACCTGGTACTCGTCGGCTTCCACCGCCTGCGCGGGCATCGCCAGCGCGGCAAGGAGAAGAAGGGACACGGGGAGCCAAGCGCACCCCGTCCACGGCAGTCCCCATCGGCTTAGCAGTGACACGTCTCCCTCCACGCAGATGGTCCGATCCACCATCCTCGCTTCGACTGCCTGCACAGCTCCACCAAACGGAAGCGGCGGATCGCCTTGGATCAATCGGTGATCCGACGCCGAGGCTTGAGCCACCCCCTTGGAAAACACGCGCGATCCCACCAGGAAAGCCGATGATCTGCGCAGGCGTTTCGGGGCTCACTGCCGTGCTACCAGGGGAGGGAAGCTCGACGCTGAAAATGGGGGGATTCCCCCTCGCTGAGAGCGGCCGCTGGATCTGGCTCCTGGAGCTGACGCCAGCCCAGGCCTCACAGGGCGAAGGAAGTGTGCCCCGGCGCGGTAAGCCAGGCCTCGCCCGAGCCTCGATCCCCCAGGTAGGCGGGTGCCTCGGTGTCGGGCTCGGGCGGAAGGCAGAGCCGGGCGCAGTCGGGAAGGGCCTTCCGGCCGGGATGGGTCCAGTACCGCTCGGCGGCACTCCGTGCGTCGGGTCCTCCGAGCCGGTCGAACGCTTCCAAGATTCGCTCCCCGCGCTTCCGCGCCGCGGTGCAGGAGAGAAACAGACAGCATGGGCCACTGCGCCAGGTCCCGCCGGGAGGGATTCGACCGGGAGTTGCCTATCGGACGCAAAACCCCGCCGGAAGCACCCATCCGCTATCCTGTTCTCCGTCCTAAGATGGTGGGAGAGACTGTTCGCGATGCTCGTTGGCGGCTTCTGGCGCGACAAAGATTCTTGCTGGGAGATACTTGGCTGCCCGGAGGAAGTCTCTTCCGAGTGTATTGCTCATCGAGGACCAGAGAGGCCATGTTGGGAGTACCTGGAGACACAGTGCAAGAAGGTGCTGAGCCTCCCGGTCGAGTGTCAGGACTGCAAGGTCTTCAAGCTGTACGGCGGATAGGCTGGCCGGCGCCGGTGTCAAGCGCTTCGTCAACTGGAGCGACTGCGGTCGAAGCGCGGTTCATTGCACCAGGATCGGGGTGCGGACGAGTGCGGTCCGCGAATGATCCAGGATGTATCTCAACTCGTATTCGCCCGGCTGGTCGGGGGTTTGAATGGCCGCGGGAGTTCCGCTTACGGTCCAGGCGTAGCTCAGGTACTCGTCGTCACCCGCTCCTGCGGGAACGATGGTGACGTAATCCCTGGCGTTGTCCGTCCCTCCCAATCCACCTTCAAGACACTGCTCGCGGCGACCGTGTAAAAAGGAAGACCACCGCCGTGAAGCATCCTGCGAAGCTCCTGTCCCTCATGATCGCCTCCTCAATCCGCTCTTCCGACTCGAATCCGCTCGGCGCAGCGATCGAGCGCACCACCTCTGCGGGATGACAGGCTCGAGCTGGGAGTGATGGCGATGGGCGAAGAGGCGGCGATGGGCCGCTCGTCGAGGCCAACCTCGACGGCGGCGGACAAGCGCAACAGGTGGATCCGATGGCCAAGGGAGCGGGCGTAGGGGACGCTGGGACCACCCTGGCGCGCGACATCAGGGCCTTTTTCGTGGGTCGCCGAGCTGGGGGATCCGATTCCCTTGGATCGATCCAGCGACGTGGCCAAACGGCGGAGGCTCTCGGCTACGGCTTCCCGAACTCAATCCGACGATATACGCCCTCACCCTCGATCTCGATCTCTTGCCTGTAGTGACGCGACACGTGGTCCCGGATGTCGCGCAAGGCCCTCTCATAGTTCGCCAGACGCTTCGTCCGCAGCTTCAAGATGGGCGCCAATCCCCGCGGCAGCGGTGGTGTCACCTCGCGCAAGACAATGTACTCAGGGCGGCGTTGCTCGAGATCCGTCAGCAGGATTCGTCCGAACTCGATCGGTCCATCGTCGTAGTTGGCGAGCGGGCTGGTAAAGGTGAGGCGAGCACCGGGTCGCAGGTTGGTCTCGATCAGAATCCGAGTGCACGGATCACCCCAGATCGCGCTGCCAGGGGGGCGTGCTCCATCAGGTATCGACTCACTGCCAGAGGTTCCCTTGCCTGCGACAGCCTGGTCAGCTTCGGTGCCGCGAACCATAGAGACAGCAGCAGCGTGGGTATCAGCCCCGCGAAGAGTGGGATGACGCGTCGCGTTGGGGGCATCAACCCATAGAAGACGGCCGCAGGCGCGAAGATGGGTAGGAAGTGATACGAGTACATCCGTCTCTGTAGAACGACCCCGACGATCTCGAGAAGCAGTCATGAACAGGCGAATACGACGATCGGCAGGGGCGCACCCCATCCGCCGGTGCGCGCTTCCCGCCGCGTCAGCAGCCATCGCACCGCCAGCAGGAAGAGCGGTAGACCGAAGAAGATCGCAGTCTTGTAGGCGAGTGCCGCCCGCCACCGCGTCTCCGAGGCGTAGAGCCAGATCTGGCGGGTCAACTCCGGCATCTCGCCAGCGGGTAGGTGGATGCCACCCAGGCGACGTTTGCCCCGAGGACGAGCCCGACCCCCCGCCCCAACGCAATCGCCTGCATGAGGATCGTCCTCCAGGAAATCAGCCGGACTTGCCAGAGGAGGGCGACGGGCAAAGCACCGGCGATGGCCAGCCCGCTTGGCTTCAGCATTGCGGCGACACCGGCAGCCAGACCGGCCCCGAAGCTGGTCCAGATGCCATTGCGCTGGAGCGCATGGAGAGCGAGGCAGGCCGAGATGATCGCCGCGGTAACTTGCACCGTCTCCAACTGGAATCCCGTCAGCACGATGCGGAAGAAGTTCAGATAGATCAGTGCAAAGAGCAGCGTCGAATAGCCGGCGGACGCGCGGACAGTGAAGCACATAGGGTGGACGGCTGCGATAGACTCACCGTCCATGACGAAGCATTTTTTCGCCAGGCACGGCTGACGCCGCGGCCCCGTCCGACGCCGAGCTGAAGAGGATGAGTGTGAGGAAGGCACTGGCTACGGGGACGATGGCGGTCCTGTTGGTCGGAGCGGGTACAGCCTGTTCCTCGACGCGCGCGCCGGAGCCGCCCCGGAATGCCTGGGCGGAGCCGGCCGGTCCGGCGGACCCGCGGAGCGCTTCCTACGACGCGAGGTTCCTGGCGCAGAAATGGCGAGAGCTGGAGGCGCTCCGCTCCGAGGTGTTTGATCTGGACGCGCGCATCACTTCCTTGGGCCGGGCGTTCCGATACCGCCCCGTTCCCCGTGTCTCACAGGAGCTGTTGGATCGCGCGTCGTGGCTGATGTGCGTCACGTGAACGCTCGAGACGCCTTGCTGACCTTGCAGGACTTCTCCGTGTCAGCCACGCCCGACCAGCCGGCACTCCGTTTGGAGGGTGGCCTGCTGGGGCTCCATGCGGGAATCTACGCAGCCTATTTGGACACGCGGCTGGTTCTCCTGGCCTGGGGGAATCAGGAGCTGATCGAGGCGCTCGATGCGGCGAGTCCCGCGCTCGGTGTCGAGCCCGGTGCCTTCCGCGCGATCCGTTCGGAGACCACGACTCCAGGGATCCTCGACCAGATGCGCCTGCGGCGCTCGCTGCTCGACGAGGCGCTCGCCCGGGAGGAGAACGCGCTTCTCGAGCTGCTGGCGAAGGACCATATCCTCGCGGCCCGCCACCGGGACGCGATGCGCGCCTACGACGACGCACTGATCCAGGCCCAGCTGATCCTCTATCGGAACGCCCATCCGGCGCCGGAGGCGACGAGGAGCGCACCGCCCGGACGCATCGCGCGGTGGTGGGACCGCGTCGGCGCCCGGATGCGCAGGGACACCTATGCGATCCAGGGTTTCGTGTTCACGAAGGTGGCTCGAATCAAGAGTCCCCACGCGCACCTGCTGGTGTTCTCCTCCGACGATGTGAGGGAGCTCCGAAAC